>Ga0181538_10002058_pt1 | contig 21518 bp, 14 predicted proteins | sample PEATcosm2014_Bin_40_FD_119773 | JGI IMG/M metagenome (GOLD analysis project Ga0181538, IMG submission 119773) | Peatland microbial communities from MTU Mesocosm Facility, Houghton, MI, USA - PEATcosm2014_Bin23_30_metaG | ecosystem: Environmental > Terrestrial > Soil > Wetlands > Peat | place... | reverse complement strand
GGCACATCCAGGTCAATATTCTTCAAATTATTCTGCCGCACCCCTCTGAGCCGGATGCAGTCAGGCGCTTTCTTCGACATGTGGCCCAAAACGTAACCCGCCCGCCCCCAATCCGCAAACCGCGCCCGTCCGATTTTGCGCTGTAGCGTCGGTCTGCGACCGCCGCATATTCGATTTGCCAGACTGCAATCCCGAAACCGGAATTGCCCGCAGATGGACGCAGATTGACGCAGATACGGAAAACTCCTTTGAACAAGAGCAAATCCCGATGAATCGGGATTCCCTCCTGTTCAAAAAATCTGCAACCCATCCATCTTTGCGACTTGGCGGCTTTGCGACTTTGTGTTGACACGTCTTTCCCATCCGTGAAATCGGTGAAAACCGTGGTTCAATTCCTTTGGTTGCGGCTGGCCTCAAAAACAGCAGCCCGGCTGGATTTCGGCGGTTTCGCGTGGCCCGGACGAAGGAAACTGGCGGTGAGCGGAAATTGGCGAGGCAACTGGAGCCTGCGCCCGCCACGGCCTGCTGATAATCCCCGGGAAGCCAACGAACTGGGCCTTTCTGCACGGCGGCGGCGTGTTGCTGCAACGTCGCACCATTGAGGCCGCTGAATTTCGCTTCGCTTGGCTCTCTTCGCCCCAATACCAAATCCATATCCAGCATTCAGGGATCCTTGATTAACCGACTGAACTCTCCTCTCTTTGCGCCTCAAGTGCAATTGCCAAGCGCCGACACAGCTTGACAGTGTTCCTAAGCTTAATGTCCGCAGACAACGAACAATCCTTTCTGTGTGCCCAAAAGGCGCGATGTACAAACTGTTCAATATCGGACAAAAAGTCTGATTTGGCGGTTTTATCGAAACAATGGACCCAATTAAAGTGGGTGAGCTTTTGCTCTTTGGAGTTATTTAGTGGTGAAAGATAGGGTATAAAATGATTTTCGAAGGTCTTGAGATCAAGAGGACTCGGTGGCTGCGGTACTAGAGTTGGACTATAAACCAACCCGGCAAAGTCAAGTAACTCGCACAATTTGTAGGCATCGAGTATAGCACGGCCAGCAACGCACCCCTCTTTGATAAAGAATTCGCCTTCGATGACGCCCCCGCGCATTGGTAAACCTTCAGAAAACATGTCGGCACAAAGTTCGCCCGCCACGACAGACAGATTCGTTAATGCCGCAAACCTCCATGACGCGCCAGCTCCGACAGGGTAGTTTATCGAAAGAAGCACGGTATCCGAGAAGACGAGATGATTGATACCAGAAATCGTTTGTGCAAACTCGCCACCAACATTTGGAATCTTCCGCATGTATTCAAGGAATTCATCTTTCACCCGATGCGGCGTCTTGGAAATAAGATCAAAGACCTTCAAGGCAGAATCCTCTCCTGAATTGTTCTCAAGAAAACTTTGATAACCGAGAGTGTCGAAAAATGCGATTAGTCCATTCATGGTGCGTTTAACGATCGAGTTCGACGATACCACCTTCACTTGGCCGGTTACGAAATGTCATTGGAATCGCTCCTTTGCCCCATGAAGATACTTGTTTGATGTGTGGATGGTAATATCCCCCGGTCAAAAAATGGTCATAGATCGCATTCTCCAGATTATCCCAGAATTCGAAGGCCGGTTCTGCGAGCTTGGACCAGGTCAAATCGTCCAGCGAAATCTTCAGGTGCTGCGGGAGAATTCGGAGCAACTCGACCTGCTCTTTGACGTGCAGCTTTTCAATCGCCGCGCTGATTTGGACTACCGTACTCATTCCGAAACCTTATCGCCAGCGGAGAGCAAAAGCAAGCCGGGCCTCAAGAGGGCAGTGTTCCTATTTGTAGTGTCGAGCCTGCGGCTCGAAATCGGCGCACAGCGCCGACACTACACCAAATTAGGATATTGCCGTGAAGAGCGTTCGGCGGGACGCCGAACGCGGCGGTCGGGCCGACCGCGCTCCAGATACATTTGCATTTCAGCGGGTCAATGGGAAATCTATAGTGTACAAGGACGCGGCCGGCGAGGGCGCCGGCCGGAACATGCGAGGGCGCGTATGCTCCCCCGGAAGACTATGAACCCGCGATAGATGCCGAAAGTCGAGGCCGGCCCGGTCAAGCATGAAAAGCCCGGCGAGGAGGTTATCGAGATTCATTTCGGGCGCAGGCGTCAATGGGAGATCGCCTTGGGCTGCCCGGACGGCTGTTCGGCCGGCGTGCCGGTGTCGAACAGGTCCAGGTAGGCTTTAAAGCGAAACCGGCGGTTACGTTGCCACCCTGTTGTTTCCTCGAGCAACCCCAGCTTTGCGAACTGGAGGACAAGGTTGTTGGCTTTTACGTACGAACACCCAAGCCCTTTCGTAGCTGATTTGACGGACAGCAACGGAGATTGGAATAGGACATCGAGCAATTCCAGTCCGGCGGTTGAATTGTTGAGGGATTTGGCGATATTTTGCCGCGACGTTTCGCGGAGATCGAGTATCTTTCGCGCGGTGCGGGTGGCGTCCTGGCTGACCTCCGCGACCCCCCTGAGGAAAAATTTGAGCCATTCCTCCCAATGTCCACTGACGCGTACGGCCATCAGGCGGTCATAGTACTCGGCGCGGTGCTGCTTGAAAAAATGACTCAAGTAGAGCAGCGGTTTTTGGAGAATCCCGCGGTGGCACAAGAGGAAAGTGATGAGCAGACGGCCAACGCGCCCGTTACCGTCGAGGAACGGGTGAATGGTCTCAAATTGCGCGTGCGCCAGACCGCAGTGGATCAATGCCGGCATGGGCGCCTCGGAATGAAGGAATTTCTCGAAATCGCCGAGGGCGGGCAAAAGTTGGTGGGGTGGGGGCGGCACAAACGCGGCATTGGCGAGTGTGCATCCCGCCGGCCCAATCCAGTTCTGCGAGCGGCGGAAGACCCCGGCTTCAAGACGCGATCCCCGGCCAGCGCGGAGCAGTTCCGCATGGATTTCGCGTATAAGCCGCAAGCTGAGCGGCAGCTCAGAAATGCGGGCAAGTCCGTGGTTCATGGCGCTGACGTAGTGGACCACCTCGGCAACGTCTTTTGCGGCGTTGTGCCCTTCCGACTCGAATTGCAACAAGTCTTCAAGGGTGCTTTGTGTCCCTTCAATCTGCGAACTCAACACTGCTTCATACCGCACATACATGGCCACAAAAAAGTCCGGGTTGGGCAGGATGGACGAACACCCATCAAGACGCCCCAGGGCGAGGTCGGCTTTGGAAAGCAGATCGTCGAGTTCCGCGTCGCGGGCTACGGGCGGCTCTGGGGGAAGCGGCGCTGGAATGAACGCCCGGTATCCTTCGGGCTGCGTCTCAAAACGTCCTGCGCGTGAAACAAGATTTGGCATTGGGGCGTCGTGTTTTAATTGTCTGTAATACAAACCAAGTGGTTTATATCTTATTTTAATAAGATTGCACAATTCAAAATAAAAACATTAAAAAACGGGAAGAGATCAGCCCGGAAAGCTGAAGTCCCGGTACTTGACCTTCGCCTGCGTCGAGGATGCCGAGCCACAAGAGCGTTCGGCGGGACGCCGAACGCGGCGGCCGGGACGACCGCGCTCGCCATACATCTGCATCTCGGCGGTTCAATGGAAAATCCATAATGTACAACGACGCGACCGGCGAGGGCGTCGGCCGGAACATGCGAGGGCGCTTATGGTCCCCAACCCATCACCGGCGAACGTAATGCGGACGGGCCGCAATCACCGGGAGCCGGACGGGCGGGCAAAGCGCCGGATAAACGACCGGCGCGGGCGCGCAATAAACCGGCGGCGCTTGCACGACGACCGGGGCGGGAGCGCAATAGGGCGCAACATAGACGCTTTGCGGCCAGGCGTAATACGCGGCGGGAGCAGGCCAGTTCACAACGGCCCTGCCGGCAATGGGTCCGGGGGCAAACCCGCGGACGCGGCGCGCCGGCTCAGGCCGGCCGGCGGCGCGGGCCGTGAACAGCCCCACCGTCGCCACCGCCAAAACAACCGCCACAATTGCCAAGATTTTCAAAAGCTTCTTCATAAGGTTCCTTCGCATACAATGTTTCTGTCCGGCGCGGCTTGGATGCTCGCGCATCCGGCCCTGTTGAATCCGCGCCCTTCAAACTCCAATACGGCGGGCGTCCGGGAATCTTGCACGCGACACTGAAAAGAAAAAGCAGAAAGCAGAAATCGGAAATCCGCAATCCGCAATTCCCACGAATCGCCCTTGACATTCCCCCCTGGCACCCCTCACTCTGGAATCACATTCTCCAACTCATTGAAATCATGAACACTCAGTCCTTTAAAGCGAGTCTCCAATCCGCCGCCGCCCGCATCGCCATGCCGGGCCTCTTTCTGTCGCTGGCGGTTTTTGCCGGCCCGGCCTTCGCGCAGCCGGTTCAACCCGTCCAGCTCAACTGGCTCGACGGCAAGCCGCCCGCCGCTGCCCAGAGCGTCAGTTGGGGTGTGCCGTGGCCCAAGGGCAAGGTGCAGAAGAGCGATTCGTTCGTTCTCAAGGCCGCCGACGGCAAGACCATCCCGGTGCAAACCTGGCCGACGGCTTATTGGCCGGACGGCTCGCTCATGTGGACCGGCCATTCCATCGCCGCCACGCCGGACATGGCCGGCCCGCTGGAAATCGCCGTCGGCGCGGCGGCGAATCCCGCCGTGAAGGTCGCCTGCTCGCAAGACAACCAGGCAATCACCATTGACACGGGCGCGATCACGGTGCGCCTGCCCAAGCAGGGGGCCAACCTCATCGAGTCCATCTCCATCGGCGAGCGCAAGATTGCCCAGGACGGCAAACTGATCTGCGAGCTGGAAGACCGCTCGAGTTTCGAGGCCGCCCAAACCATCCGCCAGGAGCAGTTCATCAGCCGGATCAAGAGCGTCACCCTGGAACAGCAAGGCCCCATCCGGGCGGTGGTGAAGATCGAAGGCGATCACAAGTCCACCACCACCGAGCGCGCCTGGCTGCCGTTCGTCGTCCGCCTCTACTTCACCGCCGGGGAGGACTCCATTCGGATCGTCCATTCGTTTGTCTTCGACAGCGACGGGCAGAAGGACTTCATCCGGGGCTTGGGGCTTTCGTTCTCCGTGCCGCTGCGCGAAGAAGTCATCAACCGCCACGTTCGTTTCGGCGGCGACGAGGGGATGTGGGCCGAGCCGGTCAAGCCTCTGGTGGGCCGGCGGGTGATCACCTCCGGCCAGGGCCAGGTTTTCCCGGCGCAGCTTGCCGGCCAGCGGATTCCCAACGCCAATCAATATGTTTCCGCGCAACAGCAGTACATCCGCGACATCGCCGACTGGGATGACTACAAGTTGACTCAGGCCAGCGCGAACGGTTTTGTGATCGAGAAACGCACGCAGGCCAAAAGTTCCTGGCTCCATGCCGCCGAAGGAAAACGCGCGCTGGGCCTGGCCTTCCTCGGCGATGTCACCGGCGGCCTCGCGGTGGATGTGCGGAAGTTCTGGCAGAAGAACCCCGCCGCGCTGGAGATTCACGGCGCGACCTCCCCGCTGGGCGAATTGCGCGTCTGGCTCTGGTCGCCCGACGTGCCGGCGATGGACATGCGGCACTATGACATCAAGGGGCACGGGCTGGACATGGCCTACGAGGATTGGAAGGAAGGCTGGGATTCGCCGCTCGGTGTGGCCAACACCGCCGAGCTGACGCTCCGTGTCTTTTCCAGCGTCCCTTCCAATGCGGACCTGGTGAAGATGGCCAAAGGCGGCGCGGACCCGGCGATGCTCGTCTGCACGCCGCAGTATTATCATGACCAGCGGGCCTTCGGATTCTGGAGTCTGCCGGACCGGTCCAGCGCCGTGCGCCGCTCGCTGGAGGATCAAAATGAAGAGGCGATCAACTTCTACCGCGACGAAGTGGACCAGCGCGCGTGGTACGGCTTGTGGGACTACGGCGACATGGGGCGGATGTACGACGAGATTCGCCATGTGTGGCGCTACGACATCGGCGGCCAGGCCTGGAACGAAACCGAGCTGCTGCCCGATTACTGGCTCTGGTACAACTTCCTCCGCACCGGCCGAGCGGACTACTTCCGGCTGGCCGAGGCCATGACGCGGAACACGAGCGAAGTGGTCGTTCATCACCTCGGCCAGTTCGCGCCGCTTGGCTCCCGCCACAATGTCAACCATTGGGGCGACGGCGCCAAGCAGCCGCGCATCAGCCTGGCCGGGCTGAAGCGGTTCTATTACTTCCTCAGCACCGACGAACGGGTCGGCGACCTCATGCGCGAACAGCTTGACGCCGACGCCACTTACGCCCGGCTCAAGAAGACCGACCCGCGCATGCCCGAGCGCGGCGAATACGCCAGCGCCAGCTTCGGCACCGACTGGGCGGCCTACTGCTCGAACTGGCTCACTGAATACGAGCGCACTCTGGATACCAAGTGGCTGGACAAGATCAAGGCGGGCATGGATTCGCAACTCGCGCTGGGGCGCGGCGGCCAATTGCTGGGCGGCGGCCCTTATGATCCAACGACCGGCAAGTTCATGCCGGGCGGGCGGGGCGGACGCGGCGCTGCCGCCGAGCCTGGCGAGGATGCCGCGCCGGGGCGCGCCGGTGGCGGCGGCGGCGGCGGCGGCGGAGCCGGAGCGGGAGGTCCCACCGGCTTTGATCTGCTCTTTGGAACAGTTGAAGTCATGGCCGAGATGGAACTGGTGGTGGACCATCCCAAATACTGGGAAGCCTGGCACAATTACGCCGTCCGCACGGCGGGCCAGCCGATGGCTTACGGCGCTTACGTCACCAAGAACGCCGATCTGGGCCGGCAAGTGGCGCAGAGCCTGGTCGCCGAGGCCCGGCCGCGCGAGATTCCGGCGGGCGCTTTCGGAATTCGTCTTGACGTGAAGCCGCATCTGGTTTCCGGCCCGGACGTTCCCAGCCCCGTCTGGGAACTTCAAGGCCGGCCCGAGGCGGGGCCTGATGCCCACCGTCTGCTGGTCATGCTCGAATCCCTGGATTGGGCCGGCGAGTATTTGCCAAAGGACTAACCCGCACATTCGTGGGTAGCACGGGCGACCCGCCCGTTCCGCCGGGCCACTGGCCCGGCGGAACCGCTCATCCAACTCCTGGCAAGAGCCTTGTGTTGGGATTACGGCACGGCACTCGCGTTTTCGGTCGGCGAGTCGCCAACCGTCACAGGCGGGTCGCCTGTGCTACCCGGCGCGGAGGCGGCAGGCGCAATTTGTGCTGCGCGGCAGCGCAGCCCTGCCGGAGGCTCAAGGCTTGGGGGCGACGCGGAGGCGGAAGGCGCCTTCGAGCGGGGTTCCGGGTGTCAAGCGAATGTCGTAGCCCGGCACCGCGTTCGCGCCGTAGCCGGAGGCGACTCCAAGGGCGGAGTTGAGGAACAGCGTAGTGCCGTCGGCATCCACGCGACCGCGCGTGTGCAGAGGCTTGTCGCCGGAACGAAGCGCGACGAGGCACGATTTCCCGGCCCCGGACAGAGTCATCCAGTGGACGTTGCGTTTTGAGGAGCGGAAGGAAAGGTCCGTGCTGGCCGCCGATCCCGACGGGTTGCCGATGTGATCGGCGGGATACTCGGTCCAGAGGTTCTCGCTGAGCCACGTCATCTTGTTCATGTCGGAGGGGAGGAGGAACTTCAGCCCGGCTTCCAGGGCGGTGGTGTTGGTGGCCTTCCAGTCGAGCTTCCAGGCGACGTCCATCTGGGAGTCCGCGCCGATGTCAAACGTGTAGCGGAGCTGCCCCTTGAGTTCGTCCGATCCGGAAAGATAAACGTCGGTAGTCACTGAGATTTTTGCCCTGGCGCCATCCATCGCTCCGGTGACAACGGCGTTCGCGAGCCGGGGCGGCTGGCTGCTGGTGACCGGCCCCGCGCCGCGTCCGCGTCCGCCGCCGCCGCCGCCGCCGCGACCGGCGGGCGCCAGCATGCCTTCGCCGAGATTCAGGACCGGCCCGCCAATGAGGATCTCCTGGCCGCCGGCCCACCATGAAAAGATTTCGCCGGTTTCCTTGATGACCTGAAACCGCGTGGCCGGGGTGTCCACGATGATGTTATGCCCGTCGTCGTTGAGCGCGACAGGGTCGGTGGACGCGAGGGCCGGCGGGGGAGCGGGTGGCTGATAAGCCGTTGGGTGCAATGTTGTGACGTAAACACTGCGGCCATCCGGGTGAATGAACTCAAGGCGCAGCGTGTCACCTCCGTAGCCAACAGGGAACATCGCCTCCGTGGACGTAAGCGGCGGGCAGGCAATGTGGCTGTCGCCATACCCGAGTTGCTTTGCTCCGGCCAGTGTCTGCCAGCGGCAGGTCAATTCGGAAAGGTCTGTGAAAGAGTAACGGTTTTGAATTGGGACGATATACTGGGGGGTTGACTCAAGCATTTCTGGAATTTCGCGCACAGGTACGGTGACGGGGCTGTACACCATTTTTACGTTATAGTAAGCCGGCTTGGGCTTGCGGTCGGAGGTGACGATGCCTTTGTAATTCTCCTCCCTCATGCCGGTCACGGGGTCCACGCCGCGGCGGTCGGGGAACTTGTCTTTCATGCCCTGATCCTGCCATTCCCAAATCCACGAGCCGGCGATGCCTTTGGCGGGCCAGACGACGTCCCATATATTGACAAGCGCCTGGCCCCAGAAATCCTGCGTGCCGTAATCGTAGTCCATCACCGAGCGCACACAAAAAGTATGCGGCTCCTCGGTGAGGATGGCGGGAACTTTCGAGCGGCTTGCGGCGGCGGCTGTAGCTTTCAGATCGTTCGGGCTTGGATAATGGAAGTCCTCGAAATCCGTCTTCGCGTTTTGGCCGAGGTTCTGTTGGGAAATGAAAGCCAGGCGGGTCGGATCGTTCGCCTTCATGTAATCGAACACCGATTGCGCGTTGGGGCCGTAGCCGCTTTCGTTGCCGCAACTCCAGGCCATGACGCACGGGCGGTTCTTGTCGCGCGCGAGGGTTTCCCTGCCGCGCTGAAGGAAGGCCCACACGGCGTTGGTGTTGCGCAGGCTGAACTGCGGGTCGTCGGAAACCCAGCAGAAGGGGATTTCGTCAAGCACATAGAATCCCGCCTCGTCGCAAAGTTCGAGGAAGCGGGCGGAATGGTTGTAATGGCTCGTGCGGATGGAATTGATGTTGGCGGCTTTCATGAGCGCGATGTCGGTTTTCCAGCATTCCTCGGTCAGGGCGTGGCCGTAAGGGGAGAACTCCTCGTGGCGACAGGTGCCGGTGCATTTGATGGGGACGCCGTTCCAGAGGAGGATGCCATTGCGGTTTTCGATCTTGCGGAAGCCGAAACGCTCCTGGGTTAGTTCGTACTGCATCCTTATTCTAGTCGCTGGGCCACCATCATACACTGTGAAAACCATGTAGTAGAGATTGGGTTTTTCCGCCGACCAAAGTTTCGGTGACTCGACCGGGGCTGAGAGAGTGAGGCTGACCGCTCGATCCGCACCAATTTCACCTGTCGCCGCCATGTCCGGAATTGCGACCTTACTGCCATCCATCGCAAACAACTGCGCCCTCACGCCGATGGGCGATCCAGTGTGGCCAATCAAACCGTCGCGCGATTCGGGAGAAACAATCACGCGAACCGCAGCCTTCAGGGTCGCATTCTTGTAGTTCGCGTCCAGGTCCGTGGTGATGGTCACGTCGTCAATATAAACGTCCGGCAGGGCCACGAGGTAATTGTCGCGATAGATGCCGCCCAGACACCAGAAGTCGCCCTTGTCCATCGTGCCGGACGGCGTTTTCTTATAGACGCGCACGGCGAAGAGGTTGCTTTTGCCCGGCTGGAGGGCGCTCGTCACGTCAATGTCAAACGCGGTGAAGCCGCTTTCGTGGTAGCCGGCGCGCTGGCCGTTGACCCATACTTCCGCGCCGTCATAGACGCCGTCGAAATGCCAGAGCACGGTCTTGTTCGCAAAGCTGGCGGGCACGTTCACCCAGCGGCGGTAGAGGCCGATGTCGTCCGAGGCGCCGTTGCCGCGGTTCTGGAAAGTGGGCATCGAGAAGCCTTCGATTTCCCAGTTCGCCGGAACGGGGATGTCCTTCCAATCCTGGTCGTTCAGGCCGGTGACGGCGAAGGCGCCAGCCGCGGCGTCAGGAGCGGGCAGGGCGCCTTTGACGGCGGGACTTGTGCCGTGTTCGAGCTTGAACCGCCATGTGCCGGTCATGGGAAGGACGGCCGGATTATTGACACGCAGGCGGTCCAGGGGCACGGGAGCGGTTCCATTGAGCGGGACGGGCGCGGAGCGGAGCGGGGAGGCCATGCAGACGGCAAGAATGAACACGGCGCGCGGGAGAGGCAAGCAAAGGGACTTGACCACGGATTTCACGGATTTCACGGATAGAAAATACTTTTCAACGCAAAGGCGCAAAGGCGCAGAGACGCAAAGAGGCAAAGCCGCAAGCAAATCGCGGAGTTTGAATTGAGAATTGGTCATTGAGGATTTGTCATTTGTCATTTGGAGAGAAATCTTGGCGCCTTTGCGCCTTCGCGTCTTTGCGTTAAATATCCGCCTGTCATCAGGGGTAAAATCGCCGGGATAGGAAAAGCGATGGATGGATTGGGGTGTGAGGGGTAATTGTCGGTTCTTCATAATTAGGGTTGTCGTTCAATTGGCGGCTTTCTGCCGAAAGCCGCTACGGTGTTAGGGTTGGCCGGTTGGGTCGGGGGCGAAATAGATCCGTTCCGAAGATTGTGGATTGGGGGCTTGGGACTGGAGTTTCAATACGGCCGGGGTGAGGGTGCCGGAGGTGGCTGTCAGGGTGATTTCGCCGGGCTGGCCGGTGGATTGGACAATGACTTGCGCCAGGCCGTTGAAGAGATTGCGTTTCCAGCCCTCGGCAAGGGTGGTGACTTTGACGACGGCCGGGTTGCCGCGCGCCGGGGCTGCCTGGCCTCCACGGCCGCCGCGAGCAGCAGCCATCGGCGTGGCGACGATGGCGATGACGTTCTTGCCGGAGCGAAGCATTGTGGAATCAAAATCGAATTGGTGTCCGGCGGCGTCGCGGGCGACGTTCCGGGCGACGGGCTGTCCGTTGAGGTAAATCCATTGCTGTTCGCCCAGGTCGCGCAGCAGCAGGGAGACGGTTGCGCCATTGGTGTCCGGCAAGTCAAACGAGCCGCGATAGATGTTGGTCGCCACGGGGGCGGGAGCGGGAGCGCCGCGTCCGCGTCCGCCGCGTCCGCCACTTGGGCCGAAGGCGCTTTGCCATGAGGAATCGTCGAAATCGGGGGCGGCTTCGGGGCGGTTTTCCACGCTGAGGATCGGGAGCACGCGCCAGACGACCGAGGCGGCCGCGGACTTGGGCACGTATTGGTCGGCTTCGTGCGAAGCGGGGTCGCCGTTGCCCACACCGATAATCCTGCCCGGCCCGGCGAGGTCGAAGGCAATGGGATTGGAGGCGGTTGGCACGAGGCGTTCCTGGGCGTCGCTGACCTGCACGGCGATGATGGAGACATCCTGGCCGCCGGCCCGAAGGGCGGTCTTGTGCGGGCGGAGATGGACGGCGGCCGGCTCGCCGGTGGTCTCGACCTGGCTGGTGAGAACCTCCGCGCCCTTTTTGTAGCCGCGCGCCAGGAGGGTGCCGGGCGCATATTTGACAGGCCAGGAGAGAACGGAGTCCAGAACGGAGTTGGGCTTCACAATTTTGCGGCCCAGGCTCTGGCCGTTGAGGAACAGTTCCACCTCCTCGCAATTGCTGTCGCAAAAGACATTGATTTCCTGGCCCTCCTTGCCGGGCCAGTTCCAATGCGGGAACAGATGGAGGACAGGCTGGTCCGACCAGATGGATTGGTAGTAGTAGAATAGGTCCTTGGGGAAGCCGCACAGGTCGTGGATGCCGAATTGCGCGCCGATGGCCGGCCAGGTGAAATTCGGCCCCGGCTCGCCGCGGTAATCGAAGCCGGCCCACACGAAATAGCCGGAGACATAGGAGCGCGGGGCGTAATGCTCCCAGGTCAGCTCCGCCAGCGTGGGCACGGCGGGTTTGCCCGCGTCGTAGGAGGGCGCGTGATAGTGGGCGTTGTCCGGGTAATAGACGCCGCGAGTGCCGAAGGTGCTGCCGTCCTCGGTGCCGACGGACGGCTGCGCGGGGAATTTCGAGTGATAGTCATCCGTGTCGCCGTGGTTGTAATAGTTGAAGCCCATGACATCAATTGTGAGCGAACTGCCGTTGCCCCAGCCGCCGCTGATGGCGCAGGTGAAACGGCGCGTCGGGTCCAGGCCCTGCGCGAAGGTCTGCATGGTTTTCATGATGCGCGCGCCCCTGGCGTTGCCTTCGATGGAAAATTCCTCGTTGCAAAGGGACCAGATAACGACGCTGGGATGGTTGCGGTCGCGCAGGATCATGCTTTCCAGGCCTTCCAACTGCGCGGCGTTGATGCCGGCGCGGCGGGTTTCGTCCATGACCATGAATCCCATGCGGTCGCAGGCGTCGAGGAATTCGGGCGAGGGCTGGCCGTGGCTGGTGCGGATGGCGTTGGCGCCCATTTTCTTAAGCTGGGCGAGGCGCCAGAGGTTGAGTTCATCCGGGATGGCGCCGCCGACGCCGGCATGGTCCTGGTGGACACACAAGCCCTTGAGTTCGACGCGCTTGCCGTTGAGGAAAAAGCCATCGTTGGCATCGAAACGGACGGTGCGGATGCCGAAGGGGGTTTCGTAACTGTCCATCATCACCGCGCCGTGCTGGTCCATTATTGTGGTGACAAGTTTATACATGTAAGGGCTTTCGGGCGACCAGAGATGCGGTTTCGATACATCGAGCTTGAACTGGTAATCCGCTTTTCCACCGGGTGTCACAAACATCGGCTTGCCGCCCGTTCCTCTTGTTGCTGTCACCTTGCCACCAGCATCCAGAATGCTCTCCTCGATGAGGAAGCCGGGGTCGTTTGTTCCATCGTTGCCGATTGTTACCCACGCGGTGACGACGGCGGTATCGTTGGTGACCTCGGTGCTCACGAACGTGCCCCAATGCACGACGTGGAGGGGCGCGGTCTTGGTCATCCAGACATGGCGGTAAATGCCCGCGCCTTCATAGAACCAGCCCTCCTCCAGCGAGGCGTCCACGCGGACGGCAATGACATTGTTGCCGCCGTAATTGAGATAATCAGTGATGTCGTAACTGAAACTGGCGTAGCCGCTGGATTCCCGGCCGAGATAAAAACCGTTGACCCATACCTGGGAATCGCGGAAAACGCCGTCGAATTGGAGGCTGATCTTCTTGCCCAGATCGGAATTGGGGATCGAGAACGACTTGCGATACCAGCCGACGCTGTTTTGTGGGAAGGCCTTGCCAATCGCCTTGGAGCCGTGGCTGGCGGCGCCCTTGCTGTCAAAGGGCAGTTCGACCGCCCAATCGTGGGGCAGGTTGACGGTGCGCCAGACCCGGTCGTCAAAGTCGGTGGCTGCCGCGCCGGCGCTGTTGCCGGCCTTGGCGAAATAGTTGTTGTTGCCGCCCGGGGAGGGGTCGAAATCCTTGGATGGATCGTTGGCGTTGCCGAAGGCGAATTGCCATCCCATGTCCATCGGCAGGCGTTCGCGGACGGAGGCGGCGCCCAATTGCGGATTGCGGGCCGGAGTCCGGCTTCCCAATGCGGATTGCGGATTGGCGGCGGACGGTTGGGGTGATTGGGCGAAGGCAGGGCCTGTTTGGGCGATTGCCAGGGCGAGGATGACGGTTGCTGCGGCAAGATGCTTCTTCATAAATTATGTCCTGATAAAGTTGGATCGGGCGCTGAAATTGCGGCTGATTCTCCGCCAATTCCGGGCATTTGCAATCCCTTTTTGCGGCAACCACAAAATGGGGCGCATTGTGTCAACGAACCCTCAATATATTGGAGGATAACTCTTGTGCCATGCGTCCCTTGCGTCCCTTTCGTCCTTTTCGTCCCTTCGGGGTTCCTTGGGAGCTTCGCCCTGCCGGCGGGAGGTCAGGATTCGCGGATGACGGCTTGCAAGGATTGCTTGAATTGGGCCACCAGCTTTTCGTGGGCGGCGTTGACTTCGGCGTCGGTCAGGGTGCGGTCCGGATGGCGATAGGTGAAGGCGTAGGCGACGCTCTTTTGGCCGGGCGGCATGTTCTTGCCGCGGAAGATGTCGAACAACTCCACGGTTTCCAGGTTGGCCGGCTTGGTTTGTTTGACAACCGCGGTCACGGCCTCGTGGGTGGCGGCTTCGGGGACAAGCATGGCCACGTCGCGGCGGATGGCGGGGAATTGGGGCAGCGGCTTGAAGGATTTGGCCGGCGCGCGGCGCGCGAGGAGCTGGTCGAAATCCAGTTCGGCCAGCAGCACGGCGTCGCGCAAATCATACAGCTTGGCCTGCTGGACGGAAAGCCGGCCGATTTCGCCCAGGGTCAGCTTGCCGAGTTGAATGGCGGCGGACTCCAAGAAGAGAGGCCCGCTCTCGTCGCGCCGCGCCCAGGTGACTCCGCGCAGGCCGAATTGGCCGAGGAATTCCTCCAGGATGCCTTTCAGATCGAAGAAGTCGCAGCGGGCGTCGCGGTCCGGGCCGTCCCAATGCAAGGGGCGTCGCGCGCCGGCGAGGGCCAGGGCCAGGCGGCGCTGTTCCTTGCAGGTCTTGTCGGGCTGGAGGTAAAAAACGCGGCCGATCTCAAAAAGGGCGGCGTCGTTGTTCTTGCGGCTGACGTTGTAACGCAACGACTCCAGCAGGCCGGGCAGGAGGCTGGGGCGCAAGGTGTTCATGTCGCCGCTGAGCGGATAGCGCAGGGTGGCCGGCGTCGAACCTGGGTTGGCGGCCAGTTTGGCGGCGTCGCCGGAGATGAGCGTCTGGCCTTGCGCCTCGTTCAGGCCCAGGCCGGTCAGCAGGCGGCGGGCTTCGGCGATGTCGTCATGGAGGGCGTCGAAGGCGTTGAAGCCGATGGCGCCGCGCGGCGGTGTGGCGGGGATGTTGTCCACGCCGTAAAGGCGGGCGATTTCCTCGATCAGATCGGCTTCGCGCTTTAAGTCAACACGAAAACTGGGGACTTCAAAAAGGGCGCGCGACGGCTCGCGGGTGAGGGCGCGCAGCTCGAGTTGTTGCAGGAACCGGACCTGCTCATCGGGAGGGATGGCCACGCCGAGGAGTTGATCGCACTTGGCAAAGCGCAACGGGATTTGCCGGAGCGGGGCGGGATTGGGATAAGCGTCCAGGGCCGGTTCGAGGACGGCGCCGCCGGCGGTCTGGAGGATCAATTGGGCGGCGCGGCGGCCGGCCCATTCGCAAATTCCGATGTCGGAGCCGCGCTCGAAGCGGTAGGAGGAATCGGTGCGGAGGTCCAGTTTCTTGGAAGTGGCGCGGATGTTTTGCGGTTTGAAGCAGGCGCTTTCAATCAGCACGTCCACGGTGCCGGGGTTGATTTCGCTGTTGCGCCCGCCCATGATTCCGGCCAGGGCGAGCGGCTTGGTGCCGTCGGCGATGAGGAGGGATTGATCGTTGAGCGTGCGCTGTTGGCCGTCCAGGGTGATGAATTCTTCGCCGGCGGCGGCGCGATGGACAACAATTGCGGGCAATTCGCCGGGCCGGGCGGCGATGAGTTGAAAATCGAAGGCGTGGAGCGGCTGGCCGGTTTCGAGCATGACGAAATTGGTAACGTCCACGACGTTGCTGATGGCGCGCAGGCCGCATTTTTCGAGCAGGGAACGCATCCAGTCCGGACTGGGGCCGATTTTCACGCCGCGCAGGAGGCGGGCGTTGTAGCGGGGACACATCGCCGGGTCGTCAATCCGCACGCGGAGAAAAGAGGCGGTGGATTGGGCGCTGATTTGCGCGGCGGGAAGGACGGCTTCCGGCAGGCGCAACGGATTGCCGGTCAGGGCGCTGACTTCGCGCGCGATGCCGATGACGCTGTTCCAATCGGGGCGGTTGGGGGTGACTTCCAAATCATAAACGACGTCTCCCGGGGCGCGTCCGAGGAATTCGGCGAAGGGCTGGCCGACTTTGGCATCGGCGGGCAGAATCAACAGGCCGTCCGGCGGGCCGGGCAGGCCCAACTCGACGGGGGAGCACAACATGCCGAAGGACTCGACGCCGCGAATTTTTCCGACCTTGATGGCCAGGGGCGGCTCGCCGGATTTGCCGGGGAGGGTGTGGCCGGGCAGGACGAGGGGAACCTTGTCGCCGGCCTTGAAATTTTGGGCGCCGCAAACGATCTGGCGCTCGCCGGCGCCGTCGTGGACGCGGCAGAGGGAAAGTTTGTCGGCGTTGGGATGTTTGTCGCGCGAGAGGACCTGGGCGACGAGGACGCCGTCGAATTCGCCGCCGATTTTTTGAGTGCTTTCAACTTCGAGGCCGAGGAGGGTGAGGCGCCGGGCCAGTTCTTCCGGGGACCAGTCGAAGCGGACGTATTGCCGTAGCCAGTTGAAAGTGATTTTCATGCCGGAGGGCGGAAAGATAAATAGGATTGACAATTGGCCGCGAGAGGCCGGAGCAATCAGCTCAGATCATCGGCGCCCGCCGCCCCCCCTGCCTCCTCCTCCGCCGCCCATGCCTCCGCCCCCGCCCATGCCTCCGCCGCCCCTGCCGCCGCCGCCGCCCTGGCCGCCGCCGCCGCCGTTCCTGCCGCCGCCACCCCTGCCGTTGGCGATGTTGCTGGCCCGGCCCGTCCCATTCGGATCACCCTGTTCGTTACCCTGTGCGGGCATGCCCGTGGCGGTGAAGCCCGCGGGCTGGAGGTCGGCCATGGCGATGGTGATGTTGGTTTGGATGTTGGCGTAAGTGTCAGTGATGGTGCCCGTGATTTTGGCCAGTTGTTTGGCGGCGGCAAGCTGGGCGAATGTCGGCTCCACTCCCTTGTTCTGCGCCTTCAACAACTCCTTGATCTTGTCGTCGTCCATGCCGGCCATTGTCCCCAATTTGACCTGGACTTGAGGGATGAGAAAAGATTTCTTGCTGACCCAGACGAGGACATCCTGAAGTTTGACGGTGCCGGCCAGCACAAAACAGGGATCGCCGTCCACAGTGTGGTCCACACTCTCGTCGTCGTTGAGAGTCCATTCCAGGCCGTGTTTGGCGAAGCCGCTGGTCGTGTCCGATGTAAAAAGGCGGACAACGTCGCCCACGCCCACGCCCACGCTGTTCTCGAAGCGGTTGAACAGATCGTCGCGGGATGTGACCGGGACGCGAAGATTGTTGGCTTCGAGAAAATCGCCGCTGCCGGCGGACCAGCCGGTCATGGTGATCTCGCCCTGCGCGCTGGGCAGCGTCATATCAATGCGGAATTTGTTCGGCTTGCTCATTTTCAGAGTCAGCTCGGCGGAGACGGTTTGCGGGCCTCGGGAGGCAAGAGCGGGAGTGACCAACTCGGAGACGACTGTGCCGGTGGCGCTAAAATTCTGCAACTGCCGGTACACGTCGGCCACCCGTTGCATAACCTCGCCGGCGGTCGCCGGTCCCGGCGGAGGGGGGGGGGGTTGGGCGGCGGCGGCGGCGGCGGCAGCCTGCGCGGCAACCTCGGCGGGGGTCGGTCCGTGGGAGATGTTCAACAGGCCGGCCAGCGAGTTCCAGTTTAATAAGACGGAAACGGCAACCAGCACGACGGCAACCGAGCCGACAATCGCGCCGGTGTAAGATTTTTTTGGTTTGTTCGCCAGGTGTGCCCGATAAATGGCCGAGCCTTGCTGATCCGGAGTCGGCACAGGAATGGAGGAGTGCCCCGGCGGGACATTTGTGCCGGCCACACCGAGTCGGGTGGCCTTGGGCGGCACCGGAGGCGGGGGCATGCCCGGGGCTTTGATGGCGATGCTGGGTGTGGGAGGCGGGGCGGCTGGGGCGGCCGGGTTGGAGGGGACAACAATCGGCGCATTGCAAGCCGGACAATTAATCTGGTGGCCGACGTAATCGTCGCTGGCTGCAATACGTTGTCCGCAGCCTGGACAGGCAAATTTAAAATCGCTCATAGTTCAATCCACCGCCCTGACGCGCCGGCTGCAACCGGCTCACCCCCGGCCGTCACGGCGAGTGGTGTATGCGCATTAAACTCCGCTTCCCGCAAAATTGCAAACATTTCCGCGACAATTCTCACGGCGCATGGGACATCTTTGGGGCGGCGGTTTCCGATTCATACTCTTACTCTTAATCTTACTCTTAATCTTAATCTTCTCTTCTTCACATTGAGGAGATTAGGATTAAGATTACGATTAGGTTTAAGAGCGGGAGGGGACGCCAGAGAAGGACGGCGCGGCTTCACGGCGATATTGGCGCTGCGCCGGCGAATTGGCGGATCGTCGCCACGACGTAATCCACCTGCGCGCCGGTCAGTTCCGGGTACATGGGCAGAGGGAGAATCGTGCGCGAGATTTCCTCGGCGGCCGGGAAATCGCCGGCTCGAAAACCGAGATCGGCATAGACTTTTTGCAGGTGGAGCGGTTGCGGATAGTAAATAAGGGTCCCTACGCCGCGGGCGGCGAGGAATTCCTGAAGGGCGTCGCGCTGTTCGCTGAGGATGGCATAGACATGGAAAACATGCGTGTTCCCGGCGGCGGTGACGGGAAGGCGGAGGGGCAGGCCCCGCAAACCGGCGTCGTAACGGCGGGCAATTTCGGAGCGGCGCTGGTTCCAGCCGGGCAGATGGGGGAGTTTCACCCGCAGAATGGCGGCCTGCAATTCGTCCAGGCGGCTGTTATAGCCGTGCAACTCGTGGCAATAACGCCGCGCCATGCCATGCACCCGCAACGTGCGCAACTTGCGCGCCAGCGATTCCTCGCTCGTCACCACCATGCCGCCGTCGCCCGCCGCCCCGAGATTCTTGGTCGGATAAAAACTGAAGCAGCCCAGCCGCCCGAACTGCCCCACCGGCTTTCCCCCGCAAGCGGCCCCAATCGCCTGGGCGCAATCCTCCACCAGGGCGAGGCCGTGTTTTTGGGCCAGGGGCTGAAGTTCGGCCATGGGGGCGGCCTGGCCAAAAAGATGGACGGCAATGATGGCGCGCGTGCGGGAGGTGATCTTGCGGGCCGCATCCGCCGCGGAAAGTTGAAACGTGGCGGCGTCAATGTCCGCAAAAACCAGGCGCGCCCCGGTCTGATAAATGGATTCCGCCGGCGCGATGTAAGTGAACGGGGTGGTAATGACCTCGTCGCCCGGCCCGATGTCCAGGGCGCGCAACGCCAAAGTCAGGGCGTCGGAACCGGAATTGACGCCGATGCCGAACTGGGTTTGCGTCAGGGCGGCCATTTCCTGTTCGAAGGCCGCGACATTGGGACCCAGAATAAAATGGCCGGCGGCCAGGACGCCTTCGACCGCCGGCAACAACTCCGCCTGGAGCGGCGGGTATTGCGCGGCCGGATTTAAGAATGGGACATTCATCCATCCAGCATCTCTTGTTGGATGGAAGAACCTTACAGCCGCGTCTTCCCCTCCGCCTTTGCCTTCGCCCATCTGGCTTTGGCTGCCGCTGAAAGTTTGGCCCTCATCGCCGGACTGCTGCGCCAATCCTTCTTCTTCGCCGGCTTGGATTCGGTTCTTAGGGCTTTCAACTTTGCCGAGCGTATTCTCCGCGCTTTCGCCAAGGCCTTTATCAGTTTGCGCCGATGAGCGGCGGACATGTGATACTTGCGCTTGGCGGGAGGAGGGGCTTCCGCGGTGAGCGCGTTGAACGGGGTGGGAACTTCACCGCCGGGAGCGATGGAATCGAGTTGGCTTTGGAGCGATTCGATTTGTTCTTTGATGGCCAGGATTTGGCGCAGTTTGGTTGTCGTTAGACTATTGATATTTGTCATAAGGGAGGTTTTAATGCTGAGAGGGGTTTGGTGTCAATCAGGAAAGTTAAATTGATTTAATGAAAAGTCAAGGGGCGGAATTGGCCATGAAATCGTGCGTGGCATCCGGGACGCGGGCAGGTGGGCGCGGAAGAATCTCTTTTTTCTGTAACTGCGCCAGGGGATTCTCCCTGTTTCTTATGGAAACGGCGCAGAAAAGCACGGCTGCGGCGTCGTTAGTTCTCAATTCCAGAGCGTCAATGACCAATGCCCGTTCGCGTTTATCCAGCTTCGGATCGCGAAACAATGTTTCCAGCAAGGGAACGAGATGCTGATTCAATTCGCGGTCATCATTGTACCAGAATAATTCCTGACTTTCCAGCAGACTGTTCGGATCTTCCCGTGACAGCCGTTCACAGGTTTCAATGAGCAGGTTGGTTTGACCGTTAATGCGGTAAGCCAGGGCGGCAGCCCGCAGGCTCCAGCCATCATTATCGCGGACGCGCTTGGTGAGATAAGGAATGGCGGACGAATCGGCGCCGCTGATGTCGCCGAGCGTATCGAGCAACGCCTGGGCATTCATAGCGTGGATGCTCTTGCAATTTTCCAGGCAGTCAATCACATCGGGAATGGCGGACTGGGCGTTGGTGCCCATGAGCCGCAACAGCCAGGCCGCCCGTTCGTGTTTGCCCACGCAATTGCCCAGCCCCATCATCCAACCGCCTATCCGGGGATGACTATAGCTAAACACCATAACCTTGTCAGCGGACAGAAAGTGAAACGTGTGGGATCGGTCGTGAAGCCCCCTGACGATAAATGGGACCGCGGGCGCGCCGATCTTTACAACCGCGTCAAAGGCGTCTGAAGGGGGATCTTTGAACGCCTGTTCCACCCAATCGGATGTGCGGCGGCCTTGATAAACCGGGTCGCGAGCCGGCCACCAGCACAGCCCGCAACCCACCATCGCGGCTGCGGCCAGCAGTAAGAGGATGTTCCGTTTCCGGTTCATTCGTTCGCGGGGGAATTGTAAAGACGGTTGCGCCAGGGTCAATACTTCTTCTTCGCACAGAGGCTTGATTGATGGAGGCCCTTGTCCTGGTGTAGTGTCCCCGAAATGACCAGACATAACCTCTTATACTGTGGCAGCGGCGTCCCGCCGCTGTGGCTGGCGGTTGAGCGGTCAAACTGCGGCGAGACGCCGCTGCCACTTTTATGTATAGCTATTTCAGGGAGAACCCACTAGTCTTCTCTCATGGCCGCCGCGAACATCATAACTACAAGCCCAGTCCCGCGGCGCAATCCGCCAAGAATAACCGGGCATTCCGCCCATTACCCCACTGTTCCATGAATATCCTAAAGAAAATGATCCTTCCCGCGGCTCTGCTGCTCTGTGCCCATTCCGCCCCGGCCTTGGACCGGACGAATGAGACGTTCAAGGTGTTCCAATTCCCGCCGAACATGATCCCCACCATTGACGGCAGGACCAATGATTGGGACATCGTGCCCGAGTCTTACGTCTACGGCTCGGACCAATTGGTGGACGACCAGCAGGGCCGCGCCAACGACCCTAAACACCTCAACGTGCGGGTCCGGGTCGGCTGGGTCAAGGGACTCAACCGCCTCTTTTTTCTGTACGAGGCGGACAAGGATTATTGGGATTTTTCCAAGCCGGACCTGCACAACGACATTTTTGAAATCGTGGTGGACGGCGACCTCTCCGGCGGCCCGTTCGAGCAGGAGTTCGAGACCAATCTCCCCCTCCTGGGCCGATGGGACACCTACTTGACACTGCAAAACGCCCACGCCCAGAACTACCACATCTTCACCCCGGCGGAGGGCAAGGATTGGTGCATGTTCTGGGGCCCGCAACAATGGG
>Ga0181538_10002057_pt1 | contig 21521 bp, 10 predicted proteins | sample PEATcosm2014_Bin_40_FD_119773 | JGI IMG/M metagenome (GOLD analysis project Ga0181538, IMG submission 119773) | Peatland microbial communities from MTU Mesocosm Facility, Houghton, MI, USA - PEATcosm2014_Bin23_30_metaG | ecosystem: Environmental > Terrestrial > Soil > Wetlands > Peat | place... | reverse complement strand
GTGAGCGTGGATGGCGGCCCACCGGCGGCGGTTAGCGGCGATGGCGTTAATGTTGAAGTCGCGCTGGACATTGAGATGGCAATTTGCATGGCACCCGGTCTGTCCAAAATCATTGTTTATGAAGGCCCCGGTGACAGCACTTCGGTAGATGCTGACATTCTGAACAAGATTGCCAACGACAATAAGGCCAAGCAAATCAGCTCTTCCTGGGTGATTGGCGACAGCTCGCAATATGCCGCGATTTACACGCAGTTCGCCATGCAAGGACAGACGTTTTTGCAGGCTTCGGGTGACGAGGGGGCATACTACTCGGGGATTTTTCAATACGAAGACAGTCCTTTGGTTACACTTGTCGGGGGGACAACTTTGACAACCGGTGCGGGTGGGGTTTGGTCTTCTGAAAAGGTTTGGAACAGGGGGGATGGCATCGCCGGTGGTGGTGGCATCAGTACCACCTATTTAATTCCGTCCTGGCAGACGGGCATCAGCATGACGCTAAACCGGGGATCCATAACTCACCGTAATGTTCCTGACGTCGCCTTGACCGCCGATAATATTTTCGTGATCGCGGATAATGGCGAAGAAGAACCGGGTGTCGGCGGCACTAGTTGCGCGGCCCCGTTGTGGGCGGGTTTTGCCGCGTTGATCAACCAGCAGGCTGCGCTTCTGGGCACCACGAACGTTGGGTTCCTGAATCCAGCCATCTACGCCATCGGCAAGGGCACGAGTTACAACTCGGTGTTCCATGACATCAAAACCGGCAACAACACGACTCCTTCCAGCCCCACCAAGTATTTTGCCGTTAACGGCTATGACTTGTGCACCGGCTGGGGCACACCGAATGGGACCAATCTCATCAACGCCCTTGTGCAGTTGCCTGACGCCCTGCAAATCACGCCGAACGCCGGTCTTTCCGCCAGTTTCAACGTTGGAAGTCAGCCGGGCGGCGCACAGAGTTTTTCGCTGACCAACACCGGGGCATCTGCCCTCAGTTGGTTCCTCGTCAACACCTCCCTTTGGCTCAATGTCTCGCCAACCAACGGCTCGCTGGCCGCCCACGGACGAACCAATGTAGCCGTGAGCCTGAATCCTTCCACGACCACCGGCCTGCCAGCGGGGAGTTATGTCTCGACGATATTCTTTACCGACCTGGCCACGAGCTTTAATCAGAGCCGTCCAGTCACGTTGCAAGTGCTGCCATTGATTTCAAACGGCGGATTCGAAACCGGCGATTTCACAGATTGGAATCTCTCTGGAAACGTCACCAATATGTTTGTCACCGGCAGTCCTGTATTCGTCTATGACGGCAATTACTCTGCCAGCCTGGGACCAATCGGTTCGCTGGGTTATCTGTTCCAAATAGTGCCCACCGTTCCCGGACAGGCGTATTTGCTTTCGTTTTGGGTGCAAAATGCCAATGGCGGGTTACCCAGTGAATTCAACGTGTCCTGGAACGGGAATATCATCTATGACCAGACCAACCTGCCCCCGTTCGACTGGACCAATCTCCAGTTTGTCGTCACGGCCACCGGCTCCAGTTCCACCCTTCAGTTCGGATTCCGGAATGACCCGCAATTTTTTGGGCTGGACGACGTCAGCTTGAACCCCACTTACATTCCCGTGTTCCAAATGTTGACGCACACAAGCAGTACCTTCGGGTTCTCCTGGAACGCGGTGCCGGGAACCGTCTATCAGTTGCAATACACGACCAATCTGTCGCAATCCGCCTGGCTCGATCTGGGCGGCGCTATCACGGCCGCCGATGTCACCGTCAGCACCAATGATGTCATCGGACCTGATCCACACCGGTTCTATCGCCTCATGGTGTTACCCTGAAGTTCCGCCGCTCTTGCTCCGCCCCGCCAATGCGGTAGCATCCAGGCGTGAGCGATTTGCTTCAGCGCGTTGAGAACAACCTCCGGGACCGCCGGTTGCTCGAGCGGGATCAGCCGGTTTTGGTGGCCGTTTCCGGGGGATTGGACTCGATGGTGTTGCTGCATTTGCTTCACACAGTCCCGGCGCGAAATCGGTGGAAACTGGTCGTTGCCCATTTCAACCACCAACTCCGCGGACACAGCAGCGACGCCGACGAAAGGCTCGTCGGTAAAACCGCCGCGGCGATGGGATTGCCCCTCGTTGTCGAACGCGCCGACGTGAGGCGGTTCGCAGAAAAATCAAAACTGTCAATTGAAATGGCCGCGCGAAAATTGCGTCATGAATTTTTCGCGCGCGCCGCAAAAAAGCGCGGCATCCGCAGGGTGGCGCTGGCGCATCACGCGGACGACCAGCTGGAACTTTTCTTTTTGCGCCTGTTGCGCGGTGCGGGTGGTGAAGGTCTGGCGGGAATGAAGTGGCGTTCGCCATCGCCCGTGGACTCGGGGATTACGCTCGTTCGTCCGCTTCTGGATTCGACAAAAGTTGAATTGCAGGGGTTCGCGCGCCAAAACAAAATCCGGTTCCGTGAAGACGCGACCAACGCGCAGCTGGAAATGCCGCGTAATCGCGTGCGCAATGAATTGCTGCCGCTGCTGCGTAAAAAATATCAACCGGGGCTGACGAAAACGGTTTTGCGACTGATGGAAATCATCGGTGCGGAGGCGGACATCGTCACTGGCATGGCGCAACAATGGCTGAAAGATGATGGCCGGGGCGGCCCGCCGGGCCATTCGCAGTCGCCGCGGCGCGGCGTCACTGCCTTTGCAAACCTGCCACTCGCGGTCCAGCGGCGGGTTCTGCAATTGCAGTTGGCCGGTCTCGGTGTGCCGGCGGAATTTGAACTGATTGAAGCCCTCCGCCAATCGGCTGGTCGTTTTGTGAGCGTGGGCCCCGCGTTGTTCATCTCTCGCAACGCGGCCGGTTCGGTGAAATTGCAGACGCAACAGCCGTTCGAATTCAAAGCAAATAAACTCACAGTCAATCTGGCGGACAGGGCAGGGGAGGTGGATTTTGCCGGCGCCCGATTCCGCTGGAATTTTGAAGGAGTTAAAAATCGCGCGCGTTTTAGCAAACGAACCGGGCGTGAATTTTTTGACGCGGACAAGGTTGGCAAACAAATCACGTTGCGCCACTGGCGTCCGGGCGACCGTTTTCAACCCATCGGCATGAAATCAGCGCCAAAACTTCAGGATTGGTTTGTGAACCAGCAAATTCCGCGCCTCCGCCGGCGCCAACTGGTGGTAGCGGCGGCGGAGACGGGCGGGATTTTTTGGATTGAGGGCCTGCGGATTGGTGAAAATTTCAAACTGACCCCGCAAACGAAGCGCCGTTTGATTTGGCATTGGCAACGCGCCCCAATGAAAAAGAACCAGTGAGTTCACTGGTTTTGTGTCAAGGCCGGACGGCTTGAAAGTGCTTTACACCGGGGTTGTGAACAACTAATCTTCAAGTTTAATCGAATATGGAAGCAAAGACGAAGACCATTGAATTGTTCAAGTTGCACGACGGCGACACGGGGTCGGCGGACGTGCAAATTGCCCTGCTCACGCAGCGGATCAATCATTTGACCGAGCATTTGCAGACCAACAAAAAAGATCATAGTTCGCGTCGCGGGCTGTTGATGATGGTCGGCCAGCGCCGGCGCCTGTTGGAATATCTGCAAAACAACGACTTGAGCCGTTATCAGGCGGTCACGAAGAAATTGAAACTGCGCCATTGAATTTTTTGCGGAGGCGCGGTTTTCTGAAGCAAACCGCCTTCCGCCATCGGATTTGAGCCAGCCAGCGCGAATGGCCCGATTCCTTAACCAACCAAATCGCGTATGAAAAATCCGTCACCTCTGGGTAATTTCATTCAGCTCCGAAAACGTTCGGAGTTCACTGAAGTTTCTCCGGCGGTGACGGCCAGGAACAGTTATGTCAGAAAAAATCACCGCCCAGGTGGGCGACAAACAAATCGTCATTGAAACCGGAAAAATCGCCAAACAGGCGGACGGCGCGGTAACCGTCCAGCTCGGCGACACCATTGTCATCGTGGCCGCCGTGGCCGCGACAAAAGCCAAAGCCGGCCAGGAATTTTTCCCGCTCACCGTGGATTACCGCGAAAAGGCGGCGGCGGCAGGCCGCTTCCCCGGCGGCTACTTCAAACGCGAGGGCCGTCCGACGGAAAAGGAAATCCTCACCTGCCGGCTTACGGACCGGCCAATCCGCCCCTTGTTCCCCAGGGGCTGGTACAATGAAGTCCAGGTGCAAAGCATTCTGTTAAGCGCCGACGGCGAGAACGACCCGGACATTTTGAGCATCATCGGCGCGAGTACCGCCCTGATGGTCAGCGATATTCCGTGGGCCGGGCCGCTTGGCGCGGTCCGCGTGGGCCGCGTCAACGGAAAATTCGTCGCGAACCCGACCCATAGCGAGATGAAGGAAAGCGACCTCGACCTTGTCTATGTCGGCAATGAAACCGACATCGTGATGTATGAAGGCTCGGCGAAGGAAATTTCCGAGGCTGACTTCAACGCCGCCTTGAAATTCGGCCACGAAGCCGTCCAGCCGATTATCGCCGCGCAGAAGGAGCTTGTGGCCAGGGCCGGCCGGAAGAAACGCGAAATCACGCTCAACGTCGCGCCCGATGAAGTTTTGCAGGAGGCCAAAAAACTCGTTGGCGACCGCTTTGTGCCCGCACTGCTCACGCCGGGCAAACTCGCCCGGGAAGCCGCCGTCAAGGCCATCCAGGATGAAGTCGGCGCGAAACTCGTCGAGAAGTTCGGCGAGGAAAAGGTCACCGAATTCATCATCAAGGACGCCTTTTATTACATTCAAAAGGAAGCTGTCCGCAGTTTGATTTTGGACAGCGGCAAGCGGCTCGATGGCCGGGCGTTTGATGTCGTCCGTCCGATTTCAAGCGAAGTGGGCATTCTGCCGCGCGCGCACGGCTCGGCGCTTTTCTCCCGCGGCGAAACCCAGGCCGTCACACTCGTCACGCTTGGTACCGGTGACGACGTGCAGGAATTCGATTCCTACACCGGCGGCGACAGCGAAAAGAAATTCATCCTGCACTACAATTTCCCGAACTTCTCCGTCGGCGAGACCGGCCGCATCGCCGGTCCGGGCCGGCGCGAAATCGGCCACGGCGCGCTCGCCGAACGCAGCCTCGAACCGATGTTGCCGTTGAAGGATTATCCCTACACCGTCCGCGTCACGAGTGAAATCATGGAATCAAACGGCTCGACCTCGATGGCGACCGTGTGCGGCGGCACGTTGGCGCTCATGGACGCCGGGGTCCCGCTCATTCGTCCTGTCGCGGGCATCAGTGTCGGCATTTGCACCGAATACAGCGGCGAGAAAATTTCCAAATACCAGCTTCTCACCGATATCCTCGGCTGGGAAGATCACTACTGCGACATGGATTGCAAAATCGCCGGCACGGAAAAGGGCATCACCGGCTTCCAGCTCGACCTCAAGCTGAAGGGATTGCCGCACGCGCTGATGACCGAGACGATTGAAAAAGCCCGCGTCGCCCGGATGCACATTCTGGCCGAAATGGCCAAAACCCTGGCCGCACCGCGCCCGGAAATCAGCCAATACGCTCCCCGCATCGAGACCATCAAGATCAACCCGGAGAAAATCGGCGCGATCATCGGCCCCGGCGGCAAGAACATCAAGAAGCTCGTCGAAGAATCCGGCTGCGAAATTGACATTGAAGACGACGGCACGGTGAATATTTTCTCCGTCTCGGCGGAGGGCATGAAGATTGCCCGCGACGCGATCATGGGCATGACCGCCGAAGCCGAACCGGGGAAAATTTATCGGGGAAAGGTTGTCACCATCAAGGAATTCGGCGCGTTTGTCGAGTTTCTGCCCGGCAAGGACGGCCTCGTCCATATCAGCGAGCTCGCCAACTTCCGCGTCAAGAAGACCGAAGACATCGTCAAGGTCGGCGATGAAATCACCGTCAAATGCCTCGGCGTGGACGAAAAGGGGCGCGTGCGCTTGTCGCGCAAGGCCGCGATGGCCGAGCGCGATCAGGAAATGGCGGGCAAGGAAGAAGCGGGAAAAGAAGCCAACTAATCCTGGCGGAATCAATTCAAGCGCGAACGGGCCTGTCGAGCCGTAGCTACGGCGAAGGCTGACAACCGTTCGCGTTTTTTTCAGCCCCAATGCAACATATTCGTCGCTGCTGGCGGAAATCCATTGGCTGGGGTAGCCTTTTTCGCGCGTGAGAAAAAGAATCTTACGAATCATCATCATCGTTTTTGTTCTGCTGCTGGCGCTGGCCGTTGCGGCGATGGTTTTTCCCCAGTGGTTTTTGTGCGTGGACAGCGGGCCGGTGCAGGCGGACTTGATGGTGGTCCTCGGTGGCGGTTCGTCCGAACGGCCGGAGCGGGCGGCGGAGCTTTTTAAGGAACACGCCGCACCGCGCATCATCGTCAGTGGCCAGGGCGATTGCGAAATCAACCGACAGTTGTTGATTGAAGACGGCGTGCCGGCGGATGTGATTGAACTTGAGAACCAATCGCGCACGACCCGGGAAAATGCGGAGTTGACCGTCAAGCGGCTGCGCGAACAAAAATCGGGCCGCGTCATCCTGGTAACTTCGTGGTATCATTCGCGGCGGGCGCTGGAGAGTTTCCGGCATTATGCGCCGGAAATAAAATTTTATTCGCGCCCGTCGTATTTTGCCTACGCGCGCGCCGACTGGTCGGGCCGGCGCTTTGAGCGGCGCATCTATTTGGAATATCCAAAACTATTAGGATACTGGATTGGTTATGGAGTCTGGCCCTTCTGACGAAAATCCTTGCGTTGCTTCCGGTTGCCGGGCAAACTACTCGCTTCTTGATCGCGGGGTGGAGCAGCCCGGTAGCTCGTCAGGCTCATAACCTGAAGGTCGCTGGTTCAAATCCAGCCCCCGCAACCAATTCGGCGCAGCCTAGTTAACTCGGAATCAGCGGATTGCGTCAGACCTCTCTGGAAATCCTCTGTTTCTATCACAAGCCATGGCAAGCTACGGCAAGGCCAGAAATGTGGCGACAATCTGGCGACAAGATTGGCTTCGTTTTGACAATTCGAGGATTCGCATCCAAGGGTGACAGTACAATGGCACGTCATTCCGCAAGAACACGGAAAACCCTCCGTTAAGCGACTTGCACGGGCAATTGAGATTGGCTTCGATCGGTGCTCAATCGGCTTCGAGTGGGTTCGTTTCGGGAGAGTTATGATTGGAGAACGTAGCAATTCGAGGAGCGCTATCGCGCATCGGTTTGAAGCCGATCTATCGTGGGCCTCACACCTTGAACACCTGGGTACGTCGTGGCGGCAAGCGCCTCAAGAACCCGAAAGGGTCCTCGATGGTATTCTCGAGAAATCCAGAGATTCCAACCGGTGCGGAAGGCCCTTCGGGAACTTTCAGGGTCTTGATCTCTTCAGACGAAATCGCGTTGAGGAATGCGCCCGCCGCGGCATCGGTGGTGTCCTTCGTGCCGTTGGGCGGGTGGTCGATCTTCGTGTCCAGCTCAACCAGAGTTGCGGCTTCTTTGAGCAATTGCTGCTGGCGATAGAGCCAATCTCCTTTGTGGAGTGCGGACAGAGACTCCCCAGAAGATTGCGAATAACTGCGGAGAACCTATACGGATACGAAAAATCAACCTCTTTGCTCGGCTATAGAGTTTTCGCTACCCACAGGAGCCTGATTTTTTTGTCGCCGTGGACATCCAAAGCCCTATGATAATCCCATCGCCGTGGCTCGTGACGACGTATCGGTCCGTGCAAATGTCGCAGTCCGAACCTCAACCGTGGTCCAGGAGTTCGATTAAGCCAATCCGTCGCCCTCCCGGCCGGGTGAGCCAAAAGCCTTATGCCGACGCCCAAAGAACTCGTTCAACAGGCGATGTCCCAGTCGCATCCGGCCGCCATTCCGGTGATGTGCCAGATGGCCAACGGCCATACGATTATCAACACGAAAGTCCACCCCATTGATTATTTCTGCAGTAACGAAGTGTGGGCTGACTGCCTGCTGAAGATGCGGGATTTGTATGATTTCGACGGCATCCTCTGCCATAAGCCTGGACGCGTCCATGGCCTCATGGGCCTGGTCGAGCGGACCGACTACGACGCAGAAGTGCCGACCTTGTATCTGAAAGACGGTTCGCGCATTGAATGCACGCGGAACGACGACGCTTATTACAAAAGGCCCCCCGGCTTTGCTTATCCGACCCTGGACACCATTGACTTCGAGCGTCCGCTGGACTGGGCGCCGGAATCGTTCCGGGCATTTCAGGCCAGCAAAGCCACGTTTGATTATTGCACACCGGAAGAAATTCCGGAGCATGTTTTCGGGACGATTGATCGGGTTATCGCCAAGGCCGGTTCCACCTACTCGGTTCATGGCGAGGTGCGGGCGCCCCTGGATCACTTTCTGAATCTGCTCGGCATGGAGGACGGCCTGATGGCCATGCTCGACAATCCGGAAGGGACCAAGCGGTTGCTGAAGAAGACAACCCAGTGGTCCGTGGCATTGGCGGTGGCCCAGGTGCGTCGCGGCGCCCATGCCATCAAGATCAGCAGTCCGTTTGCCGGCATGGGCTTTCTGGCTCCCGCCATGTACGAAGAGTTCATCATTCCGTTCGAGCGGCGCATCGCCGAAGCGGTCAAAGCCGAAGGCGCCCATGTCTATACGCATACATGCGGCGCCATCGGGGACCGGCTCGATTTAATGGTGCAATCGCAGGTGTCTGGCATCGAATGCCTGGATCCTCCGCCACTGGGGAACGTGGATTTGAGGGATGCGGTGACACAATTGAACGGCCGAATTTTCATCAAGGGAAATGTTGACCCCGTGAACACGCTGTTGCGCGGAGACGCCGACAAAGTCCGCCGTGATGTGAATGAGATTCTCGAAACCGCGGGGCACGTCATGAAGGGCTTTATCCTGTCGTCGGCCTGCTCGGTCGCCCCGCCGGTCAATCCCGACAACCTGAAGTTGATGGTCGAACTTTGCCGCCGCTTCAAACCGTAACCTTTTCCTCCGAAATTATCTATGACGCGTTTTGAAATCGCCCGACCGGTTGCCGGTTCCAACCCCAACCCCACCAAACCTTGAGGCACATGAGAATCATGGCTCGAGCGCCGGCACGAGTGGACCCCGCCGGAGGCGGCACGGATGCGCCTCCGTATTGCCTTGACTACGGCGGGGCGGTGGTGAATTTCAGTGTCGCCCGCCATTCCTACGTCAGTTTCGAACGGCTGCCGAAGGGCAGCGGCGTTATGCTTTACTCTCACGACCAGAAAATGGGAGTTCAGGCCGCGTCGGTTAAAAACTTGAAATACGACGGTCGCGTAAATCTCTTGAAAGCCGTTGTCAAACGTCTCCTCACCGAAGAGGAGGCATTCCTGTTGGTCACCCAGTCCGACATTCCCCAGGGCACGGGGTTGGGGGGAAGCGGGACCCTGGGTGTGGCCATGGTCGGAGCCATTACCCACGCGCAAGGGAAGGAAATGACCAAGGGCGATATTGCGCTGCTGGCCAATGACATTGAACGGAAAGACCTGGGGAATAGCGGAGGCAGCCAGGATTCTTTCGGCGCGGCCATGGGAGGGATCAAGCTGATTACGTATCAAAAGGGAGGCGGCAGTCTTTGCGAGCCTATCAGGGTGTCGGACAGCACAAAGGGCCAATTGGAACGTGACTCGCTCATGATTTACACCGGGGATGTACATCTCTCCGGTTCCATTCACGCCGACATCAGAAAATCATACACGCAGAAGGTCTCGCCGACGATCAAAGCGATGGACAATTTGAAAGCCGCCGCTCTGAAGATGGCCCGCGCCCTGGAGGTCGGCGACATTGACGTCTATGTGGATATGTTGAATTGTGCGCGCCTCAACCATTACGCGTTACATCCGAGTTGCGACAGCGACACGCTGAGGAAGTTTTTCGACGCGCTATCGCCGTACATACGCGGAGGCAAGGCCTGCGGCGCCGGCGGCGGCGGTTTCATCCTCGTGCATACGAAATCGGACTGCCGCAAGGAAGCCATCCGCGTCGCGGAATCCCTCGGCGGCATGGTTTGGACTTGTCAACTGGACAACACCGGCCTGATGACATGGGAAGAACCGCCCTCGTCCGCGGAACAGATCGAGGCCATTCGGAAACGAATTTGATCGCACCGCTTTGAAAGCGACAATAGCTCGGGCCGGGGATAATTCCGGGTAGTCCTTGACGACCGCCAGCCGACCTTCTGTTGAATTGGCAGGCGCGCCAGGCTCAGAATCTTTTGCGTGTTACTCCACCGTGAAATTGGGCCTGTCAGAACCACCGTCAGGGGCGGTACGTTGCTGCCGGGCGAACCGGTTGGCGGCCGTGCCAGGACCGCTCGATTTCTTCGAGTGATTTGCCCTTGGTTTCAGGAACAAGGCGCATAACAACCAGCAGAACGAGGCAGAACCCTGCATAGATATAAAACGGAAAGGCATGGTTGAACTTTTCCACCAGCCCGGCGGTTTTGTCCATCAGGGGGAAGGTCTGGGTGACCGCATAGTTAGCCATCCACATACAGAACGTGGCCAGGCCAAGCGCGCGTCCGCGCACGGAGGTGGGATAGATTTCGGAGAGCAGCACCCAGATAATGGGTCCGGCCGAGAGACTGAAGCAGCCGAGATAAAGGATGATACAGAGAAGCATTATGGTCCCGGCGACGAAAGGATCCTTCATGGTCTGGGCCATGCCACCCATCGCGACAAGACTGACGAACATGCCGGACGTGCCGAGGAACATCAGCGGCTTGCGCCCCCACTTGTCAACCACGGCGACGGCGATGACGGTGAACAGGATGCCAGCAACGCCGATGACGGATTGTTGGATCATGCCGGCGTCAACTCCGGTTGATTGGCTTATGTTCTTGAACAGGGTGGTCCCGAAATACATGAAAACATTGATGCCAGTGACCTGCTGCAGAATGGCCAGCAGTATTCCCAAGACGAGCGGTTTCAACAGCGCCGGCGAAAACAATTCCGCCCATGAGCCCTTCTCAAATTCCAACGTGTTCCGAATGCCGGCCACCTCGGTCCCGGCAAATGCCGGCCCGGCAATGCGTTCGAATATCCCATAGGCTTCCTTTTCCCGTTTCTTTTCCACCAGCCAGCGGGGGCTCTCGGGGATGAAGAGCAGGAGGACGGTAAATAGCGAGGCGGGCAGCAGGCCGGAGGCGAACATCCAACGCCAGCCGGTTTCGTTATTCCAGGCCTGGTCACCGCACCGGGCGATAAAATAGTTGGCGAAATAGACAACCGTCAGACCGCTGACAATGGCAATTTGATTGATGGCTACGAGTCGTCCGCGAAGGTGTGCCGGGGTGATTTCCGCAATGTACATGGGAGTGGACATTGAGGCGATGCCGATGCCCAGCCCGCCAAGGAGACGGAATACGACGAAAACAGAAACGGAACTGGCCATGGCCGTACCGAAGGACGAAACGAGAAACAAGATGGCGGCCAGGAGCAGGGCCTTCTTGCGCCCGAATCGGTCGGAAACCGGTCCCACCAGCAACACGCCCAAAGCGCAACCGATCAATACGCAGCCGGAAACCCAGCCTTTCATGGACGCGGACAGGGTAAACCTGGCGGTTAACGGTTCGATGGCGCCGGAAATGACGCCAGTATCATAACCAAACAATAGTCCCCCCAAGGTGGCAACCAGGCAGATCGGCACAAGGTAGGACAGATTGATCCGCAGTGCTGGGGCTGTCTCAGCGCATGTGTCGCCGGTGACATCTTTCTCGGATGGGGCGGTCCGGTGCATGAGACGCGTGGGCATCGTAGGACGGAAGAGGAGATTTGCAATGAGAAACCGCGGAGCGGTTTGGAGATCGAAGATGGTAGGCCGCCGCGCGGCGCTCTAATGAACCGCAAACAGCGTGGAGAGCGCAAAGCCGCAACCGAAGGAGCGCGGACAGCGTTGTTGCTCTGTTGAAAACATCTGAGGACATGGATCCCCGCCTAGCGGCGGAGGGCATAGGCGAGCACCCGGAAACTCGCCTCGGCCAACATCTGATCGTGACGCCGTGCATTCAAGGCCGCACCCATCGTTCGTTTCGGCCCGCTGAAGAAGCTTTCCACGGCCCACCGCCGCCCGTAGTGTCCAAAAACTCGCACGCATTGTTTTCAAGCGGCTTCTCAATAATAATAGCGCAATAAGCCTCGCAGTTAGAGCTGGAGGCGAGACATCTGAGTTGGTCTGCAAGTTATTTTTTACATAGTTATGCACTGGTTGGTGTGGACTGGAAAGCGATGACCCGTGCATAGAGTTCGTTGTTATCGCGCTTGAGACTTTCGACGTATTTGGTGTCGTCGTCGGGCACGCGGTCCTGCCGACAGCGCCACATGATGCGTTGCCATTTGAAGGCCAGGGCGCGGAAGGCAGCGTGCCGACCTTTGCCGCGTTGGAGTTGCATCTGGTAATAGCACTGGGCCCAGATACAAAAGGCAAGCGACGTGCGTGCCAGTTCATGGAAGGTTTGGCGCAGGAACTTGGGACAAGCCCAGCGCATGTGGATCCAGACGCTGCGACCACTGGCCTGCTTGACCGGGGCAATGCCACTATAGGCAGCCATCGCATCGCTGCTTTCAAACCGGTCCCGTTGCGTACCCCACGCCGCCGCCAACCGTGGGGCCAACGCCGCCCCGGCACCGGGAAAGCTGTCCCAGATTCTGTAATCAGCCTGCGCGGCAAAGCGGGCGGCAATCTGCTGGTCATACTCCGCCAGGATGGCGGGCAGAGCCGCCAATTCACGGGCCACACTTTTGACCAGCAGCGACTGGGCGGTCACGACGGCCGCATCGGTGGTCAGCGGCTTGGCTTGAGCGAGCAACTGCAGTCGTTGCTGGATCAGGTCCTCCGCCCGCGAGTGCTGGCCGTAGTAGAACTTGCGCAAGCGGTGGGGTCCAGCTTTTTGGACAGCCTCCAAAGTTGGCCACTTTTGCAAAAAAGCGCAGGCCATCGGAGTGGTGAGTGATTGACCAACCAATTGCAGCGCCTGGGGAAAATAGGTTTTGAGCGCATTTTCCAAGCGGTTGCTCAAGCGCACCCGGTCGGCGACAAATCGCCGGCGGGCTTCTACCAGCAATTGGAGTTGGCGGGTGACCGGTTCATCGGGTTGCCAGGCTTTGAGCCGCTCGCGATGCTGGAGCAGAATTTGCAGCAGCAGCTCCGCGTCGAGCGGATCGGTTTTGGCCCCACTGGGGTAGAAGGCTTTGCGGAATTTGGCCGCCATCTGGGGGTTGATGGGATAAAGCACCAAATGAGCATGGGGCAGTAACGCGTAAAGCAACGAGCCACGGCTCTGCTCCAGGATGACGGCAATCTTGCCGCCAGCGAAGCGCTGATGCAACTGGGCCACCCAGTCGGACAAGGCTTCCGGCGTGTGTTCCAAGGTCGTGTGTTCTTGGATCTGGCTGTCGGCGGCCAGCAGGACCACCGCATGTTTTTCGTCGGCCCAATCGAGGCCGACAAACGCGGCAAACGATTCGTTGGTGATGAGTCTGATCTGCGTGTGGGAGTTCATAAGCGTTCTTTGGTTGGAGTGAAACAGCCACGCGGGCTTGGGACCGGCGAAGTCCTTATAGGAGAGACGTTGCACATCGGCATCTTGAGTATTCGTTTCAGTCCCAAGCGCCGTCCAAAGAGCGAGAGTCTCGCCTGAGTCGTCAGTCCAGAAGGGTCGGAATATTCGTCATCTTTGGACGGCGTGACCGGGGGACCTGCGGTCCCGAAAACCAACTTAATCACAGTGCAGGCCTCGCGCGGCGCAAAGTTATTCACGAGCGCCTGCGCGCACAAAATCCGGTGTGTGCTTCGCCGCTGGTCAATAACTTTGGAGAAACTATAAGGGTCGGAATCGCAGAGCGATCATCGACTCTGTCTCCGATGCTAAGTGCCTAACCGTCAGTTAGTTCCTCAACAAAACCATGTCTATCAAACGGTATTGAACTTTTCAAGCCAATTCACCAAAAAGCCGTCACTAGGATGCCACCAGGCATCCACTAGGACTTCATTAGGATTTTACTGGAGCTTTTACTTAAGGTCAAAGAGTCCAAATCCAAGTTCTCGCGGACACACCCCGAGGCGGACAAGGCGGCCCGCTCGGTCTCCTCCCGCTTGGCATAGCCATTCAGGGTCACCACCCGTCTTTCACCAAGACTCCGATGCCTGCGACTGAAAAAAAACGCCCAGTTTGTGAACCTTGATGTCTTGGCAACCCAAGAAGAAATTGCTTTTATCCTAGCGGAAGCGCGGGAGCGGTCCAGACCGGACGGTTACGCTGCCCGGCAGCTAGGTCGTGCCATCATAACTAAGTGCCATTCTCGTTTGACCCCTCTGGCCTCTGATTTTCGGAACATTTAAAACACCACTTCCGTTCGCTCAGTTCGGGCTGAATTCGCGCCAGATATCCTCCCATTCGTACCAATCAAAGACGCCATTCCAGGTCCACTTCCGCTGCCGTGTTTCCCCCCTGGACCATGCGCCGGCAGAAAGTGTAACCAGACTTCCGTGAACCGTGCAGTGGGTGTCATTCGCAAGGTTCTGAGAAGAATCACCGGCCGTCGAACAACCCGCCATCCATATGTGACAGTCCGGGCAGAAATCCGTGTTCTTCAGTGAGTTTGCAATGTTCCACATCGGGTCCCGATTGTGCCCAGAGACGATTATCTCCTCAACACACGATTTTCCGGAGATCCCACATTGCTTGCTCGCTCTCGAATTCCACCGGCCGTCTCTCGGGACCTCTATACCCGCTGCACCGTTCGGATTCTGGTAGTACGTGAAGACGACATAGCCCTCTGAGCCGGCTGTCGATGCTTCCGAGTCCATTCCCCCTTTTATGTCATTATGCACCGTCCCGATGAAGATTTTGAATTTAACGGTCTCTCCGCTTTTTTCAGCGTTGCGCGCAGCCTCGCAGGCCGTCCGAGAATGCTTCGCGTCCCACTTCGGATCGACCCACTGCACTCTCCCGTAAGGATCGGTTCGCGTTGTTGGACAATCTCCAACATAAGCGTAACCATTGCCCCAATTGCCCGGATCGCCCCATATCCCGACCGAATCGCGTGTGATGAAGCGGCCCTCTATGGAATCGAAACAGCGTGTCCGGTAGAAGTACAGTCCCGTTTCCTCGTCCAGTTCGCGCCCGGTGAACAGGAACGGATTGCCCACCACGCTGTGCGGCGTGCCCCAGGGATTAAGCGCAAGCGGCGTATAGCTGGCGTCGAGCACTGTCACATAACCATAGGCATCGTAAAAGTAGCGTTCGACCACAGCGCCTGTGGCGTCGGTCAAAGCCTGTGGAGTCCAAAGTGCGTTCTGGTGAAAATAATACGTTTGCCCTGCGCGAATCATCGTGAGCACATCGTCCACATAATTACCGTAGGTATAGGTAGCGATGGTCGAACCGCCGGGGTTCTGATCCTCAACGAGGCATGCCCGGTCGTAGAAGTACAGATTGGTTGAAGAAACGCCAGCGGGATTAGCCACACTGGTGACGCGGCGCCCCAAAGCATCATAATAGTATTGGCCCACAACGGCCGAGTCTGAGCGCCGCTGGACTTGTGTGAGCCGATTCAGTTCGTCGTACGAGTAATTGTAAGAATTATCCTGCGCCAGATTGCCGTCGGCGTCGTACACATAGTTGGATCCATTGTCCGTGAGGAGTTCATTGGCTGGACTATAGGTGCGGGCTTCGGGCAGACTATTGCTGGTGACAGTGTTCCAGTTGCCGACAGGGTCAAGGCTCCACCCTTTCGCAAGGGTTGGCGAAGGGACGATCGAACCGGAGAGAGTGCCGACATCGTAGTTCGTCAACCGGTTCACAGCATCATAGGTGTAGGCCGCCGAGTTGGCAGGATTATCGAGTTTTTGCTCATAGAGCCTGTTGCCGTTATTATCGTAGGCATAGCTGAAGCCGGCGATGAGGCCCAATGAATTGGAATGTTCGAGCGAGGTAATCCAGTTGTCCGCGTTGTAGGTATAGGTTGAGGTCGTGAGGTTGCGGTTCGTGCGCGTAAGGGTGCGGTTGGCGTCATCGTAAGCATACGTCACAATCGGCGGATTCGGGGTTTCGTCTTGAAGCGTCACCAGGCGGTTCCTAGCGTCGTAAGCATAAACCAGCGTGAGGCCCGACGGCTGGGTGTTGGTCTGGACGCGGTCCGGAATGTTATACGTGTAGGTGAGCACCCGCCCATTTTGCACCGTGTTCGTCAGGCGATCCGCGCCGTCGTAGGCGAACGTGTCCACCCAGCCGTTCCGGCTGCCGCTCAAGATGCGGCCGCCGTTGTCGTAAGTGAAGCGATCGTTGAAGCCGCTCGGCGAATAGGCGCGGTTGGTCAGGTAATACAAATCGTTGTAGGCATACGTGGTCACCTGGCCTTTTTGGTCTATTCGGCTGATGATGTTTCCAACCGCGTCATAAGAATTAGTGCACGTGTTGGGCAGCGCGCCGGGGTAGGTTTCAGTTATGCGCCGGTTCAACCCATCGTAGGTGTAGCTCGTTGTGTGGCCGTTTGCATCGGTCATGCCGATGACGTTGCTATCAGGGTCGTAGATGGTGACAGTGGTGTTGGCCAGCGCGTCCGTCATGGAGACGCGGCGGTCCAAAGCGTCATATAAATAGGTCGTGGTGTGGCCATTACGGTCGGTGGTGGAGGTCACATTGCTGTCGGCGTCGTAGGCGGTTGTGGCGGTCTGGCCGAGTGGATCGGTCATTGACGTCCGCCGATTGAGCGCATCATACATGTAGGAGGTGGTGTGGCCGAGGCCGTCGGTGGTGGTAAGCACGTTGCCGACAGGGTCGTAGGCCGTGGACGTGATCAGGCCAATTTGGTCATACCTAGTTATGACCCGGTTCAGCGCGTCGTAGACATTGGTGGTCGTATTGTTGTTGGGGGCCGTGCTGGTGAGCACGTTTCCGTCCGCGTCATAACTCGTCAGCGTGGTGTCGCCGGCGGCGTTGACCATGCTGATCTGCCGATTGTCCGGGTCATAGGTGTACGTCGTGGTGTTAGTGTTCGGATCGGTCACGGCGATGATGTTATCGTCGGGATCATAAGCGGTGGTTGTCACCGCGTCGGCGGGGTTGATGACGTCGTTGGTGTCGCTGTTCTTGCGCACGACCTGGACGCGTCGGTTCAGTTCGTCATAGTGGTAGAACGTCACATTGCCATCGGCATCCTGCATCCGGGTGAGGAGCGAGGAGCCAGGGGTTGGACTGCAACAGGGCGGGCCGCTGGGCATCGAATAATCATACGTGGTCACGCCGCCCAGCGCATTGGTCGTGCTGACCACCCGGTTGAGCGCGTCGTAGCCATAATGGGTCGTGTTGGTGTTGGGGTCGGTGGAACTGAGGCGGTTCCCGACCGGGTCGTAGGTGTAGCGCGTGACGCCGCCGATGGCGTTGGTGGCGCCAATCATGCGATTTTGCGCGTCGTAGGCATAGGTCGTGGTATGGCCAAGCTGGTTGGTGGTGGCAAGGCGATTGTTGTTTGAATCGTACCCATACTGCATGGTGCCCCCCAGGGCGTCGGTGGTCTGGATGAGCCGACCGCGCAGGTCGTATTGGTAGGTCGTAGTGTTGGTGTTGGGATCAGTTAGGCTCGACTGGCGGCCCAGCGCGTCGTAAGTGTAGCTGGTCACACCATTGAGCGCGTTGGTCGTGCTGATCAACCGGTCCAAGGCGTCATATTGATAGCGCGTCGTGCGCCCGAGCGGGTCGGTGGTGGAGATAATATTGCCAACAGGGTCGTAAGTGTAAGAGGTGACGTTGCCCAGGGGATCGGTCATGCTGATGCGTTCGCCAAAGCCGTCGTAAGCGTAGGTGGTGGTGTTGGTGTCCTTGTCGGTGTAAGAAAGGACGTTGCCGTTGGCGTCATAAGTCCAGGATTGCGTCTGTCCTAGGGGATCAGTCGCTTGGATCTGGTTGCCGTGGCTGTCGTAGGTGTAAGTCGTGACCCGCCCATCGGGATCGGTCATGCTGGTCATTTGGTTGAAAACAGGGTCGTAGGTGTAAGTGGTCACGTCGCCAAGGGCATCGGTCATCTCGATGCGGTTGCCGTTGCCATCGTATTGGTACGTGGTCGTGTTGCCGTCGGCATCGGTCATGGAAGAGATTTGCCTTGAGGCCGGGTCGTAGGAGTACAGGGTAGTGGAGCCGTCAGGCGCAGTCGTCTGTGTGATGTAGCCGTTGCTGTCGTAAGAATACTGCCAGAGATTGCCTTTGCCATCCGTGCTTGTCGTGGTGCTTGGAACATACTGGCGCCGCAGGCTGTAAGTCAGGTTGGTTTGATTCACCGCCCAGTTTGTTGGATTCGTCAGCGAAAACCACGGTTGTCCATTGCCATCCGTCACCATGAAGGGTCGCAGGCTTTTGTAGGTGTAAAAATACATCCGCCCGTCGCGGTCAACCTTGCGCGTCATCTGATACTGCGCATTGTAAGTATACTGCACGGTATTGCCTATCGGATCGGTGATCTGTGTCGGCATTCGTGCCTGCGAATCATACTGAAAGGTCGTTGTCCGCCCCAGCGGGTCGGTGACGCTGGAAAGTTTGTTCGATGCATTATAGGTGAACTGCAAAGTCCGGCCAAACGTATCTGTCACCGAGGTCAGCAGACCGCTGGCATTGTAACTCATCGTGTCGGTGTTTTGGTTCCGGTCTCCCATCTGGAGCAACCGGTACACCGGTCCCGCGACCAAAAAGGGGGTGTTCGACACCGACCCAAAGCGCCACCAGCTTTGATTCTTGTTGGTGACAATAAAGCTGCCGTCCGGCTGCTTGGTCATCGTCTCGAAATACCCTGTGTCCGAAATGTAACTGCCGCCGTTCCCGGAGTAGTTCATGTAATACTGTGTCACACGCCCATCGGCGCCCAGGCGAAACATCTGTCCGCGTTGCTGAAACAGAAGCGTGTTGTAAGTGTGCGTCCAGCCGAAGCCAAGACCGGTATCCAATTGCACCTTGGAGCCGTCGGCATTGTAGGAATTATAACTCAGACCGAAAGGGAGCGCCGTGCCATAAGCGCTCTTAACCGTTACCACCGGATAATCTTCCCGAATGTTTCCCTCGCTCAAGCTGGTGTTTATGGTGCCGCCCGGCTGCCGTGTGGGTTGGGCTCCGCAGGTCTGGCAGATGTCCGGCGCATCGCTGCCGATATACATCGCGTGCGCGGGCGCCGCCAAGCCCAGGATCGCGCCACCCAAGAGCATCAACAACCCCCGATTTGCCGCCTTGTTGCCAGCATGGCGCCGCCGTGCCAAAGAAATGAATGCCAACATCGCCAGGCCTGCCACCAACAGCGAAACCTCAGCCGGCTCAGGAACAGCCAGCACGCTTGAATTCACGACATCCGTTTCAGCATCCGCCTCCGCCACAAAGAAATACGGAGTGTCAGCCGTCAATGTCATCGAGGCAGTCAGCGTTTCTGAAATAGGCTCGCTCTGGGTTTGATCCGGGCCGATGGTCAATATCTGATCATAGAACAGAACTGGATTCCCATTTACCGACAACGCAAAATCCGACTCTCCCTGTCCAGACTCTCCATAAGCGTCTGAGGACAGATTGAGCCCTCCACTAATCACTGTCGAAAAGGTCACACTCACCGCCCCCGAAGCCCCGATGATCTCGAATTCACCGTTTATTGAAGCGCGCCCCGCGGAAGTGTCGAAACCGGCAGTTGACCCGGGGATAAATCCAGTCGCGCTGCTCAAACCAGTGGAAGACGAGACCGACGCCAGGCCTGCGCCCGTGGCCAACCCCCCAGGCACGGGCACGTCAGTGGTCGTGGCCGTGCTTGGATCAATGGAATCATATTGGGCGTTCGCGCCGGCTTGGGCATAAGCGGAACTCTGCAAAGCAGTAAGATATTCGACACTGCCCGATGCCGGAGCAATCGTGACGCCACTGAACGAGTTGGTGGCTCCCACGAAAATGGTGGCGCGCGCAAACGGGCCGGCCAAAAGGAAAAGGCTGAACCCAAAAACAACTGCTGCAAAGCGGTATAAAAGTGTTTTCATTGGTTTGCCAAATTCATCATGGCGAAGGAACCACGAAGGTCGTCAAATACATTTGGCTGGCGCCATTCGCGCTTAAAGCGTTCGTGAAGGTGAAATTGCCGCTCATGTCGAAAACAGCGGTGGCCAGCTGTGTCCAGGCCGACTTGGGCTGACTGAGGTCGGGGGAGGAGATGATGTAGCAGGTTGAACCGGGTGGACCGTTGGTGACCTCAACGACCATATTGATTCCGGCCAGGCTTACGGTGGAGAAGGCCGGCTGGGAGGCGGATGACACCACCGAAATCTGGCCGGTGGTCGGGTCGATGCGCCAGCGCAGCCACGGCCCGGGCGCGGGCACGATGCTAGTGAAATTCCCGCTCGCTGGAACGGAACCGAATATGGAATAACTTTGGCCCAGCGACAATGCACCGGACAGATTGCGCACCACCAAAGTCCCACCGTAGGTGATGCTCGACAGCCCTTGCACTGCGGCATGACCTGAAGTGGCGGCATTGACTGCCACGAACGTCGTGCTGCCGGGAAGCAGAACGAGGGAATTGCTGATGGTTAATGGTCCAAGCGGGTTGCCAAGGGAAAGTACGCCGCCGGAACCCACAACCACAGGACCCATGATCACGCCTGTGCCACTCAACGTAGCGTTGGCGACTTCCACGCCGCCTGTTCCGACCGAGCCGGTCACATTTAGTCCGCCGCCTTTAACCAGTGTTTGGCCGGTGTAAGTGTTCTGGGCCGCAAGCACCAAAGTCCCGGCCCCGTCCTTCTCTACACCCTCCTCGCCGGCCACGACGGCATTGAGGGTGACTTGCAGCGATGGAGATGTCACTGTGATTTCAGGCAGTCCGAAAGTGTTGTCCAAGGTCAATGATCCGCTCACACCTGGGTTAAAACTCCACGTCGCCGGGCCGCCTTGGGTTGTGAAGCAGAGATTGCCAATCGTTTGAGATCCGTCGAGCGTGAAGGACGCATTGGGGGCAATTGAAGCCTCCCGACCGAATCCGAAATAAGCGGTGTTATCCGAGCCTCCAGCGATGCCGTCAGCTAGGTCCCAATTGCCCGCGCTGGCCCAACTTGCGCCGCCGCTGTTGATCCAATAGCCGTCCTGGGCAGCCGCCGCCCCGGCGCAAAACAGCGCAGCCAACAGGAAGAGATTGATTCGCCCCGAAAGTTTTCCACTGGGGAACTGCGGTTTCCAAAATTTCATTAAGCCATTCACCGTGATCAAAAACAATGCATGTGCCGGTTTGTTTAAGGCGACAAACACAATTGATAACATCGACAGCGTTCGACTTCCCGCTCTAAACTTCCACGACTTGGCTGAGTTTTTTTTGTAGCAAAGCTGTGATTCCTTGTCAATGACTTTTTTTAATTATGTTTATAAGCTGTTTCATAAGTCCAAAATCGCAAAGATGGATGATTGAAAATCGATGACTTGCAAACCGCCATGACCCTTATGAGTGTGCTGACATCGGCACTTTTCGCGTAAGCGAGCAGTGGGCGAGCGTTGACCGAGCAGAGACCAGTTTCTGAACGGGCAG
>Ga0181538_10002055_pt1 | contig 21536 bp, 15 predicted proteins | sample PEATcosm2014_Bin_40_FD_119773 | JGI IMG/M metagenome (GOLD analysis project Ga0181538, IMG submission 119773) | Peatland microbial communities from MTU Mesocosm Facility, Houghton, MI, USA - PEATcosm2014_Bin23_30_metaG | ecosystem: Environmental > Terrestrial > Soil > Wetlands > Peat | place... | reverse complement strand
TGCGGACCCGCATGTACGGTGGTGTGACAGGGAAAGCGGGCAACCGCCTACCTATGTCGATATCGAAGAGGTGGTGTCATTCTGAGCCCTTCGCTGTCATCCTGAGCGAAGCGAAGGATCTCGCTCTGGTTCGTGATGAAGCGAGAACGAAAGATCAGAGCGAGATTCTTCGCTTCGCTCAGAATGACAGGGCTTTAATGGTTTCCGGGGCGCGTCAGCAGACGGGAATGACCTAGTCGAGCTGTCATCCTTTGAGAAACGTTCCCTCCTGCAGTTCCTGGAAGGCCTGCCGTAGCTGTTCCTGAGTATTCATCACGATGGGTCCATACCAGGCCACCGGCTCCTGGAGCGGCTGGCCCGAAATCAGCAAGAACCTGATGCCGTCATCGCCGGCCTGAACGACGACCTCATCCCCGCGATCGAAGAGAATCAAGGAACGATTCTCTGCCTCGGCAGGAGGGGCCGTATCCAGCCAGCCCACCGGCTCCGTGGGAACAGCCAGCGGGCCGGAGGCGTTGCAGAACTTCCCGCCGCCCGCAAAGACGTAGGCAAAGGCATGGCGCGTAGTCTCAACGGGGAGAACCTTCCTGCGGCCCGGAGGCACTGAGACATCGAGATAGGTTGGGTCGGCGGCGATTCCGTCAACCGGACCTTTTTTGCCCCAGAAGCTTCCGCACACGATGCGGACTTCCGTGCCGTCGTCGTCTTTGACCTCCGGAATGTCTCCGGTCTTCACCTCTTGGTAGCGGGGCGGAGTCATCTTGAGCGACGAGGGGAGATTCGCCCATAGCTGGAAGCCATGCATGCGGCCCGTGCGGTCCCCCTTGGGCATTTCCTGGTGAATGATGCCGCTGCCAGCGGTCATCCATTGCACGTCGCCGGAAGTAATGACGCCGCTGTTTCCCATGCTGTCGCCGTGCTCGACCGTTCCGGCCAGGACGTAAGTGACGGTTTCGATGCCGCGATGAGGGTGCCACGGGAAGCCCGCCAGATAATCCGCAGGAACGTCATTGCGGAAGTCGTCGAGGAGAAGAAAAGGATCGAAGTCGGTGGTGGTGCCGAAGCCGAACGCGCGGCGCAGGTGCACACCCGCGCCTTCCAGTGTCGGCTTGGATAACACTACTCGTTTAATGGGGCGGAGAGACATGGCACTTTCCCTTCTGCGTCCATGCAGACGCGCGCTTTGTGCAGCCACAGACGGCCGGCGCTTAATCGTTGCGTAAACCCGGAAAGCTCATCCTGAAGATTGAGCATAACCGTTCTCGAACTGAACTGCAATTCCCGTTCAGCTGCGGCACTGCTTTGAAGATACCCGGGAGCGCGGGCATCCTGCCCGCCTTTCGCGCCGCAATTGCACACACGCTGCGGGCAGGATGCCCGCGCTCCCGGGTACTTCATGGTTCCCGGGCGCCCGTCAGCCGACGGCCCTGGGCGACTGTTCTGAAATTTGTGATTTAGCTCGCAACTGGTGCTATAAAGGAATTCATTGAGTTGGTATTATACCTTCAAAGGAGTTCATTCATGCGACGTCAATGGACCTTGATCGGCGGTTTACTGTTGGTGGCGGCGACGGCTTACTTCGGCTTGGCCAACGGAAAGGAGCGCTCGTCGGGTCCTCTGACTGGGTCTTGGGAGTGTGTGGCGCACAGTAGCGCCATGAATGACATGCCGTTCACCCTGGACCTGAAGCAAGACAACGAGGACGTGACTGGGAAGCTGATTAACTCGAGTGGGGAATATCCTCTGACCTCTTCGAGCTACAGGAAAAGCGTGCTCGAAATCCACGTCAACGCTCCGGACGGCAAGTATCAGGCCTCGGGAAGGTTGCTGCACGGCCAGATCAGCGGCCATTGGTCGAAGGTGCAAGAGATGGAAGGTGGGTTCGAGTGCCAGAAATCGGTCCAGGCGAAGAAGTAGTTGTGGGCCCGCGGCAGGCGGAGCGCTTTGATTGCCGACGGTGATATTCGGGATTAATGCGCCGCGGTACGCTCCTCTCGCCTGGGTCGAGTTGCGAGGCACCCCTGCCTGCATCATGGCGGATGGACGAATGGCCGAGTTCGCCAGCCTAGGAGGATCTTCTCAGGAATGACTTCAAAGACGAGCGTGGTCTGGAATCTGAAATCTTAAATCTGAGATCACTGCCGCGCCGGATGAGGGGCCGGGCGCTGCCAAGCAAAACCGGTAATTTTTCGGGTTGACATCTTACCCTAAATATCTATACTTGGGTTATATGTCTACCCAAAAGCGAAAAGACCGGCTGGAACTCCTGCAAGGAACGCTGGATCTGCTGATCCTGCGCACCCTCATTTTCGGCCACCAACACGGCCAGGGCATCGCGCACGCCATCCACCAGACAACCGAAGACGAACTGCTGGTCGAGCACGGGGCCCTTTATCCCGCGCTCCAGCGCCTGGAAGAGCGGGGTTGGATTTCGGCGGAGTGGGGGACCTCCACGAATAACCGCAAGGCTCGCTTCTACAAGCTCACCCCGGCAGGCCGCAAACAACTCGTCAAAGAGACCACCAGGTGGCGCAGGCTGGCCGCGGCCATCGGGCGGGTGTTGGGACCTGAAGCCAGCGAGGGCTGAGCCAAGTTCAGGCGAAAACGAGTCGGAATCCCCGCCGTTACGAGCGTGGAAATGATTCCCCTGTTTAGTAAGGAGTGGTTAGGGGTGGTTGGTCGCGAAGCGACGCCGCACCCTCCACCCCTGCCCCTCCTCCCGCTGAGGAGGGGAGTTATTTGCAGAGCATCCGCTCATACCTGTCTGCCGACGGGCACCCGGAAAGCCTGAAAATGCGCAGGGCGCCATGGAGTGCGGCAGCGAAGTTGCCACCGTGGAATTCGAGCGAACGGCGATAGCTGGCGCTACCGCACTCCAAGGTACGTGCCCTCATCTCACCTTGAGCCGCTACGCGTTACCGGCGGATTGCGGATTCCTCAATCCGCCTTGCAATTGGACGGGAATTGGGATACTCTTATCGAGTTCAGGACAGCAACCAAAAAATCCTTGCTTGTTTGCCATTTCGCGTCGGGTCCAACCAGCGGTCTAACTTAGCGAGGTGAAAACATGAAGAAGTGTATGCTGAGGTATGCTTGCTCGGTAGCCTTTGTTCTTCTTGCCAGCTCGCCCGCCCTGTTCGCTCAGGCTGTGGGATCCATCACCGGAACTGTCACCGACCCCACCGGCGCGGTAGTGGCGGGCGCCAAGGTCACGGCCACCCGGATTGACACGGGAGTTTCACAATCCACGGTAACCACGGGCACCGGGGCCTACACGCTCCCACGGTTGGACGTGGGGACTTATAACGTGGTTTGCGAGGCCACCGGCTTCAAGACGGGGACTGCGACCGGAATTACTCTGGACGTCAGCCAAACCCGGTCTGTGGATTTCACCCTCGTGGTGTCGGGTGTGACCCAAAGTGTGGAAGTGAATGCGGCCCCACCGTTGCTGAACACCACGAACGCCACGCTAGCCCAGGTGGTGTCCACCGAGCAGGTGGAAAACCTTCCTCTGAATGGCCGGAACATTGAGGGCTTGATGACCATGCAGCCCGGCGTCGTGGGATACACCGGCAACATGGGCTGGATGAGCAACGAGCTGGCAGGCAACGGCAATCGAGGCGAGACAGCCGTAGGGACTTTGGACGGCGCCGACACGACTGACGCGGAGATGGGCACCCTCCAGTTTACCAATTTTAATCTCGACGCCATTGCTGAGTTCAAAGTCCAGCAGAACAATTACTCCGCCCAATATGGACAGGGCGCCGGCACCATCACGCAAATCGTGAGCAAATCCGGCACCAATCAGTTCCACGGGAGCCTCTTTGAATTTGCCCGTAACAGCGCGTTTGACGCACGCAACTTTTTCGGCAGCACCGTGGCGCCTTTCCGCCGGAACGAATTCGGCGGTACATTTGGCGGACCGATCAAGAAGGATAAAACTTTTTTCTTTGTGCAGTATGCGGGCCTGCGTCAGCGGCTGGGCGAACCGAACAACGCTGCCGTTCCCACCGCGGCACAAAGAACGGGCGCAGTGACAATCCCGGACCCGAGTTCGGCGTCGGCGACCCCACCGCCGGATGACCTTCAGGTGCCGCTTAATCCCGTGGCGCAGAGCGTCCTCAGCCGGTATCCGCTCCCCAACAACCCGGGTGGACAATACGGGGCTAATACCTATACTTTCGAGTTTTCCCAACCGGTCAACGACGATCAGTGGTCGTCCCGCCTGGACCACCATTTTTCCTCCAGCGACACATTTTTCGCGCGCGCGTCTTACGTCAACCACATCATTAAGGACACTGACGCCTTTGCCGCCGTACTGGGAGGGTCCAATTTCTCCGCCAGCAACATTGGCGACGCGCGGAACTACGCTGTGGGCGAGACGCACATCTTCTCTCCCACCGTGGTGAACAACTTCACGTTTACCCTGAACCGGGGGATTGAGGGTGTGCCGGAAACGCCCGCCGAGTACACCACAACCCAGACCTGCTTCGGCGGCGGCCTTCTGCAAATGAACTGTTGGGGGCCTGACACTTTTGAGACCAAATACGTGACCACAGTCTTCGATCCGCTGGACGTCGTCAATTGGACCAAAGGTCGCCATTCCTTTAGCTTCGGCGGAGAGTATCGGCGCGAATGGGACAACGGCACCGGCGTCACCGGAACGGGCCCCAGCGGCCAATACGTCTTTAATGCCGGAACGCTCCTGCCCGTTGCCGTTCCCTCGACCAATGGCGGCACTCCCCTGCCGGCTGGCTTCGCCAGCCCCAGTCCGCTGATCAGCATGATGGAGGGTACAGATTACCAGTATGAGCGTGCGACCACGGTGCCGGGCTTTGGTCCTCCCGGAGCGGGAGGAGGCGGCGTGTGGTGGGGATTGCGCCGGTGGAACATGGCGGCCTTTGCGCAGGACGACATTAAAGTCACACGGAGACTGACCGTGAACGTCGGTCTGCGCTACGAGTACACTTCCGTTCCCTGGGAAGTTGGGAACCGTATGGCGCGCCCTGAAGACCAAGGCAATCTCTACGGGACATTTGTGGTGAACCCCGACCCGTTGTGGAAGGCGGACCATCTCGCAGGCGACTTTGGCCCCCGTATCGGTTTGGCGGTTGACCTGGGAAGGAAAACGACCTTCCGCGGCGGCTTCGGGATTTTCACCAACATGATTCCAACGGTCTACCCGGATCAGGACCTGGTGAATTTTCCCCTGGCCAGTGAAAACTATCTGCTCAACGCACCGTATTCCCTTACTCCATTTTCCATTGCACTTCCGGTGCTGACGAGCACTTCCGGGCAGCCGATCGCGGCCAATGGAAATACCAAGACCATTCCCAAGAACACTCCGGTGAACCTTGCTCCCTACGCGGCGATTCTGGGTAACCTTTTCGTGGACGATCCGTCGGACGCCATGAGAAACGGTTATACGATTAACGGCAATGTCACCTTGGAACACGAATTCCCCGGCAGCATCGCGGTTTCCGCTGCCTACGTTGCAAACAACGGCGTTTCTCTCTACAACCAGTGGTATCCCAATTCGTATGGCGGAGCCGAACCCCAGTACACTCCCTACAGCAACATCACTCCCGGCCTCGGAGAAATGCAGGTTTTCTACAACGGGGGCTACTCCAGCTACAATGCCCTGCAACTTCAGGCACGCAAGATTTCCCCGTCACACCACATTCAGTTCCAGGCCAATTACACCTGGGCGAAGGATATGACGGATGCCGATTCCGTGTGGAACACCGGAGCGACAAACCCGCCGAACCCGAACTGCGTCAAGTGCGAGTACGCTCCCGCCGCTTACAATATCGTCAACCGGTTCGTGGCCAATTTTGAGTACGACGTACCCTTTGCCCACTGGCAGGCGCTCTCGCACCTTCCCAAACGGCTCACGGACGGCTGGCAGACGCTGGGCATTTTCCAGGCACAGACCGGATACCCCTTCACGGTGGCCTCGCCCTACGGAACCGTCCAGTACGGGAATGGCGGCAGTAACCGGCCATTCTACCTGCAAAAGGCAACCCTCAATCCCAGCGAGCGCACCAGCACGCAGTTCTTCTCGAATGCTGTCATCGGGAGTAATGACGGAGTGGGGACAGGCTACTTCTCTATACCTACGGTAATCAGTCCGGTACCCAACGTGGGCGCGGTTATGCCCGGTCCGGGAACCCTGGGTCGAGATACGTTTACAGGTCCGGGGTGGTATAACCTGGATTTCTCGGTCATCAAGGACACGCGCATCAGTGAGACGAAGATGGTGCAGTTCCGTGCCGAGTTCTTCAACATCTTCAATACGGCAACGTTTGGAGCGCCGACCACGACCGTTGGATCGCCAGGCTTCGGAGTGACGGGCTATACCGCCACTGCCGAACGGGAAATTCAGCTCGGGTTGAGATTTGTCTTTTAAGTATGTTGTGCCGGCTGATTCCATGCGATAGGGAGGGTGGCGCATACATTGACTTCAATTATGCGCCATCCCCTAAACAGGAAAATCCTAAGAGGGACGGCACGCCAGGTTCGCAGCGGGATTACGGGAATTCGAAGCCGGAGGAACGTAACTCGATGTAGAGACTGCACGGCGGGATGCGCGCGATCCGAAGCCGGGCGTGTGTAGTACGGCCTCGGCCGCAACGCCCAAGCGCACGCACACGTACCCCTGGAGCCTGAATCGAACCCTGGCGCAGTCAGTTACGATTCACGCGTGAGCGGCGCGCGGTAGTGCTTGGAGCTCTTGTAACGTGCGCGCAGCTCGCCGGTGGTTTGCCAGAATAGCCAGCAGCGATGCTCGTCCGATTTTTTCGCATTGTACGGAGCAGAGTGAAATGGCGTTGAGGGGACGGACGAAGTCGTGCAGGCGGCGCTGGTACTCTCGAATGACGTTGAGCCCGTCGCCTTTTGAGAGGGCCCACGACCAATCGGTAACCCAGCGCATAACTGTTCCGTGCAAATGCAAGGGGCTGCGTTGGAGCGGATCGCCTGCTCTCAAAAGTTCATTGAGGCAATCCGGAGCTGTTAGAAACACCAAACGCCCGCTATGCAAGAACACGTCCGGCCGTAAGCCATTCTCGCTCAGGCCGCGCGCAATATTGTTCAGGAAGGTCGGGTCGGCGACGACTACAACCTGTTGTCCGATTTCCAACCCTGGCACTACGAATTGTATGATTTCATGCAGGCCCTTTTCTTTTCGTACTAGTAAACGGCATGTGTCGGCTTGGGCCATGAGCCCCACATGATCGATAGTTGCTGCTCCCATACCCCCTATCTTCATCGAAATGTCACAGGGATGTCAACAAGACAACTTGGCGCAGCGACAAAGTGTCATTTAAGACATTATGTCCTTTCGCCATCCTTTCGCTCCCCTGCCCTTGCTTTCTTCTGTCTTCATTTGACCCCTCGATTGTCGATGGTGACGTCGTTGTTATGGCCTGTCATGGCGCGGGCGCGGAGGGCCTGGTCCCTTCGAGAGTTGACGGATCGTAGGAAGCAAATGCTGCGCCCGGTGGGGCTTAACGGAGCACAATCCGACTCCCCAACGGAGGCTAACCCATTGGTAAACACTGTGTGGCGGTCGGAGTAACCCTTCCTGTTTTCCCCTTGCAAGCCTTCTTGGCAATCTCCTAATGTTAGTTTTAGGTCTGAGTTTGCAAACGTGCGTAGCGGTCATGGTCTGGCGAGTCCCCGGCCTTAAACGAAGTCAATCGCAATTAACGAACTGGAGTTAGTGCGTCAAGGCGCGGAGTGCGCCATGAGCGAAATAGGTATGTCGGCTGGCGAAGAAGTGGAATACGAGGAACTAAACGACAGCGGAGAATGGCCCTTGATTTCCTCGCGGCCCTCGCCCACGGCTGAGGAGGAGCGGAATGCCGAAGCCCTGCTGGCTCTCGACATGGAGGCCGGTTCCGATTATTTGCTGGAATTGATTGTGCACAATCTGCGGCAGCTAGGCCAAGCCTCTCACCAAGCCTTCTTGCAGAGACTGCTGAGGGGGCTTACCAGCATCGAGGTCAGTGAGAAGGAGAGCATCGTCCATTGGGAGAGAATCCTGGGACGCCGAAATGAGCTGGCGGAAAAACTCGGCCGCCAGGTCTTCCTCAGAACGGCGGCCGTGGATTACTTTGGTGAATTACACCTCTTGCGTAAGCCCATTCTGCTCGAGTACGAGGAACTCGAAAAGCTGCGCCACAACGCTGCCACGGACCCGTTGACAGGCCTCAAGAACCGCCGCACGTTCGAAGAGCATCTGGGTCGAGAGATTAACCGTGCCGCGCGTTATGGGACTTCGTTTGGGTTGCTCCTGTTCGACCTTCGCAGATTCAAGCGCGCGAACGACAGGTACGGGCACGCAGTCGGCGATGAGATTCTGCGCAGCGTGGCTCGCGCCAGCGCAGAGACCGTCCGTGGCTCTGATGTTTCCTGCCGAATTGGCGGCGATGAGTTTGCCATCCTTCTCCCACAAGCCGATCGGCCGAGCGTCGAAGCCTCTGCCGAGCGGATCGCGCGAAAGTTCGAATCTTATGCCGGGCCTCTGGCGCCCGAAACTCCGGTGGGGGTCGACTACGGCATCGCCATTTTCCCTGAAGACGGCGAAGAGGCGGCAAAGCTGTTCCAAGCCGCGGATAAGAACCTCTACCGAGGCAAACAGAATGCGGTTCGACCGCTTGAGCAGCCCGCTCCCGCAGCTTCGGGCTCCCCGCCCGAACCCGGCGGGGCGGCGCATCCACCTGACGGCGGACGGCACACCTCCGGTGAAGGCTTAGCAGGCCGCTCCGACCGGCTTCCTGACTACACCGGCGCGGTCGAGAACGCTCAGCTTCCCGACGGATTCCGTGACCGCCGCCGGCACGAACGGATCCCGGTGGAAGGGGCCCGGCGGCTAGGCTTGATTCGTCTTCCGAGGCGGACCAAGTTCGTTACAGTCGTCGACGTGAGCCGCGGGGGTGTCGGCTTACTCGTGGATGACTTTGAGGTGCCTGAGACTTTTTCGGCCCTTATACGCGTTCCATTCCTGCCTGATTCTGAGCTTACCTTGTATCGAGCCTACAGTTGCCCGGTCTTGAAGGGGAAGAAGCGCGTGGGGTGTTCGTTCACACCGCTTTCCGAGCAGGCTGCCGCTTAGTCTTTCGGCGCCAATCGACCGTACGTTCCAGCCCCACTTGAAAACTCACTTTGGGCTCGAAGCGCAAGAAGTGCTGGGCCTTTTCAACCCCGGCCTGAGAATGGCGCACGTCGCCCCTCCGCGGGCTCGCGTAGATCGGCTCAACTGTATAGCCTACTACGGAGGAAAGGCAGCGGAGGAGTTCGTGGAGCGTGAAGCGCCGTCCGGTACCGATGTTAAATGTCATGCCGCACACGCCCTCCGCAAAGCAGGCGAGCAGGTTGGCTTCCACCACGTTGTCAACATAAGTAAAGTCGCGAGATTGCTCTCCGTCGCCGTGCACCACCGGGCGGCTGCCCTCAAGCGCCGCCTCGATAAAGCGCGAGATGACCGCTGAGTAGGGGGAGTTGGGATCCTGACGCGGGCCGAACACATTGAAGTAACGCAGGGAAACAGCAGGCAAGCCGTAAAACCGATGGAAGATCGCGCCGTACTTCTCTCCTGCGAGTTTTGTGACCGCGTAAGGGGAGAGGGGATTCTCCGGCATAGTCTCGAGCTTGGGCAACGTCTCGCTGTCGCCATAGACGGAGGATGAGCTGGCGAAGACAAACCGCTTCACCAGGGCATCCCGAGCCGCCACCAGCATGTTCAGCGTGGCTGTGACGTTCGCCCTATGGCTGGCGGCGGGGCGTTCTACGGAACGCTGGACGGAGGGGATTGCGGCCTGGTGAAGCACGTACTCGACTCCTTGCACGCAGGCTTTGGAGACCGCGAGTTCCGCAAGGTCGCCCTCGATAAGTTCGATGCGGTCGAGGCAGTCTTCGAGGTTGTGTCTCGATCCCGTGCTGAAATCATCCACCACTCTGACCTTGTGGCCGTCCTTCAGGAGTCGACGGACCAGCGTCGAGCCGATGAACCCTGCGCCGCCCGTCACCAGAAAGCTTGCCATGCGACCTCGATTCACATTTAGTAGAGAGCTCTTGGCGTAGCGTCGGCTGCCAGCTTGCCCAGCGAATCGAGAACCTGGCGGGCGCCGCGAGCCATCAAGTTAAGCTCCGTGGTGGATTGAAAGAACAGGAAACCCTGCTCCATGTATTTTTGCATGAGGCTTGCCTCCATGGCCGGCGCGCCCAGGATCTTGTTGTGAGCCTGCCCGGCGGCGACGACCTTTTTCAATGCTTCTTGAACCTTGGGATGGTCCACCTGGCCTCGGTAGCCCATCGAGAATGACAAGTCGCTGGTGCCTACGAAGATCACATCGACACCCGGCGTCGCGGCAATCGCGTCGATCTCATCCACAGCCCGCGCTTCTTCCACAATCACCACAACCAAAACGTTCTGGTCGGCAAAATCAAAGTAGTTCTCAGCACCCGGCCAGCGGAATTTCGCCAGGCCCGCCCCGGACCCGCGCCGGCCCTGCGGTGGGTACTTGCACGCCGCCACAGCCTGGCGAGCCAACTCCGGTGTGCTCGTGAAGGGAAACATGACGCCCAGCACGCCCGAGTCGAGCACGCGCTTGGCGGTCCAGATTTCGTTGACGGGGACTCGCGCGAAGGGAAGAGCCTTCAGCCCGCGCGTGGCCAGGACCATGTTGCGCAAGCTCTCCAGCGTAATGGGGCTGTGCTCCATCTCGATCCACAAGAAGTCAAAACCGAGGCTAGCGGCCTGCGCGGCGATTTCGGCGCTCCCCACCGTGAGGGTAATTCCCACCGCCGGCTTCCCCTCGCGGAGCAGTTTCTTCACAGGGTTTTCCCAGCCCTCTTGCGGGCTCGTGTTCTTAGTCGGCATCAAGACTCTCCTTTGTCCGGTCTACACGTATCGAGAGTTCTTAGTCTACCGTATCTTGCCCGTCCCGGCGACCTTGAACCCCTGGCGCCTCCGTATCCTCATGGCGCAGAGGGGCTTGCCGTTGACGTGAAGAAGTGGCCGCAAATCCCGCCGCCCCCCATTCGTCGCCGCCTCGCTCTGCCGCGCATCATACGCTCCTCGAGGCCGCTACAATACGCCGAAAATGTAACGAGCTAGGTGAATTCCGAGTAAACGGCTAGTGCTTAGTTGTGTTAATAAGCGTAAATATTCTGAGTCCTGGAACGGCGGGGCTTCAGCCCCGCCGGTGCGCAGAGCACGATTGAAGGGGCCTTTAGGCCCTGAAGCGGCACGGCTTCAGGGGCTAAAGCCCCGAGGTGTGGCCTGTTGTCTGCGGCGGGACTGAAGCCCTGCCCTTCCGACGCCAAACGAATAAAAACGCTTACTTCTGTAAGTAAGCACTAGCGGTGTAGCTCTCAATGGAACCGCCGGGACGGTGTGGGGCCCGTTTTTTCAGTGAGCAACGTCCGGACCTTTGTGAGGCGCTACCTTTTTCATCAGGAACATGAAGGGAATCATGATCAGGATGACCACCCCCATCAGCCAGAAATCATCAAGAAAGGCCAGCATGGTGGAATGGCGCATCAACAATCCATAGGCCAGGCCTTGCGCCTTGTGAGCGGCCATGGCAGGGTCCGATCCCCGCGCTGTCAGCATCTGACTGGCGCCGCCCAGCATCGCGCGGTAGGCAGGGTCGAGCGGAGTCATATGGCCCACCAGCACGGCTTGATGGTATTGGGTGCGCCGCGCCAGCATGGTGACCACGCCCGCGATGCCCACGCTTCCTCCGATATTGCGCGCCAGGTTGATGATCCCGGTGGCGTTGTTAATCTTCACTTTGGGGATGAAATAGAAAGCCATCACGTTGATGGGCACGAAGAGGAAGGCCATTCCCGCGGATTGAAAAATCCGGGCGGTCATCGCAGTGCGAAAATCCACCTCAAGGTTGAAGGACGCCATGTGAAAGAGCGAGAGCGACAAGACCGCCAGGCCAAACACCACCAGCCAGCGCGACTCGATATGAGTCAGCAGCTTTCCCACCACCGGCAGCAGAATAACCACCAGGATTCCTCCCGGGGAAAGCACCAGCCCGCTCAGAAGCGCCGTGTATCCCAGCAGAGTCTGGAGGAAAATCGGAAGCAGTGCGGTGCTGCCGTAGAGCACCAGCCCCAGCATAAACATCGTCATGGTAGCGATAAGAAAATTGCGCTCCTTGAGAAGGTGGAAATCCACCGCCGGGTCCTTCTGGCTGAGTTCCCAGAGGAAGGCGCCCACGAGGCCTACCACCGCCACCACCGCGCACCCGATGATAAAGTTCGAGCCGAACCAATCTTCGCGCTCGCCCTTATCGAGGACCACCTGGAGGAAGCCCAATCCGACACTCAACAGGCCGATGCCGATGTAGTCGATCCGGGCCCCCTCGCGAAGGCTTTTCCGCACCAGGTAGGGCGGATCGAAGATCAGGAAAAGCGTAAGCACGAGCGAGATGATTCCAACCGGGATGTTGATGAGGAAAATCCAACGCCAACTGTAGCTGTCGGTGATCCAGCCGCCCAGGGTCGGGCCGATGATGGGCGCGAGTACCACGCCCATTCCGAAGACCGCCATGGCCATGCCGCGCTTCTCTTTCGGAAAGCTCTCCAGCAGGATCGCTTGCGAGATGGGCTGCAATGCGCCGCCGCCTGCGCCTTGCAGAATCCGGAAGAAGACCAGCAGGGGAAGGCTGGGAGCAAGCCCGCAGAGCAGGGAACTCAGCGTAAAGATGACCACGCACACCATGTAGAATCGCTTGCGTCCGAAGATCGAGGAGAACCAGCCGGTGAGCGGCAACACGATGGCATTGGACACCAGGTAGGAGGTAAGAACCCACGTGCTTTCGTCGACCCCGGCCGAAAGATTGCCGGCGATGTGCGGCAAGGCCACGTTGGCCACACTGGTGTCCAGAACCTCCATGAAAATCGCCAGCATGACGGTGAAGGCGATCAACCAGGGATGCGTTTCACCGTTCTGCCGCGCTCGAGCTAGAAGAGTTCGCATATGAAGACCATGGGCGGCCGAGACCCAGTCACGAAGACCAGCAATTCTTTAGATCGGCACAACACCCAGCTAAGGCTACCCCAAAGACCGGTCGAGTGGTAGAGACGAATTGTCCTTGGGACAGAAGTCGCACAGGCACTCTTGCCTGTGCTGCCGCGCTCAGTTCGTAGCCAGGGCGATCCCTCGCATGTGAGGCTGTCATTCTGAGCGAAGCGAAGAATCCCCGCAGTTGGCTGTCTGGTCGCTTTAAGCGCCACGAACTGCAGAGATTCTTCGCTCCGCTCAGAATGACAGCCATAAGAGGTGCGGTCCATGACTCACGGGCGCGACCGATTGGCCGGAGTTCGTCGTATAATCCTGCTTCACGTTCACGGAGGCTGATTGTGATACAAAGAGGCATGGCCCTGCTTTTTGCTGCGACCCTGTTCACCTCGGGCGCGGCGGCGCAGTCCGCGCCGGGTCCGCCCATCTTGTCCAACGCTGAGATTCGGAAGATTCTGGTTGAGCGCATCGACACTTGGCGCCAGGGCGTGGGAATTGTGGTGGGAATTATCGAGCCCAAAGGACGCCGGATTGTGGCTTACGGCGCCGTGAATCAGGGCGATACCCGGCCCCTCAGCGGCGACACGGTCTTCGAAATCGGCTCAGCGACCAAGGTGTTCACTTCGCTGCTGCTCGCGGACATGGTTCAGCGTGGCGAAGTCAAGCTGTCGGATCCAGTGGCCAAGTACCTGCCTGCCGAGGTCAAGGTGCCGGAGCGCGGTGGCCGCGTTATCACCTTGCTCGACCTCTCCACGCACACGTCGGGCCTGCCGCGCCTACCTACCAATCTCAGGCCCAAAGATTCGGCTAACCCGTATGTGGATTACACGGCGGAGCAACTCTACCAGTTTCTTTCGAGCTACGAATTGCCTCGCGACATAGGCTCCGAGTTCGAATATTCGAATCTGGGAGCCGGGCTTTTGGGATTTGCCTTGGCCCGGCGCGCCGGCATAGGCTACGCGGAACTAGTGCGTAGGCGCATCACCGCGCCGCTCGGGATGAAGAGCACCGGCATCACGCTGACGCCGGAAATGAAGGAACGCCTCGCAATAGGGCATAATGCCGAATTGAAAGCCGTGCCCAATTGGGATTTTGATGCACTCGCCGGCTGCGGCGCCCTGCGGTCGGATGCCAACGACCTGCTCACATTTCTTGCCGCCAACCTGGGCTACATCAAATCGCCCCTGGCGCCGGCAATGGCTTCGATGCGCGCGGTGCGCCGTGCGACGGGGTCGGCCAGTCTGGGCGAGATCGGTCTCGGGTGGTTGATGGTCAAGCCTTCGAGCTACGAGATCGTCTGGCACAATGGCGGGACGGGAGGCTACCGGTCATTCATAGGATTCGTGCCCAGCACCCGCGTTGGGGTCGTCGTCCTTTCCAACACGTTTACAGCAACGGGCGTCGACGATATCGGAATGCACCTGTTGGACTCGCATGCGCCGCTGATGCCGCCCCCGAAAGAGCACAAAGAGATTGCCGTCGATCCGAAGCTCTTCGACGCCTACGTGGGCAGATATCAACTGGCGCCGAATTTCGTTCTGACCGTTACGCGTGAGGACGATAAGCTCTTCGTCCAGGCTACCGGCCAGCCCAAGTTCCAGATTTTTCCAGAGAGCGCGCTCGAGTTTTTCCTCAAAGTCGTCGATGCCCAAATCACCTTCGAGACCGACAGCACCGGGCGCGCCTCAAGCCTCGTCCTGCACCAGAACGGCAAGAATATGCCAGGGAAGCGGATTCAATGACCGCTACGCTTGCCAATCCCCAGCCGAGCAAGTAATCTTGAAGTGTGAACGCTGAGGACGAAATGATACCAACGGAGATCGACTTCAGCAAAGGGATCCGAGGCCTCCATCACATCCCTCCGGGCGCAAGAGTCTTTTTGCCCGCCTCCATCGAGCGCAGTGTGTGGGAATACTTCTCTGCCAAGGCGGAACAAAAGGGCGTTGAGCTGTCGGAACTTCTCTCCGACGTTTTGAAGCGCGATATCGAAATCAACGAAGCATTGAAGTAGTCAAACGGCCGCAGCGACTGACTCAGCGGCGAGTCGCTTTATTGACTCGACGGCCCTCTCCCGTGGGCAGAGGGTGTCACGCTACGGCGCTTTCATCAGCCGGAGCGTGACGGGTAAGGGGTATCGTGCTCGGGTTTCTGACTCCTCCCCAACGGCTGCCCGCTCGAACGTGTCCCTTCGGGACATCCGAGACCCCACAACGCGGGGGTCTGCGCCATCCGCCGAGGAGGGGAGTTAGGCACGCTACGGATGCGGCTTGGGGTTCCAGAAATCGGGCGCCAGGGACGCGATAGTCTGCGGCACGCTGCTCAGTTCGGGCACAACGCGAAAGAGAATGTATTCGACGCCCGCTACCGTGTCGGCGTTTGCCTTTTGGAATTTCTCCAGGCCCTCATCACCGAGCATCGACCCCATGGACGGCGCGCGATCCAGTTCGTCCAGGGAAGTCATCAGCCGTGAGATGTGATACGTAAAGGGGCTGCCGCCTGCCGCCACCTGTGACACCCAACGCATCCCGGCCATGTTGCTCTTTTGCGCGGCAGCATTGATTTCTTTCAGCTCTGCTTCGAACTCGGCTTCGTGCCCTGGACGCACACGCACGATAACACTCCGAATCCAGTGGGTCTTGGCGATGACTTGCGCATAGGCACCCAGGTCGGCCGGCGGGTTGTAGGAGAGGTCCCAGCGGCGCTGGCGAATTTCGGATCGAGAGCTTTCGAGTGTGCTGCCGAATTGCTGAAACAGCGCCTGCGCACCTACCTCGCCATAGGCTTTGACGATCGCACCACCGAAAACCGCGGAACTCTTCTCGACATCGCCGAAGGCCGCTCGCGAGCTGGTGAAAATCACTGTATTCTGCTCGCCATATCCGACCTCGAGGGCAATCCAGTTGTCGCCGTTGTTGCGGCGATTCGCCTCGGCGATCTTCTTGCCAACTGCATCGAATTCCGCTCGCTTGTCCGGCTTGACTCTGGCAATGTACACATCCAAGTATCCAGCCTGCTGGCCCAAACCCACCGCAGCCGTAACCACGAGGAACAGCAGTACACCACACGCTTTTCGCAACATTCTTCCCTCCACAATGAACAGTTGTGATTGGATCTCTGAAACTACCCGTCTCTTTTCACTGTAGCGGTGAAGGAACAGCTTGTCAATGCAGGGAGGCGCACCCCAATCCGTCGATAACCGCCCTGCCGTGGGGGGAAGGCTTGCCGTCCCCGTTGTTCTGCTGACGCCGACGAGGGCAAGCCCTACGCTTGCACCGCCCGGATCCAGCCGCGTTCGGCGAAGAGGCAAACCTAAAACACTGAATTAAAGCCAGAAAAATAGTCAAAACCCCCCAAATCTGGGGTATTGCAGTCCGTTTTGGGGATATTATGATACCAGTGACATGAAGGGCCAAGTACCGCAAAGGTGAGAACGATGTCCTGGTTTGAATGGCTTATCATCGGGTCAATTGCCTTGCTAGCCGGAGCCGCGATCGGGGCGTGGAAACAGTCGGGAGGTTATTACTGGAGTAAGTACATTCTCAGCGCGTGGAAAAGGAGTTCTACAGAAGCTGCCGTCGCATCCAAGGCGGTCCTCGTGACCGAGCAGCGCGCCCAGCGGTATGCCACGCAGGAATCCCGTGCCCCTCTGGCGGGCGTGACCACCCGAGACCGTTTCTTGGAGTCGCTGGAGAGTGAGTGGCGGCGATCATCCCACACAGGCGGTCATTTCTGCCTGGCGATCTTGGATCTCGACAGGTTCAAACAGCTCAATGACCGCGAGGGGTGGAGGGAACGCGAAAAAGTGCTGGCGAAAGTCGCCGCCCTGCTCAGCGCCCAATCAAGGGAGTCCAATGTCGTGGCGCGGCACGGAGGCGACGAGTTCGCGGTCCTGATGCCAGGGACCAACACGCTGCAGGCGGAGATTTTGGCAGAGAGGCTGCGGACGGTACTCGAAACGGATGAACTCTTGCGCCTCCGCGAGGTGACGGTAAGCATCGGCATCGCGGCTTTCCCCGACCACGGGGGCACGGTCGAAAAGATACTCAAGGTGGCGGAGTCCGGTGTGCGCCTGGCTAGAAAATGTGGAGGCAACTGCGTGAAGGTGGCTTGGCTGAGCCCTGAGCCGGAAGAGGCGGAACGAGACAAGCGGCTGCTCGAAACGTGTCTCGAAGCAGCGGAGAAGGGGATCTTGCACGCCCCGACAGAGGTCGGTAAAGGCACGCCGTCAACCGCTCCTGATAAGAGAAGGGGCGACTCGCCGGCTTCTCGGACGAGGCCAACGACAGCAGCTTCAATCGCCTCTCACGGCGAGGCAAAAACGTATTCCCTTCTGAGCACCCTCACTGCCCTCGCTTTCGCCGTGCAAGCAAGAGCGCCGCACATGAAAGACCATGCTCAAGTGGTCTCGAGGCTCGCAGCACAGATGGCCCTTAAGGCGGGGTTGCCGGTCGCGGAGGTTGAGGAGATTCGGCTGGCGGGCCTGGTTCACGATATCGGGAAGATCCATGTGCCGGAATATGTGCTCAAGAAACCCACCCTGCTCACGACGCAGGAATTCGAGGTCATGAAGAGCCATGCGGCCTGGGGCGCCAAGATGGTGGAGTTCTTACCGGCGAAAGGCATTGAGCGCATCGTGCTTCACCATCACGAGCGCTACGATGGCAAGGGTTATCCGGCCGGGCTGGCAGGAGATCAGATTCCGCTGGGAGCAAGAATGGTGGCGGTGGCGGAGTCTTTCCACAATATGGTTGCCGACCTGCGCTACAAAAGCGCCCGCACTTTCGAAGATGCACTTGTCGAGTTGCGCCGCTGCTCCGGGACGCAGTTCGATCCGCAGGTCGTTTCGACCTTCCTCGAATGGGTCGAAACGCAGGTGGATTCCGCCTCAAGCGGTCCGTACTGAACAGCCTCGATTAGCGTAGTGAGTCACCCACGCTCTTACTTAATCCGAATTCCGTTGTTGAATTTAGGGCTGCCAGGCCAACTCGTTGAATTTGAATTGCCTGCCTTGAAAACCTCGAGAACGGAACGGGTGTTTGGATTCTTCGGCAGTAACCCCTCACCCGTTCCGCACCGGCTGATGACTGCGCCGGCTGCGGGGCACCCTCTCCCCAAGGGAGAGGGCGGTCAACGATGATTGATTACAGCCCTCTACCTTGGGGAGAGGGTGGCGAGAGTAGTGAGCCGGGTGAGGGGTCTCTTCCCACAGAGCCTCGCAACTTCGGGAGTCGGACGCAGTTCGCCAGGCTGTGAGCCGTGAGCTATCGGGGCTCAGGAACGACCTGCACATTTCGCGGGCGGTCTATGGCTGCGGAAGACGCCTCGGTTGGTTGTTCCACGATTTCCACTGCAAGTGCGGTTACTCGCAGGACTCTGTACTTGCCGGCGAACAACTCGCCCTCGTGCACAAGAAACACCTGATCCTGGAATGCGACGATCGCCTCTTTCTCTCCCCCTGCCTTTTCCACGTATCCAATAGGAGTGACCGAGGAGCGATTAGCACCCAAATCCGGCGTGGCCGCGGCAAATGCCGGAGCGTTGGCAGGCTGGAGGTTTTCGGGTTGTGCGGGGCGGACCTGAGTTCCCGCATAATCAGCCAGCGGCTCCGCTTGGAGCGACGCTTCGGATTGCGATTGCGCATCGTCCGCGGGAGGAGCCTGCGGGTGCTGCAGCTCGGCGACATCGGTCCCATTTTCAGTGGCGGGCGAGGCCACATCAGGCGCCGAAGCAGTCGGGGAAGACTGATCACCCTCAGGAACGGCAGCCTCCGGCGGATTGGATGGCGGCGCCGCCAGGGCCATTTCCAGTTCGGCCGGGGAAGGAGCCGGAATGTGGAAGTTCTTCATAAACTCCTTGGTCTCCTCGATCAGACCCACGTGTTGCCCCTCGGCAACAATGGCCTCGACCTTTCCATCCGCTCTCTCCACGTAGCCCAAATCCGCCGCCCGTGGCGGCGCTGGTAAGTTGATGCCCGAGGCTGAAATGGGGCCCGGTTCCCCGCTGGCCGTACGCGCACCCTGCGCGGCCCGGTATTTCGCTTTGGCCCACTCTCCAAAGGGAGCAGATACGTCGTCCTTTTGCGCTGCTTGGGCCGCAGGCGACGGTTTGGGATGCCCGGCAGCCTTGCTGTCCGATTGCGCGGATTCAGCGCTGACTCGGAACTTCGCTTTGGCCCATTCCGCGGTGGGTTCGGCCGCCGCAATTTGCCTGATCTTTACGGCCGCCTGAGCTGGCGAGCTGGCCGAATTCTGCGCAGACGTCGCAATTGAAGGGGAATTATTCGCGTCCTTGCGAGGCGCTTCCAATACCACTTGCACCTTGCTCATTCGATCGATTTCATCTTCCCCGTGTGTCAACTTACCCCATTCAATGTAGATTGCCGAAGGGTAAAGGGTCAGATTAGCGGTGGCCTCCCGGTTAGTCCTGCCATCCGCAGACGCCTCTGTCGACGCCGAAGGCGACATGGTCGCCGCCGAGGTCGACGGAGGTTCGCCCGCGGTCCGCGGGGCGACCAGATCATCGTTAGTGAACGTTCGAGCCTTTTTCGCAGACTTTGCGCGCTGGACCTGGAGTTGGAGCGCCACATCACCGAGCGGCACCGAACCCGTCGACTTCTGTGCCAGCGTCGCTCCAGACCCCAGAGTTAAAGCCAAGCCGGCTGACAATACACCTGCGGTTAGACCCTTCATCGCTGAATTCTCCCTTACCGGCGATCCCGTAGTGTCCTAGTTTTGGCGTGGCGCCCCGACCTGCCCGGGGCATCTGCCGACCCTTCGCTCCGCTCAAGGCAGGCTCTAAAGGTCGGCGCTACCAGTCAAATTAGGACATTACCGGCCAGCCACCGGTCTTCCTAATTTACCCTGTTAGACGCACGGAATCAACGTTAGGCTTGAATCTTTTGGGCCGCAGCATCCCACACGGCGATGCACTGTTGATAGTAGGCGGCATTAGCCATGTGGCAGGCGATGGCCGTATTGTTTCCAAAGCCGCAGTCCTCGACCACCGGCTTGCGGCTGCGCACCGCGTCGAAGAAATTCTGCATATGGATTCCCCACGGGTCATGCCCGGCAGGGTTCTTGTAGACCACGGGTTGTGGTTTCTCCTTGGGCAGTTGGGCGTCGTGGTCGAGGTGCCACTGCTTCTCGTACGCCTCGCGCATGGCTTGCGGATAACCTTGCTGATACCACCCCGGGTCGTGATCCATGCCGTCCTGCGGAGTCAGGGTCAAGGATTCTCCTTCCGGACCGCCATTCACCTCCAACAGGCCGCGCGTGCCGTAGAACTTTGTGCCCTGGTTGAACTCGCAGGTGAGCATGAGTTTGATGATCACCTTGAAGTTCGGGTAGTCGTAGAGCACGTGGTGAACGTCCGGCGCTTCACGCCCGTCTTCCTTGAACACGTAGAGCGCGCCGACGGCAAGCGCGCGCTGGGGCGGCGCTGTAACCCCCGCGGCGAGGTGCATCCCGGTGAGCAGGTGAACCATCAGGTCTCCCGCCACGCCTGTCCCATAAGCCCGGTAACTTCGCCAGCGCGCAAAACGGATAGGGTCGAACGGAAGCTTCGGCGTGTTCCCGAGCCAAGTGTCCCAATCCAGGTTTTCCGGTGAAAGGCCCGGCGGCGGCATCCAACTTGCCCACGCGCCGTTCGGCGTGTTGCGTCCTGTGGAAGCCTCAATGGTGTGAAGGTCCCCGATGGCTCCCTGCGCAATCAGTTCCTTGGCTTTAATGAATGTCCAGGCACTGGCCGATTGGGCGCCGATCTCGACGATCCGCTTGTTCTCTTCCGCCGCGCGGATCATTTCGAAGCCCTCACTGACTTCGTGGGACATGGGCTTCTCGGAATAGACGTCTTTGCCGGCCTTGCAGCAGTCCACAAGAATTTGCTTGTGCCAGTGGTCCGGAGTGGCGTTAATGATGCAATCGATCTCTTTATCGTCCAGCAGGTCTTGGTAGCGGCGCGTGACCTTGATGGGCTTGCCGACGATCTCCCGCGCCAGCGTGTGCCGGCCATCCCACACATCACACGCCGCCACGCACTCGACGCCTTTGTGGAAAATCGCGTTACGCAGTAAGCCCGCGCCCTCCTCGCCAACTCCGATGATGCCGATGCGTATCCTGTCGCTGGGAGCAGCCGCCGTGTTCTGGGCGTAGCCGGTGGGTGAGTCAACCAGAATGGTTTTGGCCGCGAGCGTGGCGCCCGCTGCGCCTCCGGTTCGTCTCATAAAATCACGCCGGGATATGTATTTCGTCATGGGAAAAGCCTCCAGTCAATTATCACGTCGCGAAACATCACTACGTACTCCTGTAATTCCGAGCGGGTAGCGCAGAGGTGGGCGTTTCTTGCCCTCCTCTGCGGTTCTTGGGGCGACGCCGAGCGGCCTCGAAATCGACCGGGTGTTGTTGCCCGCCGATGAGCATACTCGGATTTGAGACGTCGGTGACCGGCTGCAAAAGCCGCAGAGGAACGCAAACTACGCGTACCTCTGCGCTACCTG
>Ga0181538_10002052_pt1 | contig 21539 bp, 17 predicted proteins | sample PEATcosm2014_Bin_40_FD_119773 | JGI IMG/M metagenome (GOLD analysis project Ga0181538, IMG submission 119773) | Peatland microbial communities from MTU Mesocosm Facility, Houghton, MI, USA - PEATcosm2014_Bin23_30_metaG | ecosystem: Environmental > Terrestrial > Soil > Wetlands > Peat | place... | reverse complement strand
GCAAACACCGATGCCCTGGTTTGGCGACAAGAAACTGATCATTCAATTTGCCTGAGTCGTGACGTCATCGCTCAACACGCCATTCCCGTTACTGAATTATTACGCGTGGAAATCGAGGCTAGCCAAACGATCGCGAGTCCCAACACCACGGCCACTCCCACCAGGATCTGCAGGGAACGGCTAGACTTGCCTTTCGCTGGTATGGGGACGCCATGCAGGATGACCGGCTTTTCGAACCGAGTTTCGAAGACGGGTAGATACCTGCCTTTCGGGATGGTGATAACGACCGGCTCGTCCTTGCCCTCATTGGCGAAGTGGTGCTCCAGCTTCAACCGCAGCAGGCGGGCCTGCGAGCGGACAATGTTATCATCGTTCGGGTTATAACCGGGCGGGCGATCGTACACGCAAATGCCGACCTGCTGTTCGGTTGCCGCTTCGGGCTTGTTGTCGAGGGCGCACCGGCACACGTGGAGGAAGAAAGCTCGAAGGCGAGGCGACCGCTCAAATGTGCTGCTGGAGGCCACACGGCGCACCAGTTCCTCTCGCTCTACTGCGGCTTCCGAAGTGCAACGCGGCACCGGCTCCTTTGCTGGGCCCATCTGGCTGAACTCCGTGTTAACGCTTACAAGGTATCACAGTCCGGTGAGCCGAAAAAGGGGCTGGTTCGGTCGCGCGTGTGCCTACTGCGGACCCACGTGTATACACGTGTGACCACCGTGTAAGCGCGGACGCGGAAGTCCCCCTGGGCGACATTGAGACAGATCCCCTGCGGGCTGAATTCGGAGGGATGTGCGAGGCCGGATCTACTTCGCCCACGCCTCACCTTCCGGCGTCCGGCGCCACGCAAAGTACGCATCCAGCACTTTGAGCGAATCGGCGCTGGGCACCGGCCCCGTGTGCGGAGTTTGAGAGAAGTACATCAGCAGCGGGTTGGCATCGCTGAAAGCCGGCCATGTGGGGAGTCCTTCACCGTTGGGATCGCCACGCTTGGCGAAGTTCGTCCAGTAGGTCGCCATGGCCTCCGAGATCGCCTCGTCCGTCTTCGTGACTTGCGGATTCGAGGGATTGAGATGCTGGAACACGTACGGAACGTCCGCGCCATGCGGCGTGCCGTATCCGGCGCGCGGGGAATCGGCGGGATATTCGGGGTGCTGGTCGAAGTAGTAATAGAACGCCTTGGATTTTCCCGTTTGGGTCTGAAGCCGCGCCCAAACCCAGGTGTGCCAGCCGAACGCCGCATCGCGCGCCAGGTCGCGCGCAGTTTTCGGAACTGCGTTGGCGTCCGTAGGGTACGCCTTCAGTAAACGATCCGCGAACCGGCCGTACCGGGCTTTCACACCCGAGATGTAGTCCGCCGGAGTTTTCGGAGGAGAAAAGCTGGCGCCTTCGTCGGAGTTGTAGCCCACCAGGATGGGCGTATCGTTGTACCGCTTCGCCTCGTAGAGCTTGTATTGATCGTCCGGAATCACCCACCCGTCGATGATTGGCCACGCCAGGCCCATGCCGCGGCCGCCGGCCGGAAGCTTGTCCGCGGGAATTTTCCGCAAGTCCGCGATGGACGATGCTCCGGCGTTCTTGGCATAAGCTTCACCGGAGCGCTCGGCATCCGGCAGCCGTTTCAGATTCTCGCCGGGGAATAGTGTCGGCCGAGGCGGACCGAACGAGCCGCCGCTCTGCGAGATCGCGCCGTGGAAGAGTCCCTTCGCCAGCGGCGACGCGCACAGCATGCTGACCGCGATGCCTCCGGCCGATTCGCCGAAGATCGTCACGTGACGCGGGTCTCCACCGAACGCCGCAATGTTCTTCTGCACCCACGCAAGACCCGCGATCATGTCGAGCAGTCCGTAATTTCCCGAGATGTGATTCTTGTTCTCGGCGGTCAATTCCGGGTGCGCCAGAAACCCGAGTTGTCCGACCCGGTACGCGATGCTCACCAGCACCACGCCCCTTTTGGCTAGCCGCTCGCCGCTGTAGTTGGGCTCCGAAGTAGCGCCCGCGTTGAACCCGCCGCCGTAAATCCAAACCAGGACGGGAACCCGATCGTTGGCGGATTTCGCCGGCGTCCACAAATTCAGGTACAGGCAATCCTCACTCGTTGCGGGACCCGAATTGGGGTTTCCCATTCCTTGTATGCACCCTGGTGCAAACTTCGCCGCTTCTTTCACTCCGTCCCACTTGGCGGCAGGCCGGGGCGCGCGCCACCGCAGTTCGCCGACCGGGGGCGCCGCGAAGGGGATCCCTCTATACACGGTCAACCCTTCTTCTACAGTTCCCTGAATCGATCCGCCTTCAACTTTTACCGGCGCAGGTGTCTGGGCTACACACAGCCCGCCCGCAAACATCGCTACCAGGAATGCTCTCTTCATCGATGTCGTCTCGCCTTTCTCTTTGTGAGCTTTCTACTTCATGTAGTGCTTCTCTTTGTAATAACGGGCAGCTCCGGGATGCAGCGGGACCTCGTACCCGTTCCAAACCGTGTGGACGTTATAGGAGAAGTTCAGGTGTCTCCACTGCAGCAGTTGCTGTTGTTCGTCCATGGCTTTCGCGACAGCGTACGCGAAGTCGTCCGGCATGTCCGCCCGGCCATAGATCGCCGTGCCCGTGCGTACTACCGTTGGGATCGGCCGCTCGATGCCACGGTATAGCCCCGCGGGGATGATGCCGCGGTCTTGTTCGCCTTCGCGCGCCAGTTCGGCCAACAGATCGTCCGGCAACTCGATGAAGTTGAGGTCGAATTTCTGGCTGATCTCCGTCCAAATCCTCCATTCGGGGGCGGTCGTCATGCCGCCGCCTCCGCCGATGGCAACGTCGAAGTTCTCCCGGTCTTCAGGCGAACCGCCCATCCGCCCGCCCGCGCCCTCGATGTCCTGTCTCGACAAACCGAAGTGAGCCAATATGCGCAGGGAGTCGCTGCCGACCCCCGCCGTTAGGATTCGGACCGGCCAGCGCTTCTGGCGGATCTGCGACAGATCTGTAATGCCGGTCGCCGTTTTGGCCGCCACCAGAACATAACTGGGATCCTGGATATTGGCGATCAAGCGCAGATTCGTCCGGGGTTTTTCTTTCGCGTATGGGCCCGTTCCTTTGTAGGCGTTGCGCAGGAATTGGATAGCCACCGCGCCGAAATCGACGGCTCCCAGCCCCGGCGCATTTCGCGGCGCGAGGATCTCGGGCACCGCGGGGTCCGGCCGGTACGGAGGCGGCATCCTGGCTTCGCTGACGATGCGCGGAGCATCGGCCGCGTTGCAGTTATAACAAATCTGCACGTCGTAGCCGTACGGCTTCATCGCCGTTTGCACGACCTCAGCCATCGTTCCCCAGGGACATAATCGGCACGCTCCGCCGAAGACCGGCTTTTTATCTGGAATCCCTGTCTGCCCGCCGGCGAAAGTCGTAGCGGCGAGTAGCGCCGCGATCACGGACGTAAATGAACCACGGGATCTCGACATGGCAACTCCTGACCTCCGATAGTGTATATCGTGGCGGCAATAAACGAAATCGCTTACACGAAAAATTGCCATCAGCGGTGCCACGATCTCCAGAACTGGATGTAAGCCATTGCGGGAACTGCCGCCGGGGCCTACAATATCGCTTCCATCGTGTTTTTCGGACTGAGGAACCTGAAAGTGAAATTGACCACACCCAGTGCCAATCTCTCTCGCCTGCTGGCAAGCGTCCTGGCCCTCGCCGGTGGAAGCGGGTTTGCACAGCCTCCTCAGTCCGCCCCGCCGCTTCCCTTCGTCAGCCCGATCTTCGGCGACAACATGGTCCTCCAGCGGGAGAAGCCGAATGCCATTTGGGGCTGGTCGCAGCCGGGAGACTCGGTGCGGGTGGAAATCGGAGAGCACTCCGCGACGGCGACCGCCGCGGCCGACGGCAAATGGCAGGCGCGAATTGAGCCTCCCCCGGCGGGCGGGCCGTACACGATTAAGATTGCCGGCCGGCAGCAGACGGTGGAACTGCGAGAGGTGCTGGTGGGCGACGTCTGGATCTGCGCGGGCCAGTCGAACATGCAGTTCGGATTGCGGCAAGCCAGGAACGGGGCCGAGGAAATCAAGAACGCCAACTATCCCGACATTCGTTACTACGTGGTCGGCGAGCGCGCGTCCTATTCACCCGTGAACGTGCCGCGCGGCTCGTGGAGGGTCGTTTCGCCAACGACACTCGGCGGCGGGCCCGGCGGCGGAATTTCGGCGGCAGCCTATTTCTTCGCCAGGATGCTGCGGGAGTCCGTACATGTGCCCATCGGATTAGTTCAGGAGGCGGTGGGCGGCGTTCCGGCCGAGACGTTCACCAGCTTAGAGGCCCTGCGCCCGTTGGGGGACTTCGACGCGCGCATCGCGTTTCTCGAACGCCAGCGGCAGAAGGGCGGCAAAGAGTACGGCAACTACATCATGCCCTGGTACGACGAGTACGACATCGGCTCGCAGAACGGTTCCTGGGCCGATCCGGCGCTCGACGATTCGTCGTGGAAGATGGTCCCCATCCCGGGCGGACTCAAGGAACTGGGCGTTGCCGATGTCCCCAGCCTCTGCTGGTTCCGCAGGGAGATTACGCTCCCCGACCCCCTTCCGCAGGGTGGCGCCCGCATCGATCTGGGCAACGTCGATAAGATGGACACCGTCTACGTCAATGGACAGCAGGTAGGCTTCAGTTCCTGGGTCGAGAACCCGCGAGTATACTTCGCGCGGGGTCTGAAACCCGGGCGGAACGTAATCGCCATCCGGTTGTTCAACATCAAACCCAACGGTGGATTCATCAGCCCGGCCGACACGCTTCGTCTGGTTCTGGGCGACGGCACGGCGATCCCGCTGGCCGGCGAGTGGAAGGGCAAAGTCGCCGTGAATGGCCACCCGCCGCAACCGCTGCCGCCCGGATACGAAAGCGTCACCAGCATGGTGAGCGTCTTGTATAACGGCATGCTCATGCCGATCGCTCCCCTCGCGATTACCGGCGCGATCTGGTATCAGGGCGAGTCCAACGCCGAGCGTGCCTTTCAATACCGCAAGCTGCTCCCAGCCATGATCGCCGATTGGAGGAAGTTGTTCGACCAGGGCGATTTTCCGTTCTACATCGTGAGTCTGCCGGCGTTCATGCACCGCAAGGATGTCCCCGGGGACGACTCCTGGGCCGAGATGCGAGAAGCCCAGGCTCTGGTGGCGAAGAACGTACCGCATTCGTGTGTCGCCATTACCGTCGATACCGGCGACCCCGACAACATTCACCCGGTCGACAAGAAGGAAGTCGGCGACCGCTTGGGCCTCTGCGCCCTGGGCGAGCATTACGGCTTCAAAATCCCGTTTTCCGGGCCGGCCCTCTCGTCGGTGGAGCGCGTGCCGGGCGGGTTGAAACTTCATTTCGCTCATACCGATCGTGGCTTGGTGGTCAAGGGTGAAAAACTGGGCGAATTCTCGATCGCCGGTGACGACCGCAAGTGGTACTGGGCAGACGCCCGCATCGAGGGCGATACCGTGATCGTCTCCTCGAAGTCGGTTCCCGATCCAAAGGCTGCCCGCTACGCCTGGCAGTCGAACCCGGAGGCGACGTTGTTCAACGGAGCCGGTCTCCCGGCCGTGCCTTTCCGTACGGACGACTGGCCCGGTGTCACCGATAAGAACACGATTTACTGAACATGGGACTCGGATGCGAATAAGACGATTCAGGAGATTGCATCTTATGAAACGAGCATGGTGCTTTGCTTTGTGCATGGCCATTGTGTCTTGTGCAGCTTGTTTTGCTCAGGGCGCAGCCAGGCAGGAGATGGTCCCCGCTCCGCTGCGCTCCGCCTCCGCGCCCGCCGTTCCGGCGCATCCATCCCCGTACAATTTCCCGGGTGTGCAATATCCGCGAATTGAAGAAGACTCGCGGGTCACCTTCCACTTCAAAGCCCCCAGCGCGCAGAACGTGCAGGTCTCCATCGCCAATGTTCCGTTCGATATGGTCAAAGGCGATGACGGCACGTGGACCTACACCAGCGAACCGCAGGCGCCCGGGTATCACAACTACTGGATGGTCGTCGATGGCGCCGTGGTGCTGGACCCGGGTACCAACGCGTTCATCGGATACGGCCACATGTGCAATGGCTTTGAAATCCCGGAGCCCGGCGTCGATTTTTATGACCTGAAAGATGTGCCGCACGGCAACGTGCTGATCGAGAATTACTTTGCGAAGACGACGAAGTCGTGGCGGCACATCTTCGTCTATACGCCGCCGGGATACGACTCCCATACCGCCGCCCGCTACCCGGTGCTGTATCTACAGCACGGCGGAGGCGAAGACGAGCGGGTCTGGATTGAAATGGGCCGGACCAACGTGATTCTCGATAACCTGCTCGCCGCGGGGAAGGTCAAGCCCATGATTGTGGTGATGGAAACCAGCGCCGTGGGTGCCCCGGGCGGTCCCGGGCGCGGACCCGGTCCCGGCCGCGGACCCGCGTTTGGTATCGGCGGTCCTGGGGGTGGCGCTTACGGGCAGTTTATGGTCGACGATTTGATCCCCTGGATCGACGCCAACTTCCGCACGCAGGCCGACAAGGACCACCGCGCCATGGCGGGCCTTTCGATGGGCGGCATGCAGACCGCGGCCGTCACCATGGCCAACCTCGATAAGTTCTCCTACATCGGGTTGTTCAGCGGCGGTACAGCTTCCGGGTTCGGCCGCGGCGGCCGCGGCGGCCCGGTGCCGGCCGGCGTCACGCCGCCCGCGCCCCCACCCTTCGATATTAAGACCGCCTACAACGGCGCCATGGCCGACCCCGCGGAATTCAACAAGAAGGTCAAGGTCTTTTTCTTCAGCACCGGCACGGAACCGCCGCTGGAGAATCCCGAAGGACTGAAGAAACACCAGGAACAGCTCATCGCCGCCGGGATCACCAACAGCTACCTTTATGTTTCCCCCGGCACTTCGCACGAATGGCAGACCTGGCGAAGGAGCCTGTACACGTTTGCTCCTCTGCTGTTCCAGGGAGGTCCTTCCGGCTCTTCAGCAAAATCACGGCGGAAATGAAACAGTATAGCGGCGCACGTAATACGCATCGCCGATGTCATCGATGTGGCGTTCCGCGGGTTGTGCGGCTTACCGCCAATCCTCTCCAACGTCACCAGCACGACATCGTTGCTGTGCATCGCTAGCGAAAACCGTAGGAGCCGCTATTCGCGACGTTGAAGACCCGGTCGATCTCCGGGAGGTCGCGTGTGAGATTCCTCGGTTGGTCGAGCTGCGCCGGGCTCAAGTCTTTGGGGTGCGCCCATGGAGCCCATGTCCCTTCAAGCCCGGCTGGAGACGCAAGTCTCCGATGCTTATTTTGACTACGACAAGAGCGACATACCTGAGGATGCTCGCGCCGCCCTGGCGAAAGACGCCGAGGCGCTTCGTTCGATTTTCGTCGATTTTCCCAACGCGGTGATCGTGTTGGAAGGCCACTGTGATGAACGTGGCTCGGCGGAATACAACCTCGGACTCGGCGCGCAGCGAGCGGCGTCAGCCAGCGCGTACCTCGAGGAACTCGGAGTGCAAACCAGCCGGGTGCGGACGATCACTTACGGAAAGGAGCGACCTCAGTGCAACGACTCGACAGAAGCATGCTGGCAAATTACGAACGCAATTCCAACGCCCGTTACCCCGTGCTCTATCTGAACCACGGCGGCGGAGACGACGACGCCAAATGGAGCGCGGAAGACCCCCGCAGCGGCGGTTATGCCGGCGACATTCTCGACAGTCTGATCGCCGCGGGCAAGGCGAAGCCAATGATCATCGTTATGCCGAACACCCGGAGCTGCGCGACGTTCGATCCTTCGCCGATCGGCACGGACGACAAGTGCTCGCAGGAATACGTAAAGGACATCATCCCGTACATCGACAATCACTACCGCACCAAGGCGAGCCGGGAGCATCGCGCGTTGGCGGGCCTTTCGATGGGCGGTATGGTGTGCTGCACACCGGTTTTCCGCACCTCGATACGTTCAGCGAACTTTATATTTACAGCTCCGGCCACATCGCGGAGGCGGGGCTGAAGAAGTTTGACGAGTATTACGGCGAGATGTTGAAGGATCCGGCCACGAACGACAAGTTCCGCGTGCCGCTCTACATGGCCGCCGGCGAAACCGACATCGCGCTGAAGAACGGCCAAAAGGACCTCGCCCTTTTCGATCAGTACGGGCTGCGTGACTCGCGATCCTCGGCCAATCGATTACGGAATCAGATCGGCTTCCTGCGGGCCCAGGACGACGGTTCCTTGGTATACGCGATTGCTGATGATTCCTTTCCTTTCGCCCGCAATCGGAATCCTTTTCTCCTCCCGAGTCGTATTCACGTAGAGCGTTCGGCCATCGACGGTTCTAGCGTACACTCCGTCGGGCGTCCGAGGTCCCATGTGAATGCCAACAAGGCTGTAGCAATAATCCAGAACCGGCCCGATCGCGGAAGCTTTCGATTCAGTGGCCAAATAGATCGCATTCCCCCTGCCGAACTTGTTGATCGTGACCGCGGGAGCGTGATCCCCGGTATTCGTGAATCGCGAAAGGACCGTGGCCGTCGAGGGTTCGAGCACCTCATAGTGGCGAGCGCCGCTATCGACATTGTGACCGTCCAATTCGAATTTCAGCGCCGATTCCGCTTGATAGAATGCGTTGGTCTTCAATCCAAAAACATCGCTCAAGCGCCCGGGGAGCGGCGTCCCGAACCATTGTCCGTGCTCGTCCACTTTGGCCGAAAAAGCGGTCATCAGGACGGCGCCGCCGCCGTTTACATAATCCCGAAGAGCCGTTGCGCCAGCAGCGTCCATGACGTAGTCTGCCGGTACCACCACCAACTTGTAAGCCGAAAGACGGTCATGTCCGATGTTGATGATGGCGGTGTCGATGTTGGCCCGGAATAGCGGTTCAAAGGCGCCTTGGACCTGATCGGTATAGGACGGTTTGAAATATTGCAGCGTTGTGTTGGACGGGCCGTTCGGGTGTGAAACGATAAAAGAATCGAAGGAATAGGCAAGTGCAACTTCAGGATGTGTATACCGTGGGAACCCGAATTTGGATAGCTGCCGGAATTCCGAAGCAATGCGCGCGAACTCGTCGACTTTCCACGAGGGGCTGCCGTCGTGGTCCAGGAGCCCGAAAAGCGCCTGCTCCTCTCCGCCGCTATGACTGTTAAACGTCCATGCCAGGATTCCCTGCGCGCCCATCATTAGTGCCAGGTAAGCGTACATGCGGCTTCGTCCCGGCGTCCCGTAGTAGCCTCCGCCGCCCGCGGTGAACTCGTTGAACCAGATCGGGGTCGGGAGATCTCCTTTTACCATCAGTGCGCCGAGCGCGCCGCTGATCGGATCGCCCGGATAGAAACCCTCGGCGCCATAGGAAACATAGGATTTGTACGTGCTTAGATAATCAAAGCCCCTCCTCGGAGCGGTATCCCAGAGGTTCGAGATCGATGGAATATCCGGCATATTGCGGCGGCGGATTGCTTCGAGTTCCTGCAGCCGCGCGACCGTTACGTCGGACCAGTAGCGATGAAGATCCAGGTAGCGCTCGGACGGTCCAGGCCCGCCGGCGAGCGGTAAATCAACATCCTCGAAGGCGTTCAAACGCCGCGACCAGCGTTGTGTCGCCCAAGCTTCATTCAATGCCTCGATGGTTCCGTACTTTATCTTCAGCCAGGAGATGAATCGCTGCCTGTCGGCTTGCGAGTACGACATGAAGCCGTTACCGATCTCGTTGTCGTAACCCACGGCGAGGAGGGCTGGATGATGTGCGTAGCGTTTGGTCAGCGCTTCGGCCATCGCTCCCACTTTGCGCACGTAATCCGGATCGCTGATGTCGTCCATATAACGCTCCGCGGGCGGAAGACGTGCGCCGTTCTCGTTGACGATATCGACCCCTGGATACGCGCGATGCAGCCAGATCGGCGCCGGACTGCCAGCAATATCCAGGATCACCCTGATTCCGCTAGCACGCATCTTGTCCATGATCTGGTCGAACCATTCAAATTCGAAATTCCCGCGCGAGGGTTCGAATGAATCCCAGGACAAGTCTCCCATTCGCACCACATTGAATCCCGCGCGCTTCATGATGGCTATATCGCGATCGATCTGCTCGGACGAGCGATCCACCGGCTGATAACAGGTACCCACGAAGAGCTGTCCAGGGCCCGGCCAGTTGGGGTGTGTGGGAGCATCCTGAGCGCTGGAGAGGGCGCTAGAAGCCGATGCCAGGAGCATACAGAGAGCGAAATGACTCCATAAAGTACGGCAACTTCCGGGGTGACGCAGTGACGCGATCCTGTACCTCATCTTATTGCCCGACCCCCTCCAACGTCACCAGCACGACATCATTGCTGTGCATCGGCAGCGAGAATTCATAGGAGCCGTTCGTTCCGACCTGGATGACACGGTCGGCCTCCGGGACGTCGCGTGTCAGATTCCTCAGTTGGTCGAGTTGTGCCGGGCTCAAGTCCTTGGGCGCGCCCATATCGATATAGGCCGAATACGCGTCATTCGCGCGATAGCCGGTGCGGTGAACCGTCAGTTTATATCTGCCGGACTTCAGATGGTTGAAACTCAGCTCCACGGATGGCGCGGGCTGCGCTGGAACAATTCGGCTGTAGAACGGCCGGTTGCTGACCTTCTGCTGCGGTTGTTGGAAGTCCCAGATCACGGCTGAAAGGCCGCCGTTCTTCGCCGTGGCGAAGACTTGCGAGTCCTGGACCGGGATCTCGTTCCCCTGGACTGCATGGAGGTATTTGTAAGCGAAGTAGGCCGGCTTGCGGATGCCCTCGCGGTTCAACAAACCGAACCCGCCGTGGAACGGCGTCGGCGGGGGCCCCGGTTCCTCGAAGAGATCGGTGAAAGTCCAATAGCTCATACCTTGTAGCAAGCCCTGGCTGGCCTTGAGCTTGCCGAGGATATAGGGCGCGCTGATGTACGAGTCATGCACCAGATCGCGCGGAGTGTAACTCGTGCTCCATTCCGTAAAATAGAGGGGCAGGCTCGGGAGCTTCGATGCCTTGATCTGCTCGCGAACCCTCCGCACGTCGCCGATGATGGCGTCCGGCGATGGGGACAGCTTCGTGTCTTCCTTGCCGTTCTCGTCCAGGAAACCACCGTCGACGCCATAGGTATGGGTCGTGATGAAGTCCACCGCAGCGCCGCTTTGCGTCACATGATCGAGGAATTCCGGCACCCACGCGGCGCCGGCCGTCGACGGGCCGCCAACTCGCAAAATCGGATCGATCGCTTTGATGGTATTTGACGTCAGATCGTACAGCTCGAAGTAAGCTCTTTGGTCGGCGCCCTCCCAGAAGCCGGACAAATTGGGTTCGTTCCACACCTCGAAAAACCAGGTACGCACCTCGGCTTGGCCATAGCGTTTCTCGATGTGGCGAATAAAGGCATCCACCAGGTCTTTCCATTCTGCCGGCGTAGGATGCGAAGTATTACCCTGCCAATAGAAGATCTTGTTGTCGGACGTCTTCATCGCGTTCGGCGTGAACCCCAGCTCGACAAATGGCTTGATGCGACGCGCCAGCAGGTCATCGTAGAGCTGGTCTATTCTGGTCCAGTCGTAGACGTTCTTGCCGTTTTCGACTCGCACCGTGCCCAATACGTCGTGAAAAATAGCGTGGAAACGAATATATCGGAAGCCGAGTTCGTCCACGGTCATCTTGAGCTGAGCCTGGCAGTCGTCGCGAATGAGTGTGCCCGGATAGTCGGAGCCCACCGACAGGTCGAAGAATCGGTCGAGCGGTTTGGCGGCCTTTGCTACATCCAGGTCAATATGGCGCGAATCCGGGGCGGGAGCCGCCGGAGAGGTCATTGTGAGAAACGTGAGGCAGCAGCAGGCGAAGCCTGTCAGACATTTCATGCGTGAATTCTGCATGTCGATTTCCTTTATGAATCCCAATGGCGCGATGCCCTATTGAACCGCGATCGTGACGTTGGCCTGGCTGGTGACGCCGCCGACTGTGATGGTCACTGGCACCGAACTGCCGGGGTTGATCGATTCGGGGACCTGCACGTTCATTTGCAGAACGCCGGCGGTGAAGTCTGGAGCTTCCCCGCAGTAATTCACGTTGGCTGGTTGGCCTCCGATGGTGGCCGAACAAGCGGCTTGTGCCTTGGGTAGCGGCGTTCCTTTGTAAGCCGATACGCGGCCATCGACCCCCGGTGGCGTGGTGATACCCTCGCCGGTGGCGTAAATGGCAACCCAACTGCCCCGGGCGGCCGGGCTCGACGCGCCGTTGATGGTTTGATCCTGATTCACGATTGCCCCTTGCCCGGTACCGGCGCCGCTGCGCGTGAAAATGCCCGGCCGGGTGGCGGCGATGGGAATCGGGAACAGCGCCGACGCGTTGCCCTGATAGACCACGACCACGTTCGCCGTGGTGGACGAAGCTTCTTCATAAGGCACGACTGCGTTAACCTGTCCCGGGCCCGCATAGATCAGCGGCGCGGGATTGCCGTTAATGAAGACTTGCGTGCCGCCGAGCGAGGCTTCCACCAGCCCGTTGGAGTCGAGCGTCAGGTTGGCGCCGGCGGAGGGGCCGAGACCTTTGCCCCAAATGGCGATGATTTCGCCGGGGGAAACAGCTTTCGTGTCGTAGGACGCTCCGCCGGTGACGGCGCTGACTACGGGCTGTGGCACGGCCATGACGCTTTGTGCTTGCGGGATCACCAGCAGGGTGATGGACTGAGCCGGGAATGTCGTGCCCAGGCCGCTACTGCTCACGCTAATGTCGGACTGGCGCACAATCGCGCCCAGATTTGCGCTGCTGTACTGCCAGACTTGAGCGGTGCCGGCAGGAGTGAAGTCGGCCATGCCGATGGAATCGGTGATAGCGACGCTGGTCTTATTCAGGACGACAACGGTCAGCGCGGAATCGTAGCGCAAAGCGGCGAAGATGGAAAGCGAATCGGGATCGCTGGATGTGGCGGAGACGCTGGTACCGCCGAAGTGGCCGCCGTTGCCATCGTAGTTCAGATAGGTCTGGAAGGCGAAGGTTGCCGGAGTCGTGGGCGTAAGACTCGTCCACACCGTCCCGTAATCGAGTTGCTCGCGGCCGAAGATGCCAAGGATGTCGGCTTGCGCGATGGCGCCCGTGATCGTGTCCGGCGCGCCCCAGTTGTATTCCGTGATCGCGGTCTTGGTTCCGGGGTAGTTGTCGGACACCCACTGGAGCATGCGCGGCACCAGGGCGGGCGCCACCTCGGCGCCGGTGGCGTCCTCATAGCCGCCGCCGGGCACGAGGTAGTTCGGGTCCCACAGCGCGCGCGTCGAGGACATGCGCAGCGTCTCCATCGCGGCGTCGCCCACGCTGCCGCTCAGGCCGCTCGGCGTAATATAGCCGTGAACGTCGACGATATCGAGCAGGCGGTAGCCGTTCTGCTGTTCGAACTTCTGCATCTGTTGTAAGTAATAAGGAACCCAATAGACGCTGCCGTGCGCCTGGTAATCCAGCGGGTTGTCCCAATACTGATAGGGAGACTTACCCCAGCCATCATCCATATCAAGCCGCGAAAACAGCATCCCGCTCCAGCCGGCGGGCACGGGGCCGCTGACCAGAGCGGTGGAATCGATGGCCTTCACCGCCTGGGCCCACTTGAGATTGCGCGCCATCATGTCGTCATAAGCGGCGGCTTGCTGATAAACATCGATGTGCACGCCGTACCACCATTCGGGCTCGTTATCCATCTGCCAGATGCGTACGCCTCCCGTGTTGCCTGGGCCGTAAGTGGACAAGAGCTGGCTCAGCCACTGCTGGGAGAAGGCCGGCGTCACGGGAATGTAGGCATCGTTGGGATCATTCACAATCTGAGTGCCGTTCAAAAGCACCCCGTTGCCGCAGTCGCTATTGTCGGGGTTGGTTCCTTGCTGCGCGCCGTATTTTTTCACGCTGAAACTGCACTCGCCGGGGGATTTCGGCGACCAGTCCATCAGCGAGACCGTTCCCATGCTGACCGTGCCCGAGGCCAGGTTGGCGTTATGAAACGCGTCGAAACCGGGGCTTACACCGTAATTCTCAAAGCACCACCGGTTGTCGCCAGTATTGTTCTTGACACTGTTCTGCCAATTGAAGCTGGTGGCATCGTCGCCGCCCCATCGCAGCAGGGGTACGCGCATCATCCCCAGCAGTCCATTGTCGGACCATTCATTAACGCCGTAGATATAGGGGCTGATGGCGTGAACGTTGGCCGCGGCATCGACGGCCAGCACCGGAGTGGACTGCGCGGCTGCGGAGATGGATGCCAGCAGACCCAGGCCAAAAGCGAGAAACTGTTTCATATCGCCATTCTAATCGCTGGCAAAAGAGAAAATGAGGGCGGATTGCCGCAAACCCGGAACCTCTTGCGCTCCCAAGGAAGAGGTATTTCGAGCCGGTCACTTTGACAGAGCGCAGGTAGCCGGTTCCATCACCTCCCCTATTCTGAACCTTGATGAAGCGATCGGCCATATTCCGATTTACTGAGCTTGTCGCGTAGCGACTTCGGCAGAAGCCCGATGTGCTCTTCGGTCGGCCTACCTAACAGTTGGAATTCTCCAAGCCAATCGTAGCAACAAGAGCAACTTCTCCGATCAGTAACGATTCCTCGATCGTCATCGCTCATCGCCGATTGAATTCCGAGAACACTTGCCCGGCCAGGATCGTGACCAATCTGAAGAAGGTCGCACGGCACTTCCGGCGCCGGCAGTTGACAACTCGCTGGCGCGCGTACGTACCTTCGATTCACCGGGCAACTCGATCTGGGTGGGTAAATGGGTGGGCTGTTTTTGCGGCAGTGGCTTGTAAATTATTGTGGCGCCATCGCCCATGGGCCATATTAGGTACGCCTGTATTTTCAATGGCTTACCACGGACATGGATGGGTGTGGCGGGGCAGCAATGGTTAGCGCTGGCCCAGTCATACGATGTCCGGGCGGTGATCCATCAACTCCGCTGCGCTGAAAGGCCACTGGTACCGTATTCGCCGTCTCACAGAAACTGCCGGCGGCTGGCAAACTCCCCAGATACGGCCTCGTGGGAAGCGCGCACCGTCTTCGGGTGAACCGTAGCCCACTCGGAGGAGGCCAACCCAAAGGAACAGCACCGAGGGGATCGACCTGGATAGATTAACGCTCCGCGCACGCAGCCGCTCGAAACACCTGGCCCTGGGAGATGTATACTGCGCCGGGGTGAAACTCATCGCGCGGGATCGGCCTTATTTTGACGTCTATGCCGGGCGGGATTGCCCACCCCACTAGCGCGGGCGCTTGACGCTCCCGGCCAGTTCCTGTAAGTCCAGGAGATGACGGGGCTTAAACGCCCGGCGCGACCAGTGCGACTGGGGCTCGAACTGCACGCCCACGAAATATCCGATCTCCTGGTAGGTGCAATAGCGAACTACGCCGACGAAGGAGTGTTTGGGACAGACGATCTGGAGCTTCACTCCGGTCGGGACGGGAGCTTCAAACTGCAGGCACGCTCCCGAGGGCGAGATATTTTCCAGAAGGGCTTTCGCCTGCTGGAGTTTGCCGCCTTCGTCGGTCCAGGAAGCTTCCACCACATCGGCGCACATCATGCGAATTTCGGAACGCTTGTCCCGCATATAACCAGCATATCGGCGAACCCCGCCAAAAGGTTTAACATGAGTGGTTCCGGCTCAATCCCGGACGTTAGCGGAGGGAGGATGTATCAAGATGCCGAGTTCCGCGTGGCTACTGGCGGTAGCCGTGCTGTCGCCGGCGGCGCGGGGCCAGAAACAACCGGCGCCGGCGCGGCCGCAGTTTGAAGTGGCATCGCTCAAGCCCAATAACGGGTGCGAAAATACGCCGAGGGCCGGGAATCTGAGTCCCTCTCCGGGGCGGTTGGAAATGCCCTGCGTCAATCTGCAAGGCCTCATCCAGGCCGCCTTCGGTACCTTCGGCGACGGCGTCAGCATCAACGCGCAGCCGATCCACATGGAGGGAGGGCCTTCGTGGATGCAGTCCGAACATTACAGCCTGTCAGCGAAAGCCGATGGACCGGCGCGGACGGAAATGCTGGCCGGGCCGATGCTCCAGGCATTCCTGGAAGAGCGCTTCCAACTGAAGACGCATCGTGAGACGCGGGAGATACCGGTGTACGCCATGATCGTCGGGAAGGGCGGCCTCAAAGTGCAGCCTCTCGCTGAAGGCGCCTGCACGCCCCTCGATCTGACGCATCCGCCGGCGCCGGCGCAGCCAGGCGATCCGCCGCCAAATCTGTGCGGCATCATGATGATGGGGTCCACCGCGAAGGGCGACATGACGATCGAAGTGCGCGGATCCACCATGACGCAATTCGCGCAGCGGCTCTCGGGGCGCCTGGACCGCGCCGTAGTCGACAAGACGGGCATCGCAGGCAAGTTCAATTTCCATTTGGAATTCACGCCCGACCCTTCCATGCGCGGGCAAAGCATGCCCCAGGGGCGCGGAGGAGACGCGGGCGACGCTGGCAATCCGGGCAATCCGGCGCTGTCCGCCGACGCTGGGCCAAACCTCTTCGTCGCCCTACAGGAACAGATTGGCTTGAAGCTATCGTCCGAAAAAGGGCCGGTGAGTTTTCTGATCATCGATCACGTGGAAAAGCCGAAATCGAATTGACGCCGGGCGTTGCGACCAGTATGGGCGCCCGCGCCGCAGGACTACGCGGACTCCGTCCCGTTCCTGATTTTGTCAACACCGTGCGAAAGGCCGTTAACGCCGCTATAATCGGCCAATGGCCACACTGGGACTGGTAGAGTATGCCGCCGCGCCGGCGGAAGTTCGCGCGGTGTACGACGATATCATGGCGGTCCGCCAGACCGATTGGATCAATAATTTCTGGAAAGCGCTGGCGCACGACCCGGCCACTCTGCGCCGGACCTGGGAGAGCATCAAGCATATCATGGCGCCGGGCGCGCTCGACGCACTCACCAAGGAGATGATCTACCTGGCGGTGAGCGCGTCCAACCAATGCGGCTATTGCATCGCCTCTCACACGGCGGGCGCGCGCAAGGCGGGCATGAGCGACGCCATGTTCGCCGAATTGATGGCCGTGGTGGGGATGGCGAACGAGACCAATCGCCTGGCGAGCGGGTACCAGGTGGAAATCGACGAGCGTTTCAAGACACCAGCGCCAGGCGCAGGAAAATAGCGCCCTCGGTGGGGTGGTCGGAGTAGGGGTGGGTGCGTTCGAAGCCGGCGCGTTCGTACATGGCGAGCGCGTCGGTCATTACGGGCATGGTGTCGCACACGAGTTCGCGGCAGCCCGCGGCTTTGGCCTCGGCGACGATCCAGGCGAGCAGTTGGCGCCCGATGCTCATGCCGCGATACTGCGGCCGCACGTACAGGCGCTTGAATTCACAGCGTGCGTTGTCCAGACGCCGCAACGCCGCGCAACCGGCCGGTTGGGATTCGACCAGGGCCAGCGCGAGCCGTCCGGCGGGAGGCACATAATCGCCCGGGAGGCCGGCCAATTCGGCGGAGAAATTCTGGAAGCACGGTGTGAAGCCGAACGACGCCCAATATTCCTCGAACAGCGCGCGCACGTGCGCCAATTGGTCCGCAGTCTCCACGTGCACGATTTCCATGGCCTACTCGCGCCGCGTGAGGCGGTCCTTAAAGATCGCGAAGACACGCTGGAAATTCAGTTCGGTGGCGACGCTCACGGGCGTGGCGTCGGGCGCGATGCCGCGGCCGAGCGGGATGGTCGCGCCATAGAAACGGTCCCAGGCGGATTGCACATCGAGGCGCTGGTTGTCCCATTTGGTGACGAAGGTGGGGTCGATCAGGTACGCCGCGGCGAGCGAATCCCACATGTACGCGACGCCATCGGGATGCTTGAGAAATCCCGGGTAGCGATTGCCGAGATCTTCGCGGAAAAGCTCGGCGATGGGGGTATGGGCGGAGGCGATCTGGTCGAATTCGGCTTTGTGGATGGGCGCGGTATTGCAGACGTCGAGCGCGAACATGACCTTTTTGGGGATGCGCGAGCGCAGCACCATGCGGGCGGCTTCGGGATCGAACCAGAAGTTGAATTCGGCCCACGGCGACGCGTTCCCCGGCGCCTTGATGTTGCCGCCCATGAAGACGATCTGCTTGATCTTGGTCTCGATGGCGGGCTGGAGGCGCAGGGCGAGCGCGATGTTCGTCATGGGGCCGATGGCGAGGATGGTGACTTCGCCGGGCCGGCGCTCGATTTCGGAGATGAGGAACTGCACGGCGGCGTTGTGATGAGGCTTGCGGCCGGTGAGCTTGGCGCCGACGGCGGGGATGACCGCGAGCGGATCGTACGCGAAGGCGCCGGTATATTCCAGTTTTCCCCAGCGGCGTTCCTCTTCGCGGGCCATGGCGGCGCTGTTGTTGAGCGGCATTTCGGCGCCGGTGAGGACGCTCACCTCGGGCCGGCGGAGGAGGTCGAGGATGTGGAGCATGTACTCGGCGCCTTGGGGCGCCCAGACATTGCCGGGCACGATGGTGATGCCGGCGACGGCGACCTGTTCGGGACTGCGCAGAAGCATGACGACCGCGGCGCCATCGTCGCCGAAAAGTCCGGAATCGGTGTCGATGACGACGATCTCGCGCTGCGCCGCCGCTATGGCGGCCGTCAGCAGCATGGCCGATAGCACGCGCCTCATGAATTTCCAATATAGCGTGAAAGGGTGGGGGGACTGGGTGGAGGCGGACGAGTTCACAGATTGCCAGAGGCCCGGGAAAAGACAGGATCTGCTAAATGGCCGGTTTTTATCTGTGTGCATCCGTGTTCATCCGTGGCCAATATCTTAAGTCTCAAAATCTTAAGTCTCAAAATTTGACCAGATCCGAACTCCTGCGAAATCCTGGAACAGTGTTTTTTCGGCCACGGATGCACACAGATGCACACAGATAACGGCACCGCTCCCTTGCGGTCGCGGCTCTTTAAAACGGCGGGAAAAGTTGTAATGCTACACTGATCCATGATGCGGTACGAACATGTCCTATTTGAGACGGACACGGCCGGGGTGGCTCTCGTTACCATCAACCGGCCGGAGAAGCTCAATGCGCTTTCCGCGGCGGTGATCGCGGAATTGCGGGACATTTTCGAGCGCGTCCAGAGCGATCGGGCGGTGCGCGCGACGATCGTTACCGGCGCGGGCGAAAAGGCATTCGTCGCCGGCGCGGATATCAAGGAACTGGCGGCGCTATCGCCGGTGGAGATGCGGGAAGCGGCGCGGCGGGGGCAGGAGACGTTTCGTCTGCTCGACACCTCGTCGAAGCCGAGCGTGGCCGCGATCAACGGCTTCGCGCTTGGCGGCGGACTGGAACTGGCGATGGCGTGCACGGTGCGATTCGCATCGGAAAATGCCCGCCTGGGGCAGCCCGAAGTAAAGCTGGGACTGATTCCGGGATATGGCGGATCGCAGCGGCTGCCGCGGCTGGTGGGGCGCGGTCGCGCGCTGGAGCTGCTGCTCGCGGGCGAGCCGATCGCGGCGGCGGAAGCGCATCGCATCGGGCTGGTGAACGCGGTGGTGCCGCAGGCGGAGCTTTTGGATTACAGCCGCGCCTGGTTGGCCAAGGTGCTGGCGAACGCGCCCGTGGCCGTGGCGCTGGCGATGGAAACGGTGGATGCCGGGCTCGACATGGGGCTCGAAGAGGGGCTGCGCATGGAAGCGGCCACCTTCGGGCTTTGCGCGGCCACCGGCGATTGTCGCGAGGGCACACGCGCGTTTCTCGAAAAGAGAAAGCCGGCCTTCGCGGGAAAGTGAAACATGGGAAAGATATTGGAAGGCCAGTTGACGGCTACCGGTCTGCGCTTCGCGATCGTCGTGAGCCGGTTTAACAGCTTCATCACCGAACGGCTGCTGGCGGGCGCGATGGACGCGCTCGGGCGGTCCGGCGCGGCGGACGATATGATCGACCTGGTGAAGGTGCCGGGCTCGTGGGAAGTTCCGCTGGCGGCCGGCGAACTGGCGCGGCAGCATCGTTATGACGCGGTGATCTGTCTTTCGTGCGTGATCCGCGGTGAGACCCCGCACTTCGATTACGTGGCGGCCGAGGCGGCCAAGGGCGTGGCGCACGTGGCGGCCGAAACCGGCGTGCCGGTGGCCTTCGGCGTTCTCACCACCAACACACTGGAGCAGGCGATCGACCGGGCCGGCACGAAGGGCGGCAACAAGGGCTTCGACGCGGCCATGACCGCCATCGAGATGGCCAACCTGATGCGCTTGCTCCGCCAGGGAACGTAATGGCCACCCGCCGCAGGTCGCGCCAGCGCGCGCTGCAGATTCTTTTCCTGTGGGACGCCCGCCGGCAACCGGTCGACGAGGTGATTGACGCTTATTACGATACGTTGCTTTCGGAGGAGCAGCCGGCGCGGGATCCGTTCGTGGCCGACCTGGTGCGCGGCACGGTGGAGCATGTGACGGAAGTGGACCAGCAGATCTCGAAACATGCCGAGCACTGGCGCATGGAGCGCATGCCGGCGGTCGATCGCAATATTTTGCGGCTGGCGGTCTACGAGATCAAATGCGGCGGCACGCCGGCGGCGGTGGCCATCGACGAGGCGCTGGAGCTGGCGCGCAAATTCTCCAACGAAGAATCGGTGCAATTCGTCAACGGGGTGCTGGACGCGGTGCACAAAGAGAAGCCGTAAGGCTATTGGTCGTCCAGGTACCAGTTGAAGCGGACTTCTTTTCCATCCAACCTCCATCGTTCGGGGGTGGTGGTGTCCATCCAATCGAGAGGCTCTCCAGGCGCTTGCGGGCGCGAGGCTTCAGCGAGCGCGGCTTTGAGTTCGGGCTTGTGCTCGGGTTGGACGGCGGCGGGGTCGGCGGAGATGAAGAGAGCGGTGCCGCTGCGCGCCACGAGATCGAGCCACTGGCGCGTGAGCTCCCATGGAATGTCACGCGTGATAGGGACGCAATCGGGATCGGCGGCGAAGAAGGTATTGTGCTGCGGCATGCGGAAGGCGAGCGTGTTGACGCCCATTTTGCGCGTGCGGCTCCATTCGCGGCCGCTGGTGTCGTCGCCGATGCGCTGGGCTTCCACCAGCTCGGCGGCGAGATGGCCGATGGTGTTGCAGCCGAGCACCGCGGCGTCTCCGGCGCCACGGCGGATGGTGCGGTAGAGATCGAGCACGATCTCCGCGGTAGTCCTGCTCCGATCGTGGAAATGCCAGCCGCGATCGGTGAGATCGGGACCCATGCCGAATCCCCAGCGGCCGGTGAGGTCGAAGGTGGAGTAATCGTGCTTGATCAGTTCGTAGCCCCAGCCGCGAATGGTGGCGATGCTCTCGCCGACGTACGCGAGCGCGTCGGGAATGCTTGGGTCGATGGTGATGAGATCGCCGCGCGTGCGTCGGCCGGCGGGCGGGAGGCGCCAGCTTTCGGCGCGCTTCTCGGTGGTGAGCAGGGGCCGGGTCCAGATGCCGGGACGGACGCCCGTGGCTTTCATGCGGCGGGCGAGATCGGCCATGTCGGGATAGCCGGAGGCCAATTGCGACACGGGGCCGGCGCCTTCGGGCGCGGCGGCCCATCCCATATCGATTACGACATAAGGGCGATTGGCTGCATTCGGCGGCATGCGTTCCGCCATGAAT
>Ga0181538_10002051_pt1 | contig 21542 bp, 18 predicted proteins | sample PEATcosm2014_Bin_40_FD_119773 | JGI IMG/M metagenome (GOLD analysis project Ga0181538, IMG submission 119773) | Peatland microbial communities from MTU Mesocosm Facility, Houghton, MI, USA - PEATcosm2014_Bin23_30_metaG | ecosystem: Environmental > Terrestrial > Soil > Wetlands > Peat | place... | reverse complement strand
TCAGGTGATAGCTGACCAGTCCTTTCTCCGCGGCCCGCTTGGGAATGCTGGTTCCCAGCACCGCGTCAAACATCTCCGGAAACAGCGTGAGAATGTCAATTCGCACGACACCCTCGCCGCCACGGAGGACTTGCCTCCGCGCCACGGAGGACTTGCCTCCGCCCGTTAAACTACTTCGCTACTTCCTTCTTTTCTTCCGCTGCGGGGGCCGGCGCTTCCTTTGGCGATTCCTTCGGCGCTTCTTTCTTCGCCTCTTTCTTCGCCGGCTCCGCCGCCACCGCCTTTGGCTTGCCCGGCTTGGGCAGCCGCAAATGCTTATGATCCAACCCGCTTCGCTTCAGCAGCGATGAAACCGTCTCTGACGGCACCGCCCCCACGTCCAGCCAATGCTTGCAACGATCCAGCTTGGCCACGAATTGCTTGGCCGCTTCCGTCGCCCGCGGATCGTAGAATCCGAGTTCCTCGATCACCCGCCCATCCCGCGGCGCGCGCGAATCGATCGCATTGAGCCGAAAATACGCCCGATTGCTCCGCCCCATCCGCTTCAGTCTTAACTTCACAGCCATGAACCATCTCCAGAAACCATAAATTATTGCGAATTGGTGAGTATATCAATTCGCATGGGGTTGGCAAGTTGGCGGGTTTTTTGAAAACGCTCCGGGGCGTGGCCACATTCTGTGGGACCCGGTCCCTTTGCCCCCTCGCCCCGATACGGCGGGCGAGGGTTGGCGTGAGGCTCTTCCGCTAGCCCATTTTCAGAAGCTCTTTCGCGGCCTGCCGACTTTCAGTCGGCGGGGATTCCCCGGCAATTCGCCCCCGTTTAAGCCCGCCAACCTCCGCGCGAAAAATCCCCATGACTCCCTTATGTCCCCAGACCGGTGCATCGGTCCCCGCCATCTGCCTTGGGCAATCGCTTGCGTCGCCCCTAGTTTGTCGCTGTGCGGCGCGTGCGACGGAAGGCCAGCATCCCGCATCCAATCACCAGCATGCCTATCATCGCCGGTTCGGGGACAGGGCTCTCGGCGACCACCATGGCGATGTCAGCCGACATCTCATCCGCAGGATCATCGGGATTCGCGGCATCGTCGCCACCGTCATCCGGGCCCGGATAGGTGATCCGCATGTAATCGCCATTGACGCCATAATTGGTGGTATTCACCAGATCGAAGGTCGCGTTAACGTCCACGCCGCCCCACGGGTCGACGAAATCTATCGTCCCTGCTTCGGAGTCTATGCCGGTAATCGTGATAATGTGAGCACCAGCGTCACCCCCTGGAAGATTGGGATCAACCCAGGCCTCCCACACCTCGACGTCTTGTCCAGCCGCCATCTGCTCCTGAAGGTACTCATCGGTGGGAACGGTGCTCGCCCCGTTCGCGGCGGCGTCTACGGTGCCGTCAGCGTTGAAAGTGCCAAAAATCCCTTGCCCATGTACTTCGATCTCCGGGCCCCCGGTTTGATTGTCTTGAATGTACTGGACCTTTCCGTTGACCAGATTTTGCGCCGAAGTTCCACCGGTGTGGATTTCATTGCCCTCTGCGTCATGCGCGTGATAGCCTGGGCTTGCCGGGTTGTAGTACGCATCGCCTTGCGTCGACATGTCACTGGCAAGGTCATTAATCGCGTCGTAGGGATCGGAGCCGACCAAGCCGGTGACACCGTATTCATTTTGTAGCATTTCGAATGAATTCACCGTTGCGGTGGGCGCACAAGCCTGGGGCGCCCGCGGATTGCCGTTGGAATCCGGTGTAACCGACGCACCGGCGTAGTCATCCGCGGCTGTGCTTCCGTTGATCTGGCTGTTATCGCCGTACGGATACGCGGCTTGAGAAACTGACGCCGCAGCAAGAACGGCCGCTCCGAATACGAGAAGACTTGAACGCTTCATGATCTCACCTTCCAATGAAATGAGTATCCCGACTTGAGTCACCAATGCCCTGTACAATGATGACCACGACCGGTTAAAATGAGTATGACTTGAGTCATGCAAAATTGCAAGAAAAAAAGCTGCAAATTCAGCACGACCGATACAGGCGTAACTGTTGGAATATTCGGATAGTTATAAATTGTTTTGAAATATTAATTTATGTCTGTTGCACCAATGCCGTGCGATCATAATGCGTTGATCAGCTCGTTTGGCGAAATTCATTTCCGTGCATAATGTTGTCGCAAAATGCGATGCGAATGTTGTTCCTCCCTCGGCCGCTCGGTTTAGATTCCGTTAATTGGCGAAATCAGCCCGCAATCAGAGCCCGCCATCAACTTGCCATCGGGCTGCCGCATTGTCCTTCCGCAAGGCCAGGTTGTTCTTCTGATTGGCTTGTGATTGGGAACACCTCACGAAATACGCCGATTGCTCCGCCGACCAGAAAGCTTCACCTTCCTCCACCACGGGGATTAGATTGCGCAAATCCAGACCTTGCTTTTTCGCTTCTTCCAATTGTGCCTTTGCTTTCTCAACGTCAGTTTCCGGAGTGAACTTCCGCATCTCGGCCCAGTCGGACTTTAGAGCGGCCTGGAAGTATGCCTTTACGACCTCGACCGGCGACATCCTGGCGTACACATCGTTATTGGCCAAGACTTCAGGCTCGTTCGCCCATTTCAGTTCCTCTTGAACTTGCAACTTGCTGTCACAAATTCCCGTGATCACGTACCGTTTCGCGGAATTCGCGTTGGACAGCCGCACGTTCATCTTTTGCGGTGGAAGTTTGATTTCGTAGGGTACGAACCAGCCTGGGTACGGTTTGGACCTGAAAGCGTTGCCCAGGCTGACGATCTCAAGACCTCCCAGCAATTGTTTATCGCGATCGTTCAGTGGGATTGGATTGAACTTTTGGGCCTCCGTCCAATCTCCACGTCCGCAAGCCTCGAAGAAGGCGCGGGCGGCCTGCTGCGGCGTCATGGCGGCGTATTTCGCGTTGTCCGGCAGTCTTTGCGGCTCTTGGAGCCAACTCACGTCCGCCGGCAGATCAAGATGAAACTCGGCGGAATCAATGGGCTGGTCGTAGTCAATCTGGCTGGACTCGAAAACCAGCACCTCGCCGGAATTGGCTTCCAGATAAACCTGCACTGCTTCCAACTGATTCGTCTGTGCGTCAAAACGGTACACCCGCCGCAGATCCGCGGTGTCGAACGACTTGTTCTTGAGATAGTTGTTGTCCGCCAATCCGGCTTTGCTCTCGATCGTCACCACGGATTCGGCGTGGCCATCCTTGGCATGTTCTTCCGCCTGGTCCACTTTCCAGCCTTTGGCACGCGCGGTTCGGATTTCGCTCGTGAGCGAGTTGCTTATGTTCGCAATCTTCTGAATCCAGTCGGTATCGAAAGCGCTTGGCGCCGCCTGCGCCAACTTCCACGCCACCTTGGCATCCTTGAGGTAGAGCACCGTCGATTGCCCGTCCATGACCGCCACGCGTCCCGGCCTCTCGACCCGCCATTTCAACTTCGGCTCTAACTGCTTCCATAACTCGACGGTGACAAAGTCGTCTTCCGCTGTGATCGCCTGGAAGTTGTCGTTTGCAGCCCCGCGCAGGCGACCCCGGATGTGGATGCTGGCCAGGCGCCTTGCGGCCGGAGCCTGCTGATTCTGCCCCGCAACAGGAGTGGGATTCTGAATTGCAACCGGAGTTTGATCTTGAATTACGTCAATAGTAGCGACCGCCGCAAGAACGATCGCCGCGACGGCGACCGCCGCGCCAACGATAAGTTTTGTCGTGCTTGTCATAAGAATTGCCTCCACCAGCGTTCCCAGCCCGCTTGCGGCCTTGCCGGTTGATGCGCCCTTAATGGCAGCGCCCGCCGCCGCGGCTTTGGCCGAAGTCGCCAGCAACGGCAGCGCCGCCACCACCCCAACCGTGAATGCCTTGCCCGGAGTAGTTTTCGACAACGCCCCTTCCACAAAGGCCATCATTTGCTCGCGCAAAAGATTGCGCCCGCGCGAAAGCCGCTGCTTCACCGCGTCTTCAGTTAATTCCAGCGCGGCCGCGACCCGCTCTACGGACTGATGTTCGCGGTAAAACAGGACCAAAGGTTCGCGGTAAACTTTCGGAATATTTTCCAGCGAGCGCCAGAGAATCGACTTTTCCTCTTCGCTGATCGCCTGCTCGGGCGGCAGCGGTCCCGGCGCCGCCACTTCGCCCACCGTGTCCAACGGTTCGGCGGTATTGGTCAGCTCACGTCCTTGGCGCCTCAGTTCCTTGCCGATAAGAAAACGGACCATGGTGCACAACCACGGCCGCAGCTTCGCCGGTTCGCGCAGTTGGGCCAGTTCCTTCCACGCCGTCACGAATGTCTCCTGGGCCAGGTCCTCGCTCCGGCCGACGCTGCCGGTCGCACTGTACGCCAGGGAACAAATCAGGATTTGATAGCGCTCAACAATCTGCCGGAAGGCATCTCGCCGGCCCGCCAAACTCTGGGCCACCAGCTCCGAATCAGTGCATTCCACTACCCGCATTTCTCTGGCATCTATCATATCCCTGTATTAGTACTCAAAAAGGATCAACAGGTGACAAGCCCGACGCGATAAAATCCTCACGGCCAGGTTGGACGTGAGAACCATACAAAAACTACGGCAAACCCCCGATTCTTTCGCGGCCTGCCGACTTCAGTCGGCAGGGCTTCCCCGGCAAATGGATTGCATCACTTATAGTTCGCCCCTACTGCGCTATCACCGGTTCGATGCCCGGTATCCGCTTTTTGAGCGCGGCAATATATTCCTGGGCGGAACCTTGACCCCCCGTTGCTCCGGAGGCCGGGATGAACCTTACCACCACCTGCGTGCCGGTCGTCTTATCAAAAACGCTGATATTCAACTTGTGCTTCTCCCCTGGATCCATCTCAAGATCAAGTGCCCCAACTGGTTTCTCGGCAATGATAAGTCCGGAACTCAGGTCGGTTGACGTCGCTACGAAGCCCGCGTCCGGCAACGCATCAATGCACGCTTGCCACACGTTCTTAAAGGGGGCATTCGCCTGAACCGTAAGCTGTTGCGTTGAAGCGCATGCCGCCAGGCAAATCAACGCGCCGATCAAGACAACCGCTTTTGCGACTCTTTGTATACCATTTCTCCTCGTGAAACTTTATAGATTCTGGCAAGCCGAACGCGATGCGAAGGAATGCCAATCGCGAGTCGCCATTTCTTAGATTCCGTAACCGACTCACCGGTTGCCAATCCAGTCACTACGACACCGCGCAGCGACCGATGTTAGCGGGACATTTTGCCTTGCCTCCCTTCGTACGAACGGAAACAACGCGGCGGGTGGAAAACGAGGCGGCTCCGAATTTCGCCGGACCATGAACAATCAACCGTTTCCGATTCCGTCCACGATTTCATTCAAAGCGGGCTTCGTCGATCTATAACTGGCTGAGGCGAGCGGCTATTGCCTTCGCGGCACTATTTGCGTTCCCTCGGGTTCCAGCTCCGTGAACACGGACAGAAACGCCATCAGCCTCTTTCTGAAAGTCCACAAAAAGCTGATCCGTGCCGTTCGCGGTTTTCAACTGAAAGAACAAACTACCTTTCCAATCGTTATATTGAGACGGCTTAACCTCGGAAGTCAGGTCACTGAACCCATTGTTTGCCGCCTCCTCAACCACGATCTGCTTGATCGTCGAGTATTTTGTCGCGAAAACGTCTTCCTTCAATGTGAGCCGTTCATCTCCGATATTCACACAGCCAGTAATAGACGCGCCCAGAAACAGAATAAAGCCTAGGATCGTTAAGGACCGAAGTCGTCTTGAACAATGCACGTGTTCTCCTTGTATTGGAAGTAAATGGGATCTATTTGCATTCCACCAGCCTCAATCCAAACCCGATTCCAGAGACAACCGACGTGAGCAAGGCAATTCTCCTTGCCTTCTCGGGCTCGAAGTGGTTCTATTTGCGATAATTACAATCCGAGATGAAACACCCTCATCGGAACTAGCCGATAACCTATGCCGCCAGCACCGCAAAATCAATTAAGAAATCGTTAAAATGGGTGCGGTAATTTGTCGCAGACAGAAAGCTACCGAAATAGATTCAAAGCGGCGCGAATCTCCGATCGAAATTGACTCCCGTCAGTTTCATTTTCCCAACACCGACTCCAGTCACCGCGGCTCGATCCGATTCCAACTCCACTGAAAAAAATGTCTCACGCAGAGGCGCAAAGGCGCAGAGAAATCAAGGCATTTTCTTCTCTGCGCCTTTGCGCCTCTGCGTGAGCTATTTCTTCGAACTAGAAGCCCGCTCCTAACTCGGCCGGCTCGGCGATATTCCTTTTGGCCGCGCTGGCGCGCTGTTGGCTTCGGCCGTGCTCTTTGACGCGCCGATCCCGCGAACGGACATTTCCAGCGACTCGCGATTGGTGGCATTGCGGATGGCCTCGCCGTGGGTGATCAATTCCTGCCGGAACAGCGAGAGCAGGTCCTGATCGAACGTCTGCTGTCCGCCGCCGGCGCTCTTGATGTAATCGCCCAATTCCAATGCTCGGCCTTCCAGGATGTATTTCTGCGTCACGGGACCGCCGAGGAGGATTTCCACCGCCGGCCGGCGCGTGCCGTCGCGGGCGATCACCAATCGCTGCGACATGATCGCCTCCAGGTTCCCCGCCAGTTGCGTCAGCAGCAGCTTGTGCTCCGACGGCGGAAACATGGCGATGATGCGTTCGATCGTCTGCGGCGCGCTGGCGGAGTGGACGGTCGAGAACACCTGGTGCCCGGTGTCCGCCGCGCGCAGCGCGATACGCAAGGTATCCATGTCGCGCAGTTCGCCCACCAGCACCACGTCCGGGTCTTGCCGCAGCGATTGCCGAAGCGCCTGCTCGAAGCTGGGCGTATCCATCCCCACTTCCAGTTGTGCGATGAGTGCGTTCTTCGGCGTATGCAGATATTCAACCGGGTCTTCGATGCTGATGATTTTCGTCGGCCGTCCCATGTTGATTAATTCGATCATCGCCGCCAGGGTGGTGGATTTGCCCGAACCGGTGGTTCCGGTGACCAGTGTCAGTCCCCGGCCGGACATCGCGATGTCGCTGGTGACGGCGGGCAAATGCAGTTCCGCGATGGTGGGAATCTTCCCTTTGATAAGGCGCATGGCGATGCCGGGGTTGCCCAGCACCTGATACCCCGAGCAGCGGAATCGGCAAATCCCCGGTGCGGCGTAGGAAAAATCCATCCCCTCCCTCAGCCGGTCATCGATTTTGTCCCGCATCCGTGGCGGAGCGATCGACGCGATAAACTGGCGGATATCCTCATCGCCCAGCGCCGGTTGATCCACCGTGTGCAGGATCCCTTGGATGCGCACCTTTGGCGAGAGTCCGGTTTGAAGATGAATGTCCGACGCATCGCGTCCCGCCGCGAAGCGCATGAGCGTTGGAAAATCCATAGCGGCTCCGGTGTGAATGCCGCTAGTTTACGAAACCCCAGCCCCAATGGCGAGTCAGCCTTCTCCCCCAATTATACCGCAGCCCCGCATGTACATGCGGGGCTTCGGGGAATGTAACGCGTACTCAAACCGCAACCCCTCTCATTACGCCGCTTCCACCAGCAGCCCCGCCTTGCGACCCCATTTGACTCTGCGATACGCCTGCACCGTGACGGTGCCGCTTTGCAGCAGCGGTTGCAGAACGTCGGCGGCCAGATCGTTGTGATCCACCAGAACGCGCACGCACGGCGTGGCGGAGGCGTCGATCGCCAGTTGCGGTAGCGCCATGCGGATCAGCTCCGTATTCTCGGTCATCCAACGGAAGGCCTGGCCGATCGACATCAGTTGGCCCAATCCGCGGCCGGCGACGGCCAGGAGCATCAGCCGCTGGTCCCGCCCCACTGCCAGCAGGGCATCGGGACACATCGGCGGGTGAATTGGACAAAGCACCCAGCGCCCGTCGGCGCCGCCCTGACGAACCACCGCGTCCAAAATGGACCTCTCGTTCGCCTCAGCAGGCAGCTCGATCACTTCTGGGATCGAATCATCGACAACGGACATTCTCGCTGTTTCAGTGGTATTGAGTTTCATGGGCTGTGATTCTTGAATGTGGTGTTGTGGTTTCGGGGCGACGGCGGAGGTCAAAAATTGCCGGATGATCTGCCAATGCTCGGCCGAGGCCGGGCCGGATTGCTCTGCCGCTTGAGCGGAGGCTTTGCCTTCCGCAGCGGAGGCTTTGCCTTCCGCAGCGGAGGCTTTGCCTTCCGCAGCGGAGGCTTTGCCTTCCGCAGCGGAGGCTTTGCCTTCCGCGCGGCAACTCAGCACGGCATGTTCGGTGACGTTCTGCACGGGGCGAAGCGGCGAACCGGCTTCCAGGCCGCAATGAAGGAACTGCCGGCTCACGGCGTCGAGCTTGCGGAAGATCGCGTCGGCATGGGCATCATCCCGGGCGTCCAGAACCACCAGCGAGATGCGGTGCCGGCCCAAATCCGACAGGCCCTTGAGCGCGCGATACGTGGCGACCACCCCTTCGTGATCGGCGGTGCTCAGCAGCACCCAGTGCGGCGCCGTGCGGAGCATTTCCCGGGCCTCGGGCGTGCGGGCATGCGGCAGTGAAATCAACCAGCGATCGACGTCCACCGCCAGTTCGGTCAAAGTTTCGGATAGTTTGCGGCCGTCGAGGCCCTCGATGGACACGGGCAATTCCGCCCCACCGCCGTTCAATTCAAAGCAACTCAGCATAAGCTCCGCGCCATCGGTCTCGATGAGGCCGACGTGTTTCGCTTCGGCCGCAAGGTAACGGGCATATTGCCGAACGCTTTGCCCCGGGTGGTCGATCAAATGCGACGAGAGAACCACCGAAGCGCTGATGTGTCCGGAATGGGGAATCGAAGTTGCCGGCGCGGATGCGGGCTCGGCTTCGGGCGCCATGGGACCGGGTTCCGGCGACGCGGCGAATTCCTCCGGCGTCATGTCCACCCCGGAGGCGAAGCCTTCCGGGCTGACATCGACGGGCTTTGGCCCGATGCGCGTCGGACGCGATCCCGCCGGCTGGCGTGCGCGCAACTCGCTCAGAAACAGATGGCTGATCTCGCTCAGCGGCCGCTTGGGGTCCATGGGGCACCGCATCTCGCCAAAGGGTCAATCGACCTCGATCACGTTGTTCAATTCGCCGAACTGGTTCACTTCAACGTACTTGTTGTTCGGATCGGTCATCCATTTCCCATCCACGACGAAGCGATAACGGTATCGTCCCGGCGGCAGCGGCAGGCCCATGTAAAACTCGCCGGGCCGACCGCGGTTGATCATCGGCGTGGACATAGGCGACCAGTTGTTGAAGTCGCCCGCGATCAGCACCTTCCTGGCCTTGTCAAACCGGGCGGAGAAGATCACTTCGTCTCCGACTTTCCTTACTCCGTAGAAATCGTCGATCTTTTGAGCGGTGCTCTTGGCCGATACGCCGTTGCCATTCCCATTTCCGTTGCCATTTCCATTTCCACTCCCATTTCCGTTTCCATGCCCGTTGCCGTTTCCGCTCGGTTGCCTATTGGCGTTGGGCCCGACGGCCCGGGGATAACTGGCGGGGGCGGAATCGGCGATTTCCTCCTCGGCGGACGACAACGAAATCGGCGCGGAAACGGCCTGCGCCACGGGTTCCTCGGCCAATCTACCGCCAAGTTGCATCTGCCCGCGCGAGATCGACAGCGCCACCGAACCGCTTGAACCCATCGCCGCAGCGAACGCCGCCGGCTCCACCGGCGCCGGGGGCGCCGCCGGGATCGCGTTCCGCCCGAATTGCAGGTTCGTCAACTGCGCCAACTGCTTGGCACGCTGAACCAATTCCGCCGGTCGCGAAAGCTTGTCCATCGGCGTCGGCTCCAAATCCACCGGCGTATGGCCCATCAGCTCACGCGCCAGGTTCACGAAATCCTTGTAGCCCCGGCTTCCAGGATCGTATTCCGTGATCGGCTGGCCAAAGCTGGCGGCTTCCTTGAGCTTGGTGTTGAAATTCACCGTGCTCTCCATCAGGTATTCCCGGAATTTATTGCGAAGCTCCGACAGAACCTCGCGCGCCAGCTTCGTTCGCGTGTCGTACAGCGTCGGAAGCACCCGGATGAGGATTTCCTTGTCGCATTTGTCGCGAAGCAGTTCCAGGGTCTCCATCATCTTGGCCAAACCGTGCAGGCTGAAATAGCCGGTTTCGACCGGGACGATGGCCTCATCACAAGCGCGAAGCGCGTTGAAGGTGATCAGCCCGACGCTCGGCGGGCAGTCGATGATGCACCACTTGTACGTCGGTTGAACGGGTTCGATCGCCTTTCTGAGCCGGTCTTCCCGGCCCATGCGCCCGGCGAACGTCTGCTCGAACGCCGCCAGCTTCAGGTTCGACGGCGCCAGATCGAAATCGGTCGCGATTTGCCAGATCGTGTCGGCCAGACGCACGGGTTTGCCGTCCCGTTCTTCCAGCAGGCATTCGTAGATGGTGCGTTCGATCTGTTCTTCCGGCACCGCCAGCCCGATGGCGCAATGTCCCTGGGGGTCCATGTCAACCAGCAGCGTCTTTTGACCGAGGCGCGCCAGGCACGCCGCCAGGTTGATGCTTGTTGTCGTTTTTCCGCAGCCGCCCTTTTGATTGATGATGGCAATGGTCCGCATGTGCGACCTTCCTTGGTAGCCGTCTGAGGATCCGATCCGGGCCATTCCCTCGGCCCAATGGTGGCGCAGACGCCCGATTACCGCCTGCGCACCCGAGCGTATCCCGCTTATTTATCGGGATGCTGGCTTTGATAACTTTAACCTTATCGGACAGGGGGGCGGTGGATCCAGGGCCATCGCATTTGGCGATGGCGTTCAAGGGTTCAAGGGTTCAAAAGTTCAAGATGAACGTCTTTTCCCTTGAACTCTTGAACCCTTGAACCTTTGAACTCAAGCCGCACACTCAAATGCGATGGCCCTGGCGGTGGATTATACCCCCCCAAAGCCCACGGATGGCCATCGGGTTCTTTTGGTCGAGCCCCCTACTTCCCCCCGCCCAGATCGAACGCATCATGCACGATTTGCAACGCCCGATTTGCGTCCTCCTTGCCGATGATGCAACTGATCTTGATCTCGCTGGTGGTGATGTTCTGAATATTGATTTTGCCATCGGCCAGCGCCTTGAACATCCTCGCGGCCACGCCCGTGTGGACTCTCATTCCCACCCCGACGGCGCTGACCTTGGCCAGGCCGTCCTGGTAAATGGGCGCCGTTGTACCCCCCAGTTCCCTGACCAGACGATCCACGACCGGCTTGATTTCGTGCAGGTCGCCGTGCTCGACGGTGAAGCTGATGTTGGCCGTGTTGTCGTCCATGACGTTCTGGATGATGTCGTCCACCACGATGTTGGCGGCGGCGATGTCGCCGAAGATCTTGGCCGCGACCCCAGGGTGGTCGGGGACGTGCTTGACCGTCACGCGCACGAGTTCCTTTTTCAAGGCGGCGCCCGATACGACGATGTGTTCCAACATGTGGGGGGTCTCCGCGACTATCCACGTGCCTTCGTTCTCATTCTGACTGTTCCGCACGTGGATCGGTACGCTGTATTTCTTGGCAAACTCCACCGCCCGGGTCTGCAATACGCTCGCGCCCAGGCCGGCCAATTCCAGCATCTCATCGTAGCTGATCCGATCGATCTTCCGGGCATTTTTCACGATCCGCGGGTCCGCCGTGAATATCCCGTCAACGTCCGTGTAATTTTCGCACACGTCCGCCTTCAGCACCGCGCCGATCGCCACCAGGGTCGCGTTGCTTCCGCCCCGGCCCAGAGTGGTGTAATCCCCCTCCGCCGTCACGCCCTGGAAGCCGGCGATGATGACGATCTTCCCAGCCGATAGCTGATCGAATATCCGCTTCTGATTGATCGATTGGATTCTCGCCTTGCTGAACGAGTTGTCCGTCACCAGCCCGATCTGCCCGCCGGTGAAGCTGATCGCCTCGTGGCCCTGCGCGTGGATGGCCATGGCCATCAGCGCGATCGTCACCTGTTCTCCGGTCGCCAGAAGCTGATCCAACTCCCGCTTGGGCGGATTCTCGCAGACGTGCCTGGCCAACTCGATCAAATGATCGGTGGTATCCCCCATCGCCGACACGACCACGCAGACCTGGTTTCCCTTTTCCTTGGCCGCAATGACGCGCCGGGCCGCCCGGTGGATTTTCTCCGCATCGGCGACGCTGCTGCCGCCGAATTTTTGAACGATCAACGCCATGCCCTATTCGCTGCTTCTCCGCCTTTGTAAACGGGAATGCGAATTATAGAGATGGACGGGAAACACTCAACGCGCAGCCTCTTCCCCCTCGCCCTGTACTCAGGGAGAGGGCTGGGGTGAGGGTTCTTCGGTGCTCGTGCCCAGATTAGGCGCCGCACCCGCCGTCGCCGGAACCTCCGGCCTGGCGACCGCCGCTCCGCATTCCGGACATCGGTCGCTCTGAAGCATCAGCAGCAGATAATTGCAGTTCGGGCATCTCGGCGCCCGGGCGCGAACCGCATCAATGCGGCCCTCGCCTTCAGTATTCACACGTTTCCGCCTCGCAGGAAATACTCCATCAACTCATGCCCCCGCTCGATGAACAATCCCCCCGCCGCCGCGTTCTTTTCGCTATACGCCGCCGCCGCACCCCGCTTCACGTTCGACCCCGCCATCGCAAACAGCGTCGGCGCATATCCATGTTTGCGCGTCGCGATGTTCGTCGGATGGTCCGGCATGACCAGGATGCGCCAATCCTTGAACGTCTTGAGCTTTTCCAACACCGGCCCGACGACGAATTTGTCGATATGTTCGATCGCTTCCACTTTCGTTTTCCAATCCGCCTGGTGGCTGGCCTCGTCCGGGGCCTCCACGTGGCTGAACACAAGATCGTATTGGTCCAGCATCCGCGCGGTTTCCCTGCCCTGGCCCGCGTAATTCGTGTCGTGAAAGCTCGTCATCCCCTCCACTTCATGAACGTCCCAGCCCAACAGCGCCGCCAAGCCGCGCAATAGGTCCACCCCCGTGATCATGCACCCGCCGCTGACGCCGAATTTCTCCCTGAACTTCGGCATATCCGGGGCATGCCCCTGTCCCCACAGCCAAACCTGCGTCGCCGGATTGCGCCCGGCACGGCGGCGCGCCTGGTTGATCTCGTGGTCGGCGAAAACCTGCGCCGATTCTTCCATGATCCGCCGAAGGATTTCGCTCCCCTTTCCCTTCGGCAGATTGCCCGCGATCGGTTCTTCCGGCACTTCATGCGGCGGCCTTGTTTTCAGCTCAAACTCCTCCGGCCCCCGATACACCAGCAGATTGCGATAGCTCACGCCGGTATAAAACTCAAAGCCCGGCAATTTCAATTGCCGGGACAAATCCCCGATCAGCCGCTTTGCCTCGCCATCGCTGATCCCCCCCGCCGAGTGATCTTTCATCACCCCGTTGATGACCGTCACAAGATTACAGCGAAACACCCAATCGCTGGCGGTGAGCGGAATTCGCTGGGCCGCCGCCTCCAGCGGCGCCCGGCCCGTGTGATAAACCTTCGGGTCATATCCGAGCAAACACATGGTCGCCACGTCGCTGCCGCTCTCGAACCCCTCGGGCACCGTTCGGACAAGCCCCAACCGGCCTTCCATGGCAATGCGATCCATGTTCGGAATGTCCGCCGCCTCCAGCGGAGTTTTCCCTCCGAGTTCCTTCAGCGGCTCATCGGCCGCCCCGTCGGGGATGATGATGGCGTATTTCAAGAAGTTAAGCCCTCAACCGGCCTGATTCTTGAGGAGTTGATTCTCGTGGAACGCGATTTGGGCAATCATCCCCAAGTCCTGAAGCTGAATATATATATATTGAGAATTAGCTGCGGTGCTCTGGACATCGGACAACTGCTTCTGACGCCCGTCCGCAAACACAAATCCGAAATCGCCGTCGCCAGCGTGAAACAGTCGGTTGATATGCCCACCCAGCGCTTTCTCAATTTCATTAATCCGCACCTGTATTCGGCGCCCATCCACGGAATTCTCCGGTATCTGGACAATTTCCTTTTCCTGACGAGACGCGCGGTCTGCGGGAATAAACGTGATTACGTAGCTGCTCGATTCCGCATTCAAATACAGAAAATCGACGATCGGAGGTTCCACCGGAAACTCCTCGTTTTCCATCGGGATTTCAATCGCATCTTTCACGGAGCTACTCCACTGGATAGGCATGCAAGTGCCGCCCATCGCTTACTAACCTTATTGTATACACTTCCTTCCCGCGTGAAATCCCCACGACCTCATCAAACGGCGTATCCATCGCTACAGGACCAGTCTTGGCAGTCCAGTGCAATTCCCCTGTTCTAGCCTCTATCCAGTTCGCGTAACGCATCAAATCCCACCGGGCCGTAAATTTGCTCCCTGACCGCTTGGAAGTCCGCTCGACAATTTTCTCGGCGGTCAATCCCGCCAAGTCGATTGGTTCGTGCTTCTTGCGGCGCACAATGACCAAGCCACCGGCTAGAACCTTAAGCGGCAAGCCATCGAGAACGCTTCTCAATAGCTCCTGCCCAGAAGGCGATTCCGATGCCTCACCCATTCCCAAACTCCTCCGGCTGATCCAGAATCCTCAGACAAACCGTCGGCGGATGAATGGCCGAAAGCTTGTCGATTTCCTTCAATGCCGCCTGCACCGAGCCTTCCCGCGCGATATGCGTCGTGATGACCACCGGCACAATGTTGCCATCGTTCGCCTCGTGTTGCAGGATGGCCGACAGGCTTATCCCTTTTTCCCCGAGGATCCGCGTGACCTGCGCCAACACCCCCGGCTCGTCGCGGACCATCAGCCGCAGGTAATATCTTCCCCTCAATTCATCCGTCGCCAGCACGTCGGCGGCGGGAACCTGATCGGGGAAGATTCTCATTTGCGAAAACGCCAGCGGCGTCACGCCCAACGCGACGTTCACCACGTCGGCGACGACCGCGCTGGCCGTCGGCATCTGTCCCGCCCCCCGGCCGTAGAACAAGCCGTGGCCCAACGCGTGCCCGTAAACGCTGATCGCGTTGAAACTCCCGCTCACGTCCGTCAGCAAATCATCCCGTTTGATCAGCGTCGGATGCACGCGAAGCGAAACCTTCGATCCATGCCGCCGGGCGATGGCAAGGAGTTTTACGACATATCCGAGTTCGGCGGCGAATTTGATGTCGGTATCCTGCAGCTTGTCGATTCCCTCCAGATAGATGTCGCTCTCGTTGATCCGAACGTTGAAAGCCAGGCCCGCGAGGATCGCCAGTTTCTGCGCCGAGTCGCGGCCCGAAACGTCCATGCTCGGATTCGCCTCGGCAAATCCGAGCTTCTGCGCCTCGGCCAGCGCCTGGTTGTACGCCCAGCCGTTGCGGGTCATCTGCGTGAGAATGAAATTGCACGTCCCGTTGACGATGCCGATCAATGCATCGATGCGGTTGGCGACGAGTTCGCGCGTCAGCGCCTCGATAATGGGGATGCCCCCGCCGCAGCTTGCCTCAAACCCAATGCACGCCTTGTGTTTCCGCGCCAGCGAGAACAGTTCCGATCCCCTCGCCGCCAGCAGGCTCTTATTCGCCGTGACCACGGGTTTCCCGAGGCGCAACGCGCGCTCAACGAATTTGCCCGCCACGTCCGTCCCGCCGATCAACTCGATGACTACGTTCGTCTTCGGATCGTCGATCGCCCGCTCGGCATCCGCATGAAAGGGAACTTTTGCAAACGTCGGCGCCTTGGCCGGATCGAGCTCCACCACATGGCGCAGCTCCAGATTCAGCCCCGTGCGTTTGGCGATCAGATCGCGCTGTTCGTGAATGATGCGAACCACGCCCGTGCCGATGGTGCCGCACCCCAGCAAGCAAATTCCGATGGATTGGTCGGCCATAGTGATGAGCGCTACCGATTGGTCGCCCTTTCTAACCGCCAAACACTAACCACTGACCGCTCATTTTTCACGCGCTGCGACCAATGGACGAATCCCGCGAAGCGTCTCGGGTTCGAGAAGCACGTCGCCACAGACGCGGCACACCTCGGCGGGAACGTGGTCAATCACGATGATGCGACCCCGATGGCGAACCGTGTCCGTCACCTGTGTGCGCTCATATTCTCCGGGGCATCCATTGATTGAGCAATTCATTTGAGAATGTCATTGATTTCCATCGCCTGATCCGGCCGCTGGGCATTGGCCTCTTCCAGTTTCTGCCGGCTGGAGACGACGCAGACCGCCGCGCTTTTTGCGTTGCGCTCGAACTGCTCGACGAGCACGCGCCGAACGTCCGCCAACCTCACGCCGAGCATGGCGGCGTGGCGGGCCTCGCGAAGTTGCGGCGTGTCGCCGGTCAGATAGCGCGCAAGCGCCGTGCCCGTCGCCTGGGTCGGGCGGATCGGCCGTTCGCCTTCCTTGGCCGTGCCGATGATGGCCCGATCGACGTCCCCCTGCGACCAGTCGGCCGATTTCACGTGGTCCAATGAAGATGCGTACACGTCCAGCGTGCGGTTGACCCACGGATCGCGGTAGGAATGGAACGTCCAGAGCCGCCCGGCGCCGTTGTACGAGCACCCGCCGCCGTACGCCGTCCCTTTGAATCGAACCTCCTCCAGAACGTATCCCAGGCTTAGCAACCTGGCCGCCACGGCAAGCCGCGGGCCGTCGGGATGCGAAATGTGCGCCGCCGGCATCGCCATCGCGCAATACGCGACGTTCATCGGTGCGGCCAGACCTTCACGCGGCGGCACGACCGTGGGAACGAAACCATCACCCGGCGCCTCGGCAATCGCCTCATCGCGCATCGCCGCCGCCCATTCGCCAAGCCGGCGCCGCAGCACCTCCGCCACGCCCGCCGAGCCGGTGAAGCTGACCGTCAGCCTCCCGCGATTCAATAAAAATCGCCGGATGGCGTCGATGCGCTCCAGCAGCGGTTCGGGCGCGGCATCGGTGATTCTCTCCAGCAGAGCTATCTGCGGAATTCCCCCGAGAATTTCCTGAAGATGCCCATCGAGATTCACTCCGCGTGCGGCGTGACGCATGGCCAGACCGAGCCCGTCGCCCGTGGGCCGCGACCGCTGATGGGCGCGCGATTGCACCAGCACGTCCTTCAATCGGCCAACGTCGCCCGGATCGAGCTCGAAGACCAGATCGCGCACGACCGCCAGGGCCTGATCGACGTTTTCGTCGAGGAATTTGGTGGCGAATACGGCATGACGGACGATTCTGTTCGGATCATCGACGGCCGTGGTGACGCCCGCGCTAAAACCCACGCCGCCGGTGAACCCCGAGACACGCTGGGCGATGGCCACGAAGTCCTGGCCCGCTGCGCCCATTTTTTGGACGCAGTCGCCGTACAGTGGGAGATAGGGGTAAAGCTCGGCCGGCAAACCGGTCAGATCGAAGCTGACGTGCAGATAGTTCACGCCGTTGGCGAAAACGTCGTTGTTCAGCAGGGCCCCGCCGCCCGGGAGTTTCTCGACGCTCGTGGCGATGTGCCGCGGCCTGGGCGGAAGATCGACGACTTTCAACTGCGGCAACGACGCGATCGCCTCCGGCGAATTCGGCGTATTGAGAAGCGCGTCCAGTTCGTCCTGGTCTTTGCGGATCTCTTCCAATTGCACCGGCGAAAGCGAATCCTTCAGCTTCCTCATTTTGGCGGCAAACTCCGCGTCCTTGCGCCCCTGAACCTCGCGGTCCGGCCGGACCACCAGAACCAGCCGGTGCGGATTGTCCAGCAGCTTTTCCCGGATCAAATCCGTGAACAGCAGCGACGGCTTGGCCGCGAAATCGTCGTTCAATTTGCGGATTTGCCGCTCGGCATGCAGCAGCGTCAGCGGATCGGCCCCATGTTGCCACATCCCCATCACGTATCCCATCAAATGCAGCGGAAACGACGGGGTGATTTCAAGATAGCGGTATTTCAACTGCTGCACGGCGGCATCGAACTGCTCTTTCGATACGCCGTGTTCGGCAATGTGCGCCAACGTGTCTCGCACGACGTTCACAACCCGCTCGGCCCGCTCCGGCTCGCTGCCCTTGAGACCGACGTGAAAGGACGTATCCACTCCATTGGCCCAGAATCCGCTGTGGGTCACGTCCTGGCCGAGCTTGGAATCGACCAGGGCCTTGCGAAGCGGCGCGGACTGACTGCCCAGAAGAATCCGATCCAGGGCGCTGAAAGCGAAAAGTTCCCCGGCGTCGATGCCCGATCCGATCAGCCAATTGAGCACGATGAACGTCTTGCCATCCGTCGGGTCGGTCCCGGCGACGGGGTAAACGTCCTCGACTCGCCTGGGCTGCTTCCAGCGCGGCTGGGGCGGAAGGTCGGGACGAACGTCGGTCTTGCCGAACTCGGCCAATCGCGGACCGAGGAACCGCAAATGCTCGGCCGTGGGAATGTCGCCGTAGAGAAAAATATACGCGTTGCTCGGATGGTAGAATCGGCCGTGAAATTCGCGCAGGCCCTTCCACGTCAGATCGGGGATTTTTTCCGGATCGCCGCCGGCATCCTTCCCGTACGGCGTGTCCGGCCAGAGATTCTTCTCGATCAGCTCGTACACCTTCGCCTCGGGGCTGGACCGGGCGCCTTTCATCTCGTTGTACACGATTCCCTTGACGATCAAATCGCTGGCGACGTCGCCCTTGGCGGCGAATTCCAGGTGATGACCCTCGCGCTGAAAAGTCTTTTCCGTCAGCAGCGGATGGAACACCGCATCCCAGTAAACCTCCGCCAGGTTGTAAAAATCCCGGCGAACGTTGCTGGCGACCGGATAGACCGTGTAATCGCTGCCCGTCATCGCGTTGATGAACGTCGCCATCGAGCATTTCACCATCTCGAAGAACGGGTCCTTGACGCGATATCGCCGCGATCCGGCCAGAACGCTGTGCTCGAGGATATGCGGCACCCCGGTGTCATCCACCGGCGGCGTGGGAAAGGTCACGGAAAAGAGATTCTCCGCGTCGGCGTTGTGAAGGTGCAGGATGCGCGCCCCCGTGGGTTGGTGAACAAGCTCGTAAGCCGTGCTGCGGAGATTCTCCAACGGCGTGACCCGCCGGACGAAAAACCCATCGATGTGCTCGTTGATGCGTAACGGATTTGCCGAATCGCTCATGGACGACATGGTATGGGCCGCCGATGAAGAAATGCAACCGCGGCCGCCAAACCAGAAGCCCGAAACTCGAAATTCGAATGACGAATCAAATTCGAAATTCGAAACTCGAAACAATGGCCCGTTTCGAATTTTGTCCTTCGAATTTGATTCGATTTTCGAATTTCGAATTTCGGGCTTCGGGATTGCGATCCCTTGCTCCCCAAAGTATTCTCCCCGCCATGGGCGTTTCCCCGGTCAAATGGGACGCCGTGACGGCCGCCGCGCGGCTGCGACGCAGGCGGCGGTGGCGCTTCGCCGCCGCCATCCTCACCGGATTCGCCCTGCTCACCAGCCTCGTCGATCATCTGCGGGCACAAAATCGCTCCGGTGATGATTGGCTTCGATTCGACGCCCATCAGGTTCAGTTTGTCGGCGCGATCGGTGGCCAGGACATCGCCATCCGTGATGGATCATCCGATGACGTCACCGTCGTAAAGGTGCTGGGGATCAAATCATTCAACGCCCAATGGGATCGCGCCTCCGCCGGCCGGATTGCTTCGCTGCTGCTCGGGCGCAAGCTCACGCTGCATCTGCAATCGACGCAAACGCGCGACGGGGACGGGCGATTGCTCGCGGACGTGTTTGTGGATGACCGCCAGCCCCTCGGCGCCCAACTGGCCGGCGAGGGATTGGTGCTGGCCGACCGCCGCTCGACCGACGCATTCCGCGGCGCAATTGCAAGGTCCGAGACTCAAGCCCGGCGCAAGGGAATCGGCCTGTGGAAAATCAGTAACGGAATGCCCTGAACGCCCACGGCGCCGCCGTGGGGTTTGTCATGCGGCGGAGCCCCCGAAACACCTTCTTGGCGCAACCCCCCGCTTCACCCCACCTTCGCCGGATAGAACGGCGTCGCGGTCTTATCCACGGATGACGGATGCGGAATCGAATCGTCCTTGGCCCGTGGGTGGGCCTGGTCGTAGACGTCCTTCATCCGCTGCGTCGTCAGGTGCGTGTAGATTTGCGTCGTGCTCAGGCTCTGGTGGCCAAGCAGTTCCTGCACGCTGCGCAGGTCGGCGCCGTTGTTCAGCAGGTGCGTGGCAAAGCTGTGGCGAAGCGTGTGCGGGCTGATTCCAGGGTCCAGCCCGGCCGTGAGGAGATACTTGTCCAGCTTCCGCCTCACCGAACGCGTTGAAAGAGATTCCCCGTGCTTGTTCAGGAAAACGCGATGTGAATCCGGACCCTGGCAACGCGAATCCACCGCCCGCAACTCGAAATATCGCTGAAGCGCTTTGATGGCCTGGCTGCCGATGGGCGTCAGGCGGTCCTTGCGTCCCTTGCCGCGCACGCGCAGTACGCCCTCCTGCAGGTCCAGGTCTCCCATGTCCAGGTCCACCAATTCGCTCACGCGGATGCCGCTGCTGTAGAGAACTTCCAGCATGGCCTTGTCGCGCGCGCTGAGCAGATCGGCATCACCCGGGGCTTCCAGGAGCTTCTGCACTTGTTCCAGGTCGAGGCACTTGGGGAGCCGTTTTTCCTGCTTGGGCGTTCGGATCGTGGAGAGCGGATTGGCGCTGACGATCGCGCGGCGGACCAGGAACTTATAAAAGCTCCGCAGCGTCGCCAGCTTGCGCGCCGTGGTGCTCTTCGTGTAATTCTGGCCGTAGAGATAGTTCAGGAACTCCCGTATCGTGAGCGTGTCGCACTTGATCTGACGCTCGTCCTCGTCCTGTCCCGGCGCCGGCGGCCGCTGGCCGATCTCCCCGGACAGGAACTGCCCGAACTGGATCAGGTCAGCCCCGTAGCTTTTGATCGTGTAATCGCTGAAGTGCTTCTCGAGCTTGAGGTAGTCGAGAAACTGCTTCACGAGCGGGGAAAAATGCTTTTCCAGGACCATCGTGCCTGCGGAGGCAAAGCCTGCCGCCGCGGAGGCGAAGCCTGCCGCCGCGGAGGCGAAGCCTGCCGCGCTGGGCGCAGCGACGCTGACGGATGATTCGTTGGTGGGGTTCATAAAACCGGTCGAGTGGGCGAGTGCTCAGACACGAAATATGTGCCACCGGCCGGCATTGTGGAAGGTGACCTTCCACTCCCGGTGGCCCGCTGGTGAGACGGTCCCCGTCTCACTGTGAGATCTAAACCGTCTCACGGTTGGGGCGTCTGTCCTCTGCATGCCAAGCCTTCCCTTGCAAACCTGGCCTGCCTTGTGGAAGGCATCCCTTCCACGACGACCCGATAATCCCTATGCTACCTTTTTCGGCAAATACGCCTTTAATTCTTTTGCCAAATGCTGACCCAGCTGATGCGACAGGATCGCCGCGTCGAACCAATCGAACGGAACGTCACGCCGATGCACCAGCTCCACCAGCGAATCCAGCACCTGCCCCTCCTGCCCCGCCTCATACCGAAAGCAGAAATGATGCCGGCCCTTGGCAAGACTGAGCGTTTTCATCGAGCCTGTCTCCGGCGTGGAAGATGTATCGGACCTGCTTTTACCCTTGGCCATTGGTTTATCCCGCGTTGGCTTCGTCCAGATTGTCCAGCAGTTCGCTGAGCAGCTCGTGGTA
>Ga0181538_10002048_pt1 | contig 21567 bp, 23 predicted proteins | sample PEATcosm2014_Bin_40_FD_119773 | JGI IMG/M metagenome (GOLD analysis project Ga0181538, IMG submission 119773) | Peatland microbial communities from MTU Mesocosm Facility, Houghton, MI, USA - PEATcosm2014_Bin23_30_metaG | ecosystem: Environmental > Terrestrial > Soil > Wetlands > Peat | place... | reverse complement strand
ATGCGCGGCACACCGAGATGGCAAAGAACGATCGCGTCTTCGACACGGGTGAGACGGTCTCGCATCTGGTGTGGCGCGAGCGGAAGCCGTCGAAAGAATTGCTGCGGATCGAGCTCTACGGGCTTCACGGTGCAACCCTTCGGTTCTTTCTTCGCGAACCTTACGACGCTCGGTGAGCTTCCGGTAGGAGAAATCCAGCAAGCGGCGCTGCAAAAATCAACCCGGCTCAAAACCTGTTGAGATAAAGCGCGTCACGCTCAAACTGGGTGAACAAGAAAAACCGGCACGAGTTTCGGCTCCTTCTTGGCTGAGAAGTATGGCAGCAGCCCAAGCCCGCGTCCGGCCGCAATGGGCGTTCTGCTGCGCATCCACGCTCGAACTGCGGATTACCACGTGTTCCAGCTCGAGAACATCAAGCAGCCAGCGGACCTTAGGTATCGCCACCAGATCGACGATGTAGTCGACGAAATCGTGGCTCGGCGGGTTTTCGACTGTTTGCGGAATGCCGCGGTGTTCGGGGTGGGCGGCGGAGCCGAACAGTCCGAGCTTGAACGTCCCTGCCTTGCGCTCATTGAGGCGGGAGCCGACCGGCGGCACGAAGTTGATCCGTACGTCAGCCTCGCGTTTGGTGAGGTTGATCAGGTGCCGCTCGGTCACCAATTTGACCACGATATCTGGGTGGATCGCATTGAAATCGGTAAGCTTCTCCGCGAGGTAAAAGGCAGCGATGCCTTCCATTGTGGCGAGCCGGACGCGGTCGGAGGTTCGCTAGGGACGGGGCCCGTATGGTTTCGACCACCGAAAGACCGAGCGTCTCCATCTTCTCCGCGATCGCCGGCAGCCGATGGCCATCCTCCGTCAGCAGGAATCCGTCGGGTTTGCGGTCGAACAGCTTGACCGCAAGGTCCTTTTGGAGCTCCGTAATTCGCTGACTTACCGTGGTATGGTCGACCTTTAGCCGGCATCCAACCGGCCCTGCTGTGCCAATTCGAGGAAAAATACCAGGTCATTCCAATTGAACATGGCGGTTACTCGGTGCGGCCCGTTCTTTGCATCCCCGCACCTCAATCTGCGAGCTTCTGCGCTAGTCGCGGCTACGGACACGGCAGTAGGCTCGTCTGCCTGACGTTGGCGAGTGGGAGAGGTTATCATGGCCAAGACAACGCATCGCCATTCCTTCACGGGCGGTTTGTGTAGGTGCGGGGTTCGTCATGTTTCGCGCACTGCCGATTGGGAACAGACGATTGGCGAAGCGGTCGAAGACGCGCTGCTACACGGGCTTTTTCCGGAACCGATCCTGCGGCGCACCCTGATCAAATCCGTTGGGGCTGCGACGCTCCTTGGCGCGCTTTCAACGCTGTTACCGCTCGATGCCCTCAAGGCGATCGCCGAGGAGAAGAAGCCCCTCGAGAAAACCAAGCTGACCGTCGGCTTTCTCCCCATCACCTGCGCCGCCCCGCTCATTTACGGCGAGATCCGGGACGATTACGCGAGGGAGGGGCTGCAGGTTAGTTTGCAGAAAATCGCAGGCATCGGCATCATCCGCGACAAGATGATCAACGGCGAACTCGATGTGTCGCAGCAGGTAATGCCGGTCGCGCTCACCATGACTGCGGGCCTCGGCGGCACCACCCAGTCGATCAAGGTGCTTACCATCTGCAACCAAAACGGCAATTCGCTGGTCCTCGCCAACAAGCACAAGGAGAATCGCGATCCTCGGAACTGGAAGGGATTCGTGTTCGCGGTGCCGTTCGAGCAAAGTCATCAGGCGATGCAACTGCGCAACTATCTCGCATCGTACGGGCTCGACCCCGATAAGGACGCAACCTACCGCATTATCCCGCCGACCGAATACGTCTCGGCGTTGCGGGTCGGCGGCATTGACGGCTTCTTCGGCGGCGAGCCGGGGGGACAGCGGGCCGTCTATGAGGGCGCCGGCTTCATTCATGCAATTTCGCGCGACTTGTGGAACGGTCATCCCTGCTGCTCGGTGACGGCGGCCGAAAGCTGGATCAAGCAAAATCCGAATACCTTCATGGCGTTCTATCGCGCCATCATCGCGGCCAGTCTCTATGTCTCTAACAAGAGCAATCGCGCCGGGATGGCCAAGGTGCTTTCCCAGCCGCAATACATCAACGCACCCGAAATCGTCGTCGACCAGGTGATCTCCGGACGCTACGCCGACGGGTTAGGCAACATCAAAACGGCCGAAGACCGCGTCGATTATCAGCCGTTCCCCCAATATTCGGCGGCAGTGTGGCTGATGGTTCAATTGCGCCGGTGGAACATGCTGAAGGAGGACATCGACTACAAAAAGCTCGCGCAGGAGGTTATGCTGGCAACCGAAGCCGGCAAGATCATGCGCGATCTGGGCGCCAATCCTCCACCGGCCGACTTCCGAAAGGAAATCATCCTGGGCCAGGAATTCGACTCCAGCAAGCCTGAAGAGTACCTGAAATCGGTTCGCAAGCCGACATAGTGCAAGCTGTCAAAACGATCGTGCGGCGTGTGCTCGGACGGCCCTGGCTCACGTCAGTGGCGATCTTCATTCTATTCATCCTCGTCTGGCAGGCCCTCACCGTTGCCGGCCCCCAAAGTACCACCGCCATCAATCCCGAGTACGCTCGACTTGCCGGTCAGAGCGCGGTGGCAAAACCGAGCGCAGCTATTCCGACTCCGATCGCGGTCGCCGCGCGCGGTTGGGAACTTTTGAGCAACGCTTTCGACGATTCCAATCCGAACAATCTCGGCATCGCCTGGCACCTGTTGCGATCTCTCGGCCGGGTGCTGCTCGGCTTCGCGCTGGCGCTCGTCGTCGCGGTGCCGCTCGGCTTCGTGCTGGGATTATTTCCTTTCGTCTATCAGGCCGCCAACCCGTTCATTCAGGTTCTGCGGCCGATCTCTCCGCTGGCATGGATGCCGCTCGCCCTTTACACGTTCCGCGACAGCAGCGTCTCAGCCATCTTTATCATCTTCATCTGCGCGGTATGGCCGATGCTGCTCAACACCGTCGTCGGCGTCGCCAACGTCCGGCAGGAGTGGATCAACGTATCGCGCGTATTCGGCCTTGATACCTTTCAGCACGTGACGCGGATCGTGTTCCCGGCAAGCGTGCCCATGATCATGACCGGGATGCGCATTTCCATCGGTATCGCGTGGTTCGTGATTGTCGCCGCCGAGATGGTCGGCGCCCAGAGCGGCATCGGCTACTTCATCTGGAACGAATGGAACAATCTTCAGATCGCCAGCATGATCGTCGCGATCGTGCTGATCGGTCTGGTGGGCCTTGGACTCGATTCGGGCCTCGCCTGGATCGGTCGCGCCCTGAGCTTTCGCGAGTAGCGATGGCATTTCTCTCCGTCAACAACGTCTCGATGGAGTTCCCGATCAAAGGCGACGGGCGCTTTCGCGCGCTCGATTCAATCTCAATCGAAGTCTGCAAGAACGAATTCGTCTGTTTGATCGGCCATTCCGGTTGCGGCAAGAGCACATTGCTGAACCTCATCGCTGGCCTTCTGTTGCCGACCTCCGGCAACATCGTTTGTGAAGACAAGCTGGTGCGAGGGCCCGGCCCGGATCGTGCCATGGTATTCCAGAGTCATGCGTTGCTGCCGTGGATGACATGTTACGAAAACGTGCATCTGGCCGTGAAGCAGGTTTTCGACCGTTCGCTTTCAGCCTTGCAGGTCAAGGACAAGGCCGAACAGGCACTGAAGCTTGTCCGTCTCGACCACGCGCTGCACAAATATCCGTTTGAGATCTCCGGCGGGATGAAACAAAGGGTTGGGCTCGCACGCGCCCTCGCCGTCGAACCGCGGGTCTTGCTGCTTGACGAGCCGTTCGGCGCCCTCGACGCACTCACTCGCGCCAGCCTCCAGGACGAACTGGTGCGCCTCGTCGAATCGATCCGTTCCACCGTCGTCATGGTCACGCACGATATCGATGAAGCGATTCTTCTCGGTGACAGGATTGTGATGATGACCAATGGCCCTGCGGCGCGGATCGGCGACGTGCTCGAAGTCGCGCTACCCCGTCCGCGCGATCGTGTCGCGCTTGCAGCAAGCCCTGAATACGCCGGCTATCGCCAGCATCTTTTGAAGTTTCTCTATCAGATACAGCGCGTCGCTTTGGAGTAAGTCGTGGCACTTCGGCAATTCACCTTGCGGCCCGTGCCCTCGCTCGATGAAATCCGCAAGGCGCGGGAGGGCACCATAGCTAGGAATCTCCTCAATCAATTCGAACCGGTCGCAATCGGGACTCTCATCACGACCCGGTGCCATGAACTTGGTCAGAGTCGGGCATAACTCGTTCGGTTGGGCGGTTACAAGAACGAGGCAAAAGGGTATCAACCGGACCGTTTGCGGAACTGCAGCGCCCACCTTGTCGGTACCCGAAACAGCCCACTTTAATCGCATAGATGATATTGGAAAGCGGCCGCCTTCCAGTGCGCGATGTCGCCGAATTGGGGCGAATTGACGGTGTTTACAGAATCGTTCTGCTCTAAAATCGCCTAAATCGTTCAAATTTGGCGTTTTGTTTGCATCCATTCCGGCATATCTAAAGAAAATATTACATGACTCACGCATTTATTGCATTGCTGGACCGCAGCATTTTCCCTTTATCAACGAACCTCAAAGGCTTAATCGGAAACTGATGGAGAGCCTGAGTCGTTCGGCATTGCAACACGGAGAGCATAATGATCTTCACGAGACTCATCCGGGCGTCTATTGGGGCGTTGCGGGCAGAGCGTCGTTACCATGCCAGGTTGAAAGAACTGTATCGCCTGAGCGAGAGGGAACTCGCAGCCATCGGCCTGTCCCGATCCGACATTCCCCGGGTAGCATGGGAAAGCGCGCGGGCCTGAACCTCCCCCGCGCGCTCAAGTTTCCCTGAGAGCACGAGCACAGTGCGGCGGATTTGGCGATCGGCCGTCGAGCACGCCGTCGGATTTCGTCGGCACAAGCCCGTGCTTCATCTTCTCGCGCTCGTAGTTGCCTACAACGTTGACGCCAATCTCGGCGAGCCCAAACGCGATAGCCCGCCCGAGGCCGCGGCTTGCGCCTGTCACGAGCGCGATGGCGTTTTGCAGATCAGCCGTTTATTCGTCCTTTCGAACAGCGGGTACATAGAGGCCACAAGGGCCCGGTGATGACCAAACGTATCTGATTAACGTCAAAAGCGAAGCTACAGCTGCTTGTTGCGCACAGGTCGCGCTGGGGACCAGCACTGCTCCAGATGCTTAACGATTGGCAAACAATTTTAGGGGCATCATTCAGTCAATCTTGAAATTATTTGCCTATGATTTTCATCGTGTTCCCGACGCCATACCGCCTTCTTGAACCTAGCGATTGAAGGTCAAGGTGATGAACTTTTGGACCAACTGGGTCGAGGCTGTGCAGTTCACCTGCGAGGTACAGAGCGTGATCTCGCTAAGGCTGTTGCTCCTAGCATCGGGCGGTTCGGGTTCGGCAGATGAAGTGACCCGGATGATTTTCGAGAAAGTTGATGCGTTCGCTCAGGCCGATATTGCTGCCAGTCAAGCGATCGCAAACGGTTGCGGTATTGCCGTTGCTGCCGAACGGGCCTTTGCGCCGCTACAACGCTGCGTGCACGCAAACAGCCTGAGATTGTCGCGCACGGTGCATTGAGAGCGGTCAAGTCGGACCCGGGGCAATAATGCGTGGCTCAGCTACCGCTGTGGCAGGAAAGGCACCATGTTGGGGGTCTTCGCCGTGCCTTCTGGTATGGCACTTGTCGCAACAGGAGGCGGCCAGGACCGGAGCCGCTGAGGGTGGTTCGGTCAAGGCCGCCCGGCTCAGAGTTATTCCCCTCTAGCCAGGATTCCTTCTGAGCCGAACGCGACGGTAGAGGACTTCCACCTCCAAGCTGTCGTTCATGCTCGGCACACCAAGAAAAAAGGCCCGGCCCCCAGCCGCTGCGCGCAACAGCCCCGGCGATCGACGTCCACCCGGTAGCTCCGCAACAGCCGTCGCGGCCACCGCCCGAGCTCCATCCATTTCACGAAAAGGAATCGGCGCCGGCAGCGGGTGTCGTTCGGCGCGCGGCCGCGCTAAGGGATAAAGTCCACGATCGCGGCAGCCGGAAATTCGGGAGAGAGAGCACGGCGTAGAGGCCGCGGCGGCCGCTCCAGCGTTCGCCCCGAATTTTGTAAAAAGAGAATTTTGTAAAAAGATAAAAAGAAATGGCCGAGGTCGGTCGGCAGCCGCAGCGCGGCCCAGGCGGCTCGAGCAGGTCGGTCTTCGGAATTCGCGAAAAAGAATTGCCGACGTCGACCTCACGCCTCGCGCACGCGCGTGAACGCAACTAAGCTGGTTAACGCGAGTTGCGAAAATCTAGAACGCTGCAGGTCGCGGCCGACGCAGCGTCGATATCACGCGCGAACGGTCTATCGCGACGGCCACGCGCAACAATCAGTGAGCAGGAGATTGCGGTGCGGAAGCGCTCGACGACGGAACATTGCGCAGCAGCGGCACCAACAAGGTGGCGACAATGAATGCGATCATAATGGCGCGGAAGGCGTCCGCATAAGCGAGCGTCGACGCTTCGCGATACGCAATCTCCCATAGTTGCTTCAGCGCGGCTGCATGGCCAGACTGCAAACTTCCGGAGATCGCGCCATAGCGCTGCGCCATCCCGTCCACCAGTCTCGTCATCGCTCCATTGGTGGGCGTCAGGTTAGAGGCAATCGCCAGAAAGTGAAAATTTGTTCGAATATTCAGGATGGCGCTGCATACGGCGATGCCCACCGCTCCGCCGAGGTTCCTCATCATGTTGAACAAGCCGCTGGCGTATTTTAGCCGCTCGGGCGAGAGGCTGCCGAGACCAAGGTTGACGGCGGGAGCGACAGCGAAGACTTGTGGCAACCCTCTGAGTATCTGCGGGAAAAATAGCTCGTTCGCTCCCCATTCATGCGTAATGAAGCTGAAACTCCACATCGCTAGGCCGAACGAGGCCAACCCGATCATCATGAGCCATCGCGTGTCGATCCTGCGCGCCAAAAAGACGTAAAGGGGCGTTCCAGCCACTGAGGCAGCGCCCGTCGAGAAGATCGCGAGGCCAGTCTGCCATGCACTAAATCCACGGACATATCCGAGAAACAGCGGCGTGAGATAGATCGTTGAGAAGATGCCGATGCCGGTAACAAACGACAGAAAACACCCAATGGCGAAGTTGCGATCCGTAAGCGCGCGCAGATCGACCGCCGGATGCTCGAAAGCCAGGCTTCGAGCGACAAAAAGCGCGCCGCTTATGCCAGCAATAACGGTGCAGGCCTCGATGGTTGAGTCATCGAACCAATTCCAACGCGTGCCTTCTTCAAGCACGTATTCGAGCGTTCCGAGACTGATCGCCATCAGAACGATACCGGGATAGTCCGCTTCCTTGAAAAGCCGCAGATCCGGCTTGTCTATATCGACAAGGAGCGGAATTAACATCGTGACCGCCAAACCCGGTAGGACATTGACATAGAACAACCAATGCCAATTCAATGTGTCGGTGATCCATCCGCCAATTATTGGACCGAGCGTCGGGGCGATCGACGCTATCGTCCCGACGACTGCCGCCGAATAGACGCGACGCGTTCCTTGGAAGTAGTGGAATGACGACGTGAACATCGTCGGCACCATCGAGGCGCCCAATGCGCCTTGCAGGGCGCGGAACAGGATCATGCTGTGAATATCCCAGGCGAGACCGCATAACATGCTAGTCACTGTGAAACCCGCGGCCGACGCTGCAAAGAGCCATCGCGTCGAGAAGACGCGCGTCAACCAGCCCGAAAGCGGGATCACGATGATCTCGGCGATCAAGTAAGCAGTCTGTACCCAGCTTATTTCGTCCCGAGCCGCCGACAGCCCGCCACCGATATTTTGGAGGGACGACGCGACAATTTGGATATCCAAAAGCGCCATGAAGCCGCCGAAGCAGATCACCACGAAGGGAAGCAGGCTTCGCCACCAGCCGCCTGTTGATTGCTCGCTCATTGCCGTTGCTCCGGTTGAGATCGTGTGTCCACCGTTGCGATGATGGAGATGCCCGGCCTGATCCTGCCAAGGGTTGCGTCGCCGTCGTCGAGCACGATGCGTACCGGAACCCTTTGCACGATCTTGGTAAAATTGCCGGTGGCGTTCTCGGGGGGGATCACGCTGAACACCGCGCCCGTGGCTGGAGCAAGGCTCGATAGATGACCGTGGAAGACGTGATCTGGCAACGTGTCGGCGACGATCGTCGCAGGCTGCCCAGGCTTCATGCGCGCAAGCTGATCTTCCTTGAAATTCGCATCGACCCATAATCTGTGCGCGGGAACGACCGTCAGCAGATAGGTGCCTTGCGATACATAGGTGCCGACTTGGGCCGCGCGATTTCCGATATAACCATCGATAGGAGAGCGGATTTCGGCATAGCTGATATTGAGCTGCGCGGCTTGGAGATCGGCTTCTGCTTGTTCGACGGCGGCATTAGCCTGTGCTATTTCCGCGTCCAAGACGCTGAGTTGCTGTTTTGCCGCGGATAATCCGGCTTGAGCCGAGATAACCCCAGCTCGCGACTGCTGATCGAGGGCTGACGTTCTTTGTTCATCCTGCCGAGAGCCTGAGTTTGTAAGGGCAAGGGTGCGGTAGCGGTCGGCATCTACCTTCGCAAAATCGGCCTGTGCCATCTTGGCGTCTAGGTCCGAAACGGCCTGTTGGATAGACAATTGCTGCTGCACATATTTGGCGCGCAAACACGTCAGCATCGCTTTTTGCTGGAGGAGTGCGGCTTCGGCATGATTGGCAGCGGCACGGACATCGCGGTCGTCCAGGCGGATCAACAATTGACCTGCTTCGACCTCCTGGTTGTCAGTGACCGCAATCTGCGCGATGAAACCGGAAATGTGCGGCGAGATAGCAGTGACGTCGCCGCCAACATAGGCATCGTCAGTCTTTTGGAAAAAGCGATCAAATGTCCACCAATAGTAGCCGTAGCCGAGCGCGCCTATGGTAAGCGCGGCCGTCAGGCCTAGCAACGCAAGCTGCTTGGACGTGTACGTCGGCTTCGTCTTTGCGGCCCGCGTTTCGCTCCATTTGGTGAGTGCGTCCATGATGGACTCCCAAATTCTTGTACGAGTATAAAAGTTGCTTCATGGATCCGGCTGGGTTTTCAGGTGCGAAAGGCGCGGCGGGCTAGGCGCGGAGCTTTTCGGGGTGACGAACGTTGTAGCGAGGAGCCGGGATGACGCTCGAAAGCTTGCCCGACATGAAGCGGCGCGCCGCCTCATAGCGATCCCATTCCGCCTCGTTGGCCAGCGACGGAATGGTCACGATCTCACCAAGGTCGAGACCAGCCAGAGCGGCGTCGACCATGTCGTCGGCCAACATCACGATCTGCGGCGGAAGCTGGTGAACCGGCACGCCGGCGATGTCCCAGAATTCGGTTGCCGTGGCACCCGGCAGCACCGCTTGCACACGGACGCCCTTGTCGGCGAGTTCGTGAACGAGAGAGTGCGACAGCGCGAGCACGAAGGCTTTGGTACCGCCATAGACGCCATTCAGCGTCTCCGGCGCGATCGCAACGATCGACGAAATATTGATGACCGTACCGTTGCCGCGAGCGACAAATCCCGGCACCGCCGCATAGGTCAGGCGCGTCAGCGCGGTGACGTTCAGACGGATCATGTTGTCCATCTTGTCGACGTCAGAGGCGACCAGCGGTCCGGTTGCGCCCACGCCCGCGTTGTTGACCAGCAGGGAAATGCCCGCATTGGTCCGGAGGATGTCCTCGACGCGCTGCAGGTCCGCTGGGGAGGTGAGATCGGCTTCGACCGTCTCTACGTTCCGGTTTGTGTCATTGGCGAGCCGGCGCGCCAGCGATGCGAGCCGCTCCTTGTTGCGGGCGACAAGAATGAGATCGTGGCCGCGCTTCGCCAGACGATCGGCATAGACCGCGCCGATACCGGTCGATGCGCCGGTGATAAGGGCCGTGCCTTTGGCTTCGATCGTTTTCATGTCCGTCTCCGTGCGGTTGGTCAAATCCGTTGCTTCCACCTCGCAAGTAGACCCTTCCGTAAATGTTGAGTATCCACCAAAATCGAGATATACCCTTCCATAAAATGGAAGCATTCATGGATCGTCTCGAAGCCATGTCGATGGTGTTGGCGGTCGCCGAGGCCGGCAGCCTGTCGGCCGCGGCGCGCAAGCAGAAAACGCCGCTCGCCACCGTGAGCCGGAAGGTGTCCGAGCTCGAAGCGCACCTGCAAACCAAGCTGTTCAATCGGTCGAGCCGCGCGCTCGTCCCGACGGACGTAGGGCGCTCCTACATCGCCGCTTCAAAACGAATCCTCGCCGATGTGACCGAAGTTGAGCGCGCTGCGTCCGGCGAGTACACGACACCGCGCGGGGAACTGAATGTGTCAGCCCCCGTCGCCCTCGGCCGTATGCATCTGCAGCCGGTTCTGGCGGAGTTCCTAGCGACGTTTCCGGAGGTTGATGTTCAGCTCAGCTTGCAAGATCGGGCGGTTAATCTTCTGGAAGAGGACGTCGACGTCGCACTTCGCATCGGGCTCCTCGCCGACAGCAGCCTGATCGCGGTGCGGATCGGGGAAATTCGCCGCGTGGTCTGTGCCAGTCCGGCGTATCTGAAATCTCGCAAGACGCCAAAATCGCCGGACGACCTCTCCGCACACGACTGCATCAGCTACGCGCCAATACAGTCGCCAACCACGTGGAGATTTAAACGAGATCAGACTGATTATCTCGTGCCCGTACGATCGCGTCTCGTTGTGAGCAATCTTGAATCGGCCTGCGATGCCGCGCGCGCGGGCATCGGGATTACTGTTGCGTTTTCCTATCACGTCGCCGAATCGATTAAATCCGGAGAGCTCACCCCGTTGCTGCAGGATTTTCAGCCGCCGCCGCTACCCGTCAGCTTTGTATACTCACCAAATCGTTTCATGCCGGTCAAATTGCGCGCTTTCCTGGATTTCGCGCTACCGCGGCTTCGAAGACGCCTCGGAGATCTGCCGAAGAGTATAAGTCCGCGGGGACCGATCAAGGCGCGGTGACTATGTCCAGGCTCGAAGCGCCACTGAGATCGGCGAATTGCACGCTCACGTTTCGCCGAAATACGCTGCGGTGTAGGGAGCTATAAAAAAGCTAGGGGTGGCGCGCTATCTCAAAATGAATGGCCGCCGCCGCTTGATCGGCTCGATGGTCCACGGCTCGATGGCGAACGCCATGCCGCAGGCGATCGGCGCGCAAGCCGCGTTCCCCAGATCGCCGGGGCGCCAACGTCAAACGTGAAGACGGCATCCTGCGCCGCGTGGTCGTTGATCAGCTTGGTCAGATATTGCGGGTGGATGAGCTTGCTGCCTGGCATGCCCGTCGATAGATCGTCGAGGCCCTCGCGCGCCTTGCGATAACGGGCGAGGCTTTGGTCCAAATGCGATCGGTCCGCTTTGACGGTGAGCTGCGGTCCCCAACCACGCCAAGATCGAGTCGCGTGTGGCGCCCGAGATTTTCGGGCCGCAGGTCGACCTGAATGATCTTGGAATCGGTGGGGTAGAACTCACGGTACGGAAAATCCGTACCCAGCATTAACAGCGCGTCGCAGCCAAACATCGCGTGATAGCCGGAACTGAAACCAATCAGGCCGGTCATACCGACGTCGAAGGGATTATCGTATTCGACATACTCTTTGCCGCCGAAGGCATGCACGATAGGTGACTTCAGGGTGTCGGCAAGCTGCATTAGCGGCTCATGCGCGCCAGCACAGCCTCTGCCGCAGAGCAGCGTGATGCGTCTGCCTGCATTGAGAAGCTTCGCCAGTTCTCCCAAATTGCGCTCGTCGGGCGTTACCCGCGGTGCGTCGATCGCAATCGCCTGTCCGACAGAGGCCGCCGCCGATATCTCTTGCAATGCGACGTCGCCCGGAATCACGACGACCGCGACTCCCCGACGGCCAACGGCTGTCCGCATCGCGGCTTCGAGCACGGCCGGCAGTTGCGACGGATGTGAAATCAGCTCGCAGTAGTGGCTGCACTTGCGAAATAACTGATCTCCTGGAAATAGCCGCTACCGATCTCAGCGCTCGGAATCTGCGCAGCAATCGCGAGGACAGGCACGCGCGAGCGATGCGCGTCAAATAAACCATTGATCAGATGCAGATTGCCCGGACCGCAACTGCCGGCGCAAACAGGAGCGCACCGGTCAGATGCGCTTCAGCACCGGCTGCAAAAGCTGGGGCCTCTTCGTGTCGCCTGTGAATCCAATCGATATCACCACGCTTGCGCAGCGCGTCAGTTATCCCGTTAAGGCTATCACCTACAACGCCATAGATTCGGCGGACGCCTACTGAATGAAGAACATCAGCAATGAGGTCGGCTACTCTCTGCGTTTTCATGATGCCTTTCCCACGGTTTACATCTCACCTGATGACGTTTGTTGCCGGTACATTTAGGACGAGTCATGAGCGCACGAAGAATGGACAGGTCTGCGTTGAAGGTCTCGGGATCGACCTGAGCGAAGCCATGGCTGCCGCCCTTCTTCCTCGATTAATAGCTCCAGAGCTGCCAGCCGACAGCAATCGCCACCAGCACCAGGACGAGCGTGAGCAGCGCACGCCCGAGAGAGGCAAAAATGTTCATCGTCGCACCCGATTTTCACATCAGCACCCTCACGCAAATGTAAAATGCGCGCGGCTGCTGCCGTGACGACGCCAAGCAAAATCACATAGAGCTCCAGGTCGAACAGCGCGCGATGCCAGACGAAGCGATAGATTCCGTGCGCATCCAGAAGCCGCTTGACCGCAAGCTGAAGTACAAAAACGATCGCGGCGAAAACGGCAAAAGCCCGAAAATACACGCCATGGATATCGAACTCGCCAACCACGGCATGCTCCTTCATGTGACGCGGGCGGCCGCGCTAGGGCCCGACTGTGCCCGGCGGGGCCGCTGCTATTTGCATCGGCTGATGTTGCGGCGCATCCGGGTAGAGCGTCCGCCGCAAGCCGACAACCGCAGCCACACAAGCGTGGGTCGCTGCGGCGCAGGCTGCTATTTCGTCGAGCGCAATATCGATCTTTTGTAATAAATCGTCGCCAAGCGGCGGCACCCGGCCGTGCGCCAAGGAGCGGAAGAGCGAAGCGACCCCGGCAAACAGCGGGCCCCAGGGCCTGTTGTGCTCGCTCTGACATGCCGGACGCCATGGATTGCGTCTCGATGATGTTGACACCGAGCCGCAGATCTTCGAGCGCGCCGGCGAATCGCTTTTGGCTGTGTGCGTTCCGATCGCAGCAATCAGCTACGGGGTCATCGAACAAAGATCGAAAAATCTGCGCCTGATGCCGGCAACCTATCGCGAGATCGGCGACCTTGCCGATGGACGCGTGTCGTGCTGTGGGTGCGGCTCAAAGCGCGGTTGGCGATACATCGCTTGGCGTCTGCGCCGGGTCGGCGAGATAAGCGGCAAAGTCGAGGCAAGCGTGCCAGGACTCGATCAGTTCGATCAGGCGCACGGTCAAGTTGACTGTCACGAGATCGGCCCAGCTTGATTGCGGACCGACGGTGGGGGTCGCGGCGACACAGGCTTCCTTGAGCTCGGCCGTGCGACGTCGGTCGCCCGGCGGTTTCAGCCCTAGCCAATCGTGAACGCTGGCCACCGCCTGCGACAGCTTTGTATCCAGCGGCCCAAGACGCCGCAGCACGGTCAGCCGATCCGCAACAGCGCTCAGCAGCGGCAGGAGCGCCACGATCTTGCGATCGAGCGCGCGAATGAGGCCGACGTCCGGACGATGCGGCGAGGTGTCGAAGCGCAAGCTTGTGCCAAGCAAATAAAGCTCGGTAATATCAGCGGCGATCCGGAGCCGTTCCATTTCGGCCTGTGGGTTGCTTGCCGGACCAAGCCGTCAGCAAGCCAACGGCGCGCATTGGCCGTGGCGCTTTTCAACTTGTCTGCGAAGGCCGAAAACGCGCTTTTAGGAAAGATGAGACTGTGAACAAGCGCGGTGCAGACGACACCGAGCGTGATCTCCTCGACGCGTGACACTGCGGTGTCGAACACCGTGCCAGGCGCAAGCACGCTGGGAAAACCGATCAAGGCCGCGGTATAGCCGGACAGCACGAACATGTAGGATCGCGGCGTGCGGTCGAACAGCGAAACGAAGACGCACAGCGCCACCCAGAGAATAATCGCAAGCGTTGTAAGCTCGGGCGCGTCGACCAGATTGGGAACGATGGCGATCATGACCGCACCGCCGATGAATGTGCCGATGACGCGATAGACGGCCTTCGCGCGCAGCGCGCCGGACAGCGGCTGGCTGGTCAGATAGACCGTGGTCATCGCCCAGCCTGGACTCTTCAAGTCCAGGCTGAAGGCGACGAACATCGTGAGGATGGTCGCGATATAGCAATTGACAGAGAATATGATCGGCCGAACGCCAATGCGCCGGATCACATCAGGTCCACTTCGTGGGCCGAGGAGCTGCAGAAGGCGCTCCCACGCGCGAACGTGGTCAAGGCCAGAACGGACTTCATAACTCGCTCGGGGCAGAGCCGCCTGCAGCGCTCTACCGGCCTTGCCGGATCCGAGAATGGCGATCTTCTGGCTCATTTGGACTCCCGGTCCACTGAGAGGCTAACAACTGGAGCCGGCGGCCGTTCCTGCTCATCGGATTGCGGCAGTGTCGACCGGCATCTTTCGCAAGCGCTTGCCGGTTGCCGCAAAGATCGCGTTGCTGATCGCCGGAACGATGGCCGAAGTCCCGCACTCGCCTATGCCGCTTGGCGGCTCGGAGCTCGCGACGATGTAAACCTCGACGGCCGGTGCCTGGTCGATACGAAGCATTTGGTAAGTATCGAAGTTGGCTTGCTCGACACGGCCGTTCTTGAGCGTGATCTCGCCATAAAGCGCGGCCGTGATGCCGAAGATGATCGCGCCTTGAATTTGCGCCCGTACCGTATCGGGATTGACCACGGTGCCACAGTCCACGGCGCAGACAACGCGCCGGACATGAACCGCGCCATTCTTGGCGACTTCGACTTCGGCAACCTGCGCCATATAGGTCCGGAAGACGAACTGGAGGGAGACGCCGCGGCCGGCCCTTGGCGGCAGCGGCTGCCCCCAGCCGGCCTTCGCCGCGGCAAGGTCGAGAACAGCTTTGGCACGGGGCGATCGGTCGAGCAGCGCCCGCCGATAGGCGACCGCATCTTGCTCCGCCGCGGCGGCGAGTTCGTCCATGAAGCTTTCGGTCACAAAGACATTGTGTGACGGCCCGACGCTGCGCCAGAAGGCGGTCAGAATGCCCGGAGGTTCCACCCGCAGATACTCGACGTGCATGTTCGGAAGGGCATAGGCCAAGTCGATCGCACCCTCGGTCGAGTCCAGGTCGAGACCATTCTTGAATGCCGGAGGCAGCCATCGCGCAATCACCGAGGAGCCCGCGTAGCGATGGTTCCAGGCGACTGGCTTGCCAGTGTTGTCGAGGCCAGCGGAGATGCGGTCGAGCCAATAAGGCCGGTACATGTCGTGCTGGATGTCTTCCTCACGAGTCCACACGACCTTCACCGGGCCGTCCACGTGCATGGCGATCTGAACGGCGCGAGTGACGCCGTCGACATCGAGCCGGCGGCCAAAACCGCCACCGATCAGGTGGTTGTGGACCACGACCCGATCCAACGGCAGCCCCGTGGTTTTGGCCGCCGTGGCTTGGGCTCGCGTGAGCGCCTGACTGCCGACCCAGACTTCGCAGCCGTCGTTACGGACATGCACCGTGCAGTTCATCGGCTCCATTGCCGCATGCGCAAGGAACGGCACCTGGTAGGTCGCCTCGACCTTGGTGACGGCGCTCGCCATCGCCTTGTCGATGTCGCCGATGTTTTGCGCAACCGGTCCCGAATTGAGCGTCGCCTTTTCGAGCTCAGCCACGATGTCGTCGGTGCTGAGCTTCGCGTGCGGGCCGTCGTCCCATTCGATCACCAGCGCCGCCAGTCCTTTCTTCGCGGCGCCCATGTGGTCGGCCACCACGGCAACGGCATCGTCGAGCCGCACGATCTGACGCACACCCTTGACGGTTTTGGCCGCCGCATCGTTGACGCTTTTCACGCGGCCGCCGAAGACGGGCGATTGGGCAAGGGTCGCGATCTTCACGCCCGGCGGCCGCACGTCGATGCCGAAGACGGCCGTGCCATTGACCTTGGCCGGCGTGTCCAGCCGCTTTACCAGCTTGCCGATGAGCTTGAAGTCCTCCGGGCGTTTCAGCGCCACGTTCTCCGGGACCGGCAGGCGTGCGGCCTCGGCGGCAAGATCGCCATATCTGACCCTTCTGCCGGTGGGCGCGTGAAGCACTTCCCCGCTTTGCGCCCGGCAGGATGCCGGATCGACATTCCAGCGTTTGGCCGCCGCCGATACCAGCATGGTTCGCGCAACCGCGCCGGCCTGGCGCAGCGGCTGCCACGCCCCGCGTATCGCGTTCGAATTGCCGGTTGCCTGCACGCCCAACAACGGATTGGCGTAGCGCTTTTCGTCGGGCGGCGCATGTTCAAGCCGAACTTGTTCCAGGTCCACTTCGAGCTCTTCGACGATCAGCATCGGGATCGCGGTGTAGGTGCCCTGGCCCATCTCGACATAGGGCATGGTCAGCACGACCGGCCCATCCGGCGCGATGCGAATGAAGGCGTTGGGCACAAAGCCGTCAGCGCCGGCCGCTGCGACATCGCGGCTGGCAAAGGGCAGATGTAGACTGAGCATCAAGCCGCCGCCGGAGGCGGCCCCAGCCAGCAGAAACCTGCGGCGGGAGACGCCGTTCGCTGCGGTGGTCTGTTCTGGCTCCGGGGCCCGGTAATCGATTTGCGGGAGGGTCATTGTCGGTCTTCCTGTTCGCTTCGCGGATGATGTGCTGCATGCTCGGGCGAAAACCGCTTCTCGGGATCAAGCCCTAGGCAAGGAAAGGCACGAGCTCGGCATTGATCTCTTCCGCCCGCGTCCAGGTTAAGCCGTGGGAGGCTCCCTTGAGCTCCACGTACTTGACGTTCTTGATCATCTTCGCTTGCCGCCTCGCCGTTGCATCCACCGGCAGGATGCGGTCGTCGTCGCCGTGGATGATCAGGGTCGGCACGTCGTTCTTGGGCAGGTCCTTGCGGAAGTCCTCGATCCAGGCGTCGATGCACGCCAGGGTGCCGATGGGCGACGCGCCGATGGCGACCGTCCAATTGGCCTGAATCACGCGCTCGCTGACCAGCTTTCCGTCAGCGCCGCCGACACTGTAGAAATTCTTCAGAAAATCCATCAACGCGACCGGCCGGTCCGCCTTGATGCCGGCGCGAGTTGCGCTGAACACGCTCGCGTCGACGCCCTCCGGATTGTCCGGCGCCTTGACCAGGTAAGGGCCGAGCGTGCCGACCAGCACGGCCTTTCGTACTCGCTTGGTGCCGTATTTGCCGATGTATCTCGTGATCTCACCGGTGCCCATGGAATGTCCGACTAGCGACACGTCCGTGAGATTTAGGGCGTCCAACAAGACATTGAGATCAGCTGCGAAAGTATCGTAGTTGTAGCCGACACCGGGCTTGCTGGACCGGCCGAAGCCGCGGCGATCGTAGGTGATCACGCGATGGCCCGATGCGAGCAGCGCGGCGGTCTGCTTTTCCCATGCGTCGCCGTTCAACGGCCAACCGTGGATGAGCACGACGGGCAAGCCCGAGCCGTGATCCTCGTAATAGAGCTCGATGGGTGTCGAGTTTTCCTGTCCGACCTTGACGAAGCTCATGGGGCTACTCTCCTTCCTGGTTTGCGCGAATGCGAATGCTGGCAGCAGCGGGGCGGCAAGACCTCCGGCTCCTAGCATCAGGCAATCGCGCCGGGTGGTTCTGCTCTCCGATGCCGACGGTTCGCCGGTGTCGGCGGCGGGGTGAGCAATTCGATCGAGGGTCATCGTGGGCCTCCCTGGTCGCTCTATTGCGCGGCCTGCTTTATCGCATCGCGAATTCGCACATAGGTTCCGCAACGGCAGATGTTGCCGGACATAGCCGCGTTGATGTCGGCATCGCTCGGGTGCGAGTTGCTCGCGAGCAGCGCCGACGCGGACATGATCTGGCCAGATTGGCAGTAGCCGCATTGAACGACCTCGCGGTCGAGCCACGCCTTCTGGATCTTGGCGCCGGCGGCCGTCGCGCCGATCGCCTCGATCGTTGTGATCTGCGATTTGCCGACGCTATCGATTGAGGTGATACAAGAGCGGGTGGCGACGCCATCGACGTGCACGGTGCAGGCGCCGCACAGCGCCATGCCGCAGCCGAACTTGGTGCCGGTCAAGCCCAGCACGTCGCGCAACACCCAGAGCAGCGGCGTGTCGCCATCGACATCGACGCTGTGCGCGGTCCCGTTGACATTGATTATTAAAGCCATGGTGCTCTCTCCTTTTCCATCAACTACGTCGCGTATCCGGAAACGGCAGCATTCCTTTTCGATTCGCCTGCACCGTCACATCGCTGCCGAGGATGCCTCTGAGTTCGTCCAAACCGGTTCCATGAGAGACGGCGATCGATTGCCATTGGCAGCATCCGGCGGGAGTCTTGACGCCGAAGATCAGTGCGGCTCGGTCTTCGGTGCGTCCGGATGCGAACGACAGTCCGGCAACGATGGCTGCAGCGATCGCAATTGCGAGCACCAGAATTGTGAGCCATTTCATGGCGCGTCCTTTCCGAGAGAGACAGGTTCAGACCAAGTTGATCGCAACGTCGATGTTGCCGCGCGTGGCTTTTGAGTACGGACAAATCCGGTGCGCTTCGTCCACCAGGGCCTGGGCTGCTTCGCGCTCCACACCAGGCAGGCTGACGTTGAGGCGAGCGCGGAGGAAGTAACCGCCGTCCGCCAAGTTCAGGTCCACTTCGGCGTCGATCGCCACGTCAGCCGGCAAAGTGATTTTCCTGTTGCGGGCCGCAAGCGCAATCGCGCTCTCGAAACACGCCGACCAGCCGGCGGCGAACAATTGCTCCGGATTGGTGCCGATGCGCGCCGAGCCGGGAGTCGAAAGCCTGACATCGAGGCGGCCGTCAGAGCTGCGCGAGACGCCGTTCTCTCTCCCGCCGGTGGTGTGAGTTTTTGCCGTGTACACGACTTTTCCGATTTGGTTCATTGCGTTTTCTTTTCTCTCGTTTCTTGCCCGACGGCGTTCAGGTCGGAATAGCGCCCTGCGGACTGGGTTTTTCAGTCCGCAGGGTATGGGAGTCGATCAGACTTCGGCGACATCGATGATCGCTTCGGCAAAGGCGCGTGGGGCCTCTTGCGGCAGATTGTGCCCGATGCCGCCCGTGATGGTCCGGTGCGAATATTTGCCGGAGAATTTCATGGCGTAGGTGCTGGGCTCCGGGTGCGGCGCGCCATTGGCGTCGCCTTCCATAGTGATGGTGGGCACGGTGATGACCGGAGCTGCGGTAAGCCGCTTTTCCAGATCGTCATATTTCGCTTCGCCATCAGCAAGACCGAGCCGCCAGCGGTAATTATGGATCACGATTGCAACATGGTCGGGATTGTCGAAGGATGCCGCGGTGCGACCGAACGTGGCGTCGTCGAAGTTCCACTTCGGCGAAGCGATCTGCCAGATGAGCTTCGAGAAGCCGTGCCGGTATTTGTCGTAGCCGTCGCGGCCGCGGTCGGTGGCAAAATAATATTGGTACCACCATTGCAGTTCTGCCTCCGGCGGCAGCGGCGTCTTGCCGGCCGCCTGGCTGCCGATCAGATAACCGCTCACCGAGACCAGCGCCTTGCAGCGCTCCGGCCACAGCGCCGCGACGATGTCGGCCGATCGCGCGCCCCAATCAAAACCGCCGATGGTGGCTTTTTGGATCTTGAGCGCATCCATCAAGGCGATAACATCGAGAGCAACCACCGACTGCTGGCCATTGCGGGGCGTGTAGTTAGAGAGAAAGCGCGTCGTGCCGTAACCGCGCACATAGGGGACGATCACGCGGTAGCCGGCCGCCGCCAGCAGCGGGGCGACATCAACAAAGCTGTAGATGTCGTAGGGCCAGCCGTGCAGCAGAATGATCGGGGGGCCGTCGGCGGGGCCGGCTTCGGCATAGCCGACATTGAGAAGGCCGGCATCGATCTGCTTGAGCGGACCGAACGAAGTGTGCGTTCCCGGCTTGACCGCGGGCAGTTCCTTCGCGCTTGCCTTGATAGCCTGTGCATTTGCCGAACCGATCATGCCGAATCGGGCGGCGGCAAATGTCATGGCAATAGCGCCGAAAAAACGACGGCGAAGATGATCAATGTCTGCTGACGTTTTGATCTTATTCATGGTGGATCTCCTTGGTTCGATTGTTGCGTTGCGGATCAGCCGAACGTGAACGAGAAAGCCTCCACGCCCGGATCGAAAAACTCGATTTCGAACTGTGGATCGGCGATGGGCTGCGGTTGTCGGATCAGCTGGTACACCCGCTGTTCGGCAACTGTGCCGTCGCCTTGTTCGTCAACGTCAACTCCGTGAGCCGCGCCTAGCGGCTGTCTATCGATGAGAACGCGAAATCTCGCGGATGTTCCCGGCGCTGCCGGGCCCATGATGAGATGAAGATCGCGGGCATGAAAACGGTACGCGATGCGCTCATTGGGCTTGTTCAGCACGGCGACCTGCCGCTTCGCCGTCCAATCCCCGGAAAGCGCCCAATCGTTCAGGTGCAGTTGCGCAGGGAGTACGTAGACGCCAGGCCGGTCCACGACCGTACCGCCCGGCGACGTGAAGTTCTGGGCGCGCCCGTACCCGACATAGGTTTCCGGAGACTTCAGGTCGCTCCAATCGGCGGCCGCTTCAATACCGCGGGCATCCGCCGCAACCGGTTCACGACTGACGTTGCCCGCTCCCGCCTCGGCCAATAAATTTTGAAAGACCGTTTCCGACTCTTCGTAGCCGCCTTCGCCCAAATAATGATGCCGAACGCGCCCCTGCGAATCGATGAAATACAACGCCGGCCATCCTTCGTTGTTAAAAGCCCGCCAAATGACATGGTCGTTGTCGACCGCCACCGGGTAATCGATCCGCATGTCTTTCACGGCCCGGCGGACATTGTTCAGGTCTTTTTCAAATGCGAACTCCGGTGCGTGGACGCCGATCACCACCAAACCCTGATTCCGATATTTTTGGTCCCAGGCGCGGATATAGGGTAGCGTGCGCAGCCAGTTGATGCAGGTGTAGGTCCAGAAATCGATGAGGACGACTTTTCCGCGTAGCGCCGGCGCTGTCATGGGCGGCGAATTGAGCCACTCGTCCGCCCGCTCGAGAGAGGCCAACCCGGTTTGATTGGGTAATTCCTCCACCAAGGCCGCGATCGCAGCCCCGATCGCGCCGGCGAGTACCGCGGCTGCCAACAGCTTGTTTGTTTTCATCGATGAATGCCCTTCAGGATTCCGAGCAATGTTGACGCGCGTGCACTGGGCGCGGCGCGCACGCACTGCGCGTCGCGTTTTCTCAAATCGACTGACGCAGCGACCTGAACGCGGCTCGGAGCTCGGCACTGAAGAGTTCAGGTTGCTCCCATGCCGCGAAGTGTCCGCCCTTGTCGACTTCGTGGAAGTAGGTCAGGTT
>Ga0181538_10002047_pt1 | contig 21568 bp, 12 predicted proteins | sample PEATcosm2014_Bin_40_FD_119773 | JGI IMG/M metagenome (GOLD analysis project Ga0181538, IMG submission 119773) | Peatland microbial communities from MTU Mesocosm Facility, Houghton, MI, USA - PEATcosm2014_Bin23_30_metaG | ecosystem: Environmental > Terrestrial > Soil > Wetlands > Peat | place... | reverse complement strand
GCAACCACCCCTAACTCCTCCTTACCAAGGAGGGGAACCATTTTCATGCCAAGTGGTGAGCCGAAAGATCATGGCATATTCGCTCCGGATGACAGGTTTCCAGTGCCTTCCTTCATCGTCACGCCGTGCGCTATCCCGCACCGCCGCTCCGTTGCTGATATAATGCCCCAGTTCTTCGGGACGACCGGAGGTCACTCATGTCTGCCCATAGTCTTTTTACAGCTTATCTTCTCGCAGCCGCCGCTCTGCCGGCAGCCGCCCAGAATCAGGCTCTTGTTCAGCGGCTCGGATACCCAGCCGACGCTAAACTACTGATCATCCATGCCGATGACCTGGCGGTTGCGCACTCGCAGGACATGGCAAGCTTCGAAGCTCTGGACAAGGGCGCAGTGTCGTCCGCCAGCATCATGGTCCCCTGTCCCTGGCTTACGGAGGTCGCGGATTACGCGAAGGCTCACCCGGAGGCCGACCTCGGCCTGCACCTGACCTTAACCAGTGAATGGAAGACCTACCGGTGGGGACCGATCACTCCACGCGACCAGGTTTCGTCGCTCCTCGATCCGCACGGCTACCTTTATTCCGACGCCGGTGAAGCCGTGCGGCATATGAAGCCGGACGAGGCGGAGCGGGAGGTCCGGACGCAGGTGGAAACGGCTCTGAAAATGGGAATCCACCCCACCCATCTCGATTCACACATGGGGACGCTTTTCACGAAGCCTGCCTTGATGGCGGTCCTCGTTAACGTCGCGCACGAATATCATCTGCCTTTTTTGGTATTGAAGATCCCCGGTGTGCCGGCCGACATGTATTCAGCGCTCAGACCCACGGACGTGATCCTGGACCGCGTGTTTATGGCCGCTCCGCCCATCAAGCCGGAAAACTGGCTAAACTATTACACGCATATCCTGAAGACACTGCCGCCCGGGGTTTCGGAGCTCATCGTTCACCTTGCCCACGACGACTCTGAAATGCAGGCCGTCACTGTCGATCATCCGGACTATGGCAGCGCCTGGCGGCAGCGCGATTTTAACGTGATGACCAGCCCCGAATTCCGCCAGGCCCTCGAGGAAAACCACGTGGTGCTGGTAAACTGGCGGAAGCTGGGCGCACTGCTTCCGAAGCCTTGAGCGGATTGCGCGTCGACTGTGGGGTCGAGAGGCAGTAGTTCAAAATCGCAGCCTCAGTGGCCTTTGAGGAGGGCTTCCACCACGCCCGCAGCGATGACCTCAGTCCCGCGGTCGTTGGGATGGACGTTGTCGTACCACCGCATGTCGCCGACGTGTTGGGGGTCGCCTTTGGGGTCGGCCTCGTCGGCACGCACTCGAAGGTCCCAGTTGCCCCTGGCGGTCTCAGCGGCAAGGCGCCTGTACGTATCCGCCAAGCGGTAGCCACGGGCGGCCGCCAACTCGCGGATTTCTCGATTATAGGGCTCGAGATACACATTCCTGAGGTCCCCGTCATGAAAGCCCGGCGATTGGGGATTCTCAATATGGTACGGCGCCGCGTGATGCGGGTCGAGGTACATGGAGGTACAGATCACGAGGATGGCGCCGGGATACTTCTTTTCAAGCAACCCGGCGAGCGCCTCGAGCCGTTTTCGAAAGGTGGCGGGAGGATAGACCTTGCCGTCATTCGCGGCGTAGTTGATGACCACGGCGTCGACATGCGGGTGACGGTTTACGATTTCGAAAAAGCGCCCTGTGGTCTCGGTGGTAAAAAGCGGCTGGGACACGCCAAGGGGGTGACCCACCTTGGGCCCTATGTACTCGCCTCCGTGAGCCTCATTGAAGACGGTCCAGCGGGCCTCAGGCCTAACCTGCCGCAACAGCCGCTGCATTACGAACTCGATACGCGCATCACCTTCATGGCAGTCGAAAATAGAATCCCCGATCAGAAGGATGGTTCCGCCCTGAGAGATATCTTTGCCCGATGCGGCCAGAGCATTTCCCGCGAGCAAGGCGGAAACGACAAAAGAGAGTACGATCAGACGAAATGCTCGGTGACATGCCATGCCATTCCTTTCCACTTGAGCAGCCGCTGAAGGAGAGTTCGCGAGTCGCAGATCAATTCGGCGCCGGTGGGATGCGGCTCCGAACTTCGCGCTCAATCAATACCTTGCAAATTCCTTGGCCACGCGGATGGTGTTGGAGTGGATCTGGATTGTGTCCTCGATGCGGCGCGCGTAGCCACCCGCCAGCGTGACCGCGACGGGGATGGACTTGGCCCTCGCTTTCTCGAAAACCAACCGGTCGCGTTTTTCCAGGCCGTCGAGAGAGAGCTTCAGGCCGCCCAACTGATCGTCCCGGTAGGGGTCGGCGCCAGCGACGTAGAAGATCAGGTCAGGGGTGAATTCGGCGAGAGCCTGATCCAATCCCTTGGTAAGCTCGCGCAGGTACTCTTCATCCTCAACACCGTCGGCCAGATTGATATCGAGCGAACTGGGCGGCTTGGGATAGGGGTAATTGTTCTCCTGATGGATGGACATCGTGAAGACGGAATGATCGCCGCCAAAAATCGCCGCCGTGCCGTTGCCCTGGTGGACGTCGCAATCAACCGTCATGGCGCGCTCGATGCATCCATCCTTTTGCAAACGGCGAATCGCGATCGCAAAATCATTCAACACGCAGAAGCCCTCGCCATGGTCAGGGTAGGCGTGGTGAAAGCCGCCTCCCAGATTCACGGCCACTGCGTCTTCGAGCGCCAGTCGTCCCGCCAAGATCGATCCACCGGCGCTAAGCCAGACGGCGCGAACCAACTCGGGAGAATAGGGGATCTCGAGGCGCATCACTTCGACGTAGGAGAGTTTACCCGTCTGGAGCTTGCGCAAGTATTCCCGGTGATGAACCAACGCTATGTCGTCGTCTGAGGCCGGAGGTGGCTCGACGATGTCTCCCGGCTCGACGATCCGGTCGCGCAACAGTGCTTCTTTAGTCAGGCGATACTTGATGGATGGGAAAACGTGATTCCCCAGGTTTAAGTCGTACCGGTCCGAGTATACGAGTTTCATCGTATGCCCCCGCTGCTGCTATTAGCTAATCAAGATCCGCCGGCCAATCCGGGTGCCGATAATGTTCGAAGAGCCGGGAAATCTGCTCCGCTGTTACACGCGCCGTTGAAAGTGCCGGTATCGCATCCTCCTCGAAAAATCTTGCTTCCGCTTCCGGTTTCCCGGCAGGCTCCGGGTTTAGGAGTTCGCACCGAATAAAAAGTTTGTAAGCGTGCTGGGCCGTTGCAGGATGGGCGTGTTTATTCCGATCATACACGGCCAGCAGTTTAGCGGCACGGGTTGTGTAGCCCGCTTCCTCGATCACCTCGCGCACCACAGCCTCGCTGGGTGACTCCCCGACATCCGCCCATCCGCCTGGCAAGCTCCAGAGGCCGTCTTCATTCTCCTTCACGAAAAGCAGCGCGCCCTCGCGAAAGATCGCTGCCCGCACATCCACTTTGGGTGTCGCATAACCTTGCTCACGCTCGAAGAAATCTCGAATCAGAGTTGCCTGAACCCCCGTGTGTGCCTCCATGATCTCCACAGCAATCTTCCGCAGGGAATTATATCGCTCCAGGTCGAAGGAGTTCTGCGAATACAGCAGGCCGTTCTGTGCGATGGCATTCAAGCGAACTGCCCAGTCCGCCCACCTTGCTTCCATACGACGCCCTTTCCTTAAGCTTCGTTTTCCACGGCTTGGAGGAGTGCCCGAATATAGCCGTATTCGAAGGCGAAAGCCTGTTTCTGGTCCGTGTCACCTTCGATATGCGGAGCGTGGTCCGGCATAATCATGCCGTCGTAGCCGAGTTGCATATAGACCCGCATTGCCTTCGCCATGTTGACGTCGCCATTATCCGGGAAGGTCTCTTGAAATTTCAAGAAGTGCCCATGAATATTTCGGAAGTGGACGTTGAAGATTTTCCCTTTCTCGCCAAAGTAGCGGATGACGTCGAAGATCTCTTCGCCGGGTTGCTCCAGCATTTCGCTCACGGTTCCCTGGCAAAAGTTGAGCCCATGAAAAGGGCTGGGATGAATTTCGACGAACCGCTTCAGGCCGTCGACGCTGCCCAAAACGCGGTGAACGCCGCGAAAGCCCGCCTCCTGGGGCATGCCAGGATCATGCGGGTGACACGCCATCTTAACTTTGTATTCTTCCGCCACCGGCACTACGCGGTCGAGGAAGTAAGTAATTCGCTCCCACATCATATCCGCGCTCACCGGACCCGCCTCGGTGAGCGTGGCCCCTTCTTTGGCGATGTCGTAGTTGAATGTGCTGTAGAGCGCCCCGCCGCGCCCTGCAGTGGGGGCGGTCCGCGGCACGCCAAGTATGGTCAGGTTGTATTTTACGCAGGGAATTCCGGCTTGGGCAACGTTCCGGATCATCTGGCAGATCTGGTCGATCTCCCGGTCGCGGTCGGGGGATTTCCCTAACATGATTGCCGGATTTTCCGCCCGCTCGATCGGACTCGAGCTCATTGGCAAGGGGACGATCAGTAGTTCGAGACCGAAAGACTCTACCCGTTCCTTCAACTTTGTCAGTCTCTCGACACTCCAATGCTCGTCCAGACGCGCAGAAGGGAGCCCGCTGCAGATGTGATTAACTCCCAAGGCTGCCAGAACACGAAGAGTCTCATCCGATGGTCCGGAACCGAACTGGGTGCCGAGCTTCATTCGCGGCTTGGGCGGCGAAGAACCAGTCGGCAACGTCGTCTGGTTTAGGCGGGTGGGCATACTCGATGCGGCGGCAGTGATTTGCAAAAACGATCTGCGGTCCATTCTGTGCTCCTCTCCGCTCACGAACCGACCCCTCACTCGGCCCGCAACGGCTGGTGAGAGCGCCGTCGCGGGCCACCCTCCCCCCTCGGAGAGGGTGCAGGATTTCCAATTGGTCATCGATGGCGACTGAGGGTCAACTTCTTGCCTGACAAGTTTTCGATCTCGACCGCGAAACCCTCCGGCGTGCTGAGCTGATAGGAGATGGCGTCGCGTTGCGTATTCCAGCTCAACTCGACCATGCCGTGAATCGTGGGAACTCCTCCGGAGCAAGACGTTAAGGAAACGTTGGGGAGGCGGACGTGCACGCGCTTGTTGACCGAATCGACAGCCCAGAGACCGAGCACGTTGCGATAGAGCATGTGCACGATATGAGAAGCGAAGCCGTGGTTGCAGCTTGCGGTCGGGCTGATGTCTTCCCAAAGCGTGCCCGTGCGCTCCGCCATGTAGAGATAGTAAGACGCGGATTCGTCGAGCATCTGGCGGCTGAGACCTTGACGCGAGAGAAGTTCAAGACGAAGTACATTCCCGACAAAAGCGTTGGCGGGCGCAACCTCGGGAAAAGCCTTGGTCTCCTGTCGCCGCGGGCCGAACTGTTCTTTAAGAGTTCGCCACAGCTCCGGGTGTGACTCTAGCGAGGCCGTGCCTGTAAAGAAAGCGAAGTACTGGCAGACCTCGCTGCAGTTGCGGGTTACTACGAGCTTGCCGTTTTGGCGAACGGCGTTATCCACAAAGAAGTGGCCATCGAAAGACTGGCGCCTTACCGCCTCGCGCAGCCTCGCGGCCTTATCCGCCCATTCGTGGAAGTAATACATCCGCGCCGCAGCGTCGAGCGCGGCAGCATAGAGCATGCTCGAGGGATAGTTCACGTCCTGCACGTAGTCATTGGCTTTGGACCATTCGACGAAGACCCAGCCGTCGAGTTTCTCGAGCAATCCGTCCGGGTTCTCGAAACGCTGGAAGTATTCGAACAGGCGCGTGAGCTTGGGGCGCAGCGCCTCGACGGTCTGGCGGTCGCCGCTGCGGGTAAGATACTCCTCGAGCTGAAGAACGAACCAGAGGGACCAGTTAGGAATGAAGTTGCCGTCGTTGTGATCGGCGGGATAGCACATCGGCAGCATGCCCTCCGGGATGAATGCGAAGTGCGGAGGCAGTTGGAAGTTTTCAAAGAAGTTCCTTTCCATCGTGGTGGAGCCGCTGAAGTCCAGGGCGGCGCGCGAAGTGAAGAAGCTGTCGCAGAGCCAGCCGGCTCTCTCCCGGGAGGGGCAGTCGGTGAAAACGTCAACGGCATTCTGGCGATAGGTCTCGCGCCCGGCGGCAAATAGCTTGATGAGCCGTTCGTCGCTCGCCTGAAAGTGCGCCTGGCGCACGTTTGGACTGGCGTATTCGCGCACATAGATATCATCAAACTCGAATTCGCCCTCGAGAACCAGCAGCTTCAGAAAACGAAGTGTGTAAGGTTCGAAAGCTTCCAGAGCGAAGCTGCCCTCAGGCAGTTCGTAGCTCACGATGTTGACGCAGGAAAGCCGTTTGAAGTCCACGTCGCCGTCGGTTAGAAGTTCATCGAAGATCAGGAATATCCGCCCGGCCTTTGAACAATTCACCTTCGCTCCGATAAAACCCGTGACGTCGGCGCCGAAGTCCACGATGTGTTGAGTGGACGGCCCAACTTCAATTCGTTCCCCTGCGGCGTAAGGACGGTTGAGAATCTCGGGCGACAAGGCGGCCACGTGCTGAAGCTCGAGGGAGGGGATTACCTCGAGCTCGCTTTCTGGAAATCCGCCCAACTTGTCGCCAATGCCTGTGAGAGACCGATCTTTCCACGGCTTTTCCACCGGCACGCCCGTCCGAAGGTGGCCGCGAGACACGTGCTTGACGGGGTGTCTCAGAGCGAAATCCGGATAAGGGACGCGCCGCGGAAGAAGTTGTTTGGCAGGGGATACTGAGCACTCGAGCGCTTGAAAAGTCGACGAGGCGTCGCTGCGCCAGCGGTCGTATCCAACCCGTAGCCGATAGACTTCCGAGAAAGGCCGCTGGAAACTGTAGCGCTGTACCTTCTGCACTCGCTCACTGAGGATGGCGGCCTCGAACGGACTTCCGCTTCCAGCCGTAGAGGCAAGCGCGCTGGCTCCCGCCGCCACTTCCGCCTCGAGGAACGAGGGTTGGTCAAGGAGGTAATAGCTGTTCACATTGTAACCGGCAACTTCCAGGGCCACTAAGTTCCGCCCCGAACGCAAGGCTGGTGCGAGGTCCCACTCGTCTACTCTGTAGTAGCCATGCGGCCCGCGAGCGGGTCCGTAGCCGCGAAAAGCTCCGTTCACGAATATCCGATAGACGGTGGAGCCGGTAACGCGAAGTAGAACGGGTTGCCGGGCTGAGGCCTCAAATGAAGCTCGAAAGCCCACAAAGAGATTCTTCTCGCGCTCGAGACCCTTGGGCCAAACCGGCTGCGCGGAGATAAACTTAGACTCTGACGATTGTTCCCGTGGCGCGGGCGTTCCTGCCTGTGCTTGTTCGGATAATCGACCGGCCTTGGCCACCGGCAAGAGCGCCTGCGCCGCTGTGACCGCCGCGCCTTGAATGATCTGCCTACGCGTCCAGGATGTGTTCTTCTCGTCAGCCATTGAGTTCTTCCTCCCCTGTCGGTGGCTCAGCCCCGCAGGGGCTGAAGATGAGTAGCCGTGGGCAATTCCCCATAGGTGTTAACTTAACACCTCAAGTGGTGCCAATGTAGGTTTCGCTCACCGTTAATACAGGCCCGGAGGGCCGACAGCGAGTAGCCCACGGCGTGAGCCGTGGGACCGAGGAGCCATCGCTGGTTATCTCAGCCCCGGAGGGGCGGCAGTGGCTCCCGCGCGAGATCTGTCGCCCCTTCCGGGGCTCTGAATATTAACGCCAGATTCCGTCACACGGCTCACGCCGTGGGCTACTTTCTGGCGCCGCTGCGCGGCTCTCGAAGTCCCGGCACCTTAAGTTAACGCCTGTGGGGCAGCGCCCCCGGAAACGTTGTCCCCTCACCCCCTTTCGCCTCTCCCCGCCAACGGGGAGAGGGATGTCGAAGGCGGGGTGTGGTGGGTCTTGTCCGGGAGGTTCCAGAGTCTGTGTGACAACTCGCCTAACATGTCATCCTGAGCGCAGCGAAGGATCCCCGCAGCTTCTCTTGCTTCATCGATTGACAAACAACTGCAAAGGTCCTTCGCTTCGCTCAGGATGACACATGCCACTCCACTCACGGCTTGGCGGCAGAAGGCGTTGCCGATTGCGGGCATCTTTCGGAGCTGATTGATCGGTGAGAGCGGGCAGGGCCGCGAGGTTTACTGCCGGTTTGTCCAGCGGAGAGAGGACAATGTTGAAAGTATGGTAGGCGACTCGGGCATCGGTAAAGTCGAGAGTCTGCTGAAAGGGCTGAAACTTCTCGGCCTTCGCGCTCAGGGTGTAAATCGTGGCGCTAAGTCCCACAAAGTCGAAGTTCCCGTTCCAATCCGGTTGACGGGTGGCCACCGGCGCGCCGTCGCTGGTGTGAATAGAAATCATCACCCCCTCAGAGATCCCGCGCCCATCCTTGGTCTGAACCTGACCGTGCAACGTGATATTGTGCCCCACATCATATTGTCCGGGCAACGGGGCCGCCGCACACGGGGCCAGCGCGGCGCCTGCGACCCATTTCCAATGAGTGGAAGATTTCTTCGCCGCGGTGCACCTCAAATTAGCCTGAGCGCCCTGCCTTGATTCGACGTTGCCAACCTAGCACGAACTCGCACGGAAAGCAATTCGTGCGCTCCAGCCTGACATCTCCACAACAAAAAGCGTTACTATGAACCGGATGAACCTGACGCACCAGGACGAAGCTGCCGTTCGGAGGGCGCTGCTGGCGTGGTTTCGCCGGAATGCGCGTTCCCTCCCTTGGCGTAAGAGCGGCGACCCGTACGCAGTGTGGGTTTCCGAAGTAATGCTCCAGCAGACTCAGGTGGCGACGGTAATCCCGTATTATCAACGCTTTCTTGAGGCGTTTCCGACGGTGGCTGACCTCGCGCGCGCCCCTCTGGAGCGTGTTCTCGAGCTATGGTCGGGGCTTGGCTACTATCGCCGCGCGCGCCACTTGCACCAGGCTGCTAAAGAATTGGTCCACAGATTTGCGGGAGTATTTCCCCAGGAGTACGCGAAAATCCGATCGCTGCCCGGCATTGGGGATTACACAGCTCGGGCCGTATTGAGCATCGCCTTTGACCTGCCGTACACGCTGCTGGACGGAAATGTGGCTCGAGTCCTTTCGCGCCTGGCGGCGCTTGAGGGCAATCTCCACCAGGCCGGCTTCCGCCGCGCTGTCGAAGCCGAACTCGAGCGCCTGCTTTCACGTCGCAGGCCCGGCAACTTCAATCAGGCGTTGATGGAGCTAGGGCAAACCATATGCCTGCCTCGCGCACCCCAATGCGCGGCCTGTCCAGTTCGAGGCTGGTGCCTGGGCTACAAGACAGGGAATCCCGAAGTCTTCCCCCAGCCGCGTCCCCGGCGCGCGGCGGAATGCCATTACCTTGCCGCCGCTATCCTACGGCGCGGACCGCAAGTGGCCATGGTGCGTGGCCTGGACGATGGACTTCTGGACGACCTATGGAATTTCCCCTCCGCTTTCGGCAGGTCACGCGCGGAGGCGCTCGAAAGTTTGCGTGATAAGCTTGCCGGGTTCGGGTTTGCCGCCATCACCCGCCAGGACTGCATCGCTGAGCTCCACCACGGCATCACTTACCGCTCCATTCGCGTGCACGCTTACGCCGCTGAGCTGTCGAAAGTATCCCGCAAGAAAGGGCTTCGATGGTTTCCTATTTCGACCTTGGGGCAGGCTGCCATTTCGCAATTGGCCCGGAAGATCGCGCAGCAGGTGTTCACGCCCGCGTGCCGACGGGCGCCCAGAAAGCATGAAAACGACTCCCCTCCTTAGCTAAGGAGGGGGTAGGGGGTGGTTGGTCCCGTTGTTGTGCTGGCACCCACCACCCTGCCCCTCCTCCCGCTGAGGAGGGGAGTCATTCTCAGAGCAGGTGTTTGAGTTCACGACGTAGGTCCAAGCCTTGTGGTTGCCCGAGGGCGGCCCAAGGGCCGCCCCTACAACTGCCGCCGCATTGGGTTAAAATATAACCCGCAAGGAAAGTACCGCTCATGGCAAAGGCCGCACAGATCGACGCCTCCGCGCTCCTCAATCTTCAATCCAACATCAGCGTGCAGCGGTACTTTGAGGTCTCCCTTCTCTTGACCCTGGCTACCGCCTTTGTCACCGTCGCGATGACGGGGAAGTTGGACTTCGTCTCCACCGTGGTGGTTTCGATCGCGTTGGGTGTGAAGCTCTGGGGCTATTCGCGCGAAGTTGACTTTTCACTTTCCCCGCGCACCGTCACGCGGATTTCGATCTTTTACATCTTCTTTTATGCGCTCGACTTCTTGACTTCGCCGGGTCCCGGCCTGCTGGACAAGATGTTGACCGCAACCGTCCACCTCGTCTTGTTCACAACCGTCATCAAGATTTTTTCGGCAAGGACTTATCGCGATTACGGCTATCTTGCCACCCTTTCGTTCATGATGATGCTGGCAAGCGCCATCCTGACGGTCGGCACAACCTTCCTTATATTCTTCGGTTTCTACATTATTCTAGCCATCTCGACCTTCATCAGCTATGAAATCAAGCGAGGAATGGAGTCGGCTCGCCGCGCGCCGGAAGGCCCTTTCCGGAAGCCTCGCCAGAACCGGACAGCGGTCGAACGGGCGCTGATGAAGGCGGCGGTGGGGCTGGCGGCCGGCATATTTCTTCTGGGCGCATTTCTTTTTTTCGTAATCCCGCGCTATCGCACAGGGTTTCTGACCGCGCTCGCAGCGCAGTCCCAGAACATTACGGGCTTTTCCGAGACGGTCAATCTTGGTGACATCCGCAAGATCCTCCGTTCCCCCATGGTGGTGATGCGTGTGACGGTGGAAGGGGATCCCAGGCAATTCCAGGGCGTGAAATGGCGCGGTGTGGGTCTAACCAGCTTCGACGGCACGCACTGGTTCAACGACAATACGGAACAAATACCGATTACCCCGGCATCGGAACAGCGCATTGTTCTCCCCCGCGCGGAGGGTTGGCAGAGCCGTGCGCACCGCCCGCTTCGCTACCACGTTCTTCGTTCCGCCCTCTCGACCGACGTCGTCTTCGCCGCCCCAACCCCCCAGGAGATTCTGGGCCGGTTTCACTTGTTGAATGTTGATGAAACGGGCTCCCTGCATAGCCCCCAATATTCTTTCGTGCCGATGGCCTACGACGCCGTGTCGGAGGCCGGGCTGCCTTCGGTCCGTGAGTTGCAGCGAGCCTCCAGCGACTACCCTGAAGATATCCGCCTGGTGTATCTGCGGCTTCCCGACTTGGACCGGAAGGTTGCGGATCTTGCCCGGCAAGTCACCTCCTCCGCCGCAAACAATTACGACCGCGCCACCGCGATTCAGAATTACCTTCGCGGCAATTTTCGGTACACCCTCGATCCGACCGCCATTGAGCCCAAAGATCCCATCGTCAGTTTCTTATTCAAATCCCGGTCAGGCTTCTGCGAGTACTTTGCCGCTGCGATGGCTGTGATGCTGCGCACCCTTAATATCCCATCGCGGCTGGTGAATGGCTTTCAAACCGGTTCCTACAATCGAATCGGTAAAGACTTTGTGGTGCGGGCCCGCGACGCTCATAGCTGGGTGGAAGTCTATTTTCCGAAATACGGCTGGATCACTTTTGATCCCACGCCGGCTGATCCCAATCCCATCCGCGCCGGAGCCTGGGACGATTACCTCGATGCCCTCAGCCTTTTCTGGAGCGAGTGGGTGATCAACTACGATTTCAGCCACCAGATTCGGCTGGCCCGGCAGGTGGAGCAGACCTCCAGGGACTTCCAACAGGAATTCCTTGGCCATGCCGACCAGTTCAAGTGGCGAGCAGTACGAGTGGCCTACGCCATCGAAGGCTGGCTGATGTCGCACAAGCTGCTCATGTTTCTCATCATGGCTACCATCCTGGCCGGGCTGGTGGCTGGGGAGAAAGGCGGCTCGTTGGCCGAGATCCGCTTTTTCTGGCTTTGGAAGTTTGGACGCCGCGAACTCGCACTGAGCCCGCACCAAGCCACCCTGTCTTATCAAAGGTTGCTGAAGACTCTGCGAAAGAAAGGCTACTCGAAACCGACTGCGCTGACACCCTGGGAATTCGCTAAGTCGCTGGCGGGGACCCGCCTCGGCTCGGGCGTCGGAGAGTTCACGCGCCTCTACAACCTGCTCCGCTTCGGCGAAGTGCAGGTCCCGATGGCGAGGCTGAGGCAGCTTCTGGAAGAGATCGGCAGGGCTTGACGATTTTCGATTTTAGATTTTGGATTTGGGACTCGTTGGCCGTAGGTGGCATGTGGGGAAGAACTGTGAAAGGGCGGCCATCTCCCAAGGAGTCTGTGAAAACCCCGTTTAGGCTGTCATTCCGAGCGAAGCGAGGAATCTCGCTCTGAACGTCTTCAACGCAGTGCGAGATTCCTCGTCGCCTGCGGCTCCTCGGAATGACAAACTGAACGAAGGGATGCTCTGCCTCGATGGGAATTCCACCAGTGCGGAATAAGGGCGCGCTCACGCGGCGCGATTTCCTGGGGATGTGCGGTTGCACATCCGCACTGCTTCTCCCGGCACCATTGTTTGGTCCGGCCGCCATCCGAAAGCCGCAGAGTTTCTGGAAACCGGGACTCCGCGCTGCCTCTGCTGGGGTTGCTGCGGGCCCTCCACCGTACGCGGATTATCGCATTGTTCCGCACTACCCGGTGCGTTCCCCCCTCGAGGAATTAATCCGAAAAGCCCGCCAGAACGAGGACGATTTTCCCAGCGAGCGATTCAGCCGCGAAATCGAAGCTCAGCTTGCACGGTGGGGCGACGAGCTTCGCAAGAGTCCGCGTAATGTGCAAGTGCTTGCCAAGGATCTTTCGCCTCAGCTTGCGGCGGCTTCGCCTCGGCCCCAAGAACTGCGCGAGATCCGCGGCGCTGCGGCCCTGAAACTCCAGCGGGCGAGCTTTTCCACTGAACTATCGCTCGGCCGCGATGCCTTTCTTGACCAGCTCCAATCCACTTTCAAGCGCGCTTCGGAGATTCTGACGGCTGAATTCAAGGTGGCGGATCTCGAAATGATTTCCACTGCGCCGCCCCTAATCAAGACTCAGGTTCGTTTCGTGTTCGTGGGGACAGGGCCGCGCATCTACCGCCTGGAGCGAATCGGGGTTTGGGAAATCGATTGGGAGCAACGCTCGGAGGGCGGATGGGTCGCAAAGCAGTGGCAGCCCGTTGCCGAAATCCAAAGTTCCTGCGCTCAGCCGATATTTGTGGACATCACTTCGAGTGCCCTGAAGGATGTGTCTTCATACCAGACGCAAATGCTGCGCGGCACGGATTATTGGCGCACCGTGCTCGACGGGGCGACGGGCATTGATATTTACGGCAACAACGGCATCGCGGCCGCCGACTACGATAACGACGGCTTCGACGATCTTTACATCTGCCAGCCTTCCGGACTTCCCAACCGCCTTTACCGCAATCGCGGCGATGGAACCTTCGAAGACGTGACGGAGAAGACCGGCGTGGGCGTCCTGGACAACACTCCTTGCGCGCTTTTCGCGGACATCCGAAACATCGGCCTTCAAGACCTGGCGGTGATTACCGCCAACGGACCTCTGCTCTTCCTCAATCAGGGCGACGGGAAGTTCAAGTTAAAGCCCGAGGCGTTTCATTTTGCGCGGCCTCCGCAGGGGACCTTCACCGGCGCGGCCTTCGGCGATTACGATCGCGATGGGCGCCTCGACATCTATTTCTGTTTGTATAGTTACTATAAGGGGCTCGAGCAATACCACTTTCCACTTCCCTACTACGACGCGCGCAACGGCCCGCCCAACTTCCTTTTCCACAACGAGGGCGACGCCACCTTCCGGGATGTCACCGAGGCCACGGGTCTCAACCAGAATAACGACCGGTTCAGCTTCGACTGCACGTGGTGCGACTATGACAACGACGGCTGGCCGGATTTGTACGTGGTGAACGACTTCGGGCGGAAGAATCTCTATCACAACGACCGCAACGGGAAGCTCACCGATGTCGCCGAGGAAGTCGGGGTTGTGGACGTCGGGCCCGGCATGAGTTCCTGCTGGGTCGATTACGACAACGATCTGAATTTCGATCTTTACGTCTCCGACATGTGGGAAACCTCCGGCATGCGATTGACTTCACAGATGAGTTTTCTCGAACGGATGCCTCCCGATGTCCGCGCCCTCGTCCGTCATCACGCCAAGGGGAACTCGCTCTTCCGGAATCTCGGCAACGGCCGCTTCGAGGATCGCAGCGCGGCAGCGGGAATCGAGCAAGCCGGGTGGTCGTGGTCCTGCCACGCCTGGGATTTCGCTCACGAGGGACGCTCGCACCTCTACGTCGCTAACGGCATGATTTCGGGCCCCACACGCGATGACCTCGAGAGCTTCTTCTGGCAACATGTGGTGGCGCAGTCCCCGCCGGACGCGCATCCCACCGTCGCTTACGAACTGGGCTGGAACGCCATCAATGAATTGATTCGTTCTGACGGCACCTGGGCAGGCTATCTACGCAATGTTTTCTTTTTTAACAATGGAGACGGCACGTTCTCCAACATCTCCGGAACGGCCGGCCTGGATTTCCAGGATGACAGTCGCGCCTTCGCTCTCGCCGACTTCGACCACGACGGGCGGCTCGAAATCGCACTGAAGAACCGGACGGGACCTCAACTGCGCATCTTGCGTTCGGAGGCGCCCGACCTTGGCAACTCGCTCGCTCTAAGACTGAGCGGGACCAAAAGCAACCGCGACGCCGTAGGCGCGGTGGTTACCCTCACCACTGCGGAAGGGCGGCAGATCAAAATGCTGCAAGCCGGCACAGGGTTCCCTTCCCAGCACAGCAAGGAGATTTTCTTTGGAATCGGCAAGGCCGTATCCGCAAGCGCCGAAATTCGCTGGCCGAATGGCGATGTGCAGCGCCTCGAAGCGCTGCCGGCCAATCATCGTATCGAGATTGAGGAGGGCTCGGAGAAGTTCCAGGCAACGCCGTTCCGTCCCCATCAGCCTCTTGCCGTGATTCCTCCTCCACCGGTAGCCGAGCCCCCGCCTGCCTCGAGCGAAACCTGGTTGATCGATCCTATCCTGGCTTCGGATTTCGAGCTGCCGGATCTCAACGGGCTGAAGCACCGTCTGGCTGATTCCAGAGGCAAAGCGGTGGTTCTGAATTTCTGGGCCACCTGGAGTCCACCCAGCCTCGAAATGCTCAGGGCGCTGGATCGGTCGGTGGCAATGAGAAAAACGCTTGAGGTGTTCGCCATCAACCTCGACAAACCCCAGGATGCCGCGCAGGTCCGTTCCTTTGCGAGCGCAAACTCGTTGCGGGGGCCTGTCCTGCTGGCCAGCGAGGATGTCTCCGGCGTTTACAATCTGATTTACCATTTCATGTTTGACCGGCGGCGCAATCTGGGCTTGCCCACCACGTTTCTCATCGACAGCAAAGGGTTCATCGTGAAGGTTTATCAGGGGGCTGCGGACGCCGCGCGCTTGACCGCGGACTGCGAGCGGATTCCGCAAACCGCCGAAGAGAGAATAAAGCTGGCGCTGCCCTTTCCCGGCACGCTCCACCTGGCGGAATTTCGGCGTAACGAGTTCACCTACGGCGCGGCCTTTTCGCAGGCGGGATACTACGACCAGGCGATCCAGGAGTTCAACTTGGCGCTCGAGACTGATCCCGATTACGCCGAGGCGCATTACAATCTGGGGACGCTGTACCTGAAGCGAGGGAAAGCTGCTGAAGCCCGCCGCCACCTCGAGCGCGCGCTCGAGTTGCGCCACGAATATCCGGACGCGCTCAACAACCTCGGATTGCTGGCGGCGCAAGCCGGCGATGGCGCCCAGGCCGTCCGTTACTTTCAACAGGCAATCGACCAGCGGCCCGATTACGCGCTGGCGTATTACAACCTGGGTAACGTCTATCGCCGCGAGCAACGATTGAGCGAGGCAAGTCAGGCACTGGATCGCGCTGTAGCGCTGGCTCCGGACGACCCGGAGGTGAATTACGGCGTCGGCATGCTTTATGCACAACTGAACGAAACCGACCGGGCGCTCAAATACTGGCAGCGCGCGCTCGAGATTCGCCCTGACTACCCGGAAGCGCTCAATAACCTCGGCGTACTCTTCGTGCACGAGGGCAAGACCGCAGACGCTCAAGACTTGTTTGCGAGAGCCATGCACGCGGCGGCCGACTTCGATCAGCCTTACCTTAACTTGGCGCGGCTCTACGTGGGGCAGGGAGAGAAAGATCGCGCTCGGGAGATTCTGCAACAATTACTCGCCCGGCATCCGGACCACGCGCTGGCAAAAAGCATGCTTGAAAAACTTGGCCGGTAGACCTTGCAAGGCTGATCCGCGTGGCCGCCCTATACGCGCTAACCTAAGGCCCAGTGGAGTTCGAGCGGCGATCCGTAGAGGCCCGGAGGGCCGACAGAGAGTAGCCCATGGCGCGAGAACGTGTGAAAAAATCGATGCCTGTCATCCTGAGCGCAGCGAAGAGCCTGTCCTGAACGAAGTGAAGGAATCTCGCTCTGCCGATGGAACGGGCTGATGGCGAAGGAACTCAAAGCGAGATTCTTCGCTTCGCTCAGAATGACAGCGCGTGCATATGTTTGCCTTTCGCCGATTTTTTCACAGGTTCTCACCCCGTGGGCTATTCTCTGGCGCCGCTCCGCGGCTCAGGGGGGCATACCGCGTAAGACCGCGTAAGTTAACGCTTATGGGCGGCCGCCCACGCGCAACCATCCGCCGGCTGGCAGATTGCCCCGACGAAGTTAACAGAGCTAAACTCATCCTCATGAGGGCGCAAGGAAGGTCGGACACAGTCGTCCAGCGCGCAGCCCGCTTGCCCGCGGCGAAGTTGGTTTGGCAGGTCGCCCTGCTCTTCGTGGCGCTCCAAGTTCCGGTTCTCCTACGGTGCGCACAGACTTCATCCCCCTCGCCGACCACCGCAAAACTCTCGCCTGCCGCCGCGCATTTCGCCGCCGGGCAAAAACTGCTCGCGCAACACACGCCTAAACTCGCCGAGGCGGAGATCCGCGCCGGACTCAAGCTGGCGCCTAGGAGCCTCGACGGTCTCAACCTGCTGGGCATGGCGCTGGGCGATGAAAAGGAATTCAATGGGGCCGTTGAGGCGCTCCAGCAGGCGCTCGCAATCGATCCCGGCTCGACCGAGACGCAAATCAACCTGATCCAAGCATATTTGGCCGCCGGCCGGAAAGAGAAAGGCCTCGCGCTCGCGCACGCCCTCTCGGAGCGCGCTAAGGACGACATCCGCGCCCATTTCACGCTGGGTGTGATTCTGGCGAAACAAGCGCAGTACGGCGAGGCCATCCACGAATTCGAAGCCGCCGACGCGCTCGAGCCCGGCACCTTCGAGATTCTTCACAACCTCGGCCACGCCTACCTCGAGAGTGGGGATAATGAGAAGGCTCTCGCTATCCTCGACCGCGCACTGAAGCTCTCGCCCGACTCTGTCGAGACGCTCTATTTCATGGCGCAAGCTTACGCCAACCAGGGCAAAGACCTCGATGCGCTCGATTTGATCGCCAAAGCGCACAAACTGGCCCCGCGCAATACGGATGTCGTCGTCTTACTGGCGCGCCTCAGCATGAGGCAGTCGTTTTACGAGGATGCTATTCCTTTGTTGGAGGAGGGATTGAAAGTTGATTCCCGCCGCCCGGACCTGCTCGCCGAACTCGGTGAATGCTATTACGTGTCGGGAAAGGTCGATCAGGCGCTTCCCGTTTTCCAGACGCTCCTTCAGGTTGATTCCTCCAGCCGCGCGTACGCGTTCGTCGGTGTTTGTTACCGCCACCTGGGGCGATTCGTAGAGGCGGAGAAATACTTGCAGCAAGGTCTGAAACTTGATCCTCAAGACGTGCCGTGCCTCTACAACTTAGGTTTCATCGCGAGCCGGCGGGGGAAATACGAGCTGGCGGATAAATATCTCAATGAGACCCTCCAGGTCGACCCGAATTACGCGGAGGCACTTCTGGAATTGGGCAACCTGAAGATGTACCAAAGGAAGTTCGAAGCTGCCGTGCCGTTGTTGCGGAAGGCTGTCGAATTGAACCCTCAGGCTGCCACAGTTTACTATCGCCTGGCTATCGCCGAGCGGAGTCTCCACCAAACGGAAGCGGCGGAAAGAGATCTGAAAATCTTCCAAACCCTTTCCAAAGACCCCACTCGTCAACCCTCCGCCTTCCAGCATCTTTACGATTATCTGGGTCTGCGGGCGCAACTTTCTCCCCAACAGAAGAACCTCAACGACCTCGAACAGTTGGAACGGGAGATGAAAGCGCATCCTGACGAGCCGCAGAACCCTTATCTTCTTGCGGAAGCCTATTTGAAGGTTGGGCGAATCGAGGACGCCAAGCAGGTGATCGCTCAGCTCGACCAGTTAAGCCAGCGGGATTTTCGCACCCTGGTGGGCGTAGGGGTCCTGCTGGCGCGTTATCACCTGTACACGGAGGCCATCGCACGTTTTCAGATGGCACTCCAGACCAACCCGAATTCCGACGACGTGTGGTACGACCTTGCCGATGCCTGTTTCCGCAAGCACGATTATTCGGCTGCGCTCGACGCTGCGCAGCACGTCTCGCATCGGGGGCAGAAGGACACCAGCTATTTAGCCCTTGACGCGGATATTCTCGCCCACCTCGGCCGGACCGAAGAGGCTATCAAGCTACTGCGTGAGGAGATAGCCGAAAACCCCGATCAGGATCAGGCCTATCTTTCTCTGGCGCTGGTTTATCTCCGCTCTGGAAACACCTCTGGCGCGCGCGACACTCTTCAAACGGGCTTGGCACGCACCCCGGACGCAGGTGAACTGCTATGGGGCATGGGGATCTTGTCAGTAATGGAGGGGCAATCCGGGAAAGCCGAACAGTACCTCGAGAAATCGGTCGATTTATTGCCGGATTGGCCGGGAAGTTATTCGGCGCTGGGAGTTCTCTATTTCCAAACAGGCCAAATCCAAAAATCGCGAGAAACCCTGGAGCGATTCAGACAGGCCGGGCCGCGCGGGGGGCTTGATGTTCAGCGTATCGAACAAGCCCTTGACGCCGCTGCGGCCGAGCATCGCGATACGGGGAAAACCCAGGACCTTTCGCCGCAAGCTCAGCAACAATTCCTGCAAGTCGCCTTGGCCTTCGCCGACCAGGCGCCCTGATTGTCGATGGCTGATTGATGATCGTCGATTGCCAAACCCTCTCTTTTTACGGCCCCCGGTCTTTTGGGTCCGAAGAGTCCCTGTAGCTAATGCATGGTCGGTTTGATCAGGGCAACTTCAAGTGGCCCTCTCATCCTGAGCCCGTGCGCTGTCACCCTGAGCGCAGCGAAGGATCTGCAGTTCGCCGAGCATCGTGAAATCAAGAAAATGCAGTTCCTTCGTCGCCTTTGGCTCCTCAGGATGACATCCGCTGTGAGTTTTGGCGCCGTTAGCAGCATTCGCTCTTTGCTGAACTGAAAAAAGTCACAAGCTCTGAGCGCAGCTTCTGATTCAGGGCGGTCGCGGTTCTAATCTTGCTGGCAACCAGAATCGTACTAGAAGGAGACTAAAAGACCTTGACAACCCAACTACGAACATGTTATTGACCTAGGGGTTCCACTGAATTCTTTCTTGCGTCGGGCAGAAGCCTTTAGAATTGCGTCGGGTTAAGTTTCTCTAGAAATCGAGCCTAAGAGCGTGCCACCCCTTTGGACTCTCTGAAGGGAACGCTCGCCCTCGATTTGTATTTCGGTTCGTTAGCCACGCGGCAGCAGAACCTCGAAGAGAGACGACCGAGCGCCGACTCTTGCTTTCAGGCCAAGCTGGCCGCACTCCAGTTCATCATTTCGTTGATCTCCGTCCGCATTTGTGTGCGGCGGAGGAGAGGAGAATGAACGGATGCAAAGACGCAGCAGTATCCTGCATTTTGTCTTTCCGATCCTGGCAGTCTCCGCGCTATCCCTTCTGACCTGCGCGAGCCTTCGAGCCCAAGTCGACACGGGCTCGATCACGGGTGCCATCAAGGACCAGAGCGGCGCAGTGATCCCCGGCGCCAAATTGAGCTTGAGGAACGAGGGGACGGACCTTATGGTTACAGCAACCACAGGCCCTGACGGCAGTTACACTTTCTCCCCGGTCAAGATCGGCTCTTATGAGTTAAGCGCCGAAGCCGCGGGGTTTTCCAAAGCTGTCCAAGCGCACATCACGGTCAGTATCGACCAGCACATCGTCCTGGACCTCTCGCTCACGCCGGGCGTCGTCACCCAGACCGTGGAAGTCACGGCTGCTCCCCCCGCCCTGCAAACGCAGGATGCCTCGGTCGGGCAGGTGGTCAACAGCAGGAGCGTGAACGACCTCCCCTTGAACGGGCGGAACTTCACCTTCCTCGCCCAGACGGTGGCGGGCGTCAACACCCCCCAGCCCGACACGCGCGGCAATGCCGCCAATGGCGCCTTCTCCGCCAATGGGATGCGCCCCTCTCAAAACAACTACCTTCTGGATGGGATTGACAACAATTCCGACAACGTCGACTTCCTGAACGGCACCAACTTCGTGGTTCTTCCGCCTCCCGACGCCCTCTCGGAGTTCAAGGTCCAAACCACCGATTTCAGCTCCCAGTACGGCCGCGCAGGCGGCGCGATCATGAATGCCACCATCAAGTCAGGGACTAATCAGCTCCACGGCGATGTGTGGGAATTTGTGCGCAACGACAAATTCGATGCCGCCGACTTTTTCGAGGACGAAGGGAATGTCACGAAAGGTGAGTACCGCCAGAACCAATACGGCCTGACGATCGGCGGGCCCGTGGTGATTCCCCACGTCTTTAACGGCAGAGACAAGCTGTTTTTCTTTGGCGATTACGAAGCTCTGCGCAGGCATCAAGGAAGCGTTTTCAGCAACACCGTCCCCACGGCGGACGAGGTGTCCAGCGGATATACTAATCTCGCCGACGTTATTCTCGGCGGCACCGATCCCGCCTGCCTCAGCAACGGGAGTTGCACCTATACGGACAACCTGGGACGCACCCTTCCCGACGGGACGGTCACCGACCCCGCCACGACCCGGGAAGTCGTTGCCGGGCAGACGGACCCTGTGACGGGCCTTACTGCCACGGCCAGCGGCTATATTTCCGATCCGTTTTATACCGCCGGCCCAGTCGGCAAAACGATGAATTTTGCCAGCGCTTGTACCAGCGAGTCGAATTGCCAGCTCAACCAACTCCCCGCCAACCGGATCGATCCCAACGCGGTCAAACTCTTTGGCCTTTACCCGGTTGCTCAGAAAGGCTTCGTGAATGGGGCGCCGACCGTTGTCCTCAACAACACCACCGATCCCCTTCTTGAAGAAACCCGAAACGCCATGGACAGCCGGATGGACTTTAACAAGAGCGATCGGGACCAGATATTTGGAACTTTCAGCTACATCAGCGACCCCATATTCCTGCCCGGACCGTTCGGGGGAATTGCGGATGGCGGCGCGTTCCAGCAGGGCGAGCAGGATGCGAAGTCCATTTTGGGAGCGCTCAGTTATACGCACATCTTCTCCCCGAGCCTTGTTAATGAAGTGCGGTTGGGAGAAGACCGCCTGCACGCCACGCGCTACGGGCCTGTGGGGACTCAACTTGGCATCCCGGCCCAGTTTGGCATCCAGGGCATTGGGCAGGCGGCGGAAAATGGCGGCTTGCCGGCTATTACCATCGGGAACCTGAGTACCCTT
>Ga0181538_10002041_pt1 | contig 21602 bp, 17 predicted proteins | sample PEATcosm2014_Bin_40_FD_119773 | JGI IMG/M metagenome (GOLD analysis project Ga0181538, IMG submission 119773) | Peatland microbial communities from MTU Mesocosm Facility, Houghton, MI, USA - PEATcosm2014_Bin23_30_metaG | ecosystem: Environmental > Terrestrial > Soil > Wetlands > Peat | place... | reverse complement strand
TCGAACTGCTGGGAGATCTGCTGCGCGATGACGACGTCGTAGTCTGCGGCAATGCCACCGCTTGCATCGTGACGTTCCAGGCATTGCAAATCAAGAAAGGGCAGCGGCTGATCTCGAATTCCGGATCGGCTTCCATGGGCTATGACCTGCCCGCCGCCATTGGCGCAGCGGTGGCGCGCAACGGCGGCCGCGTAATTTGCCTGGCCGGTGATGGCAGCATTCAGTTAAACATCCAGGAATTGCAGACGATCGTGCATCACCGCTTGCCCATCAAGATTTTCGTATTGAACAACAACGGATATCTGTCCATCCGCAGCACGCAGAAAAACTTCTTCGGCAACTTGGTGGGCGAGAGTCCACAATCCGGCATCAGCTTTCCCGACATGGTCCGGGTTGCCGATGCCTACGGTATCGCGAGCGCCCGCATCGACTGCGCCGACGCGGTGCGTGCACTCGAGCAGCAGATGAGCGCCCCCGGCCCGCTCCTGGCCGACGTTCTTCTGGACACCGAACAGGAGTTCGAACCGCGCATCCGCTCCCGCAAATTACCCGATGGCAGCATCGTCAGCCCCGCTCTCGACGACATGTATCCGTTCCTCGATGCAGACCAGCTCGCCGCCAACCGAACCGGCGGCGATCCCGACTAGTCCATGTCCTTTCGTTTAGCCCTGTCACTGAATTGGAGATACCGGTTTTCCAATCTACCGGGATAATAAACCTGTCTCCGCCAGAGTTCCCGGCAGAGATCGTCCGTCCGCACAGCGACGGGCGGCGTTTGACCATCTTGGATACGGGTACCGGTTATGAACAGCGACATATTTGAGGATCTATTCGTCCTGGAGATGGCGAATAACCACCTCGGGGATGTGGTCCGGGGGATGAAGATCGTTTCCACCTACGCGCAGGTGGTTCGTTTTAATAACGTACGCGCCGCCATCAAAATTCAATTGCGGGACGTCGAGAGTTTCATCCATCGCGATTTTCGCACCCGCACGGATATCCGGTACATCGGCAAAACCCTGCGTACGCGGCTGGGAATGGATGAAATCGCCGAACTGGTGAAAGCCATCCGCAAGGTCAGTTGCGTTCCCATGGCGACGCCGTTCGACGAGTATTCCGTCGACCTTTGCTGTGAGCTGGGCATTCCCATCCTCAAGATCGCCAGTTCCGACATCAACGACTGGGTCCTGATCGAGAAGATCGCCAAGGCCAAGAAGCCGGTCATCGTTTCCACCGGCGGCACCTCGCTGAAGGACATCGACGATCTGGTTCTATTCTTCGAGAACCGCCACATCCCGCTGGCGATCAATCACTGCGTGTCGCTCTACCCGTGCGAAGATCAGGACCTGGAACTCAATCAGATCGATTTCCTGGTCCACCGCTATCCGCACCACACCATTGGCTTTTCCACGCACGAGTACCACGACTGGACGTCTTCCATGCTGATCTCCTATGCCAAGGGGGCACGCTGCTTCGAGCGGCATGTCGATATCGAAAGCCCCGGCCTGGAGGTGAGCCCGTATTGCTCGTTGCCCCACCAGGTCGACACCTGGTTCAAGGCCTTTCACAAGGCGAAGGAAATGTGTGGCGCGCCCGGCTCTCATAAGCGGGTCCCTCCCAAGAAGGAGATCGCGTATCTGGATTCGCTTCTGCGCGGCGTGTATGCCAAGCGCGATCTGCCGGAAGGGCATGTGCTGGAAGATGAAGATGTGTACCTGGCCATACCGCTGCAAAAAGGCCAGATCTCCTGCCGCGAACTGATGCGAGGCGAGGTCTTGATGAAAGAGGTCAAGCAAGACGCTCCCATCATGATCGACATGATCGATAGCCCGTACGCCAGCGTCCCTTCGTTGACTGCGTTGATCTATGACCGTGGTCTCTAGCGGCAAGGCACCCCCATGCGAATAGCAGTCATCGGAAGCGGGTACGTAGGACTGGTAAGCGGAACCTGCCTCGCTCATCTTGGCCACCACGTCATCTGTGTCGATCTTGATCCGGAACGAATTCGGGCGATTGAGGACGCCACTCCTCCGTTCCACGAACCGGGGCTCTCAGATTTGCTCAAGAAGGTTCTCGCGGATGGTCAACTCACGGTGAGCAGCAACGTGGTCCGCTCGGTTGCGGCATCTGATATTACGATTCTCGCCGTGGGAACGCCCTGTCTTGACGGCGACATTGACTTGTCTTTTGTCCGCCAGGCCGCCGCGGAGGTTGGCCAGGGCATGCGGGAGAACCCCGCCTATCACGTGGTGGTGGTGAAGAGCACAGTTGTTCCCGGCACCACGGATGGCGTGGTGCGAAGCATCGTGCAGGAGGCCTCCGGCCGCACTGCCGCGCAGTTTGGCTTGTGCATGAATCCTGAGTTCTTGCGCGAGGGATCCGCGGTTTCCGACTTTTTGGAACCGGATCGAATCGTCATCGGCCAATCGGATGAGCGCGCCGGCCAGCGGCTGGGCGAAGTGTACGAGCCCTTCCACTGCCCCAAGATGTTCACCACGTTACAGAATGCCGAGATGATCAAGTACGCTTCGAATTCCCTGCTGGCCACCTTGATCTCGTTCAGCAACGAAATCGCAACTCTTTGCGAAGCTACGCCTTCCACCAACGTGGAAGAGGTTTTGGATGGCGTCCATCTCGACCGCCGGCTTTCCCCCGTGCTCGACGGCCGGCGCATTTCCCCGGGCATCCTCAGCTACCTGCGCGCCGGCTGCGGTTTCGGAGGGAGCTGCCTGCCCAAGGACGTTGCCGCGCTGCGCATGTTCGGCCGCAAGCGCGGCGTAAGTCCGCATCTGCTGGATGCCGTGCTCGCGGTCAACAGCGGCCGTCCGTCCAAACTGGTTTCCCTGGCCGAATCAGCCGTGGGCAGCCTGAGGGGCTTGGCGGTGGCAGTGCTGGGCATCGCGTTCAAGCCGGGTACGGACGATCTGCGGGGATCTCCGGCGCTCGCCTTGATCGAAGTCCTGCAGAGCAAGGGTGCGTGCGTGCGCGCCTACGATCCCTTCGTGGTGTCGCTGCCGCAGCCGGATGTCACGGTCTGTGCTTCCGTCGAAGAAGCCCTATGCGGCTGCGATGTCGCTATCGTGGCCTCGGCGTTGCCTGAACTCGCGACCCTGGATTGGGAATCTCTTTCCATGGCCATGCGGAGCCCTTTTGTCATCGACGGCCGCAACGCGCTTCGCGGCGTCGAGTTTCCCGACAGCGTCCGATACGTTCCGATTGGCCAGCATTGCTGAGGGAGCAATCTCGAATGAGCACCATCGCTGAACCACGCCCGGCAGATATCGACGTCGCGGAACTGCGTGAAACTATTTTCACGCTCGTACGCCAGTATTACGAAGTAGCCCACGTCCGCAAGCCCTTCGTGCCCGGCAAGACCCGTCTCTCCTACTCGGGCCGGGTTTTCGATGCTTCCGAGATGGTCAGCCTGGTGGCGTCCTCGCTGGATTACTGGCTGACTCTGGGTCCGTATGGCGATAAGTTCGAGCGCCGAATGCAGGAATTTTTCCATTCTTCCGATTTTGTGCTGGTGAATTCCGGATCTTCGGCGAATCTGCTGATGATTGCCACCCTGTGCGCCCGGGAACTGGACCAACTGCTGGGCGATACCGCCAAGCCGCGCCTGGTGCCCGGCGATGAACTTATCACCCCCGCCGTAACCTTTCCCACTACCCTGACGCCGATCGTCCAAAATCAACTGGTGCCGGTCTTCGTGGATTGCGAAATCGGTACCTACAACATCAATCCGGCGTTGATCGAAGCCGCCATTGGCCCTCGCACCCGCGGAATCTTTGTCCCCCACACGCTCGGCAATCCCTGCGATCTCGACGTGATTATGGAGATCGCCGGCCGCCACAACCTGTGGGTGCTGGAGGATTGCTGCGACGGTTTGGGCGCCACCTTCGACGGCAAGCTGGTTGGCACTTTTGGGGACATGGCCTCACTGAGCTTCTATCCCGCGCACCACATCACCATGGGGGAAGGCGGCGGCGTTGCCATCAATCATCCACGCCTGAAGAAGACCAGCCGCTCGATTCGAGACTGGGGCCGCGACTGCTGGTGCGATCCCGGGAAAAACAACACCTGCGGCAAGCGGTTCGAATGGAAGCTGGGCGATCTGCCTGAAGGTTACGATCACAAATACATCTATTCGAATCTGGGATACAACCTGAAGCCCACCGACATGCAGGCTGCCATCGGCTTGGTCCAGATGGACAAAGCTCCCGAGTTCATTGAGCGCAGACGGCAGAACTTCTGGCGCCTCTACGATGGTTTAACGCCCATCGAGGATCGCATCATCCTTCCCGTGGTGAACCCCAAGGCCGATCCTTCGCCTTTCGGATTTCCCATCACGGTCCGCGGCGGGCTCGACCGCACCAAGCTGGTGTGCGCCTTGGAAGATGCCAACATCGAAACCCGTTTGGTATTCGGTGGGAATATCCTCCGGCAGCCCGGATTCAAAGATATCCCCAAGCGCATCAACGGGTCCTTGGAACAGTCGGATGGGATCATGCGGCGCACTTTCTTCGTCGGGGTATATCCGGGACTTGAGAGCGAAGCCATCGATTACATGATCGACGTCATGACCCGCACCGTCAGGGCTCTGTAACCGAACAGGCCCTCACACACCGGATCCAGCGGGGACACGGTACGATAGCAACGTTCGCTTCAATCCTTCGGCCACGCTCACCTTCGGCCGCCAGGGAAAGCGCGACCGCAACTTGGTCAGGTCCGGGCAGCGGCGCTGCGGATTGTCCGTCAGATAATTCGGGTCTTCGCTCTGCGCGAACTGGATGTTGACTTGCGCGTCCCCGGCACATTGCTTCACCAGATCCGCTAACTGGCGAATCGACGTCTCTCCCTCATCGTTCCCGACGTTGAATGCTTCGCCATTCGCGTCCGACATCAGGATGAACCAAAGTGCGGTAATGAAGTCGCTGATGTAGCAGAACGCACGAGTCGCGGTCCCATCACTGAGCAGCACCAAAGGTTTCCGCTCGATGGCGGCAGCGATCAGGTCAGGGACGATTCTTCGATCGTCGAGCCGCTGGCCCGGACCATAGACGTTGAATGGCCGCACCACCTTGATCGGGAGCTGGTACAAGCTGTAGTAGGTGGCGCACAGAGTCTCCGCCAGGCGCTTGGATTCGTCGTAGCAAGCGCGCGGCCCGGTGCAGGAGACATAACCGCGATAGTCTTCGCGCGTGGGAATGTGCGCCGCGTCGGGATCGCCATAGATCTCGCTCGTGCTCAGATACAACAGGCTGCGTACCTGCTGGTCCCGTGCCAGGTCCAGCATCCGCCGGGTTCCGGTGACATTTACATCGATGGTTTCCAGCGGATACCGCCGATAGAACGTCGGCGATGCAATTCCGGCGCCGTGAATAATCCAATGCACCCTCTCGCCCAGCGCGAGAGGTTCAGAGACGTCATGATCGACGAACCGAAAATCCGGGCGGCCCACCAGGTGCCGCACTCGCTGGGGAACGCCGGTCCGCAGGTTATCCACACTGATCACACGACAGGGTTCGGGGAAGCTGCAATCGTTGAGGCGGGCCACCGTGTCGAGCAGATAGCTGCAGACAAACCCGCTGCCACCGGTTACCAGCAGGGTTGAGCCGGCAAGGGGCAGCAGTGCGTTGGATAACGCAGCACAGGTGTTTTCAATATCCTGATGGATGATCTCATTCGGTGCTGGCATCGGCTCAGCACTCCAGTTGTTCGCGGGTGAGCTTCATGCCCTCGAGGTTGCCCAGCACGGTGACCGCGATTTTGTCGCCGTGGAAGAAGTCGTTGGCCAGACTGACCAGTTCCTCGACGGTGACGGCTTCGATGCGCTCGATGATCTCGTCAAGGCCAAAGAAGCGGTCGAAGTACATCTCCTGCCGCGCCAGGTTGGACATGCGCGCGGTGGTGGATTCCAGGCTCAGCATGAGCGAGCCCTTGAGCTGCTCCTTGGTGCGGCGCAGTTCTTCGTCGCTGATGCGGTTCTGCTTGAGGTCGCGGAACTCGTGGACGATCAACTCCACCACCTTCGGCGCCGATTCCAGCGAGGTCCCAGCGTAAATCGACAGGCAGCCGGTATCGCGATAGGGATTCAGCTCGCTGTAGATGGCGTAGGCCAGACCTCGGCGCTCGCGCACATTCTGGAACAGCCGCGAGCTCATGCCGCCGCCGAGCAGCGTGTTCAGGATGTAGGAGGCGTAGCGCTTCTCGTGCGAAATGGGATAGGTGGGCACGCCCACGCAGATCTGCACCTGCTCCAGCGATTTCTTGTTGCGCAGGATGATGCGCGCCGCCGGCTCCGGCACGGAATCGTGAAAGCCGTTGTTGGCCGCCTTCAGGCACGCAAAGCGCTCCCCCGCCAGTTTGACGAAGTGCTCGTGGTTGATGTGCCCGGCGGCCGCAATGATCAGGTTCCCGGGCGTGAAGCGCTTGCCGTAATAATCGAGCACCAGCGGCTGCTCGAAATGGCGGACCGTCTCCTTGGTCCCCAGGATGGGCTTGCCCAGCGCGTGGTCCTTCCAAAAACTCTGGGTAAAGATTTCGTGGACGAGATAGTCGGGGCTGTCCTCGTCCATCTTGATTTCTTCCAGGATCACGCCGCGCTCGCGGGCGATGTCTTTGCTGTCGAACACCGGGTGCAGCACCAGGTCGCACAACACGTCGAGCGCGATGGGCAGGTGCTCATCGAGCACTTTCACGTTGAAGCAGACGCACTCCTTGGCGGTGAAGGCGTCGAGGTTGCCGCCGATGGAATCGATCTGCCGGGCGATGTCCTCGGCGGTGCGCGTTTCCGTGCCCTTGAACACCATGTGCTCGAGGAAATGGGAAATGCCGTTGTGCTCCGCCTGCTCGTGTCGCGAGCCGCACTTCACCCAGATCCCGATCGAAACCGAGCGGATGTGCTGCATCTCCTCGGTCAGCACGGTCAGACCATTGGGCAAGACTTCGCGCCGGATGTCGCGCAGTTGATCCACCATAAAATCGATGCCGAAAGCAGGCTCGGGTTGAGCCGAAAAGCGACTGCATAGATTCTTACACACTGCGGCTACTCCGACGGATGAATATACAGCTTGTATAATGAACAACTTACGAACGCGCGGGTCAGAGCAGGGGCGGAGAGTACGCCGGCCCCGGAGGCGTTCTCGAGCTTCTGGTATTGGATGCATGACTGCCCCTCAAAAACGCGAACTATTGGGCCTTGATATTCAAGAACTTACCGTTTTGGTCCAGGACGCCGGCGAGCCCGCCTACCGGGCCCGGCAACTGTTCGAGGCCATCTACCGTCAGCGGGTCCACTCCCTCGAAGAGATCTCCACCTTGCCGCTGGAGTTCCGGCGCGCGCTCGCGGAACGCGCGGTCATCATCGGCCAGCCGCGCATCGAGAAGCAGTACGTCTCCTCCGACGGCACCATCCGCTATCTGATCGCCTTTGCCGACGGGCACAGCGTCGAGACGGTGTGGATGCCCGAAGGTGATGGCGGCGAGGCCGGGGACGAAGTACCAAGTACCGAGTACCAAGTACCCAGTACCCAGTACCGAGAGCGCTCGCAACTTGGTACTTGGTACTCGCAACTTGGTACTCACAACCGCGCCACCATCTGCGTTTCCAGCCAGGTGGGCTGCGCCGTCGATTGCCGCTTCTGCCTGACGGCGCTGCTCGGCCTGCAGCGCAATCTTTCGGCCGGAGAAATCGTCGGCCAGGTGGCGGTGGTGCTCAATGAGCGGGGCGCCGCGCTGGAGCGCGATCGCATCAACCTGGTCTTCATGGGCCAGGGCGAGCCCTTCCTGAATTACGACAGCTTCATCAAGGCAGTGCGGCTGCTGGCCGAGGGCCTGGGTATCGCGGAATCGCGCATGACGGTTTCGACCTCCGGCATCGTTCCCCGGATTTACGATTTCGGGCGGGAGCCCGTGCGGCCCAAGCTGGCGATTTCGCTCAATGCCTCCAGCGACGCCTCGCGGCGCGAGCTGATGCCGATCACGCGCAAATGGGACGTGGAGCAACTCATGGCCGCGGCGCGCGCCTTTCCGCTGCGTCCCCGCGAGCGGCTGACCTTTGAATACGTGCTGCTGGACCAGGTGAACGACTCGGTCGAAGCGGCGCGCGAACTGGTGGAGCTGATTCGCGGCATCCGCGCCAAGGTCAACCTGATCGCGCTGAACCCCGGCCCGGGCATCGACTACCGCACTCCGGCGGACGACCGCGTGCTCACCTTTCAGCAGGTGCTGGTGAAGGCCGGCATTCCCACATTTATCCGTCGTCCGCGCGGAAGGGACATTTACGCGGCATGTGGGCAGTTGAAACTGATTGAGTCATTGATTCATTGAGTCATTGGGCCACTGGTGGAGGCAGCCGTGGCTGTGAACAGGCCAATGACTCACGTTCAATGACTCAATGACTCAATGGTTCAATGAACCAATCACCCCAGCCCGTCATCCGCGAATACCGCCGCCAGGATTTCGAAACCCTGTGGCAGATCGATCAGGCGTGTTTCGCGCGGGGGATTTCCTACACCCGCCGCGAGCTTGCCTTCTACCTCGCCCGGAAACTCGGCTTCACCTTGGTGGCGGAGCTCGCGGGCAGGATTCTCGGCTTCGTGGTGGTGGACCGCGACCGTCAGGGCCAGGCACACGTCATCACCATCGACGTGCTGTCGGAAGCGCGCCGCTCAGGCCTGGGCTCGCGCCTGATGGCGGCGGCGGACGAGCGTCTGCGCACCCTTGGATGTTCTGTGGTCTTCCTTGAGACCGCGGTGGACAACGCCGCCGCCATCGCCTTTTACAAGCGGCACGGGTACACCGTGATGCACACCATCCCTCGCTACTACCTCGACAGCATCGATGCGCTGGTGCTCTCCAAGGAGTTGACTGCGTAGAACTCGGTACTTGGTACTCGGTACTCGGTGCTTGTACATTGTCGGCGTGAAAGTCGCGATCCAGGGCGAAGCCGGCTCGTTCAGCCACGAAGCGGCGAAGCAGATGGTGCCAGGCTGCACGGTCGTGCCCTGTGCCGCCTCGGTGGACGTCTTCGCCCGTGTCGGCTCGGGCGCCGTTTCCGCGGCGGTGATCCCCATCGAGAACTCGCTGGCGGGCTCGGTGGCGGAGCACCTGGATCTGCTGCTGGCTTCGGACGTCTTCATCCACCGCGAGTTCCCCCTGCGCATCCAGCACAACCTGATCGCCGCGCCGGGGGTGAAGCTGGGCGAGCTGACCCGCGTTTTCTCGCATCCCGTCGCCCTCGATCAGTGCCGCGATTTTTTTCGCCGCCACCGCAAGATCGAAGCGGTGCCTTTCTACGACACCGCCGGCGCCGTCAAGCACGTAGTCGGCAACCAGCTCCAGCACACGGCCGCGATCGCCGGGCGGCAGGCGGCGGCGGAGTACGGGGGGCGCATCCTCGAGCGCGGTCTGGAGGACGACAAGCAGAACTTCACCCGCTTCTTTCTGATTACCCGCAGCCGGCGGCCGCGGGCCGGCGCCAACAAGACCTCGCTGGCCTTTTCGCTGAAAAACGTGCCCGGCGTGCTGTTCAAGGCGCTGAGTGTGTTTGCCCTCCGCGATCTCGATTTGTGCAAAATCGAGTCGCGCCCCGTGCGCGGTCGCCCCTGGGAGTACCATTTCTACGTGGATGTCCTCCACCGTCACGGCCAGGCGGCAGACGTGGAGAACGCGTTGCGCCACCTGCGCGAGATCTCCCACTTCGTCAAGGTGCTGGGCAGGTATCCGGCGGCGAGGTAGCGTTTTGGCCTTTGGCTTTTGGCTCTTGGCTTTTTGGGTTGCGAGCCCCCCAATCCTCCGCCCAGGATCCTAAAAGCCAGGAGCTAACAGCCAAGAGCCAATAGCGGTTTATTGGAACGGGTACCCTGTACTCCTGGTAGCTGGCATCTTGGTGTTGGGTTCGACTAAAATCCGGCGGCGCGCGGTAAGGACCGCGCTTGCAACTTTCGGGTCGCGAGGCTCATCAACTGAATAGCATTTTTTCTCAGTGATTCGCACTCATAAAGGAGTCATATGGCAAGCGAAGCGCGTAGTGACGAGCAAGTCCGGCCCAGCCCGGAGCAGACGGCAAACGGGTTGCCGGTGCTGCCGGTGCGCGATACCGTGCTCTTCCCGCATGCCGTGCTCCCGCTTACCGTGGGGCGGGAGAGTTCGGTCAACCTGATCAACTCGTTGGGGGAAGACAAGACCATCGTGGTGGTGGCCCAGCGCGAGGCCCGCATCGACAATCCCCAGCCCACCGATCTGTACAGCATCGGCACTCTGGCCACCGTGCACAAGGTGGTCAAGATGCCCAACCAGAGCCTGTTCGTGTTCACCGAAGGCCTGGAGCGGGTGCGGATGACGGACTACATCCAGCTCAGCCCCTTCCTGCGGGCGCGCACCGAGATTATCCCGGAAGAAGAGTTCCGCAAGACGGCGGAGGAAGAAGCCCTGCACCGCAACGTGCTGACGCTGTTCCAGCAGATCGTGGCCACCTCGCCCACGCTTTCCGACGAGCTGCAGACCGTGGCCATGAACATCGACGACTCCGGGCGCCTGGCCGACTTCATCGCCTCCTCGCTGCCTTCGCTGGCCACCAAAGACAAGCAGGAACTGCTCGAGACCAGCGACATCCGCGTGCGCCTGGACCGCATCAATCGCCATCTGGCCAAGGAACTCGAGGTCCAGACCCTGCGCAGCAAGATCCAGTCCGAGGTCCAGGACCAGGTGCAGCAGACGCAGCGCGAGTACTACCTGCGCGAGCAGATGAAGGCCATCCAGAAGGAGCTGGGCGAGCAGGACGAGACCACCCGCGACATCGAAGAGCTGCGCGCCAAGATCGACGCCGCCGGCATGCCGGAAGAGGTCAAGAAGGAAGCGCTCAAGGAGCTGACCCGGCTGCAGCGCATGTCGCCCATGGCCGCCGACTACTCGGTCACGCGCAACTACATCGAGTGGCTGGCAGTGCTGCCCTGGGCCAAATCCTCGGGCGGGGAAGTGGACATCAACAAGGCGCGCGAAGTTCTGGAAGCCGACCACTACGATCTGCAGAAGGTGAAGGACCGCATCCTCGACTACCTCTCGGTGCGCCGCCTGAAGCCCAACATGAAGGGCCCGATCCTGTGCTTTGTGGGGCCTCCGGGCGTGGGCAAGACGTCGCTGGGCAGGTCGATTGCGCGCTCCCTGGGCCGCAAGTTCACGCGGTTGTCGCTGGGGGGCGTGCACGACGAGGCCGAGATCCGCGGCCATCGCCGCACCTATATCGGGGCGCTGCCGGGGCAGATCATCCAGGGCATCCGCCGGGCCGAGACCAACGATCCCGTGTTCATGCTGGACGAGGTGGATAAGCTCGGCCGCGACTGGCGCGGCGATCCCTCTTCGGCGCTGCTCGAGACGCTCGACCCGGAGCAGAACAACACCTTTCGAGACAACTATCTCGACGTGCCCTTCGATCTGTCGAAGGTGCTCTTCATCACCACGGCCAACCAGCTTGACCCGGTTCCCGAGCCGCTGCGCGACCGCATGGAGATCATCGAGCTCCAAGGCTACACCGAGGATGAGAAAGTACACATTGCCGAGCGTTATCTCGTGCCGCGGCAGATCGAGGAGAACGGCCTGAAGGCCGAACAGATCGAGTTCCCCGAGGAGTCCCTGCGCCGCATCATCCGCCACTACACGCGCGAGGCCGGGGTACGCAGCCTGGAGCGAAACATCGGCACGCTTTGCCGCAAGCAGGCGCGCCGCATCGCCGAGGGCAAGCCCGACAAGCTGGTGGTCTCCCAGGAAGACATCAAGCAGTTCCTGGGCGGCGAGAAGATCCGCGTCGAGACCGAGATCGCCGAGCGCACCAAGCGCCCCGGCGTGGCGGTCGGCCTGGCTTGGACGCCCACCGGCGGTGACGTGCTCTTCGTCGAGGTCAACAAAATGAAGGGCAAGGGCAACTTCACCATGACCGGCCAGATCGGCCAGGTGATGCAGGAGTCCATGCAGGCGGCGCTGACCTGGGTGCGCTCCCACGCGCAAGAGTTGGGAGTCTCCGAGGATTTCTTCTCCGCCCACGACCTGCACATTCACGTGCCCGCGGGCGCCATCCCCAAGGACGGCCCCTCGGCCGGCGTCACCATGGTGACGGCCATCGTCTCGCTCCTCACCGACCGCTCGGTGCGCCCCTACATGGCCATGACGGGCGAGATCACGCTCAGCGGCAACGTGCTGCCGGTGGGCGGCATCAAGGAAAAATTCCTGGCCGCCAAACGCGCCGGCGTGCACGACATCATCCTGCCCGGAGAGAACAAGATGAACGTGGAAGAGGACATCCTGCCGGAGCAGCTCGAGGGTGTGACCGTGCACTACGTCAACAACATCGACGAAGCTCTTGCCGTCGCCTTGCCCTCGACTCCTACCGAGGAGAAGAAGGACGCGGAAGAGCGCGAGCAGCATTTGCAGCAGGTCCCGGCGTAAAGCGAGGGAGCAGGACGCAGGGTGCAGGAGGCAGGAGAACCGGCTCCTGATTTTCCTGCCCCCTGCCTCCTGCCTCCTGCTTCCTACTCACTCACGCGGAAACCAATTATCCTGTACCCATGCAGGTTCGAGTGCTGTTCTTCGGCGCCTTGCGCGACTTGGCCGGCCGCAGCCATGACGCCCTGACGCTTCCTGAGGGTGCGCGCCTCTCCGACCTGCTGGCCCACTACGAGGCCTCCGTTCCGCGGCTCAAGGATTTGCTGCCCGCGATTGCGCTCTCCATCAACCAGGAGTACGCCCCGCCCGGTGCGGCGTTGCACGATCAGGACGAGGTTGCTCTGCTGCCACCGGTCAGCGGAGGCAATGACGACCGGCCGCTCGCCGCCCACGTCGCGCTTGTCCACGACCGCATCGCCACCGAGACCGTGTTGGCCAGAATCAAGCAGCCCGAGGATGGCGCGGTGGTGGTCTTCGAGGGCATCGTGCGCGACCATACCCGCGGCCGCCGCACTCTCTATCTTGACTATGAAGCGTACGAGCCCATGGCGCGCCGCAAGCTGGAGGAGCTCGCCAAAGAAGCCCTTGAGCGATTCGAGGTCCGCGAAGTGGCTCTGGTGCATCGCCTGGGACGCCTCCAGCACTCGGAGACCAGCGTGCTGATCGCCGTGGCCTCAGCCCACCGCGCCGCCGCCTTCGACGCTTGTCGCTGGCTCATCGACACGCTCAAGAAAACCGTGCCCATCTGGAAGAAGGAGTATTTCGCGGACGGCGCTGTCTGGGCGGATGGCGAACCTTTTCCCGACGAAATTCCTACAGCCGGAAGAACGCTGGCCGGTCCGCCGGCATCCAAGTGAATAGCTCTCCGTGAACCGTTTGATGAGATTCCTGCTGAGGGAAATCCGCTGCAGGTGTATGCGGGTCTTTGAAGGGGCACGCCTTTTAGGCGTGCCGTCAAAGGCATGCAAGAACTCGGCTTTAGCCGCTGAGGGAGCGGCTCCTCAGGGCCTAAAGGCCGCGTCGTTTGTGGATACAAGCGGCACGGCTGGAAGCCGTGCCCTTTCAAAACGTGGACACATCTGCCAATCCACTCTTGTTATCGCATCGCTGGGCGTATTAAGTGCTGCCGCGCTTGCGCAAGCTCCCCCGCCGCGCCCCGAGCGGCCCAGCGACAAGACCCCCACCTACCGGGTGGACGTAAAACTGGTGAGCGTGTCCGTCACCGTCACCGACGATCACGGCGCTCCGGTTTCCACGCTCAAGAAGGAAGATTTCGAGGTGCGGGAAGACGGCATCGAGCAGAAGCTGGCGGTCTTCGACCGCGAGTCCGCCATGCCGCTCTCCATCGTGCTGGCCATCGACGCCAGCCTGAGCACGGCCAAGGACCTCAAGCTGGAGCTGGACGCGGCGCGCGCCTTTGCCCGCTCCGTCCTGCGGCCGCAGGACGCCTTGGCGCTCTACCAGTTCAGCGAAATCGTGGAGGACCTGGTGCCCTTCACCTCCGACCTGCGGCTCATCGACCGCGGCATATCGCGCGTCCAGGTCGGCGCCGCCACCGCGCTCTACGACGCCATCTTTCTGGGCTCGCAGTCGCTCATGCGCCGGCAGGGAAGAAAGGTGCTGGTGGTCATCACCGACGGCGGCGACACCATGAGCCGGGTGGACTATCACGGCGCCCTGCGCGAGGCCCAGCAGGCCGACGCCCTGGTGTACAGCATCATCATGGTGCCGATTCAGGCCAGCGCCGGCCGCAATACCGGCGGCGAGCACGCTCTCATCCAGATGTCCGAAGACACCGGCGGCAGGCACTACTACGCCGATACGCCGCAGGAGATCGACCGCGCCTTCCGCGGCATCAGCGACGAACTGCGCACCCAGTATGTGCTGGGCTACTACCCCCGGCAGCGGCTGAGCGGCTCCGATTTCCGCCGCATCCAGGTGAAGGTCACGCCCCCGGCCGACACCGGCCTGCCGCTGCCGCTGCACTCCCGCTATCGCACCGGCTACTACACCAGCAAAGCGGAGTGATGGCCGGCGCGGCGGCATCGCGCTGGCGTGTACAATGTCGTCATGCCGTTCCAATCTTCCATGGCGCCGTTGCACAAGAAGTCCAGGAATCCTCCTCCGGACGACACCTTCCAGGAAGCCGCCTATCTGAAATCGCTGGGCGAGAAGCAGACCCCGGTCAGCATCAAGCTGCTGGATGGCGAGATCGTGAAGGGCTGGATCGAGTACTACGACCACAAGATGATCCGCCTGACCCGCGAGGGCGCGCCCAATCTCTTCATCTTCAAGCACGAGATCCTGTACATCTCCGAGGACGGCGCTACCCGCAAGCCTCGGCGCGAGCCGTGAGCGCGGAGCGGGCCAGCGAATTCGTTTCCGCCATAGAGCCCATCGCCCGCGAAGCCGGCGAGCTGCTGATGGGCTACTTCGCGCGCCGCGTCCCCATCGAGTACAAGGGTGACGCCGACCTGGTCACCGCGGCCGACCGCGCCTCCGAAGCCCTCATCATCGACCGCCTGCAGGCGCGCTTCCCCCGCCACGACCTGATGGGCGAAGAGGGTGCGCGCCGCGAAACCGGCAGCGAGTACAAGTGGTACATCGATCCGCTGGACGGCACCACCAACTTCGCGCACGGCTTTCCTGTCTTCTGCATTTCCATGGGCCTGGAGCACAAAGGACAGTTGATCGCAGGCGTGGTGTACGATCCCACGCGCGGCGAGATGTTCGCGGCGGAGAAGGGAAGTGGCGCCTACCTGAACCAGCGCCGTATATACGTCTCGAAGACGGCGCGGCTGTCTGAGTCGCTCCTGGCCACCGGCTTTCCCAGCCACAAGCGGCACAAGAACCCCAACATCCACTTCTATCACCAGATCACGTTGCGCACTCACGGCGTGCGCCGCGCCGGCTCGGCCGCGCTCGATCTGGCCTCGGTGGCCAGCGGACGCTACGACGGCTTCTGGGAGTTCAACCTCAATCCCTGGGACCTCTCTGCCGGAGTGCTGTTGGTCGAGGAGGCAGGTGGACACGTAACGGGCTTCTTCGGCCAGCCGTTCCGGCTCGAAGACCGCGATGTGGTGGCGAGCAACGGCCTCATCCACGCCGACCTGCTGCGCGAATTCAAAGAGATCTTTGAAGGCCGTGGCCTGGAGCCGCTGCCCGATCCGCGGGAATACGCCAAGTCGCGCCAGCCGTAACGAGCGCGAAGCCTGTCATCCCGAGCGGCCTTGGCCGCGAAGGATCGTGGTTTTCAATGGCCCACTGACTCAATGACTCAATCACCCAATTTTTCTTGCCTTCCCGCCCCGCCTCCACATCTAAAGCGAACTATGCAACGCCTCCGAATCACCATTCTTGTCCTGCTGGCCGCCATCAGCGCGCCGCTGATCGCGCGTGCGCAGGTCGACGCCGTCTACCAGCGCGAAGTCGAAAAGTTCCGCGCCGAAGAGATCAAGGACCTGAAGTCCAACTGGCTCGTCCTGGCCGGTCTGTTCTGGCTCAAGCCAGGAGCGAACTCATTCGGGACCGCGCCGTCGAACCCGATCGTGCTGCCCGCAGGCACGGCTCCGGCCAAAGCCGGCGTCTTCGAGCTCAATGGTGATGAGGTCACGCTGAAGATGGAACTCGGCGCGGCGGCGATCATCGACAACCAGCCAGTCATGACCGCGAAGCTCACGGCCGACGTCTCGGGCAAGCCGACCGTGGTCGCGCTGGGCCGGCTGCGCATGCACGTCATCAAGCGCGGCGAGCGCACGGGCATCCGTCTCAAGGATCTTCAAAACCCGTCGCTACGCAACTTCACCTCGTTGCACTTTTACCCGATCGATACGGCTTACCGCATCACTGCGACTTGGGCGCCGTCGGATGGCAAGCGAACGGTAGACGTGCCCAACGTGCTCGGAGACGTGACGGCGGAAACCGTCCCCGGCGAAGCTCGCTTCACCGTCAACGGACAGCAGTTGCAGTTGACGGCTCTCGGCGGCGATGCCGCCAAAGGCCTGTTTTTCGTCTTCAGCGATCCAACCAGCAAGACCGAGACTTATCCCGCGGGGCGCTTCCTCGAAGCCGATGCAGTTCAAGATGGCAAGGTCGTGCTGGACTTCAACAAAGCCTACAACCCGCCGTGTGCCGTCACGCCGTACGCGACCTGCCCAATCGCACCCAAAGAGAACCGGCTGGCGGTGGCGATCCCGGCGGGGGAGAAGTTCGACCACAGCAAGCCGCACTGAGCGCGGATTGTCATCCCGAGCGCAGCGAGGGATCTTGGTTTTCTTGGAACGGCCACTCCCGCCGGCCCCAGGCGCGCAGAAAGAAGATGAGCAACCCCGCCGCCACGATCGCCACCGCGTACCTCACTTCCTTTAAGAAATTCGCACGCGAGATCAGCACGAAAAGAAATCCCGCAATGGCCACCAGCGCCGGCAGCGGATAGAGCCACATGCGGAAGGGCCGAGACGCTTCCGGATGCGTCGCGCGCAGGATCAGCAAGCCGACTGCCTGCACCAGGAACTGGATCACAATCCGGATCACCACCAGCGCGGCGATCACGTCCGCCAGGCGCAGCAGGCAGAAGCACGCTGCTACCACGCCCAGCGCCACCAGAGAGACGTGCGGAAAGCGCCCGGCGGGATGCACGCGGCCGAAGGCGCGGAAATAATTGCCGTCGAGCGCCGCCGCATAGGGCACGCGCGAATATCCCAGCAGCAGCGAGAACACGGAGGCGAACGCCGTCCAGATCACCAACAGGGTGACGGCGTATCCCGCCCAACTTCCGTACAGGCGCTGCATCATCAATGACACGACGTAATAGCGCGTCTCACTCTTTCCCGCCACCGCCAGTTCCCGCCACGGCACCACGCCCAGGATGCTGACGTTCATCACCACGTAGATCGCGCCCACGGCGAGGATCGAGTACACCAGCGCGCGCGGGATGGTGCGAGCCGGCTCTTTGACCTCGTCGCCGAGAAAGCAGACGTTGTAGTACCCCCAGTAGTCGTAGGTGGCGATGAGCAGCGCCGATCCCAGTCCGACGAAGAATGAGTGGTCGAGCCGGAAAGCGCCGGCGGGGAAGTCGAAGGCGCGGGCGCGGTCGAAGTGCGCAAGGCCGGCGACGATCACCCACGCCACCGTCGCCAGCACGCCCACCCACAGCAGCTTGGAGAGCCGTCCCACCGCGCTGATCCGCCGGTACAACAGCAGGACGGCGACGGCGCAGGCGGCGAGGGCCACAAAGGTCGCGCGATTCACCAGCAGGCGCGCTTCCAGCGGCCCCAGCCCGGGCACAGACCACGCAAGCGTCGTCGCCAGGTACGTTTTCTCCAGCGACGGAAGCAGGTAGCTCGCGTACTGCGATAGTCCGAGGCAGCCCGAAGCGATGGAGAGCGGCGCGCTGAAGGAAAGCTGCCATACGAACAGAAACGACACCAGTCGTCCCAGACGCGCCGGGCCATAGATTTCTTTCAAATAACGATACGAGCCACCCGAGCCCGGCATGGCTGCACCCAGTTCCGCCCACACCATACCGTCGCACAGCGCCAGGGCCGCGCCGAGGATCCATCCCAGCATGGCCTGCGGGCCGCCGGCGGCGCTAATGATGAGGGGAATGGTGATGAACGGTCCCACGCCGATCATGTCGATCATGTTCAGCGCGGTGGCCGAGCCCAGCCCTACGCCGCGGACCAGGGTCGTGCCGCGGTCCGGCCCGCTAGGGCTTGCCATGGCCGGCGCTCAGCAGATTCACGTACAGTCGGATGGCCCCGGGGACTCCATTGGGAAGCTGGCGGAAGAAGGCATAGCCGGTATAGATGTAGGTGCCGTGGCCGGAGCGGGCACGCAGCAATCCGCCTTCGCGCGCCGGCTCGCCCGGGTCGGAGCAAGAAAGCAGCGGCCGATAGTGGTTGTCCCACTTGTCCATGAAGTAGAGCCCGCGCTCCTGCACCCAGCCGTCGAAATCTTTTTCGGTGATGGCATTGGGAAAGCGGAAGATGCGGTCATAGGGCTCGAGCAGCGTGACCGGCGCTTCTTCCACGCTCACGCGGTCGTGGCTGAGCTCGGCCGGATATGGCGTGTAGTGGCCGGCGTTGAATTCCTCGGGATTGGTGTTGTACTGCACCAGCAGCGTGCCGCCGTGGTCCACGTAATCGAGCAGGCGGCGGTTGTTCTGGCGGAGGTCGGGGCGAGTGTCGTAAGCGCGGATACCGAGGATGATGGTGTCGAAGCGTCCGAGGTAGCCGCGCGCCACCTGATCCGGCGAGATCATCTCCACGCTCAAGCCGAGCCCGCGCAGGACGGTGGGGATATCATCGCCCGCGCCCATGATGTAGCCGATCTTCAGTCCCGCCGGCACCTTCACGTGCACCAGGCTCAACTGCTCCACCGCCGGCTGGTAGTAATAAGAAGTGCCGAGGTCCTCGCCCGTCACCACGGTGAAGCCTTCGGAATACTGCCGTCCTGCAGCCTCCAGCACCGCGCGCACCCGGAGCTTTCCCGGACGATAGGCGCCGCCGGGCGGGGTCAGCTTGAAATTGACCTTTCGCTCCTGGCCGCTGTGCTCAAAACGCAGGGGCGCGGACGCGGGATCGACTGCCCATCCTTGCGGGACGAGCAACTGCACGCTGGCCGCGCCGGTGACGTAGCCGCGGACCTCGACCACCACCGTGGTCGGCGAGGTGGAATCGGCAGGCACTACGTGGGTGCGTGGCGCAATCAGCAGCGAAAACGCCGGCACCACCGCCAGTGGCGGACTGTTCTCCGCCATGGAAGCGCGCGCGATCGCCCGCACCGTGCCGCGGTATGCGCCGAACGCGAACACCGCATGCGCTTCCACCGGCGGCGGAGGGAAGGGGAGCGTGGCATAGCGGGGATCGTCGATCTGGTACACCGTATCGGTTTCCGGATCGTCGCGGTGCCAGTAAGGACGGGTCAGCGCCGCATCCGCCGCCACCGTCAGATTGAAGGCCACGGTGGTGCTCTCGCCGGGTTTCAGCCGCGCCGGCCTGATCCACACCGGGGGCGCGCTCCAACCTTCCGGCAGTTCGAGCGCGATCTGCTGCACTTGCACCGCCTCGTCGCCGGAATTGCGCAGCTCAGCCGCGAGGCGCACCGTCTGTCCCGGAACCAGCATGCCGTTGCCCGGAGGCGTGATGGAGATACGCAGCTCCAGGTTCAAGGCCAGTTCGGCCGCGCGCTGGAACTGCTGCCGCTTGGTGCGCAGGTTGACCAGCAACTCGGATTTCGCCGCGGACGAGAGCTGCGATTGTTCGATCTGGTCCATCAGGTCCGCCACCTGCTGCTCGCCGGCCAGCAATGGCGCGGCCAGGCCAGAGGAAGGACCGGGGACCAGGTGCGTGGCCTCGTCTACACGCTCCTTGATGGCGGCCAGCGCCGGGCGCAGGAAGGGGACCTTGGACTCCTCGCCGCCGATGCGGTCCGCGAGCCCGGGCAGGGTGCGATCGATGCCGTCGAAGAAATCGTGTTCGTGCGCGCCCTCGCGCGGCAGGGGCAGCACCGAATCCACCAGCTTGTAATAGGAGACATGCGGCCGCGCGGAAAGCTGCCATTCCCCCGCGCCCTGCGAGAGCTGGTGCCGCAGGCCCTGCATGGCGTACTGCACGAAACTCATGCCCAGCACCGGCGACTGGGCGCCGCTATCGAGCGCCAGAGTGTAATCGTCACTGCCGCCGCGGATGTAGAGCTTCTTCGCCTGCCAGGGCTGGAGTCCTTCACTGATTTGTTCACTGAAGCGCGAGGGATCGCCGGCGGCGCGAAAGGCTTCGCGGGTGAGAATGCCATCGGCTTGGTGATGGCCGTGGCCGTCGCGCGCCGTGCCCTGGAAGCGGGTGACAATCACGTCCGGCCGGAAGGTGCGGATTACCCTCACCATGTCGGCGAGCGCAACGTCGTGCCCGTGCCACTTGTCGAAGGTCTCGTCGGCGCTCTTGGAATAACCGAAGTCGGCGACGCGGGTGAAGCGCTGCTCCACCCCGTAATACTGGTCGGCGGCCAGCAATTCCAGCGTGCGCAGCACCCCCAGCTCGTCGAACAGGTTGCTGCCGGTGCGGTTCTGTCCGCCTTCGCCGCGGGTCAGGGTTAACTGCTGGGCGGTGACGCCTTCCCCGCGCGCTTCCAGCACCAGCATGCCGCCATCCTCGTCGTCAGGATGGGCGACGGTGTGCAGCAGCCGCGCCGTGGTGTGCAGCTTGATGAGCAGTTGCCCGAGTTCGTTGGTGCCCCGCGCCGGCGCCGGGCTGGCCGCCAAGTGTGGCGCGGTGCTCGGGCACACGAGGAGCAGGACGAGCAGCAGTGTCCCGGCGGCGAATGCCCTGGAGTGTTTGGCCATCAGCGGATGTGTGGAACCCGGTTGCAAGCGCCTGCCACTGTTTTAGTGGATGGACGCGGCGGTTGCAAGCTCTCGCATCTTAACTGAGTTCACCGCTCCGCGAATGCAACGCTAAACCGTTGGTTTCAGATGATTCGGTGCAATCGAAATTTGACAGCGAGAACTCTATTGTCCCGTCGGACGCTGAGGGAGTGCTCTTGGCCCTCGGATTCCTTAAACAATTGCCGTATCTGCTCGAGTGTGAAGCTGGAGGCCGGGCGGCCATCAATAGCCGCGATGACGTCCCCCCCCGCGGATGCCGGCCTGCATGGCTGGCGAGTCCTTGATGACATCGCGAACCGTAAACACTGCGAATGACCCGGCTTCGGCGGTGATGAACAACCCACTCATATCAAACTCATAGGGCGTCGCAGACATCGGGTTGGGCTCCAGTATCATCCGCTGGTGTGGATAGTCGAAGGTAACCGTGAACCTGCGCAAGATCTCCGCTCCAATGATCCCGGCAAAATCGCTTTGGCTCAACACGCCAGCTTTGGCGTGCGAGAAATTGGCGACAAAGTTCTCAATCGTGTATCGCCCAAGCTTGAGGCTGGGGATTCGTGCGACTGTATCCACGGTGGGTCCGCCGATCCCCACTCCGGTAGTGGCATCCACCATCTTGGGAGCCATCATCCCCAGCTTCTGACTGTTACAAAAGGGGCTCTTCCGGCATTTTAGTGGCTTAAGGAGCCAGGTCCAGACCTCCACAGTGGAATAGGATTGCTATTCCGAAGTTCTTCTTGTTGCGGAAACCGCGCGCCGTGTACTTCACCCACTGGAT
>Ga0181538_10002040_pt1 | contig 21607 bp, 21 predicted proteins | sample PEATcosm2014_Bin_40_FD_119773 | JGI IMG/M metagenome (GOLD analysis project Ga0181538, IMG submission 119773) | Peatland microbial communities from MTU Mesocosm Facility, Houghton, MI, USA - PEATcosm2014_Bin23_30_metaG | ecosystem: Environmental > Terrestrial > Soil > Wetlands > Peat | place... | reverse complement strand
ATGGCGACGGTGATTCCGCCCCCGCCTCCGCGCAAGCCCGCCCCGCGCCGCTCCGTTTTTTAAATTAGATTCCCGATTGAGTTTTATTGCGCTGCGGCCTCATTTGTTCACTAGCGGTAAGAATGCGTGCAATAGGGCCTATATTTCTCCGCGCGCCTCAGCGCTCTCCGCGCCTCTGCGTTAGCATTTTCTTAGGGACGCAGCATCTAGGCGCTGGAGAAAAACAAACGATAACGCAGAGACGCAGAGTACTCAGAGCTACGCAGAGAAGAGGGACACGACCCGAACCGGGATCAGCTATTTCGTGGAAGGAGATTGTCCAGCTTTCTCATGGAATCGCCCGATATCCACAATCGCACGGTACACGCGCCCCCGCCCGATCACCAATTCGCCCGCGCGCGCCTCAACATCAAATCCGAGAATCCGTCCGTTAACATCGGTCAGCCGCGCCAATGCCGTGACCACCGTCCGCGCCCCCACGGCTTTCAAGTGATCCACTTCGATTCTTGTTCCCACCGTGATGGTCCCTTCCGCGAGCGCGGGCTGGACCGCAATCGAACTAGCGGCTTCCATCATTCCGATCATGGCCGGTGTGGAGAACACCGCAGGCAAGCGCGCATCCCAATGAGCGATGGTCCACTCAAAAGGCACAGCTCGCTCATATCGTCCTTCTAGTCCTACCTGAATTTTATCCGTGGCTTCGGAGGCCATACTACTGAGGATTCTCGCTGGCGGCGGTTTCCTTCGTCCAGTGCGCCTTCGGCCGGAGCAAACTGTCAATCACTTCGGACATCGTCACGCCGACTTGCGACCACAAGCGCTGCTTCAGGCTCGTATAGTCCTGTCCGCCGCTGAAGACGTCGCCCATCAACGTGCTGAACGTTGAGCTGTGCCGGATGAACTGAATCATCCGAGTCGTCACCGCTCCGCCCAGGAATCGCCCGCGATAGAGCTTGCGAGCGATTCGCGAGGCAAATTCCAATTCCCCCGAGAACGCGCTGCGGACCCGTTCCGGATACGTGGTAGGCGCACCTTCAATCAGCGCCTGCGCGAGCAAGTCTCCGGAACGCAACGCGTAAAACAATCCCTCTCCTGTGATCGGGTCCACCCACGCCGCGGCATCTCCTACGAGCGCCCAGTTCGGCCCAACCACGCGCCGCGCGCGCAATGTTTCCGGCCGCGGCGAAGGAAGCACGTGGCTGTAAAATCGCGCACCCTCCCGGGAAATTCTCTCCACATCCATGTACGTGTGCAGATGTCGCCGCAACTCCTGGCTCGTATGCCGTGACATACTTCCGCAGATTCCCACGGAAAGATGATCCGCTCGCGGGAACGACCAGATGTAACCCTCAAACCGCCGCAAAAACTTGATCTGGATATCTTCCGCTTGCACCGGCACGAAGTAACCGAGCGTCATCTCGAGATCTGCGCGGTTCAACGCGCGCGTGTCCGGCAGCAGGGAATTGCGCGCGCCCGCGGCCAGCACCACAAAATCGGACGTCATGCTCTCGTCGCCGGCCACCAGTCGCACGCGTTCGCCTTCGGTATCCACATGAGCCACACGCCTGCGGACCAGCCTGCATCCCGCGGCTTGTGCGCGGTCCAGCAGCAGTCCGTTCAAGACTGTTCGCGAATAAATCACGATCGGCTCAGCCAGCTTCATTGTCGCGCGATGCGCGCGGCTGGAAATCAGCTCAATCGTGTGAACAAGTTTTTTCGGGTAAGGTCCATCTAGAAGGAAGGGGTAGGCAAGAATTGCTTTGTGGGTGAGTCCGCCGCCGCACGGTTTTTCCCACGCTAGATGCTCGTCGAAAATTGTGACTTGAAATCCCGCGCGGGCGAGTCGTTCGCCGCACATCGCTCCTGAAGGACCGCCGCCGACGATCGCGATCTCGCGCAACGTCTCTTGTCCGTTTACTCCTGAAGGTTGGACCGCGCGCGCCGCGTTCCTCATGTCAATGGAAACACCGACGCGATGAACCACCCGGCGAGTATAGCACCAAAAACCGCCCCGGCTGCAGCCGAGCCCGTTCGTCCCCGTATCACATCGGAACCCAGCCGTTGCAGGATGGAGAGCGCGAGAAACGTCGGCGCCATCAGCAGAATCAGAACCTGCCCGTTCAGCGTGAAATAGACGGCGAGCAGCATCAGCAACCATAGTTCAAACCGCAGCGCCAGGCAGATGCCCATTCGCCGCCAATATCGGAACGCATTTGGCTCCCCTATCGCGATTTCTTCCGCCGCGAAGTATGGAAGCACGGCCAGAGTCGCGGGCCCAAAGCGAAGCCACCGCGGCGTGTTCAACCGGAATCCGTTCGCAATGGTTTTAAGAAGGCTCAAAACATTGAGGAACGTTAGATCGGGCGAAAATCCGACCCACGCCCGCACCGCCATCGAGAATATAAGCGCCAGTAGAACCGCCGCGAAGATTCCGCGCACTTGGGGCCGCAGGCTCGCAATGTGCGCGCGAAAGAGCAGCAGCAGAGCCAACCCCGTCACGAGCATGCACGATGCGAGATAACTCCCGTTGTAAAGTCGCAGCCAGTTGTAATGTGAAGTCAGCGAAAACAGCGCCACAGCAAATGCCGAAGCGACCGCCCATCGCGCCAGCAGCGTGCGGATCGTAAGCCAGTGCACAAACGTGATGCGCACCTGCGGATCGCGCGGCGGATCGGATTCCGGCCGTTTGCCCGCCAAGATCAGTGCGGCGAGCGGGAATAGCAGTACCAAACCGATCCCGCACACTATCGCCCCGGCGCGTGGCCAGCCGCGAACCGGCTGCACCGGCCCGGCTTCCTCCACCGCATCGCGCGCCCACGCGGCAGCCTGTCGCTCCGCGCGCTCATCCACCAACGGGCTGACGTGGTCCGCCCACGGAATCGTCGAAAGTTGGAACGCGCGCATCTGCGCGAAATCTTCTGGCGCAACGCGATCGCTTCCTGCGGCAACCGCGATCCTGCGCGCCTCACCGCGCAGTTGCGGCAAATCAAATTGCGCGCTGATGACCAGCAAATTATTGGGAATGCGCCGCGGCAACACCATAGGCGCGGGCGAAAGCGCGATCGTTCCGGCCGTGGGAATCCGATCGGCCAGACGAATCGCGATTTCGCCACCCAGCGAATGGCCGACGATCACGGTGCGATCGAGCTGAATGTCGCCGCGCGCAGCGAGCGCTCCAATGGCTCGCTCGCTGCATTCCTCCGCATACGCGTAGGAAAATTTCTCCGTGCTGTCCCCGTGCCCGGGCAAATCAATTGAATAGACGCGTAGCCGCTGTGCCGCCAGCCATTCGTCCAGCCATTTCATAATGCGCCGGTTCCCGGCCAGCCCGTGAATCACGACGGCGCTTCCGACGGGCGGCTCTGGGTTCGGCTCGTAAACCGAAACAGGCGTGTTACACCCGTCGTCCATTACCCCGTCAGTTCGCGGAATGTGCGTGCTGAAACCCAGCGCGAGTCCCGCGGCGATCAGCGAGACTCCGAGCACGGCAAAGAGCAATTGGCGTCGCATCTGCTGTCAGACCTGCGTGATAGAATTGAATCGTTCTGCGTCTTGCGCGCCGCAACGGCCCTGTCCGCTGCCGCGGCCAAAACCTGCGCAGGCGAAAGGTTCGTCACGCTTGGGTCAAGTCATCTCCGAAGACGGCCTCATTATTGAATTGCGGCGCGAAAAGCGCAACGGCCATCGCATTGTTTTCACCAACGGCTGTTTTGATCTCCTGCATCCGGGTCACGTGCGCAGTCTGGAGCAAGCGCGCTCGCTCGGGGATTGCCTGGTCGTCGGCATGAATAGCGACTCGAGCGTGCGTATCTTGAAAGGTCCGGAGCGCCCGCTGCTCCCGGAGCAGGAACGCGCGAAAATTCTTGCCGCGCTCGCCGCTGTAGATTACGTGGTCATTTTCGACCAGCCGACGCCGCGCGAATTGATCGCGCGCCTTCTCCCGGACATTCTGGTCAAGGGCGCCGATTGGAACGTCCAGGAAATCGCCGGCCGCGAGGAAGTGGAGTCTGCGGGCGGTGAAGTCCGCACGGTCGCTCTCGAGCCCGGGTACTCCACGACACGCCTCATCGAGGAGATGAAGCGCCTGGCGCTGGCCCCCGCGCCGCGAGACAAAGGACGCGGCCCCTCGCGGGAAGGCACAGGTCGCGCCTGAACATGTTATTGCCGCCGGTCGCCGATTTTTTTTCGCCATTTGGACGCCTTCCCGCAGTCGAAGCCGCAATTGAGGGCCTGCGGCACGATCGCGCGGAATCTCTCTCCGGCCTCACTCCGCCCACAGTCGCGCTGCTCATCGCGCATGTCGCATCGGAATTTCGCCGCCCGGTCGTTGTCATCGTCGAATCAAACGCGCGCGCCGAAGCCCTCGCCGAGCCCACGCGTTTTTTCCTGCGCGCTCTTTCCGGAGAACCTGTTATGGGCCAGCCGGGCGCGACCGTCGGAGTCCTGCCCGCGCTCGACGTTTTGCCGGGGCCTGGTTTCGCGCCTCACCCGGCGCTGCTCGAATCGCGCGCAGTTTCCCTATGGCGCTATTCCACGGGCCAAGCGCGAGTCCTCATCGCCTCGCGTGCGGCGGCCCGCATGCGAATTCAGGAGAACGCGTTCTATGCGGGACTCGCGCGCACGCTCGTTCGCGACGAAGACGTTTCGCTCGATGAATTAGTGGCCCATCTTCGCAGCGTCGGCTACGAACGCCAGGATACGGTGGACATGCCGGGCCAATACACCGTTCGCGGCGGCATCCTCGACGTTTTCCCTCCGGAAACAGCGCGGCCCGTGCGCCTCGAATTGTTGGGCGACACGTTGCAATCCCTCCGCGAGTTCGACCCCGATACCCAGCGCTCCGTTCGCCCGCTCGAACACGTGAGCCTCCCCCCGCTCACTGAATTCCGCGACGGAGCGCGCGGCAATGCTCCGGAACGGGAACCCGTGGACGCCCCGTCCGATCCGCAAAGTTCTATTCTCGATCTGCGCGCGGAGCCGGTGGTCATTCTCGAAGAGCCGGACGCGCTCAACGAAGCGGCGGTGCAACTCGATGCGGAAGTCACGGACAGCGCGCGCGATTCCCGTTTTTATTTCTCCGAAGAGGATTGGCAGGCATCCTTGCGCGTCCACGCGCGTCTCGAATTGCGGCGATTGCCGCTCGAGCGCGAAGGGAATGCGCAAGGCAGCCTCGTCTCTCAATCCTCCACGCTCTTTCACGGCAATCTTCCGCGCTTTCTCGCGGAAGTGCGGACGCGGCTGGATGCCGGTGACCGGGTTCTCGTCGCCGCCGCGAACACCGGCGAGCTGGAACGCCTCGCGGATCTGTGCCGCGAGGAGGAAATCCCGTTCCGCCTCGGCGAAACCGAATCGAGTGTCATCGGAGTTCGTCTGACGGAAGACGCAATTCCCGGAAGCGCGGCTGCCGTCATTCTCGTGCGCGCCCCACTTGATGCGGGTTTCGTGTTGCCCGCCGCGCGCATGGCCGTGTATGGCACCAGCGATCTGTTCGATGCGCTTCCAGCGCGCCCGCGCGTGCGCTCGAAAACCGCCGGCTTCTTCAGCGATTTCTCCGAGCTCAAACCCGGCGACCACGTCGTTCATGTGGATCACGGCATCGGCCGGTTTGAGGGCCTGCATCTCATGGAGACGGACGGCGCGCGCGGCGAATTCATGCGCCTGACTTACGCCGACGAGGCCCGCCTCTACGTTCCCGTCGAGCGCATGGATCTCGTTCAGCCGTACCGCGCTCTTGGCGAAGCGAAGCCCCAACTCGATCACCTCGGCGGCCCTGGTTGGGCCACGCGCAAAGCCCGCACACGCAAATCACTCGAAGACATGGCCGAGCAGCTGCTCTCCATCTACGCTGCACGTAAGACGGGCGGCGGTCACGCCTTTCCCGTGGACAACGTCTGGCAAAAAGAATTTGAAGATGCCTTCGAGTTCGATGAAACGCCGGATCAAGCCACCGCCATCGCCGACGTCAAACGCGATATGGAGCAGCCCGAACCGATGGATCGCCTCCTCTGCGGCGACGTCGGCTACGGCAAGACGGAAGTCGCCATGCGCGCCGCGTTTAAGGCGGTGATGGGCGGCAAGCAAGTCGCGGTGCTCGCGCCCACCACAGTGCTTGCATTTCAGCATTACGAGACATTCCGCCGCCGATTCGCCGCATTTCCCGTCCGTATTGAAATGCTCAGCCGCTTTCGCAGCGCAAAGGAACAGAAAAATGTGCTCATCGAAATCGATGCGGGAAAACTCGACATCGCCATCGGCACGCATCGCCTGCTTTCCCGCGATGTCAAATTTCACAATCTTGGCCTGGTTGTCGTTGATGAAGAGCAACGCTTCGGCGTTGCCCACAAAGAACGATTGAAAGAGATCTCTCGCGACGTGGACGTCCTCACGCTTTCCGCCACGCCGATCCCGCGCACGCTGCACATGTCGCTCGTTGGTTTGCGCAATCTCTCCGTCATCGAGACCCCGCCGAAAGGCCGCCTCGCCATTCAAACCGTCGTCGCGCCGTTCAACGAAGGCTTGATCCAGCGCGCCATCGAACAGGAGCTCGCGCGCAAGGGCCAGGTCTTCTTCGTTCACAATCGCGTCGAGTCCATCGCGTCCCTGGCCTCGCTTATCAAGAAGTTGGTGCCGAAAGCGCGCATCGTCGTCGGACACGGCCAGATGAACGAAAAGCAACTCGAATCCGTCATGCTGAAATTCGTGCGTGACGAAGCCGACATTCTCATCTCCACCACGATCATCGAAAATGGCTTGGACATTCCTCGCGCCAACACAATCCTCGTCAATCGCGCCGATCGCTTCGGTCTGTCCGAGCTTTACCAGCTTCGGGGACGAGTCGGCCGCTCCGACGAGCCTGCCTACGCCTATCTGCTTGTGCCCCAGGAAACGGTGCTTTCGACCATTGCCCGCCAGCGATTGGCGGCTCTGCGCGAATTCAGCGATCTCGGCTCCGGCTTCCGCGTCGCCGCCCTCGATCTCGAGTTGCGCGGCGCGGGAAATTTGCTTGGCCGGCAACAGCACGGCCACATCAACGCCATCGGCTTTGACCTCTATTGCCAGATGCTGGAGCGCGCGGTTGCCCAGCGCAAGGGTGAAGGCGGTCCTGCGCGGCCCGGGGCCTTTTCGGAGCGCCGCGCAACCGTGCATCTCGGCCTGGACATCCGTATTCCCACCGATTACATCCCAGAAGAGAACCTGCGATTGCAGGCGTACAAGCGGATCGCGGAAGTGGCTACGCCCGACCAGCGCGAGGCCCTGTGGCAGGAGCTTACGGACAGGCTGGGGCCGCCGCCCGACACAATTTCCAATTTGCTCGATTACGCGGTCTTGAAGGCGCAAGCGGAGCGGCTGCTGATTTCCTCCGTAGATCGCAAGGGCGGCCGAGTAGGCGTCAAATTCTATGACGATACGCCAGTGAAGCCCGAGCAATTGGTCGCACTGTTGCGATCCGCACAAGGGCTGCGGCTCGATCCCAGCGGAGTCCTTTGGATCGATACCGGGCGTGGACAAGGAAAGGTCGCCGATGAAGTCAGAAACGTATTGCTTAGCCTCGAATCGCAGCGATAATATAAGCCCCAAAATGATGCGCCCTAATAGATTTGCCTTTGTGGCGATTGGTCTGTTGTTGGCGGGGGGTGGCCTCTGGGCGCAAGACCCTCCCAGCACTCCGAGCCAGAGTTCGCCTCCGGCACAACAGCAGCCGCTTGCTCAGGAGCCCGCGCCTCAACCCCAGGCCGCGCCCGAGCCGCAGCAACCCCAGGCTACGCCTCAACCGCAAGTGCAGCCCGGCACCCCTGCACCTCTCAAAATTGAAGACGCTTCGCAACCCGCACCGGCAGCCGCTCCGGCGCCGACCACGCCGACGCAACCGAAATCGGTCGTCATCGAGGAAGTGGTCGCCCGCGTGAACGACGAAATCATCACCACCTCTGATCTGCAGCACTCCCGCGACACCCTGATGGAAGATGTTCGCCAGGCCTGCACTGGGTGCACGCCCGAACAGATCCAGGCTCAATACGACGCGAAGCAACCCGATACGCTGCGCGACTTGATCGACCAATCTCTCCTGGTACAGCGCGCGAAGGATATGGACATCAACGTCGAGTCCGATGTCGTGAAGAGGCTGGACGAAATCCGCCAGCAGAACAACATTACCTCGATGGAGGAATTGGAAACAAAAATCGAAGCGGCCGGAATGGATTATGAGGATTACAAAAATAACATCCGGACCTCGCTCCTTACGCAAGAGGTCATCCGCCGCGAAGTAGGCTCGCGCATCATCATCTCCCACGAAGAAGTCCTGAAGTATTACAACGACCACCAGGACGAATTCACGCGGCCGGAGCAGGTCGTCCTGCGCGAAATTTTCATTAGCACCGACAAGAAGGACCCGGCCGAAATTCCCGCGCTGCGCAAGAAGGCCGATGACATGCTGAATCGCGTGCACAATGGCGACGATTTCGGCGAGCTTGCCAAGCATTTCTCCGACGGCGGAACCGCCGCGGACGGCGGGGAGCTCGGAACGTTTCAGCATGGCCAATTGGCTCCCGACATCGAAGATCAAGTTTTCAAGATGAACCGCAACGACGTGACCGGCGTCATCGAAACCAAGACCGGATTCCTGATTCTTCAGGTCGAGCAGCGTTACGCTGCCGGCCTTCAGCCTCTCGACAAAGTCGAAGAAGAAATCAACAACAGGATGTACATGACAAAGATGGAGCCGGCCCTCCGCGACTACCTAAAGCAATTGCGCCAGGATAGTTATGTCGAAGTAAAACCCGGCTACGTGGACACCGCCTCGGTCCCTTCAACGGGAATCGTGGAAGTTTCTCCGGCTCCGGACACGGCCAAGAAAAAAAATGGAATGAAGCGGTTCTTGCTCTTTGGCAAGAGAAGGTCCTCGACGAGCTCGAGTTCATGAAATCTCCGTACGTCGCCGAACTCCAGGCCGATCAAACCATCAGCACTTTCTTCCTCGTTTCCGAAAAAGAGATTCGCTCCACGCGCGATGCCCGGCCCTACTTGCGCCTCGAACTCGCCGATCGCACCGGCACGATCGAAGCCCGCATGTGGGAGGGGTTCGAGCGCGACGCGCAAACCGTCGAGCGCGACGCCTTCGTGAAGGTGCAGGGGCGCGTCGAAAATTATCGGGGCAAGCTCCAGCTTTCGATCGACAAGATGCGCCTGGCCAAGCCCGGAGAGGTCGAGGCCGCTGATTTCCAATCGCAGCCCGAAATTGACGTGGAAGCGATGTACGCCAAATTGCTGGAGTACGTTGCCGGCGTGGCGAATCCTTGGCTGCGCCAACTCATCGACGACGTCGTGAGAGACCCGCAGATCGCCCCGAAGCTCAAGCGTGCGCCGGCGGCAAAGATGATGCATCACGCATATCTCGGCGGCCTGCTCGACCACATTCTTAGTCTCTGTGCGCTAACCCGGCTGGTCGCGCCGCACTATCCCGAAGTGGACGGCGATCTGCTTCTCGCCGGCGCGATTCTTCACGACGTCGGCAAGACCGAGGAGTTGCGTTACGACAGCGCGCTCGGCTACACGTCGGAAGGGCAACTCTTGGGCCACATTCTCATCGGCTATGAACTGCTGGCAAAGAAAATGGACGCCATCGAGGGATTCCCGTTGAAACTGAAATCGCTCGTGCTCCACCTCCTCGCCAGCCACCACGGGCACTACGAATTTGGTTCGCCGAAACTGCCGATGTTTCGCGAAGCGCTTTTGCTGCACTATCTTGACGACATGGATTCCAAGATGGGCGCCGCAAAGGCCGCCCTTGCCTCGGAGCACGGTGTGGACGAATGGACCGAGTGGAACTCCGCGCTCGATCGGCGCTTGCTGCGCGTGGACCAGTACATGAAACCGGAGCCGGAGAAAAAATAAGTGGTCCTGCGCGAAAGTCCGGCGGACGAAACGCGAGTACCGGACTCCCCCGTAAATGAGGGCGGCACGCGTCGCTCGATTCTCGAATTGGCCCCACTCGAGCTTGAGTGCATGAACACACTGTGGCCGCTCGGCGAAGCCAGCGTTCGCGACATCCAGACGGGCCTCGCGCCCACTCTGCCGCGCGCATACACCACGATCATGACAATCATGGACCGGCTCGCACAGAAGGGAATTGTCGTCCGGCGAAAAGCCGGCCGCGCGTATATGTACAAGCCGAGCCTTTCCGCTGATCAGGCGCGAGCGCACGCCGTCGCGCAAATCGTGCACGGTTTTTTCGACGGTTCCGCGGACGCGCTGGCGGCGCATCTTTCGGGCGGATCCGTCGCGGCGCCGGCTGTGGTAACGAGTCGAATTCCGCGTGGCGCGCGACACCTTTCTCGAACGGCTGGACGCGCTGGCGAAGTGGAAGCGGAGCCAGCCGTCGCGCCGGCGCCGAGCCTGGATGCGACTTTACTTTGAAACGCAATGTTCCCGACGAGCGTCACAATTCGCGATATCCAGATTCGACCGGCGACCGTTCTCGCGCCTATGGCGGGCATTACGGACACCGTGTTTCGCCGTGTGATTCGCGGCTTGGGTGGTTGCGGTCTGATCATGACTGAATTCACCAGCGCCGAAGGCCTCACGCGAAACGAAGGGCGCACGATGCGGTACTTGCTCTTCGAGCCGGACGAGCATCCGATCACGGCGCAGTTGTTCGGCGCGAATCCGGAAGCCATGGCGCGCGCGGCCGCGAGCGTCGAAGAGCTGGGCTTCGACATTGTGGATATCAATCTTGGGTGCCCGGCGAAAAAAGTGGTAAAGTGCGGCGGCTCCGGCCTGCTGCGCGACCTGAAATTACTGGAGCAAATCCTTTCCGCGGTGCGCGCCGCTGTGCGCATTCCGTTGACGATCAAGATGCGCGCGGGATGGGACGAGCAAAGCGTCGTCGCGGTGGATGTGGCGCGGATGGCTGAGCAGATCGGGATCGAAGCTATCGCGGTTCACCCGCGGACGCGATTGCAAGGATACGCGGGCCACGCGAATTGGGAGATCATCGCCGCGGTGAAACGCGCGGTGCGAGTTCCGGTCATCGGCAATGGCGACATTCGCGTCCCTGAAGACGCCGTGCGAATGGTCGAGGAGACGGGCTGCGATGCGGTGATGATCGGTCGCGCGGCCGCGACCAATCCTTGGATTTTCCGGCAGATTGCGGAGTACATTTCCAAGGGGACGATTGAGGAAGTTTCCGAATCGGATCGGTACGCGCTGCTCTCCGGATATTTCCGCAGCTTGCTGGAGACGGGCTGGCCCGATGCAATCGGCAAGATGAAGCAATTTGCGTGTTCTTTCACCCATGGTGTGCGGAACGGTACCGTCCTTCGCGCTGAGGTCCACGCCGCGAGGACACCGTCGGAGGTTCTTGATCGCGTGGACCGATTTTTCACTGTCCCAGCCGCACTGGGAACCTAGGAGAAAAAGAAAATGTCGCAGAGCGCCTCCACCCCTGGTTTGGAACGCCGCTCGGAACGCCGCGTCGCCGTGCGCTTGCCCGTTCGATTGAGTGGGACGAATCGCGCGGGTATCACGTTCGAGGAACGCACCTCGAGCGAGAACGTGTGTCGCGGCGGTATCGCGTGTTACACGATTCATGAACTACCCCTGGGCACCGATATCGAAATTGGCATCGGCGTGCCGGCCGCGAAGGACGAGCCGACGGAATTTGCCACGCGTGGAAAAGTTGTTCACGTGGCGCCGGGAGTGGCTACGTTCAAGAGCGTCGTGGGCGTGATGTTCACCGGCCCGCGATTCAACCGCATGTACACTTCCGAGATTACTTCTTAGCGTTCGAGAAGCAGTTGCCGGTAGGCTTCGCGCTTGGCCAACCCGCGTTCGCGCCCGGCCTTCTTCAGCGCGGCTTTGTGGTCGAGGCCTTCGTCCACCATGAGTTGGGCGACGCGCTCGGACAGGGTGACGTTGCTGGGGACGCTCGCGCCGGGGGCCGGGGAATGTTCCGCTCTTGCATCACCATCTCCGCCCGTAGCTTCGCTTCCTTCTGAGGCGGCGGCAATCACTACAGTGATTTCGCCGCGGAGATTTCTCCGCGCGGCAGCCTCCGCGAGTTCGCCGAGCGTGCCGCGCAAAAATTCCTCGTGCAATTTTGTGATTTCTCTCCCTACCACCGCGGGCCGATCCCCCATAATTTCGCGCGCATCGCTCAGCATTTCCGCGATGCGATGCGGCGCTTCGTAAAAGATCACCGCTCTCGGCTCGCCGCGTAACTTCGTCAAAGCCTTGCGCCGTTCGCCCGCGCGCTGTGGCAAAAAACCTACAAACAAAAATTCTTCGATGGGCAGGCCAGAAGCTGACAGCACAGCAAGCGCCGCCGAAGGGCCGGGAATCGGAATCACCGGGATGCGGTGGCGCAGGCAAAGCGTGACGAGATGGTGACCGGGATCGGAAAGCACGGGCGTTCCGGCGTCGCTGACGAGCGCGACATTCGCCCCCTGCTCCATTTCGATGACGAGTTCGGCGCCGCGCGTGATTTCGTTGTGCTCGTGGTAGCTGACGGTGCGTTTGCGAATTTCAAAGTGTTGCAAGAGCTTCTGCGTCTGGCGCGTATCCTCGCAAGCGATGACGTCAGCCTCACGCAGGATGCGGACCGCGCGCAGCGTGATGTCCTCGAGATTGCCGATGGGCGTGGAGACGAGATACAGGCAACCGGTTGACGGGAGCGTCTTCGTGGTAGTTGGATCTCGCATGGAAGCCGGAAGTTTAACACGCGGGCGGGAACCGGAAGGCGTGTGGATGGAAGGCAAAGCGGCGTCGAGCCGCCGCACTCCAAAGGGCGGAAACGGCCGGAGTCGTGGGCGTGCTAAGATTGCCGTGATTGTCGCCGGAAATTTGGGCAGGGAATCGGGAAAATCGGGAGGGGAGCGCCAGTGCCTCTGTATGAGTATGTTTGCAAGAAGTGCGGGAAGCGCAGTGAGCGGATCGAGAAAATGAACGGCCCGCGCATGAGGAAATGTCCGAGGTGCGGCGGGACAGTAGAGCAGGTATTATCCGCGCCGGCGATTCAATTCAAAGGGTCGGGATGGTACGTGACCGATTACTCGAAGAAGTCAGGGAGCGTGGAAGCGGGGAAGAGCGAGAAAGCGGAATCCGGGAAGGTTGAAGGGAAAGAGAAAAAGGAAACGAAATCCGAGAGTGGCGGTTCGGAGAAGAGTTCCGAGAAGAGCGGGGAAAAGAGTACGGAGAAGAAAGCGAAGAGTACGGCGAAAGAGAAGTGAGAGTGTGAAAGGATGTCGGCGCGAGGCTGGGAAGACGAAGAGGGATTCTTCGACTGCGCCCGACCCGTCCGCGCAACGCGGAGGAAAAAAGCAGAGTGTCGGGACTCCGCTGAGAATGACTCGCCGACTTTACCCTGCGACAAGCGCTAGAGTTTGAGGGAGTGGAGATATTCGCGGAAGGCTGAGCCCAGTTCTTTGTTGGCTAGAGCGATTTCTACGGTAGCCTTCAGAAAGCCTAATTTGTCGCCCGCATCGTAGGACTTGCCTTCATAGACGTATGCCCACAGGCCCTTCTGTTGCGCCAGCATGCGCAAACCATCCGTGAGTTGGATTTCGCCGCTCGCCCCGGGCTTGGTCTGGGCGAGGCAGTCGAAAATTTCGCGCGGCAGCACGTAGCGCCCGGTGACGCCGAAATCCGACGGCGCGTTTTCGGGCTTGGGCTTTTCCACCATGTCGCGAATATGCATCAGGCGCTCGCCCCACTGCTGATTCTGAGCGGGTTCCACGTCCACCACGCCATAAAGATTCGTGCGCTCGTGCGGAACTTTTTCCACGGCGATCGCGCCGATGCCCGTGGCTTGATAGACGTCAATCAGTTGTTTGGTTGCGGGATTGGGGCCGGGGATGATGACGTCGCCGAGAAGAACGGCGAAAGGCTCGTCGCCCACGAGTTCCGAGGCGATCAGCACGGCGTGGCCGAGCCCGAGCGGCTCCTTCTGGCGCGTGTAGCTGAACGTGACCATGTTGCTGAGCTTGCGGACCATTTCGGCCAGTTCGGGTTTGCCGTGTTGTGTTAGAAAACGCTCAAGGCCGGGGAAAGAATCGAAGTGGTCCTCAATGGCGTGTTTGCCTTTGCCGGTGACGATGATGACGTGTTCGATGCCGCTCGCGACGCACTCCTCGACGACGTACTGCACCAGCGGCTTATCCACCACAGACAACATTTCCTTGGGTTGCGCTTTCGTCGCGGGAAGAAAACGAGTGCCCATGCCGGCGGCAGGCAGCACGGCCTTGCGGACGCGCTTGGGAGGGATAGGCACGGTCACGAATTTACGATACGGCGGAGGGTAGAGGGTGTCAATCAGGGGAAGGGGGTAAGAGTGCTGAAAGCTTCATCCCGACGGGATGACGATGAGGCAAAACGCGCCGGGGACTCACCAATGCGCTTCGGGCCGGGCCAAGCAGACTCGCGGGATCCGGTTCGATGAGTGGCTAATGTATTTCTTCCATTGTCACGCCGGTCGGTTTTGCGAAGAGATCAGCGTTAAACGGAACATGATCATCCCAAAGGGAATAACGAACGACTGTTACCTTGTCGCCCTGAACCAGGCCAATCATAATGGGCACGTGAACGTCGGATCGCTCAACCAGCTTTAGAACTGAGTCCCCGATCTTCAGCTCGTAATAATCTGCCTTGAATTCCAGCTTTGGCCCTGCCACCAACTCCGCGCCATTCGCCTGAAAGAATTCGAGTTCGCGGCCAAATTCCAGTTTGCCGATTAAGGTTTTCAGTGTTTCTGGGTCGTTCGCAAAAATGGGCAACTGACAATTAAATGTTGGCCCCTGATCGACCATATGCTTCGCCGTATTGTCCGCCAAATTCACAAGCCAGGCATCCGGTTCATTTATGATCATTCTTCCGTGAATCCCATTTGCAGGGTCTGGCTCCTCATCTATTCGGCAGTACTGATTTGAAGCTCGCCAAAAGACCTTGGGCTTGGCCGCAAAGGAATCAGGTGGGATGTCCGTTCCGCTCATCTGAGCGATGAGATGAGTCATGTTCGTGGGTGTACTCGCCGTCTGAGCACCACCCAGAATAGCGGCAAACGCGAACAAAATGCTCATTCGTACCCACTGCATGGTTCCTCCTTGTTGTCCTACGTCCCCGAATCGATAGGCTGCGGTAGACCGTTGATTTATACGGGGCCATTATTACATGACTTATTAGCCTAAGGTGGCTGCTCATGCGTCGCGGCCTGTGATATTGCCTCCACTTGGACGAAAAGTGGGAGTCAGGGCGTGTGGCAGCAATGCGACCGCGTGCTAATATCATTATGGGTGGCTGCGGCTGGGTCCCCGTGCCGGGGATTTTCGATTGGACGTCGCTCCTCATGTGGACGGCTGGGACATGACGACTCGCATCCTTGGGATTGAATCTTCGTGTGATGAGACTGCGGCGGCCGTGGTGGCCGACGGACGTGAGATTTTGTCGAACGTCGTGGCCTCACAGGTGGACATTCACCGTAAGTACGGCGGCGTCGTACCGGAGCTGGCTTCGCGCGAGCATTTGCGGCAGATCGTGCCCGTGGTGCGTGAGGCGCTGGCCGGGGCGGGAATGAAACTGGCTGACGTGGACGCCGTCGGGGTGACGCGCGGCCCGGGACTGGTAGGTTCACTGCTGGTGGGCGTGACGTACGGGAAGGTGCTGGCGCAGTCGTTGGGCAAGCCGCTGGTGGCCGTGAATCACCTTGAGGGGCACGTTCACGCGGTCTTGCTCGAGGCTGCTCGCGCGGGGGGTGCCGTGAAATTTCCGGCGGTGTGCCTGATCGTTTCCGGCGGGCATACGCTGCTGTACTACGTTGAGGCCGAGGCTGCGAAGGGCGATCCTCTGGCAGTGCGATTGTTTTACCGCCGATTGGGAGGGACCCGCGACGACGCGGCGGGCGAGGCTTACGACAAGGTCGCGCGGGTGCTGGGGCTTGGTTATCCGGGAGGGCCGGTGATTGACCAGCTTGCCGCTGCGTCGCCGCGGAACTGGCATCGGCCGGACGGGCCGCGTTTCGCTCCGACGAAGATTCGCGGCAACCGCTACGATTTTAGTTTCAGCGGGATAAAGACGGCGGTGCTGTACTACGTCCGCGCGCATCCGGAGTTTGCGGCGGAGATTGAGGCGCGGCACGCGGCGCTGCTGGAAGGGAAGCGCGGCGCGGCGGAGCTGCAATCGTTGTGCGGGGCTGCTACCCTGCAATTGCTTTCCGAATTTCAATTCAGCGTGGTGCGGGATTTGGTTCGGCCTACAGTGGAAGCCGCCGAGGAATTGAAGGCCTCCACCGTGATGGTCTCCGGCGGTGTGGCGGCGAACGCGGAACTGCGCGCGACGTTTGAGGCGGAATCGGCGCGGCGGGGATTGACCTTATTTTTCCCCAGCCGGGCGCTCTCTACGGATAACGCGGCGATGATCGCGGCCGCCGCGTATCCGCACTTTCTCGCCGGGGAATTTGCGGGGGACGAATTGGATGCGGAGGCAGTGCTGCCGCTGGCTTGAGAGCCTACCCGGGACCCTTCCCAATACGACTGAGTTACCGAGCGCCGTCCAGCGGGGGGTGAGTAGGACAGGCATTCCTGCCTGTCGTCTTTTTCCTTATCTCTGTGAGGAGAACAACCTGGACAGGCAGGAATGCCTGCCCTACCAAAGCAAAAGCCCCGGCATGAATCATCCGGGGCTTCGCAAACTTCATCGAAAATTGAAACTGGGCTGGACGGGCTAGAGTTGATCCTGCTTATCCAGGTTCGTGGGCATCTGAAGGTGCGCTTTGGCTAGCGACCGGATCAGGCTGTCTTCCATGGTTTCGTTGGAGGTGTTGCGGGCGGTGGCAAGTTCACTGACGATAAGGAATTTGGCGCGTTCGAGCATTTTCTTTTCGCGGAAGGAGAGCGGCTTGGTCCGGCTAAGCGATACCAGACTCTTGAATACCGCCGCTACTTCGATCAACGAGCCCGTTCGCATCCGCTCCGAATTTTCCTTGAAGCGGTGCTTCCAATCGTGGTGGGAGTTACACTTGCCTTTTTCGAGATAGCTGAAGACCTGGGCGGTCTCGCCATTTCGAATTACGGGACGCAGGCCAACGGTGCAGGCGTTCGTGTGCGGCACCATCACCTTGAGTCCACTGGCCGAAATGCGAATCATGTAATACTTCTCGGTACGACCATTCAAGATGCCGAAATTGATCTGTTCAATTACGCCAACGCCGTGGTTGGGATAGACGACCTTGTCACCGATCTTGTGTTCCATAGGCTGGATGTCCCCCGAGAAACTGTGCTGAAGAATACACTATTCGAAAACGTGAGTCAAGCTATTTCTCCTAGAATCAGTAAGTTAAGGGGAATTCAGTTTGGGAATTGGAACGATAATTGCTAGGGATTTTCGGCCAAATTAACCCCGAGAAGGCGCGTTTTCAGGGCCTGGGGTACAATGCCGGCCATGCTGATCCTGGCGGTGGACACGAGCGGCTCATCGGGGGGCGCGGCGCTGGTGAGGAACGATACGGTGCTGGCCGAGCGGACCGGGTCGTCGCAAGAGCCCTGTGCATCTCGGATTTTTGGCGACGTAAGCGAGGTGATGCGCGCCAGCGGGGCAGCGATGGGCGAGGTTGACCTCTTTGCCGTGGCAGCGGGTCCTGGGTCGTTTACGGGCTTGCGCGTGGGGCTGACGGCCGCGAAGGCGTGGGCCGAGGTATGGGGCAAGCCGATTGCGCCGGTCAGCGGGCTTGAAGCCGTCGCGGCGATGGCTACGGAGCCGAGTCGGGTCTTAGCCCCGGTGCTGGACGCGAGACGCGGGCAGCTCTACGCGGCTCAATACACGCGCCAGGGCGACTTGACTGACGGTCTGGAACGCGCCACGGAAGATGTGGTGCTTGCTCCAGGTGAGCTGCTCGATTGGCTCGCGGAGAATGGCGGGGAGTTGCCGCTGATTGTCACGCCATCGCCCGAGGCCGCGCTGGCCTTGGTGTCTGCGAAAGGGTCGCGCAGCTTGCGACTGGAGACGGTGTCTGACGCTCTGGCGGGGATGATTGGGCGACTGGGTTGGCGCAAGGCACTGCGTGGCGAAACCGTAGATGCGCTGCACTTGAACGCGAATTACGTGCGACGTTCGGATGCGGAGGCCAAGTGGAAAGAGCCGGTGTGAAGTCGGGAGAGCCGCTGGCTGCGATTGAACTTCGTCGCGCCGCAGCCGGGGATGCTGCGGAAATTTCAGTGGTTGCGCAATCGAGTCCCGGCGCGGCGTCTTGGAGCGAGCAACAGTTTCTGGATGCGATTTCGGGGAATTGCGAAAATTGGGTGGCGGTGGCGGATGGGGACATTGCGGGGTTTTTATTTGCACGGGTTGCGGCGGATGAGGCGGAGATTCTGAACATGGGCGTCACGGCGGCAATCCGGCGGCGCAAGGTCGGGGCGAGGTTGCTGGATGCGGCGGTCAGGTTTGCGCGAGCACGCGGCGCGAAGCGCATGTTCCTTGAAGTGAGGGAGTCGAACGGGGCGGCGATTGCGTTCTACAGGTGGGCGGGGTTTAAGGAGTCGGGGCAGCGACCGCGCTACTACAGTAACCCGACTGAGGATGCACGGTTGCTGACACTGAACATAAAATAGACCTCAAGGGTCTTGGCGTGCGCTTCGCTTTGTGCTACCGTTCGGCCGTTATGTGACTCGCTCCCCATGCTGGAGGTGCCCGATGGCGGTCTCACCCGTCGATCTCCGCACAAAGATGGTTACCGGAGATCCGGAATACCAAAAGCTTTTGCAAGAGCATTCGCAGTATGAAGCCCAGCTGGATCAGCTCACGAAGTCTCCCTACCTAAGCGCGGAAGACCTGCTCCAAGAAATCAAACTTAAAAAGCTCAAACTTCTGGTCAAGGACGCCATGGAGCATCGATTGGCTGACTTGATTCACGACGGCCGTACTCCGTAGCAGTCTTCAGTGGCCAACGCGAGGGCCTCGCCCCGCCGAGGGTTACTTGTGTCTTGCGCCTCATTCATCGTATGTTCATCCTTCCGGCGCGTAACTGCGCGCATTCTGTCGTAGAATGGCATTGGCGCGTTTGGTTCATTCGTTAGCGTGTCGCTCGCGCCCGCGGCATTTAAGGTTTGGATGGCCCGAGACGGATATAAGTTCGCCATTCCCCCGCTGTTGCTGGGGTTGGTGACGCTGGGGATTGGCTGGCGGGGCGGCGTCGCAATCCTAATTTGGTGCGGCGCGGTGTTTATCTTTCTGGGCGCCTTCGTGGTGTATTTCTTCCGTGACCCAGAGCGCCAGATTCCGGACGATCCCGCCGCTGTGGTTTCGCCCGCGGACGGCCGGGTGATGGAAGTAGTGGACGAAGAACTCGATGGGCGGCGCGGCAAACGGATTAGTATCTTTCTGGCGATTTGGAATGTGCACGTGAATCGCGTGCCGGCGTCGGGACGCATCGAGAAGGTGGACTACCGGCGCGGGAAATTCTATGCGGCGATGCGCTCGCGTGCTTCGGCGGAGAACGAACAGAACGTCATCTATCTTGCGACCGAGCGCGGCGAGATCGTGTTCAAGCAGATCGCGGGTTTGATCGCGCGGCGAGTGGTCTGCTGGAAACGAGCTGCGGAGAAGGTCACGATGGGCGAGCGTTTCGGATTGATGCGCTTCGGTTCACGGATGGACGTCTGGCTGCCGGAGGGCGTGGAAATTCTGGTGACGCCGGGGCAGCACGTGACCGGCGGAACGAGCATTGTGGCGCGGTGGAAATGACCGACAAAGGGTACGAGCAGCGACAATTCGGTTTCGGCGGCGGCCGCGGCCCGGGCAATCATCGGCTGCGGCGCGGAATCTATTTACTTCCTAGTTTTTTCACAGTCGCGAACATGCTGTGTGGCTTTTACGCGATCCTCGCCACCATAAAAGGCGAGCCGATCGATATGGATTACGCGGCGCGGGCGATCGGCTTCGCGATTTTATTCGACTCGGTGGATGGTTTCGTCGCGCGGGCCACGCATACGAACAGCGAGTTCGGGAAGCAGTTCGATTCGCTAGCCGACGTCGTGAGCTTCGGAATTGCGCCGGCGATCCTCGCTTTTTCGTGGGGCGTGCGCGGAATGCTCACCAATGAGTCCGTCCAGGCGCACCACATTTATCAATTCGGCTGGTGGGTGAGCCTGACGTTCGTGATTTGCTGCGCATGGCGGTTGGCGCGCTTCAACGTGCAGGGCATGGCGCCCGGCGGGTCGCGCTATTTTGTGGGAATGCCGTGCCCCGCGGCGGCGGGCTTGATCGCGGCGTCCGTGCACGCGCTTCGCACGCCGCTGGACGACTGGCGCTGGGCGGCGGTCTGGTTGGGTGTCGTGCTGTCGGCGGCGGCGCTGATGGTGAGCGCAATTCGCTTCCGTAGTTTCAAGGATGTGCCGTGGACGAGGCGCCAGCCGTCACTGACCATCGTATTGATTGCGTTTCTGGTGTGGTCGATCGTGGTGTATTCGGACATCGTGTTGATTCTGCTCGCCAGCGTGTACACGATTTCCGGCCTGGTCTTTCACATCGTGCGTGTGGCGCGGCACCGCCCAGCGCCGCAGGCATCCCAGCCGACTTCGTGAATAAAGACCGGTTCGTGAATTCAGCCAACAACGTGAGCCATGTCTAAAGCTGAGCGCGGCCTTCGGATTGCGATTGCCGGGGCTACTTCGCTACGCGGCAAGCAATTGATCGAGGCTATCGAAAGCTCCGACCTGGCCGCGGCGGATTTGCGCCTGTTCGATGAAGAGATTGTGGCGGGATTGCTTACGGAAGCGGTCGGCGAACCGGCTCTGGTGAGAACCATAGACGAGGAAAGTTTCTCCGGCGTGCGGTTTGTTTTTTTTGCGGGATCCGCCAAGTTTGCCGAGCGTCACGTTGGGGCCGCTCTCGCGGCGGGCTCGACTGTGATCGATCTGAGCGGCGGCTTGTCCGCGAGGCCGGACGCCCGCTCATGGATACCTTCGCTCGATACGATTCTCGAGCCGCCGTTTCGCGCGAACGGCGCAACGCAAACGGGCGGCGTTTATGTGTCTCCCTCAGCCCCGGCGCAAGCGGCGATCGCGCTGGCGGCCGCGTTGCGCGGCGCCGAGGGGCGGTTGCGCTCCATTGTTTTTCTGCAGCCTGTATCCGAACTGGGCATTGCCGGCATCGAAGAGTTGGAGAGCCAGACGGTGAAATTGCTTTCGCTCCAGCCCATGCCGCAGGAAGTGTTTGACGCGCAGGTGGCGTTCAGCCTCATGGACCGCTATGGGCCCGCGAGCAAAGAGCGGATGTCCGTGGCGCGCGAGGGACTCGCTCGAGACGTGGCGCTCTATTTGAAGGGGCGGGTGCCGATACCGGGCGTCACGCTGCTGCAGGCACCCGTGTTCCATTCGCACGGTTTCATGGCGTATGCGGAAATGGATTCCGCGGACCGATTTGTGGAGCGCGTTGAGGCGGCGGGATTGCAAGTGGCCAGCGAAGGTGAATCCTCACCTACAAATGTCAGCGTCGTCGGCGAGAGCCGGCCTGTGTTGGGGCGGCCCGAGCGGGATTTCAATGCCGAGCGCGGCTGGTGGATTTGGGGCGCGGCGGATAACTTGAGCGTCGCGGCTTCGAATGCCATCGCCATTGCGGAGAATCTCCT
>Ga0181538_10002038_pt1 | contig 21613 bp, 18 predicted proteins | sample PEATcosm2014_Bin_40_FD_119773 | JGI IMG/M metagenome (GOLD analysis project Ga0181538, IMG submission 119773) | Peatland microbial communities from MTU Mesocosm Facility, Houghton, MI, USA - PEATcosm2014_Bin23_30_metaG | ecosystem: Environmental > Terrestrial > Soil > Wetlands > Peat | place... | reverse complement strand
GCGGCGGCGGCGGCGGCAGCAGCGTCTTGGACGGTGGGGGCGGCGGCGTCGGCAACAACAGGGGCAACGGCGTCGGCGGCGGCACCGGCGGCGGCGGCGGCTACGGCGGCGGCGGGGGCGGCGGCTGCTACGGCGGCGGCGGGGGCGGCGGCTACAGCGGTGGCGGAGGCGGGGGCAACAACGGCGGCGGTGGGGGCGGCTCCATCATCGATTCATCTGCAATAATGGTTCTCGCCGAGGTTTCCGGCATCGCCAGCCCTGACGACTCACCCAATGGCGAGATTATTATTACCGCAGTCCCCGAACCGACCTCGCTGGCCTTGGTTGGTTTAAGCGGGTTGTCCCTGCTGCTGTTCCGTCGCCTGCGGAAGTAGTTCAGTTTGTTTTCCCATGATTGGTGGGGATTTTTTAGCAAACGAACATTGCGGAGAATTGATGTGCTCCGTCAGGCGCATCGGGTTTTTCCGAATATCACCACACCCGGCCAGCCCGCGAACGCCGCTGCAATCGAAACGTGACGCGAAGATTTCGCCCGTCGAAACGCGAAACCGGCTCTAAAATGCCCTGAGCCGTGCCGGCACCCCGGCAGACTGGGGATTCCCCTGCCTACCACCGAAACGTCGCCGGCGCGCTAGCCTGCCCGCAGAGCCACGGCAAGACGCCGGACGTGGGGAAACGGTCAAATCGGTTGCCAAAATCGACTGCCAGCGGTTGCCAGCGGTTGCCAATTTTCGTGTATTTGCCTTGCTTTGGAGTGTCTTGGTATGCTTTCACCGCGACAAGCGGCAAACGCCTATTTAGCTTGTGAACATTGGATTTTATCAATGCTTTCAGGGCGTTTCTGGCGTTGCTGGTCGCTTTTTGAATAGAGGCTGGTGAGACCTTCAACCTGAATCATGCGTTGCCGTTGGGTTGCCGATTATTGGTTCCGGGTGCTGAAACCTACCAGCCGGACGACCGGGGCGTAAAGCCCGCAAATTCATTGCCTTTGCGCGCGAAATCCGAGCGTGCCACGCTATACACTGAAATCCAGTTGGCTAGTCTCCGGGGAAAAATCTGCACGTTGGAAACTGCCGAAAAGAAACGCCAGAAAGTGCTGATTCAATCCGCCGTCGAAAAGCTGGTTGCTTCCGGCGCAATTCACCGCCACAACATTTACGGCCAGTTCAACGTCTTGGAACAACTGGCGCGTGACCCGTTGGTCTGCCCCAGTTGAGATTTGGACAGTTTGAAAGGCCTGTTTAACCTTATGCAAATGAACCCAGATCTACCCGTCAAGCGCGGACGACGCAGCCGCGTTTCCACCGAGCAATCAAACCGGCTTTAAAATGCCCTAAGACTGATATGAGGTTGGTCAATGAGACAGAAACGTCCAGATGGACGTGGGGTGTAAGGCCATATGGGAAATGTCGGTTGAACGCGACCTTCGTTAAGTCAAGTCGGCCAGACATCACAATCAATAAAAAATCTTGCTCCATTCATTCCGTGGTGCTAGAATACACGCCGCGGGTAATCAAAGGACCAATCGGCACGGAAGTTTCCAGCATTTCTCATGCGTGCCCAAGCCCGGCGGTGCCAATGCATAACGACTTTGAGGAATACTCGAGCGAGCGATACTCTGAAGATCGCCAGCAGGAGTGGGACAGCTTTGTCAATACTGCGAAGAACGCGACCTTCCTTTTTCTTCGCGGGTACATGGACTATCACAGCTCCCGATTTGCCGACCATTCGCTGATGGTTTTCCACGGCCAAAAACTGGTTGCCCTCCTGCCGGCCAACCTCGCGGCCAATGGCATGTTGATCAGCCATGAAGGACTGACGTATGGCGGGCTTGTGGTGTCCCGCGCCGCCACCTTGCACCAGGTGCTGGCCTGTTTCCATGCGGCCCTCCGCCACTTGAGCCGGGAACACATTCCCAAGCTGCTCTACAAGCAGATTCCCGCTTTTTACAATACGCTGCCCGACGACGAGGTGAACTACGCCTTGTTCCTCCTGGAGGCCCACCTTTGCCGGCGCGATTGCGCAACCGTTGTCGCCCAGTCTGACCGGCTGCACTGCCGGAAAGGCCGCAAGAGCGAGATCGGGCGGGCGCGGCGTCTCGGTGTCCGCGTGGTGCGGGAAACCGCCTTCCAAGCGTTTTGGGAACACCTGCTCGTGCCCCAACTGGCCCTGCGCTATGGCGTCCGGCCCGTCCATACCCTCGGTGAAATCACGCTCCTCGGTTCGCGCTTCCCGGAGAACATCAAACAATTTTCCGCCTATTGCGGCGATGAAATCGTCGCCGGGGCCACCATTTATGAAACCCCCACTGTGGCCCACTCCCAATATGCCGCCGTTTCGGACCATGGCCGACAATTGGGCGCCCAGGCTTTTCTGTTCGGCTGGTTGATGGATGAGTATTACAAGGACAAACGCTTCTTTGATTTCGGCATCTCCAACGAGTTCAACGGCCGCGCCATCAATCACGGATTATTGCATTGGAAGGAAGGCTTCGGCGGACGCAGTTACGCGCACAATTTTTACGAGGTCTGCTCGGACAATTACGTGAAACTCGAACCCGTCCTGTCCACCCGGTTGTACAACCTCCTCAACCACCCCGCGCAAAATATAGCCGTGGCTGTCCGGGCCTGAAAGCATCAGCCGAACATTTCCAAGCGCCTGTTTGACCAGGTGCAGCAAGTCATGCGGACGCACAGCGGAGCACTCCACGAAAGCCGCGGCAATCGAATCCTGACGCGAAGATTTCACCCGTCGAAACCCAAGACCAGCAAAATCGTTTTGGCAGGCATTTTCACCGCGCAATCAAAGACGCTCTAAAACGACGCAGGATGCGCCGGGACCGGCGCCATTTTGCAACAAACAAATCCATTTATTTAGCCAACCCAAAAGCAATATCGGTGGATTGACGGTGTGTTGGAATAGTGAGTAAATCAAGAGCGCTGTGAAAGGTTCAAAACCAACCAGACAGCACAGCGAAATATCGCTGGGAAAGTGGGGCGGTTTTTTATCACGTCCCAAACGCCAGAAGGAAATTCCATGAAAACAATTCAGACGACCTTATTATTGTTTGCAACAGTGCTCGCAGCGTCCAGCCTCGCGCAGGATCAAATTCCGGCAATCAGCTCTTTCACTCCGGCGGTTGGCTACGTTGGTGCGACTGTCACGGTCTCGGGGACCAACTTTAGTTCGGTGGCTTCAAACAACCTTGTGTATTTTGGGGCGGTTCAGGCCACTGTCACCGCGGCCAGCGTGACGAACCTGGTGGTGACGGTGCCAGTGAGCGCGACATTCACGCCCATTACCGTTACGGTGAATGGACTGACCGCTTACGCCAATCAGCCGTTCATGCCCGCTTTCCCCGGCATCGGCCAGATTGACGGTTCTTCGCTGGGATCCCCGTTGATTTTGACGGGTGGCAGTGGTTCGATGTTCCCCGTGATTGCCGATCTGGACGGAGATGGAAAACCAGACCTTGTGGAGGTCAATTACTATGATGGGACAATTTCATTGTTCCAAAATATCAGCACCAACGGTTCGCTGACCACCAACTCATTTGCCCCGCGTGTTGACCTGCCTTCCATCGGTGGTACGCCCGGCGGGCTCGCGGTGGCGGATCTCGACGGGGATGGGAAACTCGACCTGGTGGTTTCTGACTCCAGCAATAACCGGATTGTGGTTTACCGGAATATTTCCACTGTCGGGACGCTGACCACGAATTCGTTTGCTGCGCCGGCGTACTTGAATGTGGGCGCAGGTCCCACAACGGTGTGCGTAAGGGATTTGGACGGTGACGGGAAACCTGACATTGTTTGCGTTAACTTTGGGGATAACACCCTTTCCATTCTGCAGAACATTGGGAGCGCGGGCAGTCTCACCGCGAATTCGTTTGCTCCCCAGATGGTATTGGCGACAGCTAGTGAACCTCGCGATCTGGTGATAGCGGATTTAGATGGCGACGGCAAACCGGATTTGGCCGTGGCAAATTATAACGACCCCAGCCGTGCCTTGTCGCTGTTCAGGAACAACAGCAGTCCGGGGAACATTGCTTTTGACCCGAGAGCTGATTTTGCGGGCTTCCAATCCGCGAGTGTGGCGGTGGGTGATTTGGATGGGGATGGCAAACTCGATATCGCTGTGTCTGCCTTCGAGAACGGGCAGTGTGTGTCGGTATATCGCAACATCAGCACGCCGGGCAGCCTAACGACCAACTCGCTTGCGCCGCGTGTGGATTTCTCTGTAGGCGGTTGGGGTAATACCGTGGCTATTGCGGATCTCGATGGCGATGGGAAACCGGATTTGGCCGTGGTAACGCAACTGCCAGACCACCTTTCCCTTTTCAAGAACATCAGTACGCCCGGCAGCTTGACGGTGAATTCATTTGCCGCGCGGGTGGATTATTCTGCCGGGTGGAATCCCAACGGCATTGCGATTGGTGATTTGGATGGGGATGGCCGGCCGGATGTCGTTTTTGCCAACCAGTATGACGGCACCGTCTGGATCTATCAGAACGAAGTTCCTTTCGCCACGCCGCCGGTAATTACTTCGCAGCCACAATCAGTCGCGGCGGATGCTCATGACACTGTATCATTCAATGTGACTGCGAGCGGCGTTAGCCCTCTGACATATCAGTGGTCACTAAACGGGACAAACATTTGGGGAGCAACTTCCAGCAGTTTGAAGATTCCAAATGTAATGCAATCTGCTTTGGGCACTTATACCGTCGTTGTGTCCAACCTTTTTGGCAACGTGATGAGTTCCAATGCCGTGCTCTCGATGTATCCATTCCTGGCCGTGCCATTTGGCGGCATTGTGACGAATTGGGGCCAAGACGCCATTCTCAGTGTGCAGGCATGGGGAACCGGGCCATTGAGTTACCAGTGGTTCGATAATGGCGCTGCGATTTTGAACGCGACCAATCAAACATTGGACTTGTCGAGCATTCAGTTCACGGACGCCGGCCTTTACTCGGTGGTGGTTAGCAGTCCATTGGGCAGTGTGACGAACACACCTGAACAAGTGGTGGTAAACCCCGCAGGCGTCTCCCTCGGGCTGTATCCCGGCGTCACGGTCAGCGGAACGGTTGGCTATACCTATGTCATTCAATCCAGCTCTGATTTAAGCAACACCAACTCCTGGGTTACGGTGGGAACTCTGACGTTGGAGGAACAAATTCAGCTTTGGGTGGACATTAACTGCAACACGTCATCGCCCACAAATACGCACCGGTTCTATCGGGTTCTGCCCGGTCAGTGATCCATTAGAGCAGCCGCGAACCAGCTGATTTAAAGACCATCTGCGACGGCACGTGCAAGTTGTTACCGCGTGACGAACACTCCGCTCTAAAACGCGCTCGCTCGCGCCGATTTCGAGCCGCAGGCTCGACGCTACAACAAATTCGCACGTTCAATTGATTCCGTTCGCGCTTAAAAAATTTTCCCAAATATTCCTTGGCAGACTTTGGCCTTGGGCGTACAAGTGGGCTGTTCTTTGAAAAGGATGAACGTTGTTCATCCGTCATCGCAGTCAAATGTCAGGGAACCCGGTGGAAATCCGGGACGGTTGCGCCACTGTAACGGCTACAAATTCCCAAGGCCACTGCCCCGCTTCATGCGTGTATGAGCGGCGGTGGGAAGGCGGGAAGGCGGTATGAGGCCGAAGTCAGGATATCGGTTTGGCTGTGCTCGTCAGGCTGAAAGAGTCCAAAGTCCAAAGCCTAAAGTTCAAAGTCGAATTCCGTGACTTTGGACATTGGACCTTAGACTTTGGACTTTTTTCGGCCGGCTTCTCCGTCAAAGAGAAGGATGAGGCCAGCCTGCCGGACGGTTTCGGCAGGATTCGTTGGATGCCTTCATTCTCCGTTTTGCCGGGGTCTGAAGGCGTTTTTGTTTTTGCCGGTGGCGTCGCTCTGTGAGCACCGCCGTGGCCAAGCATCCGGCGGTCATAGTCCGCCGCCACAGATCCCGCGCTGGTCTCTCAACCAAAAACTATTCCGCAATCGTTTGCGGAACTAAATTGAAAGATCAGTCCATGAAAAAAGCCTTGTTCGTTGCGCTGGCACTGGCCGGCTTGTCCGTCTTGTCCGTCGCGCACGCAACCGTCATCGTCGAAAATTTCACCGACAATCCGTCACAGGACGGCTGGCAGATATTCGGCGACACCAACCTGTTCCAGTGGGATGCCAACAATCAAAACCTCGATGTCACCTGGGATTCGTCCCAATCCAACAGTTATTTTTATCATCCGCTGGGCACGATTCTCACGAGTGCGGATGATTTCAATCTCGCGTTTGATTTGCAATTAAATGACGTGGAGGCCAGCGGCTACGGTTTTGAACTGGCCATCGGTTTTTTAAATCTGGCCGAGGCCGCGAGCACAAACTTCAATCGCAGCAGCGGTGAGGGCGGAAATTCGCCGGATTTGGTCGAGTTCACTTATTTCCCCGATGTCGGCTTTGGCCCGACGGTGTGGCCTGTCTTTGTAGATACAAACAGTGACTTCAATTGGAATGGGGCCAGTGACTACGCCGTTTACGCGCCGAATCCCGGCGACTGGTATCACATCGTGATGACTTACACCGCGTCAAACCAGACGATGGTGACGACGATGACGAATTTCGAGCAAACCTCCGGCATGACTATCATTGACCCACTGAATTTGACTAATGCTGATTATCCTTTCACCGACTTCCGGGTGGACACGGTTTCCGTCAATAGTTATCAGGACGATGGTTTCGGTGATTCCATCTACGCGCAAGGTGTCATGAATCATTTCGCCGTCACCTTGCCGCCGCCGCCCGTTCAAAATCTGACCGGCGCGTTCAGCAACGGGGCCTGGCAGGTGCAATTTTCCAGCCGGAGCAACTGGCTTTACACTTTGGAGCGCACGGCGGATTTCCAATCGTGGACCGGCGTTTCCCCGGCAGCCCCTGGAAACGCGACCAACCTGCTTTTGCAGGACACAAACCAGCCGGCGGACAAGGCATTTTATCGCGTGAGCGCAAGCCGGCCATGAATCTGACTCACATCCAAACGCCGTTTGATTCCGGCCAATGCCCGTTGTGCCGCCAGCCCAACGACTGTCAGCTTTGCACCCTGTCCGCAGGCAAAGGCCCGTGCTGGTGTGTGCGTGTGGAAATTCCCGATGAATTGCTTGCGCGTGTGCCGGTCGAATTCCGCAATCGCGCCTGCATCTGTCGCAACTGCGTCGAATCGTTCCGTCTGAAACAGGCCAAAGTTCAAAATTGTCGCGCGTTCACACTCGTAGAACTCCTCATCGTCATTGCCATCATCGCGATTCTCGCGGCGATGTTGCTGCCGGTTCTGAATCAGAGCAAGTTGTCCGCGCAAAGGGCGGAGTGCATGGGCAATTTGCGCCAGCTGGGAGTCGCCGCGGAATTGTATTGGGACGACAACGGCGGAAATTGCTTCAGTTATGTCTTTGCCCCGACCAATTATGGCGCAATCTACTGGTTTGGCTGGATTGGTCCGGGGGCGGAAGGCCAGCGCCCGTTTGATCTGTCCTGTGGCGCGATGTATCCGTATCTCGATGGCAGCGATGTGCGACTCTGTCCCTCGCTGGGATACGCCCTCGCAAATTTCAAACTGAAGGCTGACAGCGTGGTGTTCAGTTACGGCTACAATTTTTACCTTTCGACGCCAACCGGAAAACCGCCAATCAATGTTTCACGAATTCGCCAAGCGGCTCAAACCACGTTGTTCGCCGACGCGGCGCAGGTGAACAATTTCCAAGCTCCCGCTTCGCCTGCAAACCCGATGCTCGAAGAATGGTATTATCTGGATTTGGAAACAAATTATTCCAGCGCCAACAATTATCCCAACGGCCATTTCCGTCATTCACAAAAGGCAAACGTCGTCTTTTGCGACGGCCATGTCGATTCGGAAAAGTCTGTAACCGGCTCGATTGACCCCAAACTGCCAAGCCAGTTTGTCGGTCAGTTGCGTCCGGAGATTTTGCTCATCCCATAGGCGACAAAGTAAGAAGTCTCCGACTTAAAATCAGAGTCCCGTCACCCAGGCTCTTGCAAGGTTTTCCGGGCGCGCGTTTTGACACCACAAGTTTTCCGCAAACGGCGCAGCACTTTTTCCCGCTTCGGCGACGGTCTCCCGCCAAAGACATTTTCGGATTGCCAACCCGGAAGGGTCCAGCAACATTCGATTTGTTTAATCATAAAAGCAAGGAATGTTATGGGCAAAATGCAAAGCAAAAAACTGTCGAAGCCGGACGAACTCCGCACGTTCGACAAGGGCAAACTCGAACTCGTCACTTTGGGCGGGGTCACCTTCGGTCGCGCCACGTTGCAGCCCGGATGGAAATGGTCAACGTGCATCAAACCGCTGGTGAAAACCAAAAGCTGTGAGGCGCCGCATCTGCAATACCACGTCTCCGGACGGATTCGCGTGCTGATGAACGACGGCAGCGAGGATGAATTCGGGCCGGGCGAAGTGTCAATGCTCCCGCCGGGACATGACGCGTGGGTGGTCGGCAACGAACCGGTTGTCGTCATTGACATCACCGGCATGAGTGAGTACGCCAAACCACACTCCCGCTAAACTTTTTGCCTCGGGAACCCGCTCGCGAATCCGGCGGCGAAGATGTTCCTCGTCGTCCGGTTGATAATGGCGGCGCGTGATGAGTCGCTGCACCGCGTCGAGCAATTCCCGCCAGCCCTCCAACGGCGGTTCCGGCCCGCGTTGCCATTGGTCGAAGCGCTTTTCGCGCTGGAAGAAACGCCACAACTTGCCGCACTCCCGGCAGACTTTGGTGCATCTCTAGGATGTTTGTTCACTGTAAATGGAACGGGATGCCTGCCTGATAGAGTCTCAGTTGTGATCGAATGGCATCGGCCAGTGCGGGGTTGGACTGCGTCCCGGCCACTTGCAGAGCGTGTTGCGCGGTTGCCACCGCTTCGGGAAATCGCCCCGTTTCGGCGTAAGCGGCGGCCAGGGTGTGAAGAACGGCTGGATTTCCATCACCCGTGAGCTGATTCGCCCGCAGGGCCAGTTCCACCGCTTTGTTGCCATTGCGCAGCGAAGCCTGCGGACAGGCTGCCAGGACCCATGCCAGGTTATTCTCGGCTCCCACGTAATCGGGTTTGATTTGCAGCGCTTTCTGGTAATGGGAGATCGCTTCGTCCACCCTGCCCTTTTGGAGTAATGCATTGCCAAGGTTGTAGCAAGCTTCCGCGTTGTCGGGTTTGGTTTGCAGCGCCATTTGGAAGTGGGAGATCGCTTCATCCACATTGCCCTGTTTGAACAGAGCAACGCCGAGGTTGTTGTGGGCCTCTGCGTAGGCGGGATTGATTTGCAGGGCCTTTTGGAAATGAACAATCGCTTCGTCCACATTGCCCTTTTGGAGCAGCGCGCTGCCGAGGTTGTTCTGGGCAACCGGGTTGTTTTTCGTCACGGCCAGGGCGCGTTCAAACAGGGTTTCGCTATCCTGCCAATACTGGAGTTGCCGCGCTGTCGCAAACAAACAGCCTGCCAGAACGATGCCCGCAACTGATATCATCATCGTCGGGTTAAGCCGCAGTTTTTTGGCCAAGTCACCGAGGCCAAATACCATTCCGATGAACACCCCGATCAGCGGCAGGTATGTGTAACGATCTGCCATGGCTTGGCGTCCCACCTGCACCAAACCAACCACCGGCACCAGCATCCCCAAATACCATAGCCAGCCCGTCACCCAATACGGCTGGCGCCGCCGGGCCTGCCAAATCACCGACGTAATCACCGCCAACACCATGATGGCCCCCACGACTTCCACCCACGGAATTTCCTTGGGCAGCGGATAAATGACCGCCAGATTCACCGGACAGACGCTGTTAACGAGGTATTTCACATACGCCACTGCCGCATTTGCGATGCGGGCAGACAGCGGATACGCTTCCAGTGGCGCGACCGATTCGCCGCGTTTTTGTGCGACAAACGTCACGACACAAGATGCCGCTGCCAGCGCAAAGAACGGCCATTTCTCCCGAAGCAGGGTTGAAAGTTGAGATTTGAAATTTGAAAGTTTCCCGACTGACTTTTTGTCGCTTGTCACCTGCCACCCGTCACCCGTCACCCTCCCGAGCGGCCAATAATCCAGCAACAGAAATACGAACGGCAATGTCACCAGCATCGGTTTGGCCATCAATCCCAGTGCAAAAAACAACAAAGCCAGGCGGTAGTAACGTGACGCGTGGCGCGTGACAAGTGGGTTGATGGAGTTCGTTTGTGTCACTTGCCACATACCACCGGTCGCCCCGTGGGCATAGCGCACGTAAGCCATCAGGGTCAGCAAACCGAAGAACGTGGAAAGCACGTCTTTCCGTTCCGCCACCCAGGCCACCGATTCCACGTGCAGCGGATGCCAGGCAAACAGCGCGGCGATGAACGCGCTTTGCCAGAAGGCACCGGTCATGCGCACCATCAACAACAACAAAAGCACGGCGTTGGTCGCATGAAAAAGAACGCTGACGAGATGATGCCTGCCAGCATTTAAACCAAACAGCTGGCAATCCAGCATGTGCGACAACCAAGTGAGCGGATGCCAGTTGGACGCGTCCAGGGTGCTGAAAGCCCACTGGAATCCTGACCACGTCAGCCCGGCTTGCACGATGGGGTTCTGCGTGACGTAATCGGGATCGTCACAAACCACGAAGGCATGATGCCGCACAGGCAGGTAAACCAGCAGCGTGACCAATGCGAGCAGTGCACATACGAACACGGTACGCGGCCGAGCCATGGGTCCGATTTTATCGTAATGAGCCAATGTATCAAGGATGCTGAAGAAATGCCTGGGCGAATACGCCAAACCCCACTCCCACTAAATTTTTGCTTCTGGAAACCGCTCGCGAATCCGGCGGCGAAGACGTTCCTCGTCGTCCGGTTGATAACGGCGGCGTGTGATGAGCCGCTGCACCGCATCGAGCAATTCCAGCCAGTCTTCCAGCGGCGGTTCGGGGATACGTTGCCATTGGTCGAAACGCTTTTCGCGCCGGAAGAAACGCCACTCACGGCTCACGCGTTGCGCATAGACTTGCAGCTTCACGCCGTCATCGGTCACCCGTTTCCAACTGATCTCTGCTTTCGGCATGGTTCAGTCCATAGTCCACAGTTCCGAGTCCACAGTCGGGCACCCTGTCATCCCACGCAGCCGTGACTGGGGACTCTGGACTGTGGACTCCAGATTCACGAGGGCAAATCCACGCCCGCCACGGCCATGGCGGCAATGCCTTCTTCGCGGCCGATGAAACCCATTTTTTCATTGGTCGTGGCCTTGACGCCAACGTGCCGGAAATTGATGTCCAATGCTTCGGCGATATGGATTTTCATCTGGCGGATGTGCGGATGAATTTTCGGCGCTTGCGCAACGACCGTCGCGTCCACATTCACGATTTTACCCTGACGCAACGCCACCAGTCGCGCGGCCTCCTGCAAAAACACCTTGCTCGGCGCGTTTTTCCAGCGCGGGTCGGTGTTCGGGAAAAAGTGGCCGATGTCCGATTCGCCGAGCGCGCCCAGGATGGCATCGCAAATCGCATGCATGAGCGCGTCGGCGTCCGAATGGCCGTCCAAACCTTTCGGGTGCGGAATCTCGACGCCGCCGAGGATGAGTTTGCGTCCCGCGACCAGCGCATGGACGTCGTAGCCGATGCCAACGTGAACCATGGCGGAACTATAAAACCGGCGCGCCTGCCGACCAAGATTATTTCTCTCCCTGCGGCAGGGTGAAGAAAAACGTCGCGCCCTTGCTCGGTTCGCTTTTCACCCAGACCTTGCCGCCGTGGCTTTGCACGATGTGCTTGACGATGGACAAGCCGAGGCCGGTGCCGCCCTGTTCGCGCGAACGCGCCTTGTCCACGCGAAAAAACCGCTCGAATATGCGGTCGAGTGATTCCGGCGGAATGCCCGGTCCATCGTCCTGCACGAAAATCTCAATCTTCCCACCCTCGGTTTTTCCACCGCCGACGGTCACCGTACCCTGAGTGCGGCCGTATTTGATGGCGTTGTCCACGAGATTGGCGAAGACCTGTTCGAGCCGGCCCACGTCCGCCGTGGCGACGAGGTCGGGCAATTGGTTGACAAGGGTGATGCTTTTGTTGTCCGCGGGCGCTTTCAAATCTCCCAAAACTTTTTCGACCAGCGGACGCAATTCAGCTGTCTGCAGGTCCAATTTGACCCGCCCGGCCTCCAGCGCGGAAATCGTGAGCAAATCCTGGATGAGCAAATCCAGCCGCTGCGCGTTGCGTTCGATGATTTTGAGAAAGCGCTCGGCGACTTCGGGATTGTTGCGCGCGCCGTCGAGCAGCGTTTCCACGTAGCCCTTGATGAGCGAGAGCGGCGTGCGCAGTTCGTGGCTGACATTGGCGACAAATTCCTCGCGTGTCCGTTCGAGCTGCTTGAGCCGCGTCAAATCGTGAAAAACCAGGATCGTCCCCTCGCGTTCCCCGGCGGAGTTGGAGATGGCGGCGGCGTTGACCTGCAACCAGCGCTCGCTCAAATCCGGCAGCTGCAATTCGTAATCGAACACCTGCCCCTCGCCTTCAACGCGCTCGACGAGCTCCGCCAGTTCGTGCACGCGCAGGGCTTCCATGACGGTCTTGCCGCGCAACTCGGTCTTGATGCCGAAAAGATTTTTGAACGCGCGGTTGGCGAGATAAATCCGGCGGTTGCGGTCGAGCAACAGCAATCCTTCCAGCATGCTGTTGAACAAAACCTGCTGCTGGGCTTTGGCGTCGGTCGTCGTCTGCTGCTGGTGCCGCTGAAAATCCTCCATCTCGGCCTGTACCTGCCGTTGCTGGCGGAAAAATTTCCGCCGCCACCAGAAATGAACCGTCACCAGGGCGACGATGGCCAGAATGGTCAACGATGGCCACATGGCTGGGGAAAAAGAAACCGAAGAAACATCCAACATTCAACATTCAACGCCCAACATTGAATGAGCCCGGGATGCCGTCCCTTGAGCGTTGAATGTTGAAAGTTCGGCGTTGAATGTTTCCTGCTCACTCGACAAAGCGGTACCCGACGCCGCGGACGGTGTCCAGATGCTTCGACGCCGGGCCGAGCTTCTCACGCAGGCGGCGCATGTGCGTGTCCACCGTGCGCGTGTCAATCAGGCTGTCGTATTCCCAAACGTCGCGCAGGAGATGATCGCGCGATTGCACGCGCCCGGAGCGTTGCGCGAGGGTGGTGAGCAGCTTGAACTCCGTCGCCGTCAAATCAATCGTCCTGCCTTTCCAGCTTGCCAGATGCCGCGGCACGTCAATCAGCAAATCGCCGAAGCGCAACTCGTCGCGCGGCTTTTCCTCAGTCTGGCCGCGGGAAAGGATTTTTTTGATGCGCAACAGCAGTTCGCGCGGGCTGAACGGCTTGGTCAGGTAATCGTCCGCACCAAGTTCCAGGCCGAGCACGCGGTCAATTTCGGCGGCCTTCGCGGTGAGCATGATGATGGGCACGCGCACGGTGGCCGGGTCCAGCCGCAACACTTTGCACGCCTCGAAACCGTCCATTTCCGGCAGCATCACATCGAGAATGATTAAATCCGGACGCTGCGCATGGGCCTTTTTCAACGCCTCCGCGCCATCAACGGCCGTGATGACGGCGTAACCCGCCTGTTTCAGGTTGAACTCGACCAGTTCCACCGCTTCGGGTTCGTCATCCACCACTAAAATTCGCGGTTTCACTCCCGCTTGCATACCACGCGCCCAATCGTCACACAATTTCAATTCCGTGACAACCATGTGACAATTCGGTGACAATTTCGATTGGCGATTGGCGATTGGCGATTTACGATTTGCCCCAGCGCGACTGTGCGTGAAAGAATCGTCAATCGTAAATCATCAATCGTAAATAAAATGCCAGTTCCGGTCATCAACCTCGCCCAAATGCGGGAATGGGAACGCGCCACCTGGGCCGCCGGCCAGACCGAATCCGGAGTCATCAAGCGCGTTGGTGAAAAAATCGCGGAACGCTCGTTGCAACTCACACGCGCCGGCGATGCAATTTTGATTCTGGCCGGCAAGGGCCACAATGGCGACGACGCCCGCGCCGCCCGTAAACTCTTGCGCGACCGGCGGGTGGAAGTTCTCAACGCGGCCGACCCGGAAGCGGCCCTGGCCAAATTTCAACGCCGGACAGGCCTCCCGCCTTTCTCTCACCTTTCAGTTTCCGGCAAAAAGAAACTGGAAATCCGTCCGGCGTTGCTCATTGACGGCTTGTTCGGTATCGGCCTGGACCGCCCGCTTAACGATGACTGGATAAAATTCATCACCGCCATCAATCAGTCAAAAATCCCCATTCTGGCCGTGGACGTGCCGTCCGGCCTGAACGCGGACACCGGCGAAGTGCAGGGCGCGGCCATCGAGGCTGCGGTCACCTTGACGGTCGGAGCGCCCAAGATCGGCTTGCTTTCGCAAAATGCCTGGCCGTTTGTCGGGCGCCTTGAAGTGGCAACCGATGTCGGTCTGGTTCCCTGCCCGCAGAAGGGCGATTTGAATTGGACGTTGCCGGAGGATTTTGCCGGCTACCCGCCGCGCCGCATGGTTGCGGCCCACAAAGATTCGTTTGGACATCTGGCAGTAGTCGCGGGCAGTTTGGGATTTCATGGCGCCGCGGTCCTGGCCGCGCGCGGGGCGCAACGCGCGCAGCCCGGCCTCATCACGCTGTTCACGCAGGAGAACGTTTATCACCCGATTGCATCGCAATTGCAATCCGTCATGGTGAATTTATGGAAACCCAAAATAAAATTATTCGACGTCGCCAGCGCGATCTTGATCGGACCCGGCCTGGCAGCCCCGAATTTACCGGATGACCTGAAAGCCATCACACGACAGCTTTGGTTGGATGCGGAATTGCCGGTCATCGTGGACGCGAGCGCGCTGGACTGGCTCGTATCGCACACCCTCCCCAGGGAGCGGATCCGCGTCATCACACCTCACCCGGGCGAGGCCGCGCGTCTGCTCAACGTGACGGTGCCGGAGGTGCAGGCGGACCGCGCTCAGGCCGCGCGCGAAATCTCGCAGCGTTTCGGCAATTGCTGGGTGGCGCTCAAGGGACATCAAACGCTCATTGGCCGGAGTGCGGGTCTTCGCCCCGATGAAGCTTCGTCCCCGCAAGCCGGTGAAATTTTTGTGAACCCGTCCGGCAATCCGCACCTGGCACAGGGCGGCAGCGGCGACGTGCTCGCTGGTTTTATCGCCGGATTGCTGGCGCAGCCGGCGTTGCAAACTGACATTGGCCGGACGCTTCGTTACGCCGTGTGGCAGCACGGCACCGCGGCGGACAAATTGCAAACGACGCGCACAAATTGGGTCGTGGAGGATTTGCCGGGCGAACTCGGCAACGTCACGCAGTAATACATCATCACCCCTGACGGACAAATATGGGTTTTATCCGAAGTGATTCATGCGTGGCCAGTCTAGCGTAGCGAATCTGAGGCCCGGTTGACCGTGAATAACATCGCCGCCCAGACACCTCATGTCGGGCTGAACGTCGAAGGTTGAAGATGAAAACCGGCAGGATACCTGTACCACAGTCTTGGGGTCCGCCCGGCGAGAATGCTTGTCCCATCCGCCTTTGTGATACTTCGGCGCGTTGAATTTGCTTTCGCGGCGTGCGGGCATTTGTTAGAAAAGTCCCGTGCGCAAAATCCTGGGAATCATTTTTGGATTCTGGCTGGGCGGGCTGCTGCTGGCCGCGGGCGCGGACACCTACCTATTGACCGATGGCTCGTCGGTGTCCGGTGACGTCGTCAAATATGATGACAACGGCGTCCTGATCCGCACGCCGGAGGACACTTATACAAACGTGACCTGGACGATGTTTTCGCAGGGTGCAATGAAGCAACTGGCGCAAAACCCGAAAATCAAACCATTCGTCAAACCATTCATCATCCCACCGGCGCAACCGCGTCCAAAGGAGGAAATCAAAATTCAGGAAGTGTCACGGCTGGAGGAGCCACCGAAAACCCCGTTGTTCGCCGCGCTGTTTTCTTCATCAGTGGGATTGGTGGTGATGTTCCTGATTTACGGAGCGAATCTTTATGCGGCGATGGAAATCGCCGTCTTTCGCTCGCGCCACATCGGCGTGGTGATGGGGGTGGCGGCGGTGCTGCCGATTTTGGGTCCAATCATTTTTTTGTCCCTGCCGACACAAGGTGCGGCGGGAATGGTGCCGGTTGCGGAAACCGAAGCTGCCCCAACAACCATGGCTGTGCCGAGCAGCGCCCCGGTCGTCGCGCCGGCGCCGACACTGGTGCAGCCCCCGGGCGGCATTCACATTGCCTCGTCGTCGTGGCAGCAGGCGCCGTCCACCGAGAAACCCGCACCGCAAATTTTCCAGCGCGGACAGTTCACGTTCAACCACCGGTTTTTTGAGACGAAGTTCCCCAATTTCTTCAGCCTCGTCCGGCGCGAGGCCGACAAGGACATGGTGTTGTTCGTAAAAACGCCGCGCGGGCAGTATGAGGTCCAACGCATCACGCGCATTGCGGCCAATGACATACATTTTGAGGTCATGCATGGTGCGGCGCGGCAGGAGGTGATGGTGCCGTTCGGGGAAATCCAGGAAATTCAACTCAAACACAAGGATACGTGACAGGGAACGCCGCGCCACTTGTCACCTGTTACCAGCTATTTATGAAATACCGGACGATTCTTTTGTTTGGCGCGCCTGGTTCGGGCAAGGGCACACAGGGAAAAGTTCTCGGCACCGTTCCAAGTTTTTTCCATTGCGCCTGCGGCGAAGTGTTCCGCAGCTTGCGCCCGGACAGCCCGCTCGGCAAAATCTTCATCGCCTATTCCAGCCGCGGCCGGCTGGTGCCCGATGCCCCGACGGTTGAGCTTTGGCGGCAGTACATTGACGCCAGCACGAAGACCGGGCGATTTCGTCCTGCCGAGGACACGCTCGTGCTCGACGGCATCCCGCGCAACGTGGCGCAAGCCGGGATGTTGAGCGACGCGCTCGACGTGGTCGCTGTCTTTTACCTTGCCTGCGCCAACCAGAAGAATCTCGTGACCCGGCTGCAACGCCGCGCCATCAAGGAAAACCGGCTGGACGACACGAAGCTCGGCGTCATCCGCAACCGCTTGAAAATTTACGAGCGGGAAACCCGGCCCGTGATCAAATTTTACGGCAAAGAAATCGTTCATCGCATCAATGCCGATGGAACGCCGGCCGGGGTGCTTTTGGACATCCTCAAACACATCGTCAAACTTCGCTGAAAGATTTACGATTCACGATTTACGATTTACGATTGGCACAGGCAGATGACCCCGCACGTAAATCGTAAATCGTAAATCATAAATGAGGATCGTCTTCATGGGCACGGCGGAATTGTCCTGCGCCAGTCTGGAAAAATTGGCGTGTTCGCAAGGATTTCAAATCACCGCCGTGGTCACGCAGCCCGACCGGCCCAAGGGCCGTGAACTCAAGCCTCAATCGTCATCCGTCAAAACGCTTGCGCTGCGACTGGGTTTGCCCGTGCTCCAGCCGCTGCGCGCCCGGGACGAAAAATTCATCGCCGAACTCCGAGCGTTACAGCCCGACCTCATTGTTGTTGCCGCCTACGGACAGATTTTGCCGCAGAGTATTTTGGATTTGCCACGGCACGGCTGTCTGAATGTCCACACGTCGTTGCTGCAGAAGTACCGTGGCGCGGCGCCGATTCAATGGGCGATTGCCAATGGCGACACCGAAACCGGCGTCACCATCATGAAAATGGATGCGGGCCTAGACACTGGTGAGATCGTCATGCAACAGCGCACGGCAATCCAGCCAGCGGACGATTCCACTGCACTGCACGACCGGCTGGCGCGACTCGGCGCGGAATTGCTGGTGCAAACCATTCCGGATTATGTCACCGGCAAAATCCAGCCACGGGCACAGCCCGCCGAGGGCGTGAGCCGCGCACCCAAAATCAAAAAGGAGGACGGGCACATTGACTGGAACCTGCCAGCGAAGACGATTTGGAACCGGCTGCGCGCTTTCACGCCGTGGCCGGGGGCGTTCACATTTTTTAGTGGCACAGACATCCTGCCTGTTCGAAACAAGCCGGAAACCTCACCTGCCACGCCGCATTTATTGAAAATCTGGAAGGCCGAAATTGTCGAACGTTCGGGCAAGCCCGGTGAAATTCTATCGGCGGGCAAGGATGGCATTGTCATCGCTTGCGGCAAGGACGCTTTGCGGATCCTTGAATTGCAGCGCGAAGGCGGCCGGCGCATGAGCGCGGCGGAATTTCTGGCGGGACACACACTACAGGTTGGGAGAAAATTCAAGTAAACAAACCAAAGCCACTTATGAAGAAGGTCATACTGCCACTGATCACTTTCATTTTAGGCATTGCACTTGGTGCTGCCATTATCTGGTACAAGTTTGCCATTCCCGCCGGGAAGATCACGCAGTTGTTTTATGCAAAATTTGTTGAAAGTCAGGCGGATACGGCCCTTGAATTGCGGTTTGGCGGTGGAGAAACTTTCTTAAAACAGTTCGATCAGCTTGATTTGCCTAATTACGTTCAGGTGCTTCACTTTATGGGGATCAATGACTATACCCGTCCGGCATTGTGGAAGGCCAAGGCATATTACGCTGAAACTGGAACCCCCATGCCGCCAGCCGTTGCGGCAACACTCAATGCGTTGTCCCCACAACCTGCCACCGCCGAGGACTTGGCGCAAAGCAAGAGCACACTAACCAAGGTTGGTGACATTTCCCCGATTTTTTCCGTTCCCACAATTAACGGTCAGGATCTGGATTTACACGACAAGGTGGTGGTTTTGAATTTTTTTGCCACGTGGTGCGGACCGTGCATGGATGAAATGCCATCCTTGGAAAAGAGCGTTTGGGATGAGTTTAAAAACAAAGGCTTGATTTTGGCTTCGATTGGCCAGGGACATTCTCAATCGGAACTTGAACGCTTCCAGCGCCAGAATTCGTATAGCTTCCCATTAGTTGCAGATCCGAGCCGCGAAATTTATCACCAGTTCGCGACCGCTTACATTCCCCGCGCCGTGGTGATTGGAAAGGATGGCCGCATAAAATTTCAATCCGTCGGATACACGCCGCAGGACTTCGCAGCATTGGTCAATGCCGTCAAAACGGAACTGGGAAAATAACGGGGTTCACTTTTCCGCATCCCGCAACCCCGCCGCGTAAGCCTCAAACACGCGGCGCATCTCGTCCCGGACCTGGCGAAAACACGCCAGGATTTCCTCTTCGCTGCCCGTCGCTTTGGCCGGATCGAGGAATGGCCAATGATGGCGGTTCACCTGGCCGGGAAAAATGGGACAGGCCTGGTCCGCGTTGCCGCAGACGGTAATGACGGTGTGGACCGGCTGGTCCAGAAATTCCTCCAGGTGTTTCGAGCGCTGACCGGAAATGTCAATGCCGACCTCGGCCATGGCCTTGATGGCGAGCGGATGAACGTAGCCGGTGGGTTTCGAGCCGGCACTCTGGACGTTCACGAGTTCACCCGCCGCCGCCCGGAGAAAACCTTCGGCCATGTGACTGCGGCAGGAGTTGCCGGTACAGAGAATGAGGATGGTGGGTTTCATGGGATGGGAAAACATCGAACATTCAACATCCAACTCCCAACATCCAAGTGAGCTTGGCCGTCAAATGATTGGGCGTTCGATGTTCGATGTCTTGCCGGGGCGAAGCTCAGCGAAGACTGGTGGTTGTTGGATGTTTCTTCGAGACTGTTCATTTTTTTCAAGCAGTTGTTTGATCGGTTGCGAGCCACGCCTGATACCAGCCGCGCGAACGGTTGCAGACATGGCACACGGACAGCATCACCGGCACTTCGACGAGCACGCCGACGACGGTGGCCAGCGCCGCGCCGGAGCCGGGGCCGAACAGCGTGATGGCCACCGCCACCGCCAGTTCGAAGAAATTGCTCGCGCCGATGAGCGCGCCGGGCGAGGCAACATTGTGCGGCACCTTGAATTGGCGCATCAGCAAATAGGCCAGCGATGAATTGAAATAGACCTGAATGACAATCGGCACCGCCAGCAGGAGCACCGCGAACCAGCGCGTGGTGAGGTTTTCCGCCTGAAAGGCAAAGATGAGCACCAGCGTCAGCAACAGCGCAAAGATGGTCACGGGATGGAATTTCGGCAGAAACTTCTGCTCAAACCAACCTTTGCCGTGAGACTTCAGCAACACGGTGCGCGTGAGCCAGCCTGCCGCCAGCGGAATCACAATGAACACCACGACTGAGGTGATGAGCACTTTCGATGGGACGACCACGTTGGCCACGCCGCACAAAAACATTACAATGGGCGCGAACGCGAAGAGCATGATAAGATCGTTCACCGCTACCTGCACGAGCGTGTAAACCGGGTCACCGTCGGTGAGATACGACCACACAAACACCATGGCAGTGCATGGCGCGGCGGCGAGGATGATGAGTCCCGCCGTGTAATTTTTCGCCGTCTCCGGTTCAATCCACGGGGCGAAGAGATGTTGCATGAACAGCCAGGCCAGGAAGGCCATGCTGAACGGCTTGACGAGCCAGTTGACGAACAGAGTCACCGCGAGGCCTTTCGGTTTGCGTGCGATGCCGCCGAGCGCCGTGAAATCCACCTTGAGCATCATTGGATAAATCATCAGCCAGATGAGCACGGCGATCGGCACGTTCACTTGCGATCCCTCGCCGAACTGAAGTTGGCTCAATTGGGCGGTGAAACCGGGCGCGAGTTTGCCGAGCGCGACGCCGGCGACCATGCAAAGAAACACCCAGAGCGTTAGATAACGTTCAAAGAACGCGAGGCGCTTTACGGATGTGCCTGCTGTTTCAGCCATTTAAAAAAATGTGGTAGGCCAAGTTCTGTTAATCGTCATCAGCTATGCCATTTCTCAACGATATTCGGTTCAAAGCCAAACGCGCCCCTCGCCCCATCCCTCTCCCCGCTCGGCGGGGAGAAGGTGTCCGCAGGATGGGAGAAGGGTTCCATAAAAGTTTGTCCGGTAAATTCATCAGCGGCATTGGCGACGGCAAATTTCGGCGAGGTCGGTTTTCAGCACCCGGTCCAGTTTCTTCGCGTCGGCGATGGCCTGCCCGGACCGGCCGAGGGATTTTTTGACCCAATCGAGTGCTTCACGCACGGCCAGCGGCGCAGCCCGGTCAGGCAGCCGGTAATAGACCCAGCGCTCGGTCTTGCGCGATTGAATCAAACCGGCGTGGTGCAGGACGGAAAGGTGTTTGGAGACGGTGGACGGCGCGAGGCCGAAGAGTGCGGTGATCTGGCACACGCACAATTCCCGGCGGCGCAACGCCAACAGAATCCGCACCCGGTTCGGGTCGGCCAGCGCCCTGGTGATGGACATGAATTCGCGCATAATTTGTTATTTCGTCAAATGACGAAATAACTATCACTTAGACTCGGCCCGCGCGCAAGCGGAATTTTGGGAACAACGCCTTGCGGAACGCGCTTTTGGGTACCGACCCCGGATGCGCCGGCCTCCGGCCCGGCGCACTGCAGACTGCCTTATACCAGTTTCAGTTTGAAATTGCACTGTAGCGGCGCTCTATGAGCGCCGTTCCGTTGGCCCAACGGCGGTCACAGACCGCCGCTACAATTATCAGCGAATGGTGCAGTTTCAAACCAGAG
>Ga0181538_10002036_pt1 | contig 21617 bp, 20 predicted proteins | sample PEATcosm2014_Bin_40_FD_119773 | JGI IMG/M metagenome (GOLD analysis project Ga0181538, IMG submission 119773) | Peatland microbial communities from MTU Mesocosm Facility, Houghton, MI, USA - PEATcosm2014_Bin23_30_metaG | ecosystem: Environmental > Terrestrial > Soil > Wetlands > Peat | place... | reverse complement strand
CTCTTCTCGGTTCCCGCCGCCTTGGCGTGGTCACCAGCCCGGCTTAGGTCCTCTTCGTTAACTAAGAAGGGGAGCGGTTCGAATTCGATTTTGATTTTGTCCAGGGCTTCGCGAGCAATGTCCTCGCTTTCCGCCGCCACCGCCACGATTTCATCGCCGGCCCATTGAATTTCCGTGCCCACGTCCTGAATCTTGCGGACTGCCTTCACGCCCGGCAGGCTCTCCGCGGCGGAGGTGTCCAAAACAGTGATCTTGGCATGAGCGTAAGGCGAGGCTAGCACCTTGGCGTAGAGCATGCCTGGAAGGTTCATGTCGTAGGTGTACTTCGCCTTGCCGCTGGTTTTGATAGCGCCGTCCACACGGCTGATCCGTTGGCCGATCAGTTTTCGTTCCCCTGCCTCCGGCCAATCGTATTTGCACTTAGGCATTGGCTTTCCCTCCCTTCATCGCTTTGGCGGCCTCGAGCACGGCCGGCCGAATTCCCACGTACGTTCCGCAGCGGCAGAGATTGCCCCCCAATCCTTCTTCGATCTCGTCCATCGTGGGGTTCGGATGCTTCTCCAGGAAGGCGGTACACGCCACCACAAAGCCGGGCGTACAAAATCCGCATTGCTGCGCGTCGTGTTCAATAAAGGCCGCCATCACAGGATGCAGTCGGTCACCGTGCGAGAGGCCCTCGACGGTTACGATGTCATGTCCCTCCGCCTGAATGGCGAGCAGGTTACAGGCGTAGACCGGTTTGCCGTCCATCATAACTGTGCAAGCGCCGCAAACGCCGCGATCGCACACCTTCTTGGCCCCGGTGATGTCCAGGTGATCCCGCAGGGCATCGAGCAGCGTGACCCGCGGTTCCAGATTAACCTTGTGCGGCTTGCCGTTAATCTTCAGGGTAATGGCCACGCGCCCCGGCCCTGCGACGGCCTCCGCCCCCGGTGCTTTGGGCGCCGCCTGTGCTTCCGTAATCAGCAAGCCCCCGGATACGGCGACGCTGGCCCCTTTCAGAAAGTCGCGCCGGCTGAAATTATCCTTCCTCGCCGCGACCTCTTCAGGTTTCTGCTTTTTCCGTCTCATGATTTTGCTCCTTCGATTCCTGAACTCAACCAGATGGGTAGGAACGAGTCGTACCGCTTGCGAGAATAAGTTTTGATGAAGCCCGAGCGCTTAACTAACAAACAAATTCGAATTATAGCACTTTTTCGTAGGTGTGAAATGTCGCTTCTTGGCAGTGGGTAGTGTCCTGGTTTGGGCGTAGCGCCGACCTTTAGAGCTTGCCCTGAGCAAAGCGAAGGGTCGGCAAGTGCTGACCTAAAGGTCAGCGCTACAGGTAACGCCAATTTGCGCACCCAACACGGGCTACCGCCGTTCGCTCGAATTCCGGTGCGGCAGCTTTGCTTCCGCACTCCCTGACGCAACCTGTTATGATGTTTCCGCTTTTGCCCAAGGGGGATCGAGTGACTGGCCAGGCTAAATTGGCTCGCGGCCAAAAGGGACTGTGGAGGGAAATCGGCAAGCGGATGTTGCCGAGTTTGCGCTACATTTCTTCAACTGAAGTGCACGCTTACGCCTTCTCGATCGCAGCTAACGCGTATCTTTGCTTCTTTCCTTTCACACTCCTCCTGCTTACTGTTTGCCGACGCTGGCTGGGCTGGGAGAGCGCTTCGCGTGTGATCCTGGAACTTTTGCAGATTCATCTGCCGAAGGGGGCAGATTCCATTCTTCGGAATATTTCCCAGCTCGCGGCGGGGCGTCCCAGGCTGCAACTCATATCGGTGTTCGTGCTCTTCTTCACCAGTTCAGGCGTTTTTCTGCCGCTGGAAGTGGCGTTGAACAAAGTGTGGAGTGTGCCGCAGAATCGGAGTTTCCTTAAGAACCAGGTAATATCCTTATTTCTGGCGGTGACCACCGGTCTGATGGCCTTGCTATCGATTCTTCTCTCCGCTGCCGCGCAATGGGTGCTCATCCATTCTCTTGGCTGGATTCTAGCTCCTGGGCTGGTTGGGGCAATCTCACGCGTCCTCATGGAGACGCTCTCCGTGCCGCTCGCCGTCGCCACCTGCTTCGTGATTTACTTTTTCTTACCCAACACCCAGGTGCCGGTAGCCCAGGTACTTCCGGCGGCCATGGTCGGTGGTGTTTTGACAGAGGTGGGAAAGCTCGTTTACATGCTGACGTTGCCGCTCTTTCGCTTCCGGGAGGTCTACGGGCCCTATGAGACCTCCGCCACTCTGTTATTCTGGGCCTACGGTGCGGCAATGATGCTGCTCTTCGGCGCGCACCTTTCTGCGCATGGGGTTTTCATTCCCTTGGGCGGCGAATCGGCGGCATCGGCAAGTGCAACAATCGACGATTTAGAGACGTAAAATCATCGCTACATCGCCGTCGCCACTCGGGTCATTCCCGCGAAGGCGGGAATCCAGCCCGTCGGTGGCGTATCCTGCGAGTTTGGAACATGGATTCCCGCTTTCGCGGGAATGACCCTTTACCTCCGAAGGCGGCTTCACATGGAAACTCGAGCCAAGATTCTGGAAATCCCCCGGCTGCTCCGGGACACCTTGGAAAAGGGCGCTCCCGAATATGAAACGCTCATCCGCCGCGTGCGATGGGGAGAATCGCCCGTCTACATCTGCGGCTGCGGCGCCTCTTTGCCGCTGGGCGCGGCGGGAGGTTATCTGTTCGAATGGATCGCGGGCTGCCTGGCGCTGGCCCGCTCCGCACAAGTTTTTGAAGCCTATTCGGTTTTGGCCCTGCGCCCCCGATCGATCGTGCTCGTGATATCAGCATCCGGCGAAGACGCTGAGTCGCTTGAAACGGCGCAGTTGGCTCGCTCGCGTGGCGCCGTGCCCCTGGCGTTGACACGAAGCGCGGACAGCCCGTTGGCCAAAGCCTGTGAGGGCGTTTTCCTGACGCGGGATGAAGGCGCGGAGGATTCTGCGGCGGCTGCGGTTTGCCAACTGGCCGCGCTTTGCCGTATCGCTCTCACCGCAGCGCGCCTGCTCAGGCGTCCGAGCGCCGGCCTTGAGTTATTGGAAGACGAGCTGAAGCGATCGCCGGAACAGATGGAGTGGTGTTTCACCCAGCTTCGGGATGCGCTGCGTTCGCTCGGGCTCGAACTGCGCGCGCTCGATCGATTTTGGCTGGTGGGTGGCGGCCTCTATCATCCTGTGGTGGCGCGGCTGGCGTGGCGTTTTTGCGCTTCGGGCCAAATGCGGGCGGAGGGAATTGAGGCATCCGACTTCCTCTCGGGCCCGCTGCCGCGTCTCCAGCGCGGCGAGTCCGCCCTGTTCGTCTCAGGCTCGCACCTGAGAGCTAAGCGGCTTGTGCACGAGGCCGCCGCCCAATTCAAAGTCAACGGGGGCAAGTTGTTTTCGATTACCGACACGAACGATCGCGACCTCGCGGATCGTTCCGATATGGCCGTCTTACTGCCCCCTGCCAGCGAGGTGGGAGGCTCAGTGGTTGCGCTAGCGCTCCTGGAGTTGATGGCGGCTTCCGGCGCGAAGCCCCCTCGACCGGCGGCATAACCCTTCCGGTCACGGTGCGGGAAATATATTAACTGAATGTGATTGACTGTTGTGCTCAATTCTGATTTAATTACGGTATGGAACTTGGAAAAAGACTAAGAGCGCTGCGCGAAGCAAAGGGCTTATCGCAAGGTGACATAGAAAGACGGTCCGGTCTCTTGCGTTCCTACATATCACGTGTAGAGGGTGGCTATACCGCCCCTTCCCTTACCACTCTGGAGAAGTTTGCGAAAGCACTGGAGATCGAGCCGTATCAGCTCTTGTTTCACGATGAGGGCAAACCCAGTGCACCCAAGGTTCCTGAGCAGGTTGGCTCGGGGAAACCCGTCAAACGGCTGGTAAAGATGTTCGAAAGCATGTCCAGCGCCAATCGCAAGCTACTCCTGAGCATGGCTGCTAAGCTCAGCAAGCATTAGTCCAGGGCAAGTCCGGCACAGTAACCAATAGACCTCGGTCCGCAGGCAAAGGTGGTTGTGTGCGCCGGCACATTCGCGGGGAAGCGTGGAAGTCGGCGCCCCTCTCCTATCGTGTTATAATCCCGCTATGCTAATCAGCACGAAGTTCACCCACGCTGATCTGCTGGACGCGCCAGACGACGGTAAACGGCGTGAAATCGTCGAAGGGGAACTCTTCGTGACACCCTCGCCTAACCTCGACCACCAGAGAATTTCCAGAAGGATTGAATTGGCTCTGGCAAATTATCTGGAAGCCAATCCCGTCGGTGAAATCTTCGACGCTCCTATGGACGTAATCCTGAGCGACTTTGATGTTCTGGAACCCGACTTACTGGTTGTTCTCAACGAACATCGCGACATCTTGAAAACCTGGGTGGAAGGCACTCCCGACCTGGTGATTGAGATCCTTTCCCCAACCACTTCCAAGCGCGACCGGGGCGTCAAGCTCAAGGCTTATGCACGGCACGGCGTTACTGAGTATTGGATCGTCGATCCCGACCAGAGGATCATTGAAGTCTACCGGCTGGACCGGAAACGATATCTCGCGCCCCGCGTCTTCCGCGAGCCGGAACACATTGCTTCTCCTATGCTTCCGAGTTTTTCGCTACCTGTCTCCCGCGTTTTTAACCCTTGAAGCGTCTGGCGGCCAGTGACTCCTCGTCACTAGAAGCTGCTGCAAGACCTTGTGTACGCGATTACAACGGGGTAGTCGACTGAGGTTGAAGCCGTGCTCCCCGGAGGGGAGCAAATTGAGTAGCCGGGGGCGAAACCCCCGGATCAAGCCCCACACCCCCGCCTTCGGCACCCCTCTCCCCGCCTGTGGGGAGAGGGGAACGGGGGTGCGGGGGACACGTTTCCGGGGGCGCTGCCCCCGGCTACTCATGTACGGCCCCTGCGGGGCCGAGGCTCGGATAGCTGGTTCGGTGTCCTTCGCGGCGTTCGGCGGCACTTCCCCTGCATAGCAACTCCACGGAAATCGGTACGATCCACTACGTTTTGAAACAGCTTGCCAGTCAGTGAATGTGTTTGACTTTCTTTTGCAGGTAATCCATCAACAGGTATTGCCCGAGGGTATAAGGCGTGGTGAAGTAGGCTTTGCCGCGGCAGATTTCCGTGACTTTCTGGACGAAATTGATCAGGCTATAGTCTGAAGCCAGCATGAAAGTGTTGATCAGAATTCCGTTGCGACGGCAGCGCGCAACCTCGAGCAGGGTTTCCGAAACCACCAGCGGATCCAGGCCCATGGAATTCTTATAAATCCGCCCGTCTTCGAGGGTCAGCGCCGAGGGCTTGCCGTCGGTAATCATCACGATCTGGCGCATGTCTTTCCGCTGGCGGGAGAGGATCTTCTGCGCCATCCGCAAGCCTTCGCGGGTATTCGTGTAATACGGTCCTACGCGGATACGGGCCAGGTCGTTGAGCGGCACTTCTTCCGCCGAGTCATGAAATAAGACCAGGTGCAACGTGTCGCCCGGATACTGGGTTCGAATCAGGTGAGTCAGCGCCAGGGCGACTTTCTTGGCGGGAGTGAAGCGGTCCTCGCCGTAGAGGATCATGCTGTGGCTGCAATCCAGCATCAGGACGGTGGCGCAGGAACTCTGGTACTCGCATTGCCTGACTTGAAGATCCTGATAAGTGAGGTCGAGTGGAATCTTGAGGCCGTTGCGCTGGATTGCGGAAAGCAGCGTGGCATTGACATCCAGATTCAGCGTATCCCCAAACTCGTAGCGCCGGCTGGATCCGTCCGCTTCCACCCCGGTGGCGAGTTCGCGAGTGTCGTGCCGCCCAAAGCTCGATTTGCCCAAGGAGCCCAAGAGATCTTTCAAGGTCTTGAAGCCGAGAAAATCCAGGGCTTTGTCCGTGACTTCGAACTTGGCCTTGCCCTCGCCTTCCATCACCTGGCCCTGCCCCGGCTCCTTTGATTCGCTTTGCCCGGTATTGGGCTGCTCGATCCTGATGTAGCCTTCCTCCGAGAGTTGCTCGAGCAACTGGTTGATGCGCTCAGCCAACTCGGATTTCTGATAATCCTCCCAATTCTCGAACATTTGCTTCAGCAGCTCATCGGAGATCTTTCCCTGCTGCTGAAGAGCTTCGAGCAGCGCCTGGTGCAACTGCTCCATGGTGCGCTCGGGATCCATTTCATAGAAGTTGGAATACTGGTTGTAGAAGCCGCTGTCGAGCAGGAAGTCCTGAAGGAGTTGCAGCAAATCTTCGGCGCTCAAATCGTCGAAGGGATTGGGAACGTATTTGCCGTACTTGACAAATTTCATATTCACCGCCCTGGCAATACTGTCATCCTGAGGAGCCGAAGGCGACGAAGGATCTCTGCAGTTTGTTGGAACTGAAACTGCCGGGATTCTTCGCTTCGCTCAGAATGACAGCAGCCACTGAGCACTAACGACTAGGCCCGAAGCACCGCATTAGTTCAACGATCTCCGTCGATGCCCCGTGGGCGCGGGTTCCTCGGGCGGCGCCTCGGCATGTTGCTTCTCCGCGAAGAAACCCAGTTCTTCGTTGCGACTGATTCGCTTGAGCGCCGCAAGCCCCTCGAGGACGAATTCCGCGCCCGAGACCAGCAGGCCGGGATCGTCTTTTGCCTTGATCCCCAGGCGCTGGGTCTGCTCGAGCAAACCCTGGATCTTCTTGAAATGGCCATGGAGTTCTTCGGCGGAAGCGTTCGGAGAATACTTCAGTGTCCCGCCCAGCTCGAACCACTGCACGATCGAATGCATTGGAACGCCGTCGTAGTACTTCTTGAAGACGCGACCCGTAGCCTGCCGGATGATGTCGCGCACCACGCTGTCCGCGCCGCGCATTTCGCCCTCGTATTCCAGTTCCACCTTACCGGTCAGAGACGGCATGGCGGTGTAAATATCCGAGGGGCGAGGAACGGTCTTGTCTTCGTGGTTCCTCACGGCGCGATATTCCGCGCTGCTGATTACGTTTTCGAGACAAGTGATGGGCACGCGCTGGCTCACGCCACTGCGTTTGTCGACGCGCTTTTCCTGCCGCGCCACGAAGGCCACGCTTTCCACGATCTCCCTTAAGAATTCGGGGATCGCCAGTTTGGTGCGCCCGTCCCGATCGGTCCAGGCCTCCTGAGCGGTGATCTCCATGGCGTGCTCGAGGGAAGCGGGATAATGCGTGCGAATTTCCGAACCGATGCGGTCCTTCAGGGGAGTAATGATTTTGCCGCGCGCCGTGTAATCTTCCGGGTTAGCGGTGAACACCAGCGCCACGTCAAGCGGAAGGCGCACTGGGTAGCCCTTAATCTGCACATCGCCTTCTTGCATAATATTGAACAGCCCGACCTGAATTTTCCCGGCGAGGTCGGGGAGTTCATTGATGGCAAAAATGCCTCGGTTAGCGCGTGGCAGCAGGCCGTAATGTATGGTCAGCTCGCTGGACAAAGCGTGCCCGCCGCGGGCGGCCTTGATGGGATCAAGGTCGCCGATAATGTCGGCCATCGTCACATCCGGCGTGGCCAGCTTCTCAACGTATCGGTCCTCAGCGCTCAGGTAATCGATCGGTGTGTCGTCGCCCATTTCCGCCAGGCGCTCGTGGCAGGCCCGGCAAAGGGGTTGCAGCGGGTCGTCGTTGATTTCGCAGCCGGCGATGTAGGGAATAGCTTCATCGAGAAGCGCGACGAGCGAGCGCAGGATGCGGCTTTTGGCCTGGCCTCTGAGACCCAGCAGAATGAAGCTGTGCCGCGAAAGAATAGCATTGGCAATCTGGGGGATCACCGAATCGTCGAAGCCGATGATGCCTGGGAAGAGCGGCGTGCCTTCCGAAAGCTTGCACAGCAGGTTGGCCCGCATCTCGTCCCGGACGCTGACACTTCTGTAGAGAGAACTCTTCAGCTCGCCTAAAGTTTTAGCTTTTTGCATTTTGTGTTTTGCCCCACGCTCATTATATGTCAGTCCGGGGGTTTACTCAACTGCCAATGGCGCGCGGTAGTGTCCTAAATGTGTGTTGCCCGGTGTCTTAAACTTGAAGCTGGACTTCGTCTGCAACTCACAGCCCTGAAAGGGCGGCCTAGCAAAGCCCAGGCCAACGGCCTGGGAGAAGAGGCGGTTTTCCGGCCCGTGCCCTGAAGGGGCGGCCTACAAAATGTGCAGCTATCACGCCCCTGCAGGGCTTGAGGCCGGAAATGAAATATTCTCTTACCGCTTCCACCCAGGCCGTTGGCCTGGGCTTTGCTAGGCCGCCCTTTCAGGGCTGAGAGATCACTGGCAATCACCAACCCACCAGGCAATCACCAACCCACATTTAGGACACTGCCTGGCGCGCAGTTTCTCAGAGTCCAACGAATCAGGAACCACCGCAGGGATCCTTCGCCTCGCTCAGGATGACGCATCCCGAGTTTCACTCGCGCCTTCTAAACAAGCGGGCGTCCCTTAATGAATCGACTCGAACTTCGAGCCATCCCAGGCACAGGCCTTCGTGACTTCTACGGAATCTGAGGGTTTGTCATGACCGACTGTGAAGAAGCCTATCGTCGCTTTCCAAACTGGAATGGTGATCTTTCCGCTCGGCTGGAAATCCACCTCAGCGTTGGTGACGGTGCCAGGCGCGCCGACATTCTTCTCCGGCGGTTGGAGCTTTTGAATGTCGCGTGGGAAGGAGCCGAGGTTGCGCGACTTGAGCGGAGCCGTCCAGAGCGTCGAGAACTCTCCGTGCTCGAGGCGGCGGATCACCATGTTTACTCCCAGAATCTCGGGCCCCTTGCGGAATGGCTCGCGGGTGATTAGGCACTCGACTCCGTCCCCAACCAGATCGCGCACCTCTCCGGACAGGATGCCGGGATTCATATCGGCAAAGGGGAATGGAAGCTCCGGACCGCGCACGTACTTTCCACCCGCAGGCAGGAAGACCACGAGCCTCGATTCCGGGAGGCCGGCAGACGCGACGAAGCACACCAGCGCCGTGCCCGAGTCCCCTTGCTTCACCAGCCAGCGCGCCACGGCGGCGCTCTGGGCCGCGAAACCGCTCGGAGGTTCGAAGTTGAGTTGGCGCAGGATCTCTTCGTCACTTGGGAAACGGTCGACAGGAAGAATTTCCGCTTGGCTCGAATCCGCCCAGCCGGCTACCGAGGCTAGCGTCTCAAGCTCCGTGATTCGAAGCATGACCCGCGTTCTGCCGTTCTTCGATTCGGATCTCATTACCGGCACCAGCGCTCCCCGGCTCAGGCTCAGCGAACTTGTCTTTCGACCTGCCAGACTCCGCACTACCTCCAGCGGGCCGTCTTGGACGTAGCACCACGCTACAGGCTGGCGAGGGCCGGCCTGCTTGGCGGGCAATGTCCGGACCGCGCCCGCAACGGTGACAGCGAGTAAGCCAAAAGCCGCAACCAGGGAACGCATGCTGTCCTCTATTGTTCACCTCGGGCGGGCGTTTGACAAACAAAATCGCGCCGTTCGAGCGTCTCCGGGCGCGCTTCAAGAAGACGAGCTTGACAAGCTACGCTTAATACGATAGCCTAGAGTAGGGTGCTGGGTGCTTCCAATATGACCGACCGGACCTTGCCAACGGCTCTTTTGACTTGTTCACCAAATCGACCACCCCTGGCCCCTCCTTATCGAAGGACGGGGAATTCCGGACTCCCCTCCTCGGATGAGGAGGGGTTGGGGGTGGTGGGACCTTGCGACCCTACGCCCTCGAAAACGACGGAACAAAGCGAGAATGTCTATGAAAACAAAGGACCGGAGACGGAGATCAACTACCCCTGGCCCCTCCTTATCCAAGGAGGGGGAATTCGAGAACTCCCCTCCTCGGATGAGGAGGGGCTGGGGGTGGTGGGATTCTGCGGCTCTACGCCCGCGAAAAACGACGGAACAAAGCGAGAATGTCTATGAAAACAAAGGACCGGGTCAGAAGTCACCCCTGACCCCTCCTTATCCAAGGAGGGGAATTTGTTGGCTGATCGCTGAAGGCTGAAAGCTGAATTTGAACGAACAAAGCGAGAATGTCCATGAAAACAAAGGGTCGCGGCGGAACACTCGCAGATAGCAGCGGGTTGCTGACCTGCGTCCTGGTGGCCACTTTGTCGGCCCTGCTGCCCGCGACCGTTTCCGCGCGTACGGTCAAGGACCAGACCGGCCGCATGGTCAACTTGCCCGAGAATCCTCACCGCCTCGTTTCCCTTGCTCCCAACATTACGGAAATCGTTTATGCTCTGGGTCTTGGCGATGAACTGGTGGGCGACACGGACAATTGCGACTTTCCGCCTCAAGCCACGAGCAAGCCGCACGTGGGAACTATGGTGAACCCCAGTTTGGAGCGAATCGTCGCGTTGAAGCCCGATCTGGCGCTCGGCACCCCGGAGGCCAACCGGCGCGAGACTGCAGACCAGCTTGAACGGTTGGGAATACCGGTTTACGGGGTGACGGCGAATACTCTTGAGGGCACTCTGGCCTCGATCCAGGATTTGGGGAAAGTGCTCGGACGCGCCGCAGAGGCAACGCGCCTCGTGGCCGAGATGCAGGCCCGGATTGACCGCATCGAGAATCGGATCAAGGGCCAACCCGAGCCCAGAGCGCTCTTCGTGGTTTGGTACCGCCCGCTGATTACGATCGGTCCTCACACGTTTATTGCCGACGTCATCCGCGCCGCCGGCGGAGTCCCCATCGGGGCGAACCTGAAAGGTGAATGGCCGCGCTTGACCCTGGAGGAACTCCTGCCCCTCGATCCCGACGTGATTCTCTTTCCCAAGACCGAATCCTTTTCTCCCAGCCTCAAGGACTTTCGCGGCCTGCCCGGTTGGAAGGACTTGCGAGCGGTGAAAGACGGCCGCATGTATTTCGTTTCCGAGACCATCGAGCGCTCCGGCCCACGCCTGGTGGATGCACTGGAAGAGTTGGCAAATATCCTGCACCCGAGGCAGCCGTGAGTCTTATGTTCTTGAATTTTGAAGCCCGAATCTATTCTTGAATTTTGATTCTTGAGTCTATTCTTGAATTTTGAATCTTGAATCTGGAATCTTGCGATGACCGTTCCCGCCACACCGCGTAATGTGATCATGGTTTCCGTAACCATGTTCTTGCTTCTCACCCTGGTGGTGCTGGTGTCGTTGACGATGGGAGCGGTGCACTTGCCTTTGGCGGCTGTTTGGCGGGCGCTCGTTTCGCGCGGGGGAAATTCCGAAGCGGCGGTCATCGTGCTTCAGATCCGCCTGCCACGGATTTTGCTGGCCATTCTTGTGGGTGCGGCGCTTTCGGTCGCCGGCACCGGACTGCAAGCACTGCTGCGCAATCCGCTGGCCGATCCCTACGTGCTGGGAATCTCGAGCGGCGCTGCGGTGGGCGCTATTTTCGCGCTCTGGATCGGCGGGCGCATAGCCGCAGCCTCACCGCTGGCAGCTTTTGCCGGAGCGATGATCACCATGGTTTGGGTGTACTTGCTGGGAAGGAGCGGGGGGCGCCTGGCGAGTTACACGTTGATCCTGGCCGGAGTGATTACCGCCTCGTTCCTATCCGCCATCATTCTGTTTATGCTCACTCTGCTCTCGACCCGCGATGTGCGCGGCATCGCCTTCTGGCTGATGGGTGATCTCAGTGTGACGCCCGTGGCGGAGTTGCGCATCCTCGCTCCGGCCATCCTGCTGGCCATTGCGGGCATTTATGTGCTTGCGAAGGATCTGAATGTTCTGCTTCTGGGCTCGGAAGAGGCAGCCCACCTGGGAGTCAACGTGGCGCGGGTCGAGCTGGGCGTTTATATTCTCGCGTCGCTGCTGACCGGGATAGCAGTTTCCACCAGCGGCGCCATCGGCTATCTGGGCCTCCTGGTGCCTCACCTGGGCAGAATGCTGGTGGGCAACGACCACCGCCTGCTGCTCCCCACGGCGGCCTTGGGAGGCGCTATTCTTCTGGTGCTGTCCGATACGCTGGCGCGAACCGCGCTCGCCCCGTCGGAACTTCCGGTCGGCGCCGTCACCGCCGTGGCCGGCGCGCCGGTGTTCATCTACCTGCTGCGCAAGACGGCGGGATGAATGATGAATGGTGAATAGTGAATGATGAATTGTGAATTATAAGTTATGCATTATAAGTTATAGATAGAATCTGTTTATGTATATGAATATCAAGACATATCTTAATGATAACAGTTCGACGGCGCAGCGTGCCAGCGGGTTTTTGAACCTTGCGTGACGTGCAAAGCATTTCAAATCTCAAATTGGGAATTTCGAATATCCGTTCGAGCGAGAACTGACAAGCAACCACGGACAACTGACCACTGACAACTGACGACTGGCAACTGCCATGCCCGAACCCCAACACCATTTGCGGGTCAACGGAGTTTCGTTCCGCTACCCGCACTTCGAGCTTAGTTCGATCAGCTTCGAAGCGCGTGCGGGGGAAGTCATCGCCATCGTCGGGCCGAATGGTTCGGGCAAGTCGACGCTCCTCGAGATTGTCAGCGGGCACCTCGCGCCGCAGCAGGGAACAGTAACCCTGGACGGCGCGGATCTTCACCGCCTTTCGCCCCGGCCTTTGGCCCGCCTGGTGGGCTTGGCCCGGCAGGAGACCATCCTCTTGTTCTCATTCGAGGTGCGAGAGTTCGTCCGCCAGGGACGCCACCCCCACTTGGGCCGCAGTCTTTTCGAGTCGCCTGAAGATGAACGCTGGGTGGACTGGGCCATCGAAAAGACCCACCTGGGGGAGTTCGTCGGGCGGCGCGTTCTCGAGATGAGCAGCGGGGAATTCCAGCGCGCGGTGCTGGCGCGGACTTTAGCCCAGAGGCCGCAGCTTGTGCTGCTGGATGAACCCACGGCCAATCTCGATATCGGCTACCAGATTGAGATGTTCCGTCTGCTGCGGCATCTCGCCATCTCGGAGCGTTTCATCGCCGTCGTGGTCACGCACGAATTGAACCTTGCTTCGGAGTTGGCGGATGAGTTGATTTTGATGGAGCGCGGCCGCTGCCTTGCAAAAGGCGCGGCGGTCGAGGTTCTCCAACCGGATGTGCTCAGCCGCGTGTTTCGCACTCCCATCCTCGTTGACCGCAACCCGTCGAGCGGCCGCCCGCGGGTTACGTGGGTCGCCGCGCCAACCTGACGTCCTCGCCCGTGTGAACGTAGGGGGACGGCTTGCCGTCCCCTCACGAGCCGGGTAGGGCAAGCCCTACCCCTACGTCTTTTCAGGAGAGAGATTCCTCGCTTCGCTCTCCAGGCCGATGTCCGCTCGGAATTACGGACTTGCCCGGTTACCGCGCCATCCATCCGCCATCGACCGTCAGGATCGATCCGTGCACATAATCCGAAGCGGCTGAGGCGAGAAACAGCGCGGCGCCCGCGAGATCCTCAGGTTCGCCCCAGCGCCCGGCGGGAATGCGATCCAGGATGGCGGCGGCGCGCTTCGGGTCGTCGCGCAGCGCCCGGGTATTATCCGTGCGGACATAACCGGGCGCGATAGCATTGACGTTGACACCATGGCCCGCCCACTCGTTCGCCAGGGCCTTGGTTAGTTGAACGACTCCTCCCTTGCTGGCTGCATAGCCGGGAACCAGGATTCCGCCCTGAAACGCCAGCAGGGAAGCAATGAAGATGAGCTTGCCGCGGCCTCGCTCCACCATCCGCTTTCCGATCTCACGGCTCAGAACAAACTGCGCGTAGAGGTTGACTTCAATCACCTTGTCCCAATACGCATCCTGGTGCTCGACGGCGGGCTTGCGCAGGATGATTCCCGCGTTGTTCACCAGAATATCAATGGCCGGAAAATCGGCGGCCAGGTTTTCGAGGAATCGGTAAAGAGCCTTACGATCGCTGAAGTCGCAGCTATAACCCCGGAAGCTGCGGCCCGCGGCCTGGACCTCTCTCTCCACCTGGCTACCCGCTATTTCCTGCGAGGCGCTGACGCCGATGATATCCGCTCCCGCCTCCGCCATCGCCAAGGCTATGGCCTTCCCGATTCCGCGCCGGCAACCAGTCACCAGCGCGATATTGCCTTCCAATCGAAACTGATCGAGTATTGGCATTCGCAGTGTCCTATTGCGGATTGCAGAATGAGCGGCATCGCCCCCTCACCCCAGACCCCTCTCCCCCAAAGAGGGCGAGGGGAGAAATGCCCTCAGTTTATGCCCTCGCCCCTTTGGGGGAGAGGGTGTCCGTCAGCCGACGGACAGGTGAGGGGGTTGGTCCGCCACGGCGTTAGGTAAAGCCTCTGTAGGCGGCCGAGGAGCACGGCCATGAAACCAGGACCCGGCACTTACGCATTGATCCTCTTTTGTCCCAGAGGCAAGCTGGTGCAAATCGGGAAGCTCGGCTCCCTCGAGCTTCGACGCGGCTTCTACGTATATGTGGGCAGCGCCCTCGGGCCGGGAGGGGTGCGTGCCCGTGTCACGCACCACGAGAAGGTAACGCAACGGCCGCACTGGCACGTCGATTACCTGCGACCTCACACGCGGCTCGAGCGCGTCTGGTACTCCCTTGGCAAGGTCAGTCGCGAGCATCACTGGGCTCGCGTCATTCGTGCCCTCGAGGGAGCTTCCCTCCCCATCGCGGGATTCGGCTCTTCGGATTGCCGGTGCGCTGCGCACCTTCTCTTCTTCGCGAGGCGGCCGTCGCTCGGAGGGCTTGCGGACTCTGTCACCTTTCGAGTCTGAATCCGATTTTCAGCGTGACTTGAAATTCCGCTACAGCTCCGTCCACGATCCTTCCCCGCTCCTCGACAACCTCGAACCATTCCATATTCCGGAGGGTCTTTGCTGCTTCGGCGACTGCTGCCTTTGTTGCTTCGGCAAAACTATTGGGTGAGGTTCCAACCAACTCCGTGATTTTGTAGATGCCTGACATTCTTTTCCTCCACTGTGAATTTGCCTTACGGTGCTAATGATTTTAACCTCAAATCGTTTAGGCGAGAGACCGGAATTGTGTCGCAGCTTCATTTGCGGGCGCCGCTCGCCGCGTGCCGTGCTGGTGCGCTGATTTCAGGGAGTCGCTCATGCCCATTCGCTGAAGAGTACCCAGAAACTAAGGAATGTCATTCCGAGCGAAGCGAGGAATCTTGCCCTGCGTCGGGCAGACCGCCCCACAAGGCCCAGGGCGAGATTCCTCGCTTCGCTCGGAATGACAGCGCATTTCAAAGCAGCAGAGAATCCCCGCAATTATCGCTTCAGCGAACTGCGCAGATTCTTCCTGCCGGTCACGGCAGCTTGACAGTTTTCCCGGCCCCTCATAGAATTTTCTATGTGAGGCCCGCGCGAGTCCGAAAAGGTTGCACATGGACAAGAAGAAAGCCGAATATTACAAGAAGTGCTTGGTGACCAGACAAGAGGAGTTATTGCGGCTGGTGACGAAGTCCGACCGCGACGGCCGCGAAGCGGACGAAGAAGCGACTCAAGATGTCGCGGACAAGGCCGCTAACTCCTACACGAAGGAGTTCCTCTTCCACCAGAGCGACGGGAACCGGCGCGTCCTGCAATTAGTCGGCGAAGCCTTGGAACGCCTTAAGAACGGCACTTACGGCTTGTGCTTGTCCTGTCAAGAAGAGGTTCAGGTAAAACGCCTGGAAGCGGTTCCCTGGGCGCGGCATTGCATCGAATGCCAGGAAAAGCAGGACCAGGGTCTGCTGTAACGCACCACGCCCTTGCTCCCCTCCTCAGCGAGGAGGGGAGTCAGGCGCCTTAAATCCCCTCCTCGGTGAGGAGGGGACCGAGGGGTGGTAATCGAAAGCGAGGTCAGCCTTCTCTCTCGCCGGCAATCACAACGCGCCAACTCACTCCCTCCTATCGGAACTGTTCGGCACTGTGTGTGCCGTAGTGTTTCCTGCCGATTGCTTGCTCTGCGGCCGGCAACTTGAGCAAGCAGGTGGAGCCTCCATTTGCCCGCTCTGCTGGGAAAGCCTCGAAGCGTGGCTCGGCCCTCACTGTGAATGTTGCGGTCTTCCCCTTGCCTCCGAACGGGCGGCCGAACTCGGTGACGCGCTCTGCGCGCCTTGCCGCTTGGGCGAGCAGGACTTCGACAGGGCGAGAAGCTATGGGCTTTACACTGGAAACTTGCGCAAGGCCATACTCCATTTGAAATTCTATGGGCGCGGACACCTGGCCAACCGCCTGGGCGAGCTGTTGCTGCGACCCCTCGAAGCGCTGACGGAGCGTGACTCGGCCTTGGTTGTTCCAGTTCCGTTGCATGCGTCGCGAAGCCGCGAAAGAGGGTTTAATCAGGCTGCACTGCTGGCGCGAGGTCTGGTCCGAAAGATCCGGCGAAAGGAACGGGGACTGCAACTGGCGGCGGACCTGCTCTTCCGCCTCCGCCCCACGCTTCCTCAGGTTGGCCTGAGTGCGAGCGCGCGCCGTGAGAATGTTCGAGGTGTGTTTGCCGTGTCCAAGCCCGAACGGGTGCGCAACCGCACGGTACTGCTGGTTGATGATGTCATGACCACAGGGGCGACTCTTTCGGCTTGCGCCGCTGCCCTCAAACGGGCCGGCGCCACGCGTGTCCTGGCGTTGTCTTTGGCGCGGGCCACGCCCCAGTTTCCAGATACAATGGCAAGCGGCTAGTGTACGGGCGGTTCGCGAACCGCCCCTACGACGGCGCTTCGAAGCACTACCACTGGGAACTGCTTTTTAGTAGGATGGTGCTTATGTCGGAGGATAACCACCAACGGGCGCTGCAAGAACCGGTGCTCGTCTTGAACGCTACCTACGAGCCCATCAACGTCACTGCCGTGCGCCGCGCGCTGATCCTTATTCTGAAAGGTGTGGCGACCGCGGAAGAAGACGACGGCGCCTTCATTCATGCCGCAAGGGTGGCCATTCGCATTCCGTCCGTCATTCGCCTCTTGGAATTCAGGCGCATTCCCTACCAGACGCGGGCCCTTTCGAGAAAGAACCTGCTGTTGCGCGACCGTTACACTTGCCAGTTCTGCGGCAGCACCTTGCCTGCACATGAACTTACCCTGGATCACGTAATTCCGCGCTCGCGCGGGGGCCGCACGGATTGGGATAACCTTGTCGCCTGCTGCCACAAATGCAACAATCTGAAAGGTGACCGGCTTCCCGAAGAGGCCGGGCTGAAGCTTCTGAGGCCGCCGCGTCCGTTTACGCTGCACACCAGCCGTCAGATCATGCGCATGATGGGCCGTTCCGACGAGCGCTGGCGAAAATACCTGTTCTGCTGATGTGAACCTACCTGGATCTCGAGATTCAATACGCCGAATCGACGCGCTGCTGCTAGCCTTATTGGTGGCTCTGGCGGTTGTTCCTTATCTCAACACTTTCCATAACTTCTTCGTCTACGACGACAACGCGCAGATCCTGCAGAATCCCTACCTGCAAAGCTTCCATCACTTGAAGGATATCTTTACTACTCCCGTGTGGTCGTTCCTTGGCGGAAATTATCCTCGCAATTATTATCGCCCCTTGATGTCACTCGGCTATTTGTTCTGCTACCAGTTTTTCGGTCCTGTTCCCTGGCCATTTCACCTGGTGAACATCGTTCTGAACGCGTTGGTGGTCCTCGTGTTGTTTTTCGTGAGCTGGCGCATGTTCGACGATCGGCTGCCTGCGTATATCGCCGCCGGCTTGTTCGCGATTCATCCGATGCACTCCGAATCAGTGGCCTGGATCGCCGCCGTGACGGATCTCGAGATGGCCTTCTTCTATCTGTTGACGATCTGGTGTTTCTTGGGGCTGCCGAAGTGGCGCGGCGGAAAACTGATTCTCGGCTACTTGTCTATGGCCGCGAGTTTTGCTCTGGCATTGCTCGCCAAGGAACCCGCAGTCACCCTGCCGGCGCTGGCCATGCTTTACGAACATACTTGCCGTGAAGATCGCCAGGCCACCAGCACCCCAATCAAGTTCGCGCGCTACGGCCCCCTTTGGGTCCTGACGCTCGCGTATTTGGCTTTCCGAATTCACTTTGTGGGCGGCATGGCCGCCCGGTCTCAGTTTCCCGCCATGGGGCCGGACGTGGTTTTCTTCTCCGGCCTGCAACTGGCCGGCCAATACCTGTGGAAGCTCGTCTGGCCCGCCACGCTTAGCGCTTTCTATCCCTTCCACATGAGCACGAGTCCTTCCGACCCGCGCGTCATCGCAGGCGCTCTGGCGCTCGCGGCGTTGACATTGTTGGTGGTTCTCTGCTGGAATCGCGCGCGCCTGGTGAGTTTCGGGTTGATCTTTTTCTTCCTCAACCTGGCCCCGGTTTTGTACTCGCCCTGGATGGCCGCCAACATCTTCACGGAGCGCTACCTCTACTTGCCTTCTGTGGGAGTCTCGTGGGCTGTGGGTTGGGCGGGAGCCAGGTTGTGGAGAGCGACGGCAAGCGCCCCCGCTGCGGGCCAGCGCTCCTGGCGTTCTCGGGTCTGGCGGTCCCTCGCGATCGCCGTTGCAGTCCTCATTGCGAGCCTGTGCGTCTTCCGAATCGTGCGGCGCAATCGCGATTGGCACGACGACGTTAGGTTCTACAAGGCCACCATCGCTGCGCAACCTGACGCTTACATCATGCGCCTGAATCTCGCAGGGATCTATCTCGACCGGGATGATTTGGACGATGCAGAGCGGGAGTTAGTCGCGGCGGACAAGCTTGCGCCCGATTATCCCATGATCCTGAATAATCTCGCCATGCTCAATATGAAACGCAAGCGTTACAACGAAGCGCAGGGTTACCTGATTCGCTCGCTTTTAAAGGACTCCAAAGAGCCTCAGCCCCACTTGTATCTGGGCGAACTATACGAGCAGATTGGACAAACCGATGATGCTGAAAAGGAATTCCGAACGGCCGTATCGCTTTCACCATTGAGCGTGCGCGCCCACGTCGGGCTGGCCGACTTCTTCTTCGACCAGGGGAGACTTCTGGAGGCTCGAAAGGAATACCAGGAATCCCTTCGCGTGGCCAGGACGCCTCGCGGTTATTGGGGGATCGGGCTGGTGTCCTGGCGTGAGGGCAAGTACGCGGAAGCCGAGCGTGCCTTCGAGCAAGCCAAGGCGTTCGACCCCTCTTCCGGCCGCGCTCATATTATGTTGGGATTGCTTTACTCGGATACCAAGAGGAATCGCGAGGCGCTCGAAGAATTGCAAACCGGGTTGAAAAGCGAGCCCGACAATCAGCAAGCGCTGGATGCAGTGAAAAAACTCCAGGGCCAGACGCCCCGGTAGCGCTGCCGACCGCGATCCTATTGGAGTGCGGCAGCGAAGCTGCCGCCGTGAATTCCACGTAAAACGGTCGTAGGGGTAGGGCTTGCCCTACCCTGGTCGGGGCCAGCAGTAATGCGGGGACGGCAAGCCGTCCCCCTACAAGCAGTTAAAAGGAGGGGATTATAACGATCTCCAGGTGCCCGTCAGCATGCCGGAACCGAGTGCGCCGCCCCGCGCGAGCCGTCAGCTCCAAATCCGGTCCCAGGAACGTTCCGTATCCCACTCCGTGGTAGGTTCGAAATAGCCGGTACCGGGCGCGAGATGCCGTCTCACCAGGTCTTCGTCGAGAGTCACCCCTAGCCCGGGCGTATCAGGGACAGTAATATAGCCTTTGCTGATGATAGGCTTATTAATTCCTTCCACCAGATCTTGCCACCAGGGCACATCCAAGGAGTGATTTTCGAGCGCCAGAAAATTCTCAGTAGCCGCGGCGCAATGAACGCTCGCCATGCAGCCGATGGGCAGGCCGGCGTAGTGCATTGCCATGGGAACGCCGTATTCCATGGCCGCGTCGCCGATCTTATGCGTCTCGAGGATGCCGCCCGAGGTGGCCAGATCGGGATGAATCTTGCCGACGGCATGACGTTCGCACAGCTTGATGAAGTCTTCTTTCAAGTAGATGTCTTCGCCGGTCAGGGTCGGCGTGGGGCTTTCCTCCGTGATGCGTTGCCATAGGTCCGTGTACTGCCAGGGAATCAAGTCTTCAATCCAGGAGAGATTGTATTTCTCGTAGGCCTTCCCCAGCCGGATGCAGGATTTCACTCCGATGTGGCCGAGGTGATCCATGGAGAGCGGGATTTCCATGCCCACCGCTTCGCGAATAGCCGCCACATACTCGCAGAGCAAGTCGATTCCCTTGTCCGTCACCTCGGTCGCCACGAACGGATGCGGGAGAAACCGCTCTTCCCAACTGCTCAGTCCCGATGGTCTGGTCACAGTGCCTGGAGTGTCTTCGACCATGTCGATTCCCAGATCCATCTTCAGCCACGTTAGGCCCATCTCTTCTTTGCGGATTTTCATGTTCCGGGCGTAAATCTTCGGGTCCTTCGATTCCGTCGTGTCGGCATAGATGCGAATCCGGTCGCGGAATTTGCCGCCCAGCATCTGGTAGACCGGCGCCCCATACACCTTTCCCGCGATGTCCCAGAGCGCCATTTCGATAGAGACCACGCCGCCGGCTTGCCGGGCAGGCCCGCCAAATTGCTTGATCTTGCGGAAGAGGAAGTCGATGCGCAGCGGATTCTCACCCAGAATGCGGCTTTTGAGCATCAACGCATAAGTGGCGCTCGCGCCGTCGCGAACCTCGCCGAGTCCGTAGACGCCTTGGTTGGTGTCGATCCGAACGATCGTGCAGGGACTCGGCCCGGGCTTCACTACCGTCGCCACCCGCAGATCGGTAATCTTGAGAGTCGAAGGGCTCGAGTTGGTGTTGACGTTCTTCACCTCCGCCTCGGTTGCGGAATCGCTTCCTACCAGCGCTCCCCCCAGCACCGCGGCCGAGGTCTTCAAGACTTCTCGCCGCCCGAGCGTCGTATCGTTGTGGCTGGACATCATCTGACCTCCCGATTCGAACGGTGGCCCTCTCCTTTGGGGAGAGGGTGACCCGCAACGGCGCCGTCATCAGCCGTCGAGGGCCGGGTGAGGGGTCGCTTCCAAGGCCAGATCGCGTCTCAAGATCCGACCTTGTGAAATGAGAATTTAAACGCGTAGCTTCGCAGCTCAATATTCGAGACGGCTCTCGCGGCCGCAATAGCTCTGGGTGTGAAATCGGCTGCCACCAATATGCCTCTAACCGGAATCTCTGCATCCGTGAGCTGCAGATCGCCCATGTAGGAGAGAATTTGGCCTATCGCCTCTCGGTCTGCTGTGCCAGCCTTAAGTTCAATAGCCACGCGACTCTGCTGCGTATCCGTAGCTAGAATGTCGATCCTGCCGGCCGGGACACTGTACTCTCTTCCATTTGGCGCAACGCAAAGGCCTTCTTCCAATTGTCCGATGTTTTTCAGCAAAGCCTCTTGCAGGTCCCTTTCAAGCCCGAATGTCGTATCTATGGCGTCTACAACTTCGGCTGCTTCGGGGGCGGTCGGATCTTGTCTCATCGTGCGCCACGCCTTTAGCGCCGCCACCTGCATTTTTGACACTCCGACCTCGGCCGCGATTTTCGCCGAGTCGGTCTCGCCTTGTTCGAGTCGCCTCTGAATTTCCTCTCGTTGCTCTTCGCCAATCAACAGCTCCTCCAGTCGTCAACCCTTGCAGATCACTGATCCCTTCCAACTAACCCCTCACCCGTCACGCTCCGGCTGATGAAAACGCCAGAGCGTGACACCCTCTCCCCAAGGGAGAGGGCTTTTATTCTATCGCCACCTGCTCACTTGCCCACTGCCCACTTTCCTACTGCCTACTGCCTACTGCCCAGTACTGTCCGGTCATAAGTCGAATAGTTCGAGTTGGTTACGTGATACGTCGATTTCATTCTCAGAGCCGATGTGCGAAAAAGCCTGTAAAAGTGGCACTT
>Ga0181538_10002033_pt1 | contig 21633 bp, 17 predicted proteins | sample PEATcosm2014_Bin_40_FD_119773 | JGI IMG/M metagenome (GOLD analysis project Ga0181538, IMG submission 119773) | Peatland microbial communities from MTU Mesocosm Facility, Houghton, MI, USA - PEATcosm2014_Bin23_30_metaG | ecosystem: Environmental > Terrestrial > Soil > Wetlands > Peat | place... | reverse complement strand
GGCCTGGTGTTCACGTTGCAGCAGAGTGGGGACCGCCTGAAGATGAGCGATCAGACAGGCGCGAGCTTCGACGCGAGGTTAGACGGCAAAGAATACCCGTACCATGGGTCCTCGCAGAATGATCACGTCGTGCTGAAGCGGATCGACGCGCGCACTATCGAGGAGACGGACAAAGGCGGCGGAAAGGTACTCTCGACTGCACGAATGACTGTTTCGCCGGACGATCGCACCATGACTATGGTGGTTCATGATAGCACCGGTGGGATCGCCACTTTGGTGTGGAATAAGCAGTGAGCGCGCCAACATCGACAAACGACGTCGATGTTACGAGCGGGCGATGGGGCGAGCGGGCGTTCAGGGGGCGCGGTTGGCAGGCGAAAGCGCCTGCCCCACCACACCCAGGCACATGGTGGCAATTGAGCAAGCCTTAAGAGGCTGGCGGGGTGGCGGGGAGTTCGATTTCCACGAGCAGCCCGGGCTCGGCATTTCGCGCGCGGATCGCGCCTTTGTGCAACTCGACGGCACGCCGCGCGATCGACAGCCCCAATCCGGCGCCGCCGCTGGCCCGGTCGCGGTCGGTTTCCACGCGATAGAAGGCATCGAAGATCCTGCCTAGAGATTCTTCCGGCACGCCCGCGCCATAATCCCGAATCGACACGACGGCGCGGCCGTCCGCGGCTTCCATCTTCACTTCAACTGTCGTGCGTTCCGGAGTGTGGCGAATGGCGTTGCGCACGACGTTTTCGACGGCGCGCCGGAGCAATTCGGTTTCGCCCTGGACTACCACCTGCGGCGCGTCCGCCAGCCGCACATCGCTGCCGCGCGCGTGCGCTTCAAGTGCCGCATCGGCGACGATTTCCTCCAGCAATCGATTGAGCCGCACAGGCTCGCGCCGCAAGGAGCCGGGGTCGCCTTCGGCGCGCGTGACGTCGAGCAGCCCGCTGACCAGCCCGTTCAGCCGCTCCGCTTCCTTATCGATGCGGTTGAGGGCGGCATCGCGGTTGTCGCCGGAGCGCGCCAGTTCCACGGCCACCCGCAAACGCGCCAGCGGTGAGCGCAACTCGTGAGAGATATCCAGCAGCAGGCGGCGCTCGGCCGCCAGCAGCGTCTGTATGCGGTCCGCCATGCGGTCGAACGTGCGCGCCAGGTCGCCGAGCTCATCATGCCTGGGCGATGCGGCGCGAGCGGAGAGATCGCCGCGGCCGAAGCGCTCCACGGCCCGCTGCAACTGGCGCACCGGGTGAGTCAGATAATACGCCAGCAGATAGCAGAGAACGACACCCGCACCCATCACCCACCAGTGCTCCGGCAAGAGAAACCAGGAGGCCAAACGCTCGCTGGGGATCACGAAAAAGTACCAGTAGCGGCCATCCTCCGAGGCGCGCACGAAGACAGGGCCCCCGCGCCGGAAGGGCGGAAAACGGGATTCCCGGCGAGCTTTGGCCAGCAGCTCGGATTCGTCGGCGCCTGTGAGCAAGTCGTGGCCGGAGGCGTCCGTCAGCACGCCTTCGCCCGCGAACACCTTGTGGAAACGCTGCATGAACCGCTCCAGGCCCGGCCGTCCGCCAGTTTCGTACGCGACGCGCGCCTCGATCATTTGGAAGGCGATCAGGCGCGACAGCATGTATGGGCGCGGGCCTGCGAGGCCCGAGAGGAACGCGGACCCGATGGTGTTGATCACCAGCGTGGCGCAGAACCATAACAGAATTTTGACGAACAGCGAATTCATTCCGGCACCTCTTCGTCCGGCTCCCGCAGGAACTGGTAGCCGATGCTGCGAATCGTTTTGATGAACGGGCGGTTGGTCTCCAGCTTGCGGCGCAGGTGGCTGATGTGCATATCGATGGAGCGGTCGAAGGCCGTCGCCTGGCGGTTGTAGAGGCTCTCCATCAGGTCGTCGCGGGAGAGCACGCGGCCGGCGGCGCGCATCAACTGCTCGAGAATGTCGAATTCAAACGTGGTGAGATCGACGGCCCGCCCGTCGACCGTGACCTTGCGCGTGGCGGGGTCGAGCACGACGCCGTTCACTTCGGTGCGCGATGCCGTCGCCGTGCGTGGCTCGTAGCGCCGCAGAATGGCGCGCACGCGGGCGGCCAGCTCGCGCGGGTTGAAAGGCTTGGGCAGATAGTCGTCGGCGCCCAACTCCAGGCCGATGATGCGGTCCACATCCTCGCCGCGCGCCGTGAGCATCAGGACAGGGACGCGGCTATCCTTGCGCAGCCGCCTCAGGATCTCGAAACCGTCCAGTCCCGGAAGCATGACGTCGAGAATCACCAGGCGGAAGCCGCCCTCGAGGGCGCGCTGCAGGCCGCGGTGGCCGTCGTGCGCGCACTCCAAAGTGAACCCCTCGGTCTTGAGGAACTCCACCAGCAGCGCGCAGAGCTCGGTATCGTCGTCGATCAGCAGAAGTTGCACGGCTCTGAATGTAGCATGCGCCGCAAGTTGTGGCGGCGGCCACAGGGTGCTACAAATTAGATAGGCAGCGCCTCAGCGGGGTGAGGCGTTCGAGATATGCGAACCCTAGGTTGGCTGTTCTCCCTCGCGCTATGGGGAACGGCCGCGCAGACCATCAACTTCGATTCCGCCAAGCCGGGCACTGTACCGCCGGGGTGGACCACCGTCGCGGCGTTGCCCGGCGCCCCTCCGAAATGGGAGATCGTCAAGGACCCCAGCGCGCCCAGCCCGCCCTACGTGTTCGCGCAGGTTTCGCACGACACCGCCGACGGCAGTAGCCCGCTGGCCATCCTGGACAAAGCGAACGTGAAGGATGGCGACCTGAGCGTGCGAATGAAGCCGGTGGCCAGCAAGGAGTATCGCGCGGCCGGCATCGTGTGGCGGTACCGCGACCCCAACAACTATTACCTCGTGCGGGCGAATGCGGCGGAGAACAACATCATCCTATATAAGGTTGCGGACGGTAAGAGCACGCCGCTGGCGGCGAAAAGCGGCCCGCCGCAAACCTTCGGGGTGAAGCATCCCGTGCCCGAGAATCAGTGGAGCGTGCTGAAGGTGCAATTCCGCGGTCCGCTGTTCAGCGTGTACTTCAATCACAGACGCTTGTTCCAGGTGGTGGACTCGACGTTCGGCCAACCGGGGAAGGTGGGGCTGTGGACGAAGGCGGGCAGCGTGACGTACTTCGACGATTTCCGCATAGCTGGGAAGTAGGGCGAGCTTCGCTCGCCGTGACTGGTGGTTGGTGGCTGGTGGCTGGTGGTTGTGTTTTCCTGAACGATCAAAGCCCATGTGATTGGATCTACAGGCGGGTCCGCGGGTTGGGGGATCGGCTCGCTTCGTTCGCCGTGGCTGGTGGTTGGTGTCTGGTGGCTGGTGGTTGTGTTTTTGGTCTAGGGCAGGGATAGTGATCGCTTGTCCGTTGTGACGTGCGGTTCGGTTGTCAAAGAGCAGGGGGTCGGACTGCTAACGGGTGTCGGGCGTGATGGGGGATGAGAAGCCCGGCTGGGCCTCGCCCGCCGACATCACGTACTCGGGGTGCGGGGCCGCGTGTTCGGCTTGTACGGCTTTCGCGGTTTGCGCTTGCTGCCGCTGGCGGGCCTGGCGCTCCTTTTGGGCCTTCTTCAATTGGTGCAGGGCGGAGGTGAAGGATCGCTCCAGGCGCACACGATATATGGAAGCGTAGTTCAGCAGGACAATCTGCTCTTTGAACTCGAGGTCGGCTTCGAAGATTTGGCGCTCGCCTCTGGCAATGCGCGCGAGCAACCATTGGTTGGTGGCCATCTGCTCCAGATGGAGCCGCTCAGTGCGGGTTTGGGGCTGCCACTCGGCGGAGAGCTCGTCCCAAAGCTGCTTGTATTCTTCGGGATCTTCGCCGGGGATGAGCATGCTGTGGGCGCGCAGGCCGTAAGTGAGGGCGTTGACGCACGGCGGCTTTACCCTCGGGAGTTACCGGACCGGTAGAGTGCTGCGCATTCTGCCGGTTTGCTTCTTGTTGCTTGTCTGAAATTATCATTTGGATTTTCCTTTGGAGTGAGGGGATGATGCGCCCTTATTCCGATTCCATGCTATCTGGCGGGTGCTGGAAAACGGCTGCTGCGGGGAGGGTCGTTGGGTGGTAGGTGGTTTGGTTGGTAGGGGGCGGGGTTATTTTCGAAAGTTGTGACTGAAAACGGGTTGGGGTTGAAAATGTGGCCAAGATGGGCGGGAGCGGAGCTGGTGGGGAAGTATTCCCCGAGGGCGTTCACGGGACCGATCCGGTCGAACGGCGGGACCGAACAGTACACGTGATACACTTTGAGCAGATGAGTAATGCAATCACTGTTCGTCTGCCGCAGGATCTGGCGGAGTGGCTGGAAACTGCAGCGCGCAAAACGGGTATTCCTAAGGGACGCATCGTTCGAGAGGAACTTGAGAAAGCCCGAAACGCTGCCAAGCGTCCGTTCCTTCGCTGGGCGGGTGCGATTGCTGGACCAAGCGACCTCTCGATGCGCAAAGGCTTTTCTCGCAAATGAAGGCAATCGCGGACACGGGTTTTCTAGTCGCGTTCGGGAACCGGAAAGATTACCATCACGAGTGGGCGGTCGGGATTGCGGAAGGGGTCACCGAACCGCTAGTGACGTGTGAAGCGGTGCTAGCGGAGACCGCGTTTCATCTCGGTAGTAGCGCGCTGGTTCTGGCGTTATTGCGCGACGGCTTGGTGCGGTCCACATTTGTATTGAGCGAGCATGTTTCGCGACTGGCGGAGTTGGCGGCACGCTACGCGGATCGCAAGCCGGATCTGGCGGATCTTTGCCTGATTCGTCTTAGCGAATTGCATCCGCGGTATCCGGTGATCACCACGGATGTGGCCGACTTCCGGGTGTACCGGCGCGGCCGCCGGGAGACCATCCCTCTGATCCATCCTCGTGTGCGGTAAGAAGTGGTTAACGGCGTATGGCGGGGGAATCCGGCCCGCGACGCGTCCGACTTTCAAGTTTCGTCCGGACGGGGGCCTTTGGTGGGGGAGGGCGGCGGAAATTGGGTCGCGCCAACGGCAGTGGGGATTTGGGAGGGACTCTGGGTGGGTACCGTCACCCCTAGCTTGTCTACGCGAGGCTTGTGCCGCTTGCGCGCCCAGGTTCACGCCACAGCCATCACGCTCTGTGATCACTATGCCCGCAGGTCGGTTCCAATCACTGAAGGAGTGGGTTATCATCGACCATTACGGACAGGTCCTGCCGAATCAAGCCCTTGATGACTCTGCGTTCCGCCCCGATCTCGTCGAGGATTTGTTCCCGCAAACTCGAGGATGGTACGCCGTGAGGCGCTGAGACCACCACTTGGAACGCGATACCTCCTTGCGTGAAAATTGCGGGTGCCGATGAGATGACGTGGATTTCGGCTGGTGCCGAGGCCCCCAGATGTTGCACAAGGAAAGGCATTAGAACCGAGTCCCAAATGAGCCGCCTACAGTTTGATTTTTTATGAGACTCGTCAAATGGGATGGTGTGTGCGGCGAACTGAAGTTCGCCGTTGGCAGGCGAAAGCGCCTGCCCCACCTCAATCGGCCTGCAGGTTGACAACATGCTCTACTGCTTGCCCGCCTTGCCGGCGCTTTCCACCACGCTGCGCGCGAGGTAGTTCACCACCTTCGCTTCGTTGCGGGCCACCTCGTAATAGGCGTTCTTCAGCAACTGGTCCTTGCGGTTCAAGAGAGTCTCGCGAATGCTCTGCTGCACGCGCGGATCGTTCAGCTCGCGCTGGCCGGCAGATTCCTTGGCGATCACCTTGAAGATGCGGTAGCCTTCCTGCGTGTGGATGATCGGCGAAATCGCGCCGGGGGCCAGCGACATCACCATCTTGCGCAGCTCCACGTTGGCCTTCTCCAGGGCGGACTCCGGGATGAAGCCCAGATCGCCGCCGTTGGGCGCGGAGTTGGGATCTTCCGAGTAGCTTTGAGCGAGCATGGCGAAGTCCTCGCCGCGCCGCAGGCGTTCCTGGATGTCCTGGATCTTGCGGCTGGCCTCGCCTTCGCTCTGCGCCTTGCTGTTTTTCAGGTTGCGCACGTTGGCGTCGGGGTTGGGCGTCACCAGAATCTGGGCCATGTGCACGCGCGGCTCGGCTAGGTTGAAGCTAGCTTTGTTGGCATTGTAGAAGCTGCTGACATCGCTATCGGTGATGGTGATGTGGGAGGTAATATCCTTATTGATGAGCTTCTGGATGCTGAGCTGGCGGCGGATCTTGGTCTTCAGGTCGTCGAGCGTCATCTTGCTGCCGGCCAGTTGCTGTTCGAACTGCTCTTTGGTGTAGGGCGCTTTCAGCTCGGTCAGTTTGGTTTCCACGTCGGCGTCGCCGGCGAGCAGGCCCTGCTTCTCGGCGCGCTGCAGCAGGATTTCGTCGTCGATCAGGCTGCGCAGCAGTTCGAGCTTCTGCGCCATGGTCTGCTCGGCGCTGGAGTCCTGCGCGGCATTGGCGAGCTGCGACTGCTGATAGGTTCTGTCCAGCTCGGCATAGCCGATCGCGCGGTTGTTCACCGTGGCGGCGACGTTGGCGGGCGGCGCTTTCTTGCAGGCTGGGGCCAGCAGAAGAAGAAGCGCGGCCGCCGCGGCGCGCCAGGAGGATCGAAACATAACGATCCCTCATTGTATCCGGGTACAATGGCCTGCGGGAGAGAACCGCGGCTGGGTTGACAGGCGGAAGCGCCTGTCCCACTGCCACTGGAGGGAAACGCATGAGAGTCGGCATGATCGGCACGGGCGCCATCTCGCGCATGCACGCCCAGGCTTATCGCAACATTGGTTACCGGTTGACCGTTTGCACGGACATCAACCTGGAAGGCGGGCGGCGATTCGCGCGGGAGTACGGCGCCGAGTTCGTGGAGTCGTACGAACAGGTTTGCCGGCATGCCGATGTGGACTACGTGGATGTCTGCACCTTTCCCGATTTCCGCATGCAGCCCCTGGAGATCTGCGCGCAAGCCGGGAAGCACATACAGGTGCAAAAGCCCATTGCGACCAATCTGGAAACCGCGCGGACGATGGTGGAAACGGCCCGGCGGGCGGGCATACAGCTTGGGGTCGTCAGCCAGCACCGCTTTGACGATTCGAGCCTGTTTCTACAACGCGCGCTTGCGGCCGGGCGGTTGGGCAAGCTGCTGCAGTGCGATTGTTACGTGAAGTGGTATCGCTCGCCGGAATATTATGCGCGGCCGATCAAAGGCAGTTGGACGACTGAAGGCGGCGGCGCGCTGATCAACCAGGCGATCCACCAAGTGGACATTTTGCGCTGGCTGGCCGGTCCGCTACGCGAGTTGTACGCTGTCTGGCAGTTGGGCGCGCTGCACCGCATCGAATCCGAAGATGTAGTCAACGCGGTGGTGCGCTACGGTTCGGGCGCCACCGGCGTGATCCAGGCTGCCACGGCTTTTTGGCCCGGCTACACCGAGCGCACGGAATTCCACGGCACGAAGGGCACGGCCATCGTCTCGGGAGACAAGCTCACGGCTTGGGATGTCCGGGACGACTCGGGCGAGGCGCCGCCGCTGGCGCAGAATGTGGCGTCCGGTTCCTCGGATCCCATGGCGATATCGCTAGAGCCTTTCGAGCGCCAGTTCCTGGATTTCGGCGAAGCCATTCGCGCCGGGCGGCCACCGCTGGTGTCCGGCGAGGACGGTTACCGGGCGCTGGAGATCGTGGACGCCATCTACCGCTCCTGCCGCACGGGCGAAAAAGTCACGCTGGCGTGATTGCGCCCAACGGGCAGTACTAGGACAGTACCGATGTGACTGTCCTCCAGGCCCTGCCGCTGATTATGATGGGAGGCCATGCCTCTGACCGTCTTGCAGACCCGCGGTATTCCGGGCGGCGCCTGCGACCGCATCGTCGCCGCCGTGGAAGCCGCGGGAAAGCGCACGTGCGGGCGCTTCGAGGCCTGGATGACGGCGGATGGCCGCGGCAGCGTGCGGGTGGTGATCACCGGGCCCAAGGACTTCGACCGGCACCTGGCGTTCGCCGTGGATGAGGCCGAGGCCGAGATTACCGAGCGGGTGCGGAGGGCGGTGGAGGAGTAGGGCGAGCGGGCGAGCGGCCGAATTTGGCCCGTCAAACGGGATTGGCAGGCGAAACCGCCTGCCCCACCAACATTGGGCGACACGGCGATCGGTGTCCGGGCGGCTGCACGAGAGTGTGGCCTTGGCCCGTCAAACGGGACTGGCAGGCGGCAGCGCCTCCAACATTGACAAACGGCGCCGATGTCACGAGCGGGCGAATTTGGCCCGTCAAACGGGATTGGCAGGCGAAACCGTCTGCCCCACCAACATTGGGCGACACGGCGATCGGTGTCCGGGCGGCTGCACGAGAGTGTGGCCTTGGCCCGTCAAACGAGACTGGCAGGCGGCAGCGCCTCCAACATTGACAAACGGCGCCGATGTTACGAGCGGGCGACGCTGGCCCGTCAAAGGGGATTGGCCGGCGAAAGCGCCTGCCCCACCAGCCGGCAGCGAAATGATTTTACGCGATACGCGCCGCCACCCACCTGCCAGTCGTGATAGAGTAGAACACCACAGGGCAGTAAATCACCGCAACAGGGAACCACCATGAAGGCTTTAGCTCTCGCAATATTTCTCTCCTGCGCTTCTGTTTCGCTCCAGGCGAGTCAAAACCTGGAGCATGCCCGCCAACTGGAAGAATCGGGGGATGCCATGGGAGCGCGCGCGCTACTGGAGCGTGCCGCGCAAAATTCTCCGGACGATGTCACCGCGTTGACGGAATACGCCGAGTTTCTGGATCGCTACGGCGATCCGGCCTGGAAAGACGCATACAACAAGGTGCTGGCGGCGCTGGATAAGCCCGCCGGCAGACAGTCGCGGGCAGCCGTGGCGCGGCGCATGGCGGAACTTTCTTTCCTGGAGGGCGACCGCGCCGCGGCCTTGCGCTCCCTGGATGTGTATCGCGACGCCGGGGGCAGTGCGTCAGCTCCGGCCCCTGCCGCGGGCGGCGCGAACGAGGAACGCCAGTATATCGAGATACCGGGGCCTTTGCGTTCCTTCAGCCGCATGGCCGCGGTGGCCGGCGATGGCCAGCTCGACGATTTCCTGCAGGCGCTGGCGCGCAACGTGGTCACCAATGGCTATCAGGCTTCCCACAGCAACGAAGCACTGGAACAGACCGAGTACCTCAAGCTGGTGCATCGCTATCTTTCGCAAGCGCGCGAGCTCGACAAGCTGGCCGGCGGCAAAGCGATCAAAATCGAGAACTGCGATTCGCCGGTGGCCGCCGACTTGCTGCGGATTCTAGGCTTCCGCATGCGCGGCGGCTGCGGCAGCGAAGTGGTTCTGGAAACGGTCAACGCCACGCGCGCCTTTCTCACCACCGATTCCGGCTTTCCGCTCCCCGAATTGGAGCAGGCGCTGCGGACCAACCGCCCCTTTTCGTACGACTACCAGCCGGCGCGCGTCCCGATATTGTTCGGCGCCGACTACTGGCTCTCGGCCAAAGAAAAGGAAACCGGCGATTTCATCGATGTGTTGCTGGGCGATCCGGCGCTGTGCCGGTTGTATCTGGGAATCTCGAAGCTGGATCGCGAGACCGCCGGCGAGTTCCGTAAGAATATTCAAATGCCGCGGCTCAAGGCGTTCGCGCACGTGCTGGATTTCTTCGGCGGCATGTTCGAGGTGCGGGATGGCAAGGCCGTGGTGCCCGGCGCCCCGCGCACGGTCCCGGTATGGACCGAATTGGTGGGCACGCCCCCGGACCAGGGCGCCGCGTTCTTCGAGAAACTCATCGCGCGGGACGATGGCTGGCTGGCGAGTTACTTCGACGCCCTGGCGCGCCTCAACGGTCCGGCCAGGGAGTATTTAACCGATCCCGTCCGCATGAAGCGGTTCTATCTGGCGATCCGCGGGAAGGTGACCACCCCCGGACCGGCGCGGCCGGTATTCCGATCCAACGCGGACATGATGCTGCTCACGACGCGGCTGTGGATCGAGCCCGACGGCCGGCCGCACATTCCAGGCGGCCTGCAGGTCTGGAAAGAGCTCTTTGTCAACCATCCACAGGGGAAGTACGACGCGAAGCTATCCCGCGCCGCCACCGCCTGGAAGGATGGTGACGACGTACTGGAAGCCCTGTTCGGCCTGACGCGCAAGTCCGTGGAGAACGAGCCGCTGAGGATCTTCATGGCGCTGAGCGATCTGGACCGTTACCGTGCGACGCCGCTCACCGCGGACACTGCTAATCTGCTGGCGCGGGATTACCACGAGTATGGGAGCCAGTATGCGATCTTCAATGACGCCGCGGCCCTGAGCGACAAATCCATCGTGCTGTTCATCGACACTGCCGAGGCGCTCAGCAGTCTCAAGGATCCGATACTGCTGTCCGACACACTGGGCACGATGCAGGCCCTGGTGGGGCTGTGGCAGATCTTTTCGCGGCAGGAGAGCCTGCCGCCTTCCAAGGCGGATGAGACTTTCGCGGCGCTACTGCGTCCCTTTGGCGGGGTGCGCAACGATCGCATGCTGTTCGACGCGGGTCGCGATGGCGTCAACGTGCTTCTTTCGGCGACTGGTTCGCCGCCGGACAGCCTGCGGGGCGCGTCGCCGCAAGGGCGGATCGTCGACCTGCTGGCTGGCGCGGCCAACCCCAGCGACGTCGACTCGCATACCCAGATCGTGCAGGATATGGTGCGAATCCTGGAAGCGCAGCGCATCGTTTCGCTGGACGACCTGTTCGAGCTGGCGGCGCACCTGGATGGCCTGCAGCACGGCGAAAAGCTGAACACCGCACTGGTCCACCGGCTGGCCGCCCGCATCAGCGAGATCCCGCTGCCGCGCGCCACGCTCAGCTCGATCGAGAAGAACGCGCTCTCGTTCGGCTTCTATACCGAGAAACACGTAGATGCCGAGCGTAAGCTGAACTTGCGTGCGGCGGTGGAGAAAGCCTCGGGCGATAAGCTGCGCGAGGTGCGCGGGCTGCTGGCGCCCTTCCTGCGCGACACGCTGGTGGCTTACAATTATGTCCACTACGCGCCGCCCGGAGCGCAGGTCCTATACACCAATCCCCTGTTCGTGCGCAGCCACGATTTCCTGGGAGTCCAGAGTGCCAGCCACTTGTGGCGCACCACGGAGGTGTTTGGTTCGGGCTGGCCCTCGAACGGCGGCGGGCGGCTGGTGGGTTCGCTCGCGGGATTGCCATACGCGCTGGCGGAAGCCGAGCAGAATTTCCTGGTGCCGGACCAGACCCAGGCGCTCATCTGGGGCGACCTGGTGCCGCAGATCATCGTGAGCGCGGTGGTCCCGCGCTGGTGGAAGGTGACGCCTTCGCAGATGCATTGGCTGGCCCTGCACATGCGCTACGGAGAATCGCTGCTAGCCGAATCCGTTCTGGATCCGGCGCTGCGCCAGGAAGTGCTGCACACGCTGAGCGCACAGGCCGCGCCGGCGCGCGTCAGGCAAGTGGGCCTGTTGCTCGAGGGCGGCGACGTGCCGGCGGCCATGAACAAGGTGACGCCCTCGGAGTTGTTCGTGGTGGCCACGCATATGGCGGCAAGCCCCAAGGCTGCGCCTTCGCCGCTGCTGGCGGAGATCCGCCGGCTGGCGGCCGCATCGCCGCGGCAGATCAACTATCCGGCGATTTCGGCCGCCTTCGGAACGCCCAAGCCTACGCTGGCGACCTCGTACCGTTTGGATTTGCTGAACCTGCGCACCTTCCCGACGTTGATGGGATACTCCAGCCGCATTCTGGCCGAGAGCTGGGAGTCCAATACGCTCTACTGGGCGGAACTGGCGGACGAGACGTACATCCCGCCCTCGCAGCTCAATGTGCGCATCCCGCAGTGGACCCAGAAGCTGGTGGAGCATATCTTCGCCTCGCACCTGGAGGATTGGCCTGCGGTGCTGCGCTCGCTGCATACCGTGGGCAACGACGTGCGCGCCAAGACCCGGCCGTCCATGGCGGGGGCGACCGCGCCCGCGGAAACGGGTTTACAATCTCAGTAATCGGGTGAACCATGAGTATCCTTTCTCGACGCGGTTTTCTGGGAGCGGCAGCGGGCGCGGCATGCCTTAAGGCACAGGAAGGGCAGCGCCCGGTCTTCCGCGTGAAGGTGGACATGGTGGTGCTCAGCTTCACCGTCACCGACAGTCACAACCGCTATATCAACGGCCTGAAAAATACGGATTTCAAAGTGTACGAAGATGGCATCGTGCAAAAGATGGCCACCTTCGCCGAAGGGACCAAGCCTCCTATGCAGGTCCTGGAGAACGGCACGACGCGCCCGCTGGTTGGCGGGGAGCCCGTGGAGGTTGCCGGAAAACCGGGCGTCGACCTGCACAGCGACGCCTTCGTAGGGACGAATGTGTTCGTGTTGTTCGACACCAGCAACTTCATGTACCGCGGCTTTGTGTACGCCGAAGACGCCATCGCCGATTTTGTGCGGGGGCTGGACCGCGCGGACTCCGTGGCGGTTTACACGTTCAGCCGCAATCTGTCGCGCGCCGCGGTGCTGACCCGCGACCGCGGCGATGCTATTGGCGGGCTGCGAAAATCCGTGGCCGGAGACGATACGGCGCTCTACAACGCTCTGCTGCTCACGCTGCGGGATGCCGCGCGGGTGCCGGGGCGCAAGGTAGTCATCGTCTTCTCCAACGGCCCCGATAACGCCAGCATGGTGGCTCCCGACGATGTGCGCGCCGTCGCGGAAGACGAAGGCATCCCCATTTACGTGATCTCGACCAACGAAGTCAATAAGGATCCGATTTCGAGCGGCGTGTTCCGGCGCATCGCCACGCGCACCGGCGGCAAGGCTTATTGGGCCAAGACCTGGCAGAAGCAGGTGGAGGCTTTCGAATCCATCCGCGAGGACTTGGGTAACTCATATACAGTGACTTACTATCCGCAGCCTAATCCGAACGAAGGTTTTCGTAAGATTTCGGTGGAGATTGTTTCGGACGTGGGGAAGAAGTACCGCGTGCGGTCGCGGCCGGGGTATCGGCCTAGAGGCGGATTTTAGAGTTCTGGTTAGTGTCGTCGCATTCGCAATCGGTTTTCCGATATGCGACCGTAATTGCGACGGCGCCGGTGGCATGGCCGAATCGAGCTCGCGATACGCGCTTGGGCCGAGACTGTCGCCATCAAAGTGCTGCTACTAACAGCGGCCCGAGTATTACGCCCGCTTCGCCTCGCGGCGAATCCCCTCGGCTATCCACATCCGCAACTGTGTCTGCTAGCCAACTGATTTGGCCGCCGCGATCTTCTTCGCCGCGGCGATTTGCTCCGGACCCAATCGAATTGAAATCGGGGACTTGGCCGCCGCATGGCGTTTCCGGATTGAATTCGCCAACGCCTTGGACGGCTTAGCTGGCTTGCCCTCGGGTAGTTGATTCCATACTTCCGCCACGGAGTGCGTGTCGAAATACTCGGCCGCCGCCTCGTCCGAGCGAAACTTCGGCAGGGGCGCTTTCGCCGCAGGGGGTTTGGTCTTCATACGATCCACCTTACTTGCGGCGGAACAGGCGCCGCTCGCTATCTTCCATATCGCGGGCCGTTACCACTCGGATCACGCCCCTGGACCGGCAGAGTAGTCGCGCCCTATCCCAAGGCGCGGAACTGCGCCTCAGCGCGCACCTTGTCCAGGCAATCGGGCAGAATGCCGCGTTGACAGGCGAAAGCGCCTGTCCCACCTCATTGCCGCCAACCTGGCCTGCCGGAGCAATGCATATACAACTCGCTACTTGCGCAGACCAGAAGGCTGGCTACGTCAGGACCCGGCCAGCTCGTTCATGCGCTCCACCTGCTTGACCAGGAACGGCATGTCCGAGAATGGATCGCCGCCGAAACGGGCCCAATAGACCCGGCCCTTCTTATCGATGAGGATGGTGGAGTGCAGCTCGATATCCTCGAAATCGTCGTAGGAATGGAAGCGCCGCGCGTTGGTGTGATCCGGGTCGGACAGCAGGCGCGCGGGCAGGTCGCCGAACTGCTTCAGCGCCTCGCTGTTTTTCTCCGGCGGTGCGCTGCTGACCGCCAGTACGACCGTATTCAGACGCTCCCACTCATCCTTGTTCTTCCCAATCTCATGCAACTGGCGAATGCAGTGCGGGCACTCCGGCCCTAGATAGAACACCAGCAGCACGTTTTTGCCGCGGTACTCCGCAAGCGAGACTGACTTACCCGAGGAATCGTGGACATCCAATGCGGGCGCCTCATATGGCTCCCAGCGCGGCGGACCGAAATGATCGAGAGACACGCGCGCGTAGTTGCGCTGCGGCGCGGGCGACGAGTCGCGCGGCGTGGCGGTGATGCCGGTGGCTTTGGCGCGCTCGATGATTTTCAGGCCGGCGTCGGCATTCGAAGCTACGAACAGCAGGCGGGCCATGTCGTCCGCGGCCTTGGCCTTATCGCCGAGCGCGGCGTACGCGCGCACCAGTCCGGAGAGCGCGAAGATATCGTTATGGGTCAGCTCTAGCGCCTTTTCGAACGCTTGCGCCGCCAGCACAGGACTCTTGGCATCCAGGTAAGCCTCGCCCAAACTGTTGTAGAGCGACTGCGGATAGAACGGCGGGTCCGCATATTGTTTCTGCATGTCATATTCGCGCCCGGCGGCATCCGCCAACAACCCCAGGCCGACAATGGTATCGCCAGCTTTGCCGCGCGCAATTGCGAATCGCCCTTTCAGCTCCAGCGCCTCGATCGTGTAGGTATCCTCCCAGTCCTTATTCTTGTCCAGATCCTTCTTGAGCGCGGTGTGAGCAGCAATGCTCTTCGCAGCTTTCTCCAGGTCGCCCTTGCCCAGCCAGACGCGCGCCTCGGAGTAAGCCTTGTTCATCTTGTCTTCATAGACGTCGCGCCATGGAATGGTCTTGGGATTCAGCAGATCGTCCCAGCGCTCGAAGCCGATCAGCGCCCGTTGCATCGCCGCGATGCCACGCGAGTGCGTGCTGTATGTGTTTTCCTTGTTATCGACCGGGTCGAGCGGCGCGTCGATCAGTTGCCGCGCGCCGAAGATGGCGGCCTCCGCCATCCCAAGCTGCTCTTGTATATAAGAAAGGTAAGTGCGGTTATGTGCGTAGTTCCAGTTATTGAACGGGAACGTAAGGCTGGTCCGCATGTACTGCTTCTCGACGCGCGTGGCCGCATCCATCGAGAGCGCCGCCTCGTGCCACATGCCCAGGATGCTGTAGATGTGTCCCGGCATGTGCTGGGCGTGGCCGATGCCCGGCACCAGGTCGGTGTAGGCGCGGCAGCTTGCGAGGGCCTGCTCGGGTTGGTTGTAATCCCAATTGTGGATGCGGTAGTGGTGCGCGCCGGGATGGTTGGGCTCGCGCGCCAGGATCTCGCGGATGATCAGCTCCGCGCCATAGCGCGAGTCGCCCATGGTGACCAGCGCCAGCAACGCGCGCGCCTCCATGTCGTCCGGATACTTCACGCAGAGCGTTTCGAGCTTCTTGATCTCGGCCCGGCGCTGCTCGCGGTAATCGCGCTCGCCGCTATCGTCGCGCACCGGATCCTTCAACAGGACGGCCTCCTCGGCCTCGATATAGAGGCGCTCGCGCTCGGTGACTTTGTCCTTGCGCTTGACGGCTTCGCGCAGGAAGTCGGCGGCGCGCGTGTCGTCGGGACCGCGTCCGCTGGTGGCACGCGCCAGGCCCCAATAGGCCATGGCATTGTCCGGTTCGAGCTTCAGGCACCAGCGGAAGGAGCGCTCGGCTTCGTAATCCCAGAAAGAGTGCAGCAGGGCGTTGCCCTGATTGAACCACTGCTGGACCTCGGGGTTCTTGGTGGTGATGGGGAAGGGGGCTACGCCGATGCCTTCCATGACCCAGGGCTTTTGGCGTGGACCGACGTCGAAGGCGGCGCCATGCGCGGAGTGGCCTTTGTCGGGTTTGTCATCGTTTGGGGAGAACTGCGCGTAGATGCTGGGACAGGCGGCGAAGGCGGCTGCCAACAGGAGAGAGCATGCTGGTTTCATCGCTGACAGTATAGCGCGGGGAACTTCGTTCGCTGTGGGTGGTGGCTGGTGGCTTGTGGCTGTGTCATCCGCATTTGGGTGTGGCCGCGCTCCTGCGGCGGTTCATGCATAGCAGTGCGATTACCACAGCAGCGGTTGCAGTGTGGGACCGCTTTTCGATTTCTTCGTTGCAACAGGTTGCACTGTATCGCATTGGGCTATTGAGTTTGGCACCGGAGCGGCCCGTTTGCGGACCTACTTACCGAGTCGCGCTGACATACTGAAAAACCGGTGAGGCGCGCGGCTATGATCGGAGTGGTCTTCCAGGAGGACCAGCCTACCGCGAGTGTTCGGCGATCTTAGCGAATGGGTTGGCGGTTCGTGCGTGTTTTCAAGAAGATCCCTGCAAGGCTTGGCGCGTGCTCGAAAACCGGCCAGAGGTTCAGCATCGACCGTAAGTGCGCGGGCAGTTTGCGCCGATTGGCAATCGGCGCGCAGGATGCCATCCTGCCCCACGGGCAAATCAGGGTGCAGGCTCCGGCGCTGCCAGCACGGGCGAGTGCCCTGGCTCTTGCCGCACTTCTAGCGGACGGGGCGAGGCGCTGCAATCCGGCAGCGGCGTGATCGAGTAGTAGTTCAATCCATAGCGCCAGCTACGGTGCATAGTGGCGATGCAGACGCGATCGCGCTGGCTGGCGATTTGTTGCCACAACGGGCGCGCGGACCCAGCGCGATCGATGGCCGGCAGATCGGTCCACTTCAGAAGCACGACGCCAACTGTTGCCGCTACAGCCATCGCGGCTAGCGCGGCTGTTCTATGGCCGCGGCGTTCCAGACCGTAGATGCCCAGCGCCAGCGCCGGCGGCAGAAGCCAGGTCCATTGAAATGCGGGGAGCGGCGCGCGCGAAACGCCTGCCGCGAGCGCTTGCGGGAGGATGGGGAGCGCTACCGGTATCGAGAGCAGGCAGAGCGCCGCAGCAGGCAGCGCCCAGCGTGCGCGTTGGGCTTGCGCGAGGCCGGCTCCCATCAGTGCCGCCGCAGCGGGTGTCAGAGGAAGCAGGTAGCCGGGCAATTTGTTTCTTGAGAGGGAAAAAAAGACCAGGCCGAAGAGGAGCCAGAGCAAGAGGAATCGGCGGCGGGGATCTGCGTAGAGCGCACGCTGTGCGAGCAGCACGATGAGCGGCGTCCAGGGAATAAGCGCGGCTAGCAGCACCGGCAGATAGAACCAAAAGGGCTGACCATGCGCCAACGATGCGGTGGTGAAGCGCTCGAAATGCTGCTCCCAGAAGAGCGTTCGCAGGAAGGCTGCGCCGTTGCGCAGGTAGCACAGCATGTACCACGGCAGGGCGACGATCAGAAAAGCGCCGCTAACCGGTGGGCGCAGCAGATCGGTCCAGCGCCGGCGGCCGCACCATAGCAGCGGCAGGGCGAGCACCAGCGGCACGAGGCCTTTAGCCAGCACCGCCAGACCGAGCAGAGCGGCGGCCAAGGGCAAGCGGCGGCGGTCACCGGTTCCGATCCAATCGAGCGATAGCAGCATGGCGGCGGAGAACGCGGCGGCCATAGGCAGATCCGTCGCTCCGATGAAGCTGTATCCCAACCAGGCGGCCGAGGTTCCCAGGACGATGGTTGCCGTCCAGGCAGTGCGCGCGCTGAATTCGCGTGTGAGGATCCATTGGAAGAAGATCAGGAAGGCGACGGAGAGGAGGGCCACTGGGATGCGCGGGGCCAGGTCTTCGCTGAATCCCAGCCGGAACGCTGCGCCGGTCATCCAGTAGAGCAGCGGCGGTTTCTCGAACCACGGCTGGCCCCAGAGACGCGGCGTGATCCAATCGCCGGAGTGCGCCATTTCGCGGGCGATGGAGGCGTAGCGCGGCTCGTCGGGTCCGAGCATGCCGGCGGCGGAGAGGCCGGAGAAGTAGAGCAGGCAGAGCAAGGGGAAGGCGAGCCACCAGGCGCGCGGAATCCGGGAGAAGGGGTTAGACACTGATGCACACAGGTTAGCGCACAGCGGCGGGATGGAGGCGAATCGCGGGCGGAGCGCGGAGCGGATCCTGTGGACTTTGCATGTGGCGCCAGTTTCCTGTACTTTGGAGTTATGAAACAGGAAATCCTTCGGCGATTGGAGGAAGTCGTCTGGGTCGACCCAGACCGGTTGTCCGGAGCGCCCTGTTTTAGGGGAACCCGGGTTCCCGTGCAGATGCTCATCGACCATTTGGCGGCCGGCTTCTCGATGGACGAATTCCTGGAGACCGTGCCATCCCTTGAGCGGACTCAAGCTCAGCGCTTTTTAGATCTCGCCGGAGAGCAGATGCAGGAATGCGCATCCTCCTTGACGAGTGTGTAAACCCCCGGCTCCGCTTGGCCTTTCCTGGCGACGCCGTGAAGACCGTTGTGGAGATGGGCTGGCAGTCGCTTACGAAGGAAGGAAGCGGCACTACAGTTCGGTGTCTTCGGCTAAAGCTGAATAACGGTGAGACTGGGGATCAGTTGAAAGTGCCTGACGTTGGCGGTTCCGACGCGATATCCGAGTTCGAGCGCGCTTGCGCCGATAAGCAGATCCGAAAGAGGGATACGGACACCTTGCGCCTGACTCTCTCCGTCAATCTGTCCGGCACGGAGGGCGATCCGGACCGTCACAGGCTGGATGGGAACGCCTGTCAGGAGATCGTCAAGAAACCGCTGGCGGCGGCTGCGGCGCTCGGTAGTATCCGCACGGGTGACGCCGTGCGCGAGTTCTAGCACCGTGACGACGGACAGCGCGATTTCTTCGTCGCCTGTTTCCTGCGCCACGGTCTCCAAGAGCTGCCGTGCGTTCTTACCCTGTCGTTCCGCTGAAACGGCCGCCGTCGAATCGAGCATCAGTCCCAAGCTGGAGGCTCCAGTGCTTCCCTATGAGCGACGATGGCGGCTTCTACGTCCTTCGCGAAATCGGCATCGATGGTGGCTGCGGATCCCGGCGGTATCAGAGCGATGCACTCGGAGATTTTGCGATGCACGGGTTCCGCCGCGCGAATCACCGCGACCGGCCGCGCGTCGCGCTCGATGATGACCTCGGCTCCGGTCTCGACCCGTTGCAGAATCGCTCGGATGTCCCTGGCCAAATCATTCTCCGTAATGTGCAGCGGCTTCATATCTGGGATCATAGCGTTTTTTCCTCCTCGCTGTCCGCGGGGCCTGCCGGATCATTTTGTAATGTTGAGGAGCACCATCACGCCGCCGGTGCTATCGGGTGCTACCAGATCCGGCAGGCCGGCGGTGGGCGACTGGCCGTGCAGGTTCTGCAGTAGGATCTGGCCTTCGCCCGGACCTGCGCCCACTGCGAACGGCGTCGCGAATGTGCCCTTTCCCGTGCCCAGCGCGATCCCTATGCTTCCGGCCGATGGCAACAGGAGGTCCGGAATGCCGTCCCCGTTCACGTCCCCGATCTGGGCCGGAAGTACACCGGCAAAGCCAAACGGGTACTCAATACCGGCCTGGCCCTCCGTAAACCCTCCCTGCCCGTTGCCCAGATATACGCGGGCCGTGAAATTGCCGGACTGCGTAACCACCGCGTCCAAGTTCCCATCCGCGTTCAGATCCGCCAGCATTACGGCCACAGGCCCATCAGCGTTTTTGATGCTCGTAACCGTGAAGCCGCCCATCTGGTTGTTTAGCAAGACGTACAGCCCTGCGTCTCCCTGGCCGTCGGGAGCCGCAGTGGCCACTAGATCCGTCCAACCGTCGTTGTTGACATCGCCGGCGGCGATCCAGTCAAGACCTGACGGCGGAGTGGGGATTATAGGTACCGGCGCTTGGAAGGTCCCGTCCCCATTCCCCAATGCCAGTTCGTTCGAAGAATCCGCAAAATCGGGTCTGCCGTCGTGGTTGAAATCCCCCAGCACCAGGACGGTAGCTGGTCCGACAGGGATGACGCTGGCCAGCGTGAATGTTCCGTCTCCATTGCCCAGATAGGCGCCTACGCCTCCCAGGCTGTTAGCACCTATCAACAAATCCGGGATGCCGTCCCCGTTCAGATCGCCTGTGATGGGGCAGCCTGGACCGGATAGGGGGATCGTGGCGCCTGTGGTGTACGGCGCACTAGCTTTGCCGGTCCCAACTAGAATGACGATTCCTGCTGTCGTGGGCACCGCCAGGTCCGGCTTACCATCGCCGTTGAAATCCGCGGCCGCGCCGCAGTTGCCGCTACCCGGTACTGATGTCCACTCGCCATCAATGAACGTGCCCCGGTCCGTGTTCAGTAATACCGAAGTAGCGCCGTTTTGTCCCGCGATGATATCCACCCTACCGTCTTTCCGCAAATCGGCCAGCACTACGTTGATCGAACTGCCACTGCTCTCAACCGGATAATAGACCGGCGGCGAAAAAGTCCCGTTGCCCAAGCCCAGAGCCACAAAGCCTGTGCTGCTCACCAGATCCGGTATGTCGTCCCGGTTTGCGTAGCCAATAGCAAACTGCTCGCCGGGCAGGGAGGTCAGAGTGGGTGCAGAAAAGCCTCCTTGTCCATCGTTCAGGTAAATATACACGTCGCCCGCACTCGGGGATGTTGCGACTACGATATCGGGGTGGCCGTCGCCGTTGAGGTCGCCAGCGGCTATCCAGGTCGGATAGGTACCGCTGTAGAATACCGGGGTTTGAAATGTGCCATTGCCATTGCCGAACAGCACGATGAACCCGGTCGGCTGGCCAAATGGGCGATAGGCCACCGCGAGATCGAGATATCCATCTCCATTGAAGTCGGCCGCTGCCAGAGTGGCGCTGTTCGTGGCGCCGGAAGGATTAATGGGAGTGAGCACGCCCAGGTTGAACACACCCCCTCCTTTGCCAGTATAGAGCCAGATGCCGCTTTCGTCAGGCACAACGGCGTCGGGTATACCATCGCCGTTGAAGTCCCCGACAACTACGTAGCCGGCTCCGCCGCCTGCGTAGGATATCCCAGGTTGGAAGGTTCCGTCGCCATTTCCAAGGCAGACTTCGATTCCCCCAGAACCGATGACCAAGTCGGTTTTGCCGTCCCCGTTCAGATCGATGGGCACGAACGACGAAAATCCCTGTGCACCAGGTACAGTCGTCTTGGGGCCTACGCGGAAGGTGCCATTGCCGTTTCCCAGCAGGGTGTCGACGCCCGTCGCGAAGATCGTGATCAGGTCCGGGATACCGTCGCCGTTCACGTCGGCGACGGCAACCTGCCCCGGTGCGGACGGGTAGTCCCGCCGAGCGTAGAACTGTGGTTGCGTAATTGCCGCAGTTAGCGCGCCGCAGCAAAACATCAACAGCAGAGCAACACTTCGCATTGCTACACCTCCGAGTATGGACCTTCTACAACTCCAGAATCACCGGCATGATCAGCGGGCGGCGCGAGGTCTCTTTGATGATGTAGCGTTTCAGGTCCGCGCGGATTTTTTCCTTGATTACGCCCCAGTCGGTCTTTTCCTCTTTGTTGGAGGCTTCCAGGGTTTTCGCTACTATCTGGCGCGCGGACTGCATGAAATCCGAGCCGTCTTCGGCTAGTGCGAAGCCGCGGCTCACGATTTCCGGCAGGCTCTCCGCCTTCCCGGTGTGCCGGTTGATGGCGATGATGGGCAAAACGATGCCGTCTTCGGAAAGATGCCGACGGTCGCGGATCACCATTTCTTCGACCACTTCGTCGACCGATCCGGAATCGATGCATACGCGCCCGACCGTCACCTTGCCGGCTTTGCGCGCGCCGTGGTGATCGATCTCCAGCACGTCGCCGGATTCCATGATGAAGGTCTC
>Ga0181538_10002029_pt1 | contig 21651 bp, 21 predicted proteins | sample PEATcosm2014_Bin_40_FD_119773 | JGI IMG/M metagenome (GOLD analysis project Ga0181538, IMG submission 119773) | Peatland microbial communities from MTU Mesocosm Facility, Houghton, MI, USA - PEATcosm2014_Bin23_30_metaG | ecosystem: Environmental > Terrestrial > Soil > Wetlands > Peat | place... | reverse complement strand
TCCCCCCTGGCTGCGGCCATTGCCGATGATTCGCCTCGCTCGGTCGGCTGCATGGCATACGTCATATACCCAACTACCGCGATGCACGTTAGTGCTATGATATTGCTAATCTTCATTCCATTTCCCCCTGATTTGAAGATTCAGGCGCTATGCAATTCATGTGCTCTAGCGCCTTATTATTTTATTTACTCCGATTTTTCATCGATCAATCGGATCAGCTCTTCTGCGGCGCTGACAATTGCCATATCACCGCGTTTTTCTGCAAGCTCGATGCTATGCTCTAAAGCACATCGTTGGATTTCGCGCAAATCGCCACATGGATATTCATAATGTTCTTTTACATTACGATCATAGGCATCATTTTTGCCAAGAAACCAAAGGCCATACTCTTTCATGTCGTGATTATCGATATATTCGATCACTTCATCGCGAGTCGGTTTCTCTTCGTTCCAGTCAGCATCAAATGAAGTACATTCGCCTGCTTTAATGAGATATTTTGCGCGCTCAACTGCCGCTTGGTTTAAGGTGATAGCCATCGAAAACTCCCTTTAATAATTAAGGAATTAATAAGGATTTATCTTCCTTAGATATAGCAGATCACATTTTCAGATAGCAATGGTGTGAAAAACTTGATGAGATTGAAGTTCATTTAATCGAGTAAGTCTTCATCCTCAGCGGGGACGAATAACTTATCAAACTCCATGGCAATTTCTTGCAGCCGCTTGATCATATCATCAGATACGTCTTGATCCTTGAGAATGGTGGCATAAAGATCCTTGTAAACCGATTGAACGAAGCTTACAAATTGCCTGATATACATCTGCACATCTTTGACTTCTATCTTATCGAGGAAATCTTCCTTGAGCAGGAAGAGAATGAGGGCTTGATCCACGAATGAATAACCAACAGCTTGCGGCTGCTTTAAGATCTCAACCGCACGAGCACCGCGGGCCAATTTTTTGCGCGAGATCTCATCGAGCTCAGTACCAAACTGAGCAAAATCGAGAAGCTCATTATATTGCGCAAGCTCAAGCCGGAGCGCTTTGGTCATTTTTTTGATCGCCTTGGTTTGGGCTGCGCCGCCAACGCGTGATACCGAAAGTTCAATGTTAACCGCCGGGCAAATGCCTTGGTTAAAGAGTTTCGTATCGAGAAATATTTGGCCATCGGTGATCGAAATGAGATTGGTGGGAATGTAGGCGGTGATATCATCACCCTGAATTTGGACGATTGGTAATGCGGTTAATGAACCGCCATTAATAAGTTTGCCGGCACGCTCAAGTAAGCGTGAATGGAGGTAGAAGACGTCACCCGGATATGCTTCACGCCCCGGGGCACGGCGCAAAAGGAGAGACATTTCGCGGAATGCGATCGCATGATTGCTCAAATCATCATAAATGATGAGTACATCTTTGCCTTGATCACGGAAATATTCGCCGATAGTGCAACCGACATACGGCGCAAGATATTGATTAAGCACCGCCTCGCTTGAATCAGCGCTGATCACAATGCAATAATCCATCGCGCCCTGTTCTTCAAGCGTGCGCGAGAATCGCGCGAGATTTGCTTGCCGTTGGCCGATGGAGACATAGATACAAATAACGTTTTTCCCTTTTTGATGCAAAATCGTATCGAAAATGATGGAAGTTTTTCCGGTATTGCGGTTACCGATGATCAGTTCACGCTGCCCTTTACCGACGGGTACCAGCGCATCAATTGCAATAATGCCAGTTTCAAGCGATTCACTCACGGGGCTGCGTTCAATGATTTGCGGAATGCCAACCTCGATCGAACGATGTTCTTTGCAGACAATTTCGCCCAGTGCATCGAGCGGCCTGCCCAGCGCATTGATCACGCGCCCAAGCATCGCATCACCAACGGGTGTTTTAAATACGGTACCGGTGCGTTTGACTACTTCAAGTTCTGCAACGGCGACTGCGGCATAGAGTAAAAATATTGCCACAGAATCTTCATCAAGACTGAATACGATCCCTTTGTTGCCACCCTCAAATTCGATCAACTCGCCATAAATGGCGTTGGTAAGGCCGTAGATGGTACAAATGCCATCACCAACTTGTACAACAATCCCAATCTCATCGAGGGTTTCTTGCGGCACATCGCGTAATGATTTTTCAAACAATGAAACCAAATCGGTACTTCTATCTTTCATATCATCCTTCAGACGCCATGTGCAACGCGAGGTCGCGCAACTGTTTTCGTATTGAATGTTCCCATAAAATGGTCTTGCTTTGGGCCCTAATGCCCGCTATCAATGATGCATCGTGGGTATAGGTATATATAATATCGTTGCCGGTCTGACGCGCAAGAAATTGTTGAACCTTATCTAACGATTCGGCAGATATGCTATGCGAACCGGTAATCTCGCATGCCATGATTTTATGCGTTTCATAATAAAGCGCCACGAGTTCACGCAGCGCACCATAAATCAAATGCCCCCTACTTTCTTGTAAAAGCAGGTGCACTAAAGCGATAAATGGTTTTTTATTGGAAAAATTTTCAAAAAGCTTATCAAGTGCGCGCTCTTTCACCGCAAGATCTATGCGCGAAAGACGCAAGAAGAATAACGCTTTTTTATGCTCGCCAAGGAAATTGATAATCTCTTGAACATGCGCAATATCATCACGAGAAATCGATTGCCCAAACACGTTCATTACGGCCTGGGCATATTTTCGTGAAAGTCGTATTTGATACTCCATCACTGCCCCTTTGCAATATGATCAACTACGTCTGCTATATATTCAGAGCCCCGTTTGTCGCCCGCAAAGTGTGATGCCAAACTCACTTCAAGTTCTTCGATTGCAAGTGGTATTGCACGCCGTTCCAGCATGTGCTGCGCAATATGAGCCGATTGAACTTCAGCCTTCTCACGCAACGCGAGCTCTAACTGCTCATGCTCTTGCTGATGAATCCGTTCAGCCTCCTGAGCTGCTGCCTGCCAGGCTTCTAGTGTTTTACTCAAGCGCGTAATCTGTTCCCGTTGATTTTCAATTTCTTTGTTTACCAATTGTTCTTGCTGATAATAGGCATCTTTTTGTTGCGCCATGATCGCGACTTTTTTTTCATCGGCTTCAATCTCGGCTTGCGCATTGGGCGTTATATATCTCAGATAAAGATGGCGTAATCCAATGAATAAAACCCCGAAATTAAGGAGCCTGAAAAAGATTCCTATTAAGGTTTCATTTACATTCATGAGTAACCTTTTTCATGATTGTATCGTGTATACGTTTTGCTTTTTCACTGACTTGAGCGTCAGTCGGTGACGCATACTCATATTCATATGAGCAGGGCATTGCATGAAGTTCATACGGTATTTTTTTAAGACCTTGCCCAAACCGTTTTTGGGCATATTTCCAATCAGCAGCTCGCTTTGCTTGCAGATTTTCAACGACCGCCTGCGATGCCACAATCACTTTCTGTATCGCCTCACGCTTTGCCCGCTCCTCAAGAATTGCCTCAAGGACTGGCTTGAATATGAGGCGACTCAATATAACGTACGCGATACCGAAATTAAGACATTGAACAAGAAGTGTGCAATTGATTACCATGGTTGGATCACCATCAACGCTGCGCGCCTTATCTATAGGTTGTGATAAGCATGATGGCTATCAAGAAGGCGAATATCGCCGACGTTTCAACGAGCCCCATAGCTATCATCATGGTTGTTTGTATTTTGTTGGCACTTTCAGGATATTTCCCGATATTTTCACATGCCTTGCCGCCGACGAACCCTTGTCCAAGAGCTGGTCCGATTGCGCCCACTCCCATCACAAAAGCTGCTCCGAGCGCTGCGGCCGCTTTTGCCATTTCCATACCTTCCATTGTTCACCTCTTTCTTATAATAGATGTATAGGTGTTTTACGGATTCCTTGTATATCAATTCTAACCTGTTTATTTTTATTCTAACGCACTTATAGTATCTTGTACAAGGTAATTATTCTAACCCACTATCTGCCCCCTGAACAGCCACTTTTGTATTATACGAGAAATTATAGTAAAATGGCTTTTATCCAAGTGGAAATATGACACCCCTTGTATGTATATAAAAACACAGGAAATTAGAAAAATGTTATTCCCCAAAACCCGAAAAACTTTGATCTTTTTGCTTCTCTGGTTCGTCCTGCCGATGAGTGCACCATCCCACGCAATGGATGATTTTGAATTTGAATTTGACAACATCATAAACAATGACTTCAACGATACCTTCTTGCAAAACAAGACTCCAAGCTCAGATAATTTATGCAGCCCCACATTGATAACCCCCGCACTCATAGAATTTGGAATCATTCCAGTTTTAAAGCAGAATTTCTATGTCCGCACTAACGAACTTACCCAGCGAAGCCTTCTTGACTATCCCATATTCTTGCCTCGGCGCTGGACCAACTACACCGGCACGTATGGCTTTGATCTATTTTGGAATAAAACCAATCGCATGTATTTCTCGCAGAGCAGCTCTAATATCAGCTCTTATCTTAATATAGGCCCATCGGCTCTCATAGATGCTCTGAGTGATGCCCATGCAAAAATCGCACCTATATTTCCCCTCATCGCAGCCTATAACCCTGAAAAATTAGCTCCGCTCTTTAGAAACTTCACCGTCGAGCAACGCCGTATCGGGCTCATGTTCCATGCCGAAAAACGGGTTAAAAAAGTATTCTTCTATCTTTTTGTTCCTATCTACTATATAGAACGCAACATGTTCGCCTCAGAAATTGAGCAAGAGGCCCTCGCGCTCACTTTCGGGCGCCTCGATCAACAATCGCAAGATACCTTTGCAAAAAATCATCTCGTTAGTGACCAATTTGGGCTTGGCGATACCCGTATCAGCGCTGATTTCCAAATCAAAGATTCTGAACAATGGGGCTTTAACCTTGGGTTTTTCATGACCCTGCCAACCGCTTTTGCCTTCCAAAAAAATATTCAAGGTTCTACGTACCACAAAACGGCATGCCCTCCAAAGCTTGATATTCTCAATCTTGCATGTGAGGCACAGGGTAGCCAACAACAAAAAGACGCTGCCATAGCGCAAGCCACCAATTTTGCATTCAAAGCACTTGATAATCTTGCTGCCAATATTCTGCAAACTCCACTCGGCAATGGTGGACACGTTGGCCTTGGTTTCGCACTTCAAACAGATTCATACCTACGCAATTTCATCAAGCGTCCATGGGCTGAGGCAATCTCTTACCGCAGTCGCGTATCGCTTGAATACTTGTTCCCAAATACCAAAACACGCTACTTCCTGCTCAATGATCGCAGTGCTTGTTTTGAAGCGCTCGGTCTGAACAATGCCGAAAGTTTGGTTAAGACCAATACGCAAAATGATGAGGCGTATGCAACCGCTGTACTCAATTTTATTGATCAACAAATTAGCCAAGAATTCTTCCCGCCAGCCTTTAGCGTCAAAGTACATCCTGGATTCATCTTCCGCTCCACCAGCAAAGCATTCCATGAAGGCGATCATTGGTTCTTTGCGCTCGGCAACGATTTCTGGCTTCAAAGTAAGGAAGAGCTCAATCGATTCAGACCAGCAGGCGATTGCAAAACTGCATGTACCATTAATGCGGATGACTACAAATTGCATGCCGCACAAAAACCAGTCGCTTATCAAGGGAAAATATGGGGCACCGTTGCATATAAAGTATTACGCAACGATGTTGACTGGGCCCTATCATTTAACATAGACCAAACATACCTGAAATCAGGAATAGGTGCCGATTACACCATAGCCTTAGGCTTTGACGCGCACTTTTAAAATAATAAGGAATATTTATGAACAGATTAACAATCGGTTTATTGCTTTCGCTTCCTTTGTTCAACATATCACTTGAAGCAAATAAAGAAGCTCATCCCACAAAACATGTAAATCTTGGCGAGCATAATGATGAAATTAAAAAAATTCTTACAAGCCTAGATGGCATCATGATTAATGGCGATAGATTTGCAACCATGTTGAAAGTACGCAACAAACTACGCGCTATTCTGACTGGCGATATCAGTAAGCAAGTCGACGACTGCATTGTGCAATATACCTTTAAAGATCAAAAATCCTCCATTACACAACTCGCTGGGATCGAATCAAACTATGTGGGCGATCCTGAGCTCATTGCGCTCTTAGCGGAAGCTAAAAATAATTTCGAGCGTATGGTCGCTCAATTTATTGATCAAGCAAAAGGCGTCCAAAAATTATTAGAAAAACTTATCGAAGAATCATGCTATCGACGCAATCGTAAGAATAGCATTTTGCTTACATGGGCTAGCTGTAGAGAGGGCCATGAAACGGTCATATTCCATACCGAAGTGCAATCATTTAAAGCACTTGTTGAATTTTGTCACGATCTAGAAAACTATCTCGTGGATCTTATGTATAGCTGTCCAAAAGCAATGGAGCAATACAAAAAGAAACGCGAATTGTACGCCGCAGAACATAACAAGCAATAGGATTTTATGGATGAACGCCAGGAGCTTGCCGGAGTAGTTGAACGTTTTCTTTTTCAAAGTTCAGATAATGGTTTTGCCGTATTTGTGTTGAAAACAAAAGGCCAACAAATTACCGTCCGTGGTTATGTTCCTGGCGTTCATGCAGGTGAAGAGATCCGCGTCACCGGCGCCTGGGTCTCCCACCCAAAATTCGGCCGCCAATTTGAAGCAGCCTCCTGCACCACCTCTCTGCCCACTTCCATTCAGGGCATTCAAAAATATCTCGCCTCTGGCCTTATTAAAGGCATCGGCCCCACGTATGCCGAACGTTTGGTGAAAAAATTTGGTATACACGTTTTGGATATCATCAATGATACTCCCGAACGACTTTCAGAAGTTGATGGCATTGGCGCCAAGCGCATTGAAATGATTACAACCGCATGGCAAAGCCAAAAAGAGATTTCAAACGTCATGATTTTTTTGCAAGAACACGGCGTTTCACCGGCTTATGCCACAAAAATATATAAAACATATGGCCATGAATCGATTGCCATCGTCAAAGAAAATCCCTATCGCCTCGCTGATGATATTTGGGGCATCGGTTTTAAAGTGGCCGATAGCATCGCGCAGAATCTCGGTTTCTCACACAATTCTGTCAAACGCATTAAGGCCGGGATCATCTTTATGATCTCGTCAGCTCTCACCAATGGCCATCTTTACATCGAGCTCGGTAATGCCAAAGAAACGCTCTACGAACTGCTTGAGCTTGAACGCACCGATGAGATTGCGCACAACATCAAACTAGCGCTCCATGAACTTCATGAAGCCCAAAAAATTAAACTGCTCACCCACGAAAATCAGCATTACATCACACTGTCGCAATATTATTATGCCGAACGAGGCGTTGCTCAGCGCGTATTAGAACTCATGAGCAAGCAGACAACCCACACTTTTGATACTGATGCAATTTATCGCTCACTGCAAACAGCATCTGAAAAGGATGTGCAGCTCAATGAAGAGCAGCAACGCAGCATTATGGGATGCCTGCAGGATAAAGTTACGGTGATCACCGGTGGGCCCGGAACTGGTAAAACAACGCTCATTAAAACCTTGCTGCGCATACTCGATGATGCGCATCTGATTTATAAACTTGCAGCGCCGACCGGCCGTGCCGCAAAACGCATCATGGAGGGCACGCACCGCCATGCAACCACCATTCACCGCCTGCTTGAATTCGATTTTGCCTCACGCTCCTTTATGCATAATGAAGATAACGCGCTCAAGCTTCACTTTTTGATCGTTGATGAAGCATCAATGCTTGATATTTTCCTCGCACACTCAATCCTGAAAGCATTACCCTCCCACGCGCACGTGATCTTTATTGGTGATATTAATCAGTTGCCCGCTGTTGGCGCCGGAAACTTTTTGCACGATCTGATTGATAGCAAAAAAGTGCCCTGCGTTGGGCTCAAACATATTTTCCGCCAAGCACAAAACAGCATGATTATCGTCAACGCTCACCGCGTTAATAATGGCGAATTTCCAACCTCAACATTGCCTGATGCCAAAAGAGATTTCATCTACATCAAAGAAAATGAACCGGAAAATGTAAGCGCTCATTTGCAAAATATATTCACCAAAGGCCTCGCTAAATATCACATCCGCTCCGATGATGCGATTGTATTGGTGCCCATGAATCGCGGCGTTGTCGGCACGCAAAACATCAATCACACGCTGCAAAATATCTTAAATCCCGGCACCGATCAAAAGCAGGTCAATAGTTCGTTTACCACCTTTAAGGTTGGCGATCGCGTCATGCACATTCGCAATAACTATGATAAACATGTGTTTAATGGCGATATGGGAACCATCGAATCGATTCATACTGAAGATCAGATGCTTTTGGTGCGGTATCCAGAAAAAACGGTTGAATATGATTTCTCAGAACTTGATGAGCTCGTGCTCGCGTATGCGATTTCGATCCATAAAAGCCAGGGATCTGAATATCAAGCGGTGATCATTCCGATCTTCATGCAACATTTTACGCTCTTGCAGCGCAATTTAATCTATACGGCCATTACACGCGCGAAAAAATTGTGTATTCTTATTGGACAACCCAGAGCAATCGCCATGGGCATCAAAAATAACACCGATAGAAAACGCATTACCTTCCTTCCACAATTTCTAACTACCGATTTAGCATGTCGATAAAATCATTTTGGTTGCTCTATTTTTCCGTTCGTCCTGAGTGTTTTTCATTTTGCGTAAGTGAAATGAAAAATGTGTCGAAGGATAGGAAAAATAAGGTTATCAAATGTATAAAGGTGCTTCTTTTATGCATATCCACATTTACCTCATTCGCGCACACTCCCTTTACCATCATGCTCGATCCCGCAGGCGATGCCCAATATCCAGGGCGCATCATTGATGATTGCTTTGAGCGCGGTATCACGCTTCAGCTCGCCGAGCAATTGAGCACGGTTATAGCGCAGCGATTTCCTTCCATACGCGTAGTAATAACACGACAGCCCGGCGAAACGCGCCAACCATTGCAACATGCCAATTTTGCAAACAGGTTGAACGTCGATCTTTATCTCAGCATCCATTGTTATCCCGAATCAAAACCAAAATCACAGCTCTATCTTTATTATTTTTCTTACAACGATCCCTTTGCGAGTAAACCATCGCCTTATGCGATGTGCCCCTATGATAAGGCATATCTTTATAGTCTGCAGACTACAAAAAAATGGAGTGATCTGATTGCGCACACGTTGCGCGATGGGCAATACGCGCACCTGATGGTTTTTCACGGCATTTATGCGCTGCCATTTGCACCGCTTATTGGCATCAAAAAGCCGGCTCTTGCCTTTGAAATTGGATTGAAACAGAAAGATAGTTGGAAACAATTTATTGAGCCCATCGTTGCAAGTTTGGCCCCTATTTTTGAGGCTCGAATCTCATGACGCACAAATCATACGCCCTCATTTCCGCCCTCACCTTTCTGCTCGGCCTTTTCACCTACGCATATCTCAATCATTGGATCGTGTTCCGCTTTCCATCGCGCGCCCACCAAGAACAATCCCAAGCCGCTCCGTCAACGAGCAAAAAAAAGGTTTCTCTCTTTTTCTGGAAGCATGATCAATGGCGCAAGGAAACAACGCAGCTGACCTGGTATCAAGAGCCGGATAAAAATATTGAAAGTATAACCAAAGCATGGCTTGGCGTTCTGGAAGATGAAGGGCTGATTACCACGCCGGTTCGTTTGCAATCGGTTTTACTCGCGCCATCAAAATCCCACGCTTATATTTCATTCGATCGAAACTTGCTCCCGCAAGATGGCCCAACATATGAAAAATGGCTCCGCATTGAGGCGCTGCTCAAAACAATACGTGAAAATGATATTCCGCTCACGCACATCCAATTTTTAGTGGATCATCAGCCGATGCTTGATTACCATTTGGAGTTTGGTAACCCCTGGCCTGTCACCGGGTTCCAATGAACCACACCAAAGCACATCTTGTGCGACGGCGGGTCAAATCCATGGCCCGTGACCGGGTTCCTGCCATAAACCCTTCCATACGCCCCCTGAAATATGCTACATCTACAAATGGCATATTAAAAACGTGTTAAAAAAAGGAAGTTTCTATGTTCATGGAATACTACAATCAGCTCACCAAGAGCCACAAAGCAATTCTTCTTATGATTACCGGCCTCATTCTTCTTGCCTACCAACAAGATTGGAAATTTTTATACGGCCTGCGCAGTATCATTGATTTCACTATCTTTGTTATAGGTATCGTAATGATCGTATACGGCTTTATGATGTTTGATGGGCCTAAGAAAATTATGTCCCTCATGAAACAGAAATAAAAGCCTCATTGCTCCAAAAAGAGCCATTAAAAAAGCGAAAGACAGCAATGCCTTTCGCTTTTTTTAATTCAAATCACCAATGAGGGATTACTTGAAATATTGCGGGAATGATTTCTGTGCAGCTTGCTCTGATTTAAATTCTATAACCTTAACAGTAGACGTTACTGAACCGGTGGCATAGCGTGTGTTTGCAAAAAAAACGTTCCCTACATCGACCATAAGATAATTATTATTAGGATCCTGTTGTGTATATTCCACTTCTCCTATAGCCTCAACAAAAACTACAACGGTTCTGCCCCCTGTTGCCGTGACCGTTTTCCAAGGTGCTGCGCTCGAAGTTCTCTTTCCAATCTTTTCACGCATATCTTTGTCGCCCTTTGGCCAAACTTGTATGGTGTATTTCGTTGAATAATTTCCTACGTGGTAGAATTTTTCAGCATTGATAACAGTCGTCATGCCGCATGCCACCAAAAGCACCAGGAATTTTATACCCTTTTTCATACACTCTCCTTCATAAGGATTAATGATATACCTTCAGCATCATAATCGAGGCTTGATTTCTCACACAAGAAGATTCTTTATATTTTCATACTATTCAGGTGGTTGATATATCATCCCGTGATCGTAAACTCGATGGGCTCATTTTGGCATCCCGTTCATAAACCACGCGTACCGGAACCGCAATTTCTATACCATGAGCACGCAACGTGCGGACAATTTCAATCCGCACATCGCTGGCAATATCCCATTGTTCTTGCGTGTAATTTGAGCTCATATAGCCCCGCACGAGAAAGGTAAATCCAGTATCGCTGAAAAATTCAAAACGAACCACCGGCTTTGGGCTCTTGAGAATATAAGGACTTTCATCGAGCACCTTGACGAGCAATTCTTTCACGCGGCCTGGATCTTCTTTATGAGAAACGGTCACCATAATGTCATCAAATGCGATGAAACTGCGTACATAGTTCCAGTTTACAATCGGCTGACTAATAATACGTGTATTGGGGATGATGACCGTCGTACTATTTCTCCGGCGAATAATGACGGCGCGCGCCGTAATCTTACGCACAAATCCCAATGTTTCAGAATCGACGTAGATATAATCTCCTACCTTGAGCGGACGCTGTACCAGAATAATAAAGTAAGCGATAAAATCGCTCATTGGATCTTTAATAATCCAACCAATACTCAATAATAATGCACCAAGAATGATGGCAACAACGTTATGCATCCCAATTGATTCAAAGCCGATGATAATTGAGGTCGCAATAATGACATATCGCATGATGCTCGATACTGCGTTTTGTACGCTGGCATCGACGAGTAATACATCGAAAATTTTAGCCAGTACAAAATGATTCATCGCAAAAGAAATGACGGAACCAACTACAAAAAACATCAATATCTGCAGTATTGAATTCACTGAGATTGGCGATGTTGTATTTTTAAACATGATATTGGTTTTGAGCAGCTCCTGCACATCCGCCCACGATTTGATACTCGCAAGCGTCTCTGGCCAATCCCAGATATGCGCGCAAACCACGATACCGATGAAGATGAAGACAAGAAAAAGCACAATAACGGTTGCACCGTACCATGATTTTGATTGTCCAAAACGTTCACGCACTATATCCTGCTCAACATCAAAGAATATGTATGAAATGCGCCGTTTGATCATCAGATGAAGCTGATAGAGCACCAATATTGAAAGTGCGGTATAAATAGATTTTCTGAGAATATGTCGTACTAAAAAGCCAAATCCAACATACGGATTGCTCATAACGATCATAGCGATTACGAAAGAGATGATAATGTAATAATACTTATTCACTTGCGTATGCACCCATTGCCAGAATGGTCTATGATCGGGAATAATGCTCAGGATTTGCTCCTTGGATAAGATCAAAATGAGCGATATTTGAAGAATAATAAAGTTAAACGCCAATAATATGATCGGTAATTTTGAACGCCCCGAACTGACTAAGATAAATGCTTCTCTAAAGAATAAAATCGTGATCGTTGCATATAACAGCGTTGCGAGCACCAGTTCAATGCGCCCTTGAAAATCTTGCGCTACAAACGGATAACCCATTTCCCTATTGAAAATCATAAAGAAATCAATGAACCGATGTGCAAGGTATAGAAGATAGGGAATTGAAAGCAGATAAAAAATCACGTAATAGTAAACATCGGGCATCGTATAGAAATGCAATAGCCCAAATAAAACGCCCCAGATTGAGATTGAAATGATATGCTGCACCACAAAATCAAAAAGCATCATCAAGAATAGCGAGAGCCCCGATTTATCAAGCAATGTTACTTTCAGCCGTGCGCTAATAAGTGGCGCATAGAGGCGAACAATCCAAATGCCGATGATAATGAGCGCAAATAATAGAATCGCAAGTGCAATATCAAGCGGCATTGCTAGCGCAGCGCGTATTTGCGCAAGCACAATGCCAATATCAAATCCGGTTAAGTAATTTTGAAGCCCCGCAATAAAGAGCTGTATATCAGGCATTATCGTCTGAATATCTGACCACGAAATAGCAACTTCAGGCCGTTGCCACAACACAACCCCACTCAGTTCTGCAATGATGAACTCAACATCTTTCGCAACATTGGTAAGATAACTCAAAATATCGCCATAGTTGCTCAATACTTTGGTCAACGTTTCTATCTGCTGTTTAACATTGTGTTCTGCCTTTGAAAGCAATTCCTGCGCCTGCTGGTATTGCGCGCCATGTGATCTGAACATCGCATTTTGTTGTTGTGTCAGACGTTCCTTGAGTTTGCTGATTGTATCGAGCGCCCGTTTTTGGCCTTCTAGTTTTGCTTCGGCAGCGCTGCGTAACTCGGTATAGAGAGAGGTATGCTCTTCTATTTCAGCACGCGGTTTATCATACTTTTTGATTTCACGCTTAATATCATCGTCTGAAAGATCTTTTTTCGAGGATAGTAAGTAAAAGGATTCTTGAACTTCCACCTTAACGCTATCAAGCCGAAGCTTTTCGTCTTCGAGCGCAAGGCGAGTTTCGTACAATCCTTTCATGCTTTGCAATTGCAGCATTTCAGTATTGAGTGATGCCACTTCTATAAAGGCCATATAAGGCTCTAAACTTTGATGCGGCTCCCGGCCCCAATCATCAATATCGGCGCCCAAAGGAATCTTATCTTTTTTGCTAAGCTCATCTCGCGATACTTCAAGCGTTTTTATCTGTTCATTGACCGCTTCAAGTTCTTGCCGAATCGGTTCTTTATCTTTAAATAACTGCTGCTTGCGGCGCGCTAATGCATCTTTTGCTTGCGTAATTTCAGATTCGCTCACACGTATTGCCGGTTTTACCCTACGCAAGACTTCCTTGACGATGTCCCGCTGCGCACGCTCGATAAATATCTGGGACGTGATCATGTCAATTTGATGTTCTATAATGCGCTGGCGCAGATCATCCAGCTCTTTTTGATCCTCATATAATTGTTGCTCTAACTTGAAAAGATCTTCTTGCTGCTGCAATGAGAACTCAAAGCCATCACCAATATAGGTGTGAGATTTTTTATTCTTTTCAAACTCTTCTTGCTTCTTTTTAAACTCTTGCGCCGCTGCAGCTGCACTCTTTTTACGATTCTCAAGTTGCGCGACAATATTTTTCTCTTTCTGCTCTAGCTGTGCAAGGCGCTTTTTTTGACGAACTGTTTGCTCATAGAGCATTTGTAAATCGGCGTACGAATAGACCGGCCGATCGCTAATCTTGATCTCTTTCTTTTGATAATGTTCAAGCTGCGGATCAAGCAAATATTCTTGTAACACTTTTATGTGTTGATCCAACGTATTGGTCAATTGTTCTCGTTCTTGCTCCTGGTCTCTGAGCACTTGCTGCCGCTGGTTGAACAAACTGAGCTCTCTCACAAAGAAATCATTATCAGGATCTTGCTCAAGAATGCCTTTTACCGCTTCTATTTGGGTGTTGAGTCCATTGAGAATCGCTTTTTTACGATCAATAAAATCTTTTTTTGAATCTTCGAGCTGCTGCTTTTCTTTTTTCAACGTTTCAAGTTGTTCAGCTTTTTTCGTGGCAAGCTCAATCGGTAATAATTTTCGACCTGCTTCTTCTAAGGTTCCAAAGACTGGCAGCGATGCAAGAATGACTGCACTACTACCGAGCAAAGCAATGCTCAAAAACAGATTGCGTAGTGTTTTCATACTACCCTATTCTCATCTAAAAAGTGGACTGTTTTAAAATACTCAATACATGGATGCATAATCATACAATCACGCAGCCACTTGGTTAATCGACGCTCTAATTCAATGGTCGTATCACCACGCATCAAAAGCTCAAGTGGATTGATCAAGAGAGTGTGCTCGAGTGCATCCAAAGGGATTGCCCTATCTGGATATATACCAAGCAGGACAAATAATTTAAATAAAAAGATTTTTTTAAAAAATGGGTGACGTATGCAAGGCTGTTTTGTAAAGAGAAGCATCATCATGTCATATACGTCCGATGCTATGCTCTGTTCGGGAATAAAATAATAACAAACTTCAAGCACATGATGCACAAACAGAATATCCATTTCCAAACCATCTAACGGCATGGCAATGAGCTCAACATCATAGATGAACGTCACGCCGTTACGCTCCTGGATTTCATAATTCAAGAGTGTGCCTAATGAGATGCGCTCATGGGGCGGAACGCAGGTGATCTTGCCCCATTCATCATCAAAGAGAACGATTTTTTGTTTTTGAGGAAAGTATCGTTTGACGACGATACCAGTATGCTTCTTATGCACAATATGCCCGATTTTAACTTGTTTTTACTGCTACTCACCTTTTGAATCAGTGTATCGGCAGGCAGTAAAAAAGTACATCTAGTCTTCCGCCTTTTCCAAGGAATATTTATTCCCTTATGTCCCGCGATATGCCCTTCGGGCTACTAGGGGCGAATATTAGACATCTTTAGATAAAAAAAGCGCACGCAATTTGTTTCGCGTGCGCCCTGTGATTCTTATAATCAATTGAAAAACTACAGTCCCATGTCCTTAAAGAATGCATCTTGCTGCGGCTCACGACCAAGGAATGCAACAAGCAGATCTCTTGGATCCTTACTGCCGCCTTTGCTCAATACTTCCGCCACATATTTTTTGCCAATTTCGCGGCTGAAATGATGCGCTTTAATGACGCTGAAAAGATCGAGTGCAAATACTTTAGACCACATATAGCCATAATATTTCGGGCCATAGTTCGTTAAATGACCAAATGCCGCATACATGTGTGCTTGATCGTCATAGGCAACATGCGGACGCGTGTGCGTAGAGATATCGCGCATAATCGCCGCAACATCTTTAGCCGCTCCTGGGCCATAGTATGCAAGTGATACTAATGAAAGATAGGCTTGGCGTTGTAAGAAACTGCCGGTATCAAAATGTTTTGAGGAGATAATGTTCTTGATGAGTTCATCTGAAAGTGGTTCGCCCGTTACATAGTGTGAGCTCACGCGTTTGAGAACATCCTTTTCCATCATCCATTCTTCAAGCATCTGCGATGGCATTTCAACAAAATCCCGTTTTACGCGCGTGCCGGAGCATGATGCGATCTTGGTTCTGCCGAGTAATCCATGGAGTGCATGGCCAAATTCATGGAAGAAGGTGGTTACATCATCGCGTTTGAGCAATGATGGTTTAGTGCCGGTTGATTTCGGGAAGTTTGCAATGACGAGCGATACGACGTATGGCTCTGTGCCATCCATTAAAGTAACTGCAGGCACTACGTTGCCATGACATGCATGGGTATATTTATTCGGCCGTGGATGCAAATCAATGAGTAAATAACCAAGCAATTTGTGCGTTGCGCCATCATATGCTTCAATCACCTGCACATCTTCATGCCAAAGATTGGTTGCTGGTTTGATCTTGAATGAAAGGCCCAAGAACTCTTGGTATACATCAAAAAGGCTCTTGATAGTGTGTTCCATTGGGAAGTATTCCGCAACGGCACGCTCATCGAGATTGAAATGCTTTTTCTTATATTGTGCGCGGACATAAGCACGATCCCATGACTTCATTTTGCCATCTGCGGTCAGAGTTACTGATTCAGGAAGTTCGGCAGTCATTGCCTTAAATTCAGCCAGCTCTTTTGGTCCACAGCGCTTTAATAATTCATCAAGGAAATTGAGGGCAACCTGAGGACGTTTTGTCATTTGATCTTCAAGATCGAGATCTGCAAAACTTGCATAACCAAGTTCATGCGCAAGCTCATCACGCTTTGCTATCACCGCTTTGAGTACGCCTTCATTCACCGGATAGGCACGATTTTCAAAGGTGCGTGAAAGTCTTTTGCGCGTTTCTTCGACACGACATTCTTCCATCACCGCAAAGTAGGTTGGATAATCGGTGCCCAAAATATATTTGCCAGCATCCGTCTTTTTGAGATTGGCAATAAAGTCATCGCGCAATCCAGCAAGCTCTTGCTGAGTAACTTCTATTGTTTTATTGTCTGAAGCCACATTCATTTCAAACGCAATACTCAAATCAGCCAAATCCTTCTTGAGCGCAGCAACTTCGAGCCGTTGATCATCAGGCAAATCAAGGCCACCCCGTTTAAATTCATCGAGCGTTTCTTTGAGGAAATATTTTTGCTCTTGCGATAAGTTTTCTTTGGTGTGAGCGACGTATTCTTTCAGCGCTTCATAAAGCGGCTTATTGTTGCTAATTTCGTCGACGAAGAATGCAGACATTTTTTTGCTTGCTTCACGCCCTTCATCACGCATTGCTGCATCGGTGTAAACCATGCTGACCAGTTCGGCTACGGAGCTCCAAATTGCTATGGGAGAGAACCCCACTAATTGATCAAAAACGTATGCCGTATTTTCATAGGTGCGCTCTTGAGCAGGAACTGCCAAAATTACAGCTAACCGCTTTCTTGCATCATCAATTGCTGATTCAGTGCGATCTTTTAATTCTTGTACCGTATGCGGGAATAAGACCGCAAGATCGGCATCCGTTTTTAAATGCCCCCCATAGATGGTTGAAGTTACCTGCGGTGCATGATGTTCGATACCTATTTTTTCCATAACAGTGTCCTTGTAAAAATAACCCAAAATTCCGAATGCCAATATTAATGCAGCAGTCATATAAAATCCTTTGTTCATGCTACCTCTGTGGTATGTTTGAAAAGAACGCGCCATATGTATGGCGCAGTAGAATGAATATTAGATTAAAGGAATATGGGAGAAATGTAAAAATCAGTCCGAGTTAGCCTTGTCGCCCTGCAATGCGCGCCATTGTTCACGCAACGCAATTGCTTTCTCAAAATCGAACCGTTCAGCAGCAAGCTGCATTTCACGTTCAATCTCAAAGAGCTGAAGCTTAGCTTCTTGTTCAGTGAGAGCCTTTTTCTTAGATTTGCCGGCCTTTGATGCCTTAGCAATAGCTTCCTGAATATTGACGATACTCTTGGTTACTTCACGTTTTACGCTCTGCGGTGTAATGCCATGTTCTTTATTGTATTCTTCTTGCAATGCGCGGCGACGATTGGTTTCATCCATTGCTCCTTGCATCGATCGAGTAATCGTATCGGCATAAAGAATAACCTGCGATTCTGTATTACGTGCGGCACGCCCAATGATCTGAATAAGCGAGCGTTTATCACGCAAGAAGCTTTCCACATCCGCATCCATGATTGCCACGAACGCAACCTCAGGCAAATCGAGCCCTTCGCGCAATAAGTTCACCCCGACCAGACAGTCGAAAATGCCCATGCGCAATTTCTGCAAAAGCTCAGTACGTTGCGGTGTTTTTAAATCACTATGCAGATAACAGACTTTAATTTGTTTTTCTTCAAGATGGCGCGCTAAATCTTCGGCCAATTTCTTGGTAAGTACCGTCACCAAGGTGCGATACCCTTTTTTGGTGGTATCTTTGATCGTGGAGATCAAGTGATCGATTTGGCCGACGCGTGATTGCACTTTCACCACCGGGTCAAGCAATCCGGTCGGGCGAATAAGCTGTTCAACAATCGTATCTGAACGCTGCAATTCATAATCACCCGGCGTTGCCGATACGAATACGACATCTTTAAAGTAGCCTTCAATTTCTTCAAATTTTAGCGGACGGTTATCGTAGGCTGATGGCAATCTAAAGCCATATTTAATGAGTTCGCGCTTACGTGCACGATCACCGGCATACATGCCCCGCAACTGCGGAATGGCAATATGAGATTCATCAATCATCAGCATGAAATCGCTATCTTCAAAGAAATCAAATAAGCAGGATGGCGCTTCCCCTGGCCCGCGGCCATCGAAGTGCACCGAATAGTTTTCAATACCAGAGCAATAGCCGAGCTCGTTGAGCATCTCAAGATCATGGCTCACCCGCGTGCGAATACGCTCGCGATAAAGCGGATTACTGATTTGAGGAATCCATTCTTCAAGCTCTGATTCGATACTCGCCATAGCGCGCTGTTTTTTATCTTCGGTGGTCACGAAATGTTTGGCTGGAAAGATAATGGTGTTATCCAAATCCATGGTTACCGTATTATTATGCTTGCTGATCCATTGGAGGCTTTCAATTTCATCGCCAAAGAGCTCAATGCGCAGCTTATCTTTTTGATAGGGTAAGTTGACCTCTATGCTGTTACCAAAAACCTGCATAGTACCCGATGCGCGATCCACATCATTACGGGTATATTGAATGAAGATAAGTTTATGGAGCAGTTCGTTACGGCTTATTTTTTGCCCAACTTTGAGTGAAAGCGCTAAATTTTTATAATCGCTCGGGTTACCCAGTGAGTAGATGCATGAAACGGAGGCAATAATAATGGTATCGCGCCGATTGACCAGCGATGCGGTTGATTCAACCCGCAGACGCTCAATCTCGGAATTCACCTTGGTTTCTTTAGGAATGTAAATGTCTTGGGCCGCCAGATAGGATTCTGGCTGGTAATAGTCGTAGTAGCTGACAAAATAGCAAATCTTATTTTCCGGGAAAAAGAGCGAGAACTCTTCATAAAGCTGGGCGGCAAGGGTCTTATTGGGCGATAGGATCAATACGGGCTTATCCTGCTGGGCTATGACGTTTGCCATAGTGTAGGTTTTGCCCGATCCGGTCACCCCGATCAGGGTAGAATTGCCGGGTCGGCCCTTAACCAGTTGCTTAATTGCTTCAGGTTGGCTGCCCGATGGCGGAAATGGGGAATGAAGTTTAAATAAAGGCTTTTTCATACCCCATAGTATAGCACGAATGTGAAAAAAGGGTAGGCACCTGGCCTTTAACCCTATTTCTTTTCAAGCCCCAAAGAACATCGAACCTGCTGGATAGTAACCTCCTTATTATGGTGCTTAAAATCCCGCAATATGAGCCCTACCGTCTTGAGCTGTACCTTTCTTGAGTTCAATAATTCTTGTACCATCTCATCCGCTATAGGCGTATCGGCCGCATAGCTACATTGATCTAAAAACAACCGTGCATGGGCTGCTTCAGCCTTGCTGAGCCGGATATGGCAGGTCCGTCTGCCATCAAGAGAACAAACCTCATAATCGTGTTTACACTCATCAAGGTGTTTGCCCAACAAACATTTCAGATCATCAAATGATCCTTTTCGGCCATATTGTGGGTGTATATAACAAAGTTTTTGATATCCATATGCAGGAAATGTCCCTGCCAACAGCAATAATGCCACTAACGTACTGCTCTTCATTTCTTCCCCCTTTCAGTACTCTTCTTACTTGTAAGTTTACAGACTGAAAGCGTTCGAATGCAATACTTTAGGGCTTTATAATCAACAAGATCTGCAAAACGTTACTTACGGAAACTGCCGAATGCCCCCCTGAGCCTGACGAAGGGTTGCCCAATCGTCACTGAATGTTTTTATGCCCTGATCGGTGAGCGGATGCTCTATCATTTTTTCAAAAACGGGCAGTGAAATCGTAGCGGCATCGGCACCAGCAATAATGGCATCATGTACATTGCGCACGCCGCGCAAGGAGGCGGCTAAAATGCCCGTATCAAAGCCATATTCATCGACCATTTCTCGCATTTCAGGCAGCAGCTCTATACCATCGCAATCAATATCATCGAGTCGCCCAACAAAGGGAGAAATATACCGCACCCCTAATTTGCACATCATAAGCCCCTGCACGAGAGTGAAAACGAGCGTGATATTAAGCGGAATTTCCTCATGCGCCAAACGTCTGATGACTTGATAATAGTTATGGTGGCACGGAATTTTAACGACGATATTTCCAGCAAGCGCAGCAATATCTTTTGCTTGTTTATAGACGGCATCCGGATCTTGCTCGGTCACCTCAACGCTAATTTCACCCTCAGGCAATACAGCGCATATTGCCAAAATCTGCTCTTTTGGATTGCGCCCTTCTTTACTCAAATGCGTCGGATTGGTGGTTACTCCATCAATCAGGCCCGTCATGGCCCATTTTTTAATGCCTTCAAGATTGGCTGTATCAAGAAAAATTTTCATTTATATCCTCTATAGTAAATGGCGTTGATGTATTTGTTTACGTAACTGGCTTGGATTTTTATAAAGTACGCACGGAATGCCAACGTGCTCTGCCCCTTGCACATTTTCATACTGATCATCAATGAATAAGGAATCTTCTGCATGCAAATCATACCTCTGTAAAAGATAGCGATACATCTCAGGATATGGTTTTAAAAGACCAACTTGCCCCGAAACAATCACGCCATCAAATAAAGAGAAAAACTCAGGATATGTAAGTGCAAGCGTATTGATAGCGTGCGCATCAAAATTGGAAAGCAAATAAAGTTGATGATCGGTGTGTTCTTTAAGATCCTTTACCAATAAGACGTTCGGCACAATAGGGCGCATATATGCCGTCAATGATGTGGTATTAAAAATTGCCATAATAATCTTTTTAACGATATGTCGCTCGTACTCATTTTTAAAAAGATGTGCTGCTTGCGGTGTGTAAATAAAATACTCAATTTCTTCCAGCGCTTGCTTATTGGTTTTGATACCAGCCTGCCATTCGGTAATGCAACGCGGCATCATGTTGTGCTTATATTTAATCACCCGGTAGTCATGCTGTTCACGCTGATGCATTTCATGGAGCACGGCAAACGCTATGGTAAAGGGATTCTTGTGATGCGTAATAACATAACGCATGACGCTCGCAACGCCCATGGCGCGAAAGATTGCATAGGTATCAAGCGCATAAAGAACACCAATCAAATCAAATATAATATTCTTGCGCTCCATCACATCCCTACTTATTTTTTATTCCTCTGATGCATCTGCCTCGCTTATTTTTTGCTCTTGAGCTGGTGGCACTTCTTTTGGCATTGAGATTTTCTTTTGCTCGTTGACAGGCTGTG
>Ga0181538_10002028_pt1 | contig 21652 bp, 16 predicted proteins | sample PEATcosm2014_Bin_40_FD_119773 | JGI IMG/M metagenome (GOLD analysis project Ga0181538, IMG submission 119773) | Peatland microbial communities from MTU Mesocosm Facility, Houghton, MI, USA - PEATcosm2014_Bin23_30_metaG | ecosystem: Environmental > Terrestrial > Soil > Wetlands > Peat | place... | reverse complement strand
GTATGATCTCCGCCCTCGCGTTTGCTCCCGGTGAACAACTCCTCGCGTCTGGAAGCAGGGACCACTCAGTTCGGCTATGGGACCTCTCGACGCTGCAGTGTGTTGAAAGGCTGCACGGGAATTCTTCGGAGGTCTGGGCCTTGGCCTTCGCTGCCGATGGTCAGGGCATTATCAGCGGCGCCAAAGACGGGACGATTCGGTTATGGCCAACGAATGCCGCCACAAAAGAAAAATCTTACGAAGGCAATTGGATGCCGATCAAATTTTCCCAAGACGGGCGCATGCTCGCCGCAATCGATGACCAGTCCAGGTTCGTGCTGCTGAACCTCAGGACTGCGGAACCCGAGGACAGTCTCGCACTGGGCAAGCTCCCATTCAGCCTGTGGGCCGGCGCGGTTAGCGATGATTTCCGCGTGTTGGTTCATCCCTTGCCCGAGGGAGGGCTCCGTGTTTGGGATCTGCAATCCAGGAAATCAGTGGACTTGGAAAGCCATGAAATACACAGAACCTGGGCGGTCATCTCTCCTGACGGATCAACACTCTTGGCTGGAGGCGACAGAGACTCCGTGCTTTGGTGGAATCTCCAAGCCCCCTCGGAAGCCCCATTACGGCTCGCAGGCAAAGCTGCTCTTTTCTCTCGAAACGGCGCTACGGTCGTTACACTTCACGACCGGTCGATCAAGCTATGGAATCCAACTACGCGGTCGCTTAAAGCGGAATTCCCGGTCGCGGCAGACTTCGGCTTTGGCACCCCACTGGCGCTATCGGACGACGGCGGCATTCTCGCGGCCGGATCCAACCCCATCGCAGAGACTGAAAACGCCATTCGTTTGTGGGACACCCACAACGGAAAACTCCTCGGGGTCTGCAAAGGCCATACCCAGGGAGTCAGGTGGCTCGCTTTCTCTCCCGATGGCGAGACCCTCGCGTCGGTCAGTGACGACAGTACCCTTCGTTTTTGGGATGTTCATACTCAGCAGGAACTCCTCTCGATTCAACGGCTCGCGGATCCTTTCAGGGATATCCTTTTCTCTCCAGACGGTCGCTGGCTCGCAGCGAAGACGCTGAGGGGCCTCTCGCTCCTGGATGGCTCAGGAGACCGCGATGCGGCGAAAACGACGGCTTTGGGACGCAGTTCGGCCAGTCAGTGAGAAAACATCCACGCTCAGTGGGTGTTCGTGGGAAGGTGCGCCCGGGTTTGCCCAGTGGCCGGATTCGCCGTATCGAATCGCTTGCGAGAATCCATGACTTTAGAAAAATGCCCATTCGCCCACGCTACAAGTTTGCCCATTGGCTCCAGCAGCGATTCGCCCATCGGCGTCAGCCAGTATTCCACGGTGGGCGGTGAGGTGGGATAAACCTGCCGGTTAACATAACCATCGCGTTCCAATTTTCGCAGCGTCTGCGTCAATACCCGCTGCGTAATGTCCCCGATGCTGCGCTTCACGTCCATAAAGCGTCGGCGTCGGCCGACCAGGGACAACATCACCAGCAGGCTCCACTTGTTTCCAACCTCATCCAAGACGTTGCGGATTGGGCAGGCCTTCGCGTCTGCCAGCATTGAGTCGGTTACTGCAAGCATACCAAGTATCAAAATGGTGCCATCTTGCGCGGTTTCAGCACTTTAGGTTTTAGTATGGACTATGAAAAGAATTTTTGTCACCGGAGGCACTGGAAACCTCGGCCGAGCGGTTGTCGCGGCCCTCAGAACCAAAGGAATCACTGTTCGAGCCGCTGCTCGCAACGTGGGCAAACTTGCGCCCAGTGTCCACCGAGCTTTGGAGCAACCGCGACAATTCCATCCAATACAACTCCCCTGTTTTGAATAATGAACTTATTTTTGGGCTCTCAGCCCGTGATGCCCTGTTCTGCATTAACGAGAAAGATGGCACCACGGCATGGACATCACCCATCACAGGCAAGCGCGGCTTTGGCTCCATCGTCAGCGCCGGCTCCGTTCTATTTTTGCTGACCCCAGCGGGCAACCTCGTTGCTTTTGAGCCAAGTGGAAAGGAGTTCAAACAGTTGGCCAGTTACAAAGTGGCCGACGGTGACACCACAGCTTACCCGGTGCTGGCAGGGAATCAGATCTTTGTGAAGGATAAAGACTCAGTAACGCTCTGGACGGCAGATTGAGCGCTGTTGCGGAATTGCTCCATGAGGCGCGGGTATCTATTATCACCGAGGATAGCGAAATCCCCAGCAAGTGGCTTGCCTTTCGTGATGAGGAGAAGTCCCGGCTGCATGCCATGCTCGTCATCGAGTAAGGCGCCATTGATGAACAGTGTCCCCTGCTTTACCTCCAGAGTCTCGCCAGGTAACCTCCGCCTTTGGGATCTCGTGCTCAACAAGAACTCCTGTCGATCCAACGACTGGCTGATCCGATCAGCGACATCCTTTTTTCTCCAGACGGCAACTGGATCGTGGCCAAAACCGGAAAAGGCCTACGGCTGCTGGATGCGTCGCGGTAAACAAAGTTGGCGGACTCCACTTCAATCGTCCGCATGTTACGTCAGCTAAATGCCGAAACACGATCAGATGAGCGAAGAGCGTGAGGGTAAGACGACGGGCTTCCATTCGGGGAGAACGCCGTCGGGGTGGAGTGCAGCCGGGGGGCGGTCTGGCCCCAGGGCGTTTCTCGCCGGGGTGCTTCTCGTGGTGCTGCTCTTCTGCGGAGCAGTCGCGCTCCAACGAGTTTCGCCAGGAGGATTTTCGAGCCAACTCCTGAACTCGGACCACATTTACGGCCTGACCAATGTCTGGACGATCCACCTGAAGTTCGCGCCCGAACAATGGGAGGCCATGGAACCTAAGGGAGGATTCAATCCTCTTGGCGGAGGCCCAGGCGGTAATGGCGGGCCTGGCGGCCGGCCGGGAGGGTTTGGGGGCTTTGATGCGCCCAGGACGCTGGCTCCGGTGTTCATGAGCCAGGGCGATTTGAACCGGGACGGGCGGATCTCGCGGGAAGAGTTTGCCAATCTGGCGCGGCGATGGTTCAAGGCGTGGGACACCAATGGAGCGGGCAAATTGGACGAAGCCCGGGTTCGGGCAGGCCTTGACCAAATCCGCAACCCGGTCGGCAGTGGGATGATGCTTCAGGGCCCCGAAGGTAAACGGAACGGCCTGGCCTCCGCCATGGGCATCGAGTTCGAGTACGTGCATGCGGATATGGAATTCGAAGGCCGTCAGTTCAGGGATGTCGGCGTTCGCTATAAGGGGAACGGGACCTTCTTGGAATCGCGTAATTCATTGAAGCGTTCGCTCAAGATCGACCTCGGCAAATATGGGAACGGGCGGAGTTTGGGCGACGTCAGGATGCTTACCCTCCAGAACAACGTCACCGACGGGAGCCTAATGAACGAAGTGTTGGCCTACCGACTTTACCGGGACGCCGGCGTTCCGGCGCCGAGGACGGCTTACGCGAAGGTTTTTGTGACCGTACCCGGAAAGTTGGAGCGAAAGTATTTCGGTTTGTACTCGATGACCGAAGCTGTGGACAAGCAGTTCGCGCACCGGAATTTCGGGACGAAGCGAGGAGCGATCTTCAAGCCAGTTACCCCGTCTTTATTCTCGGATCTCGGCGCTGACTGGGCCGCCTATAATCAGACTTACGATCCGAAGGTGGCCATGTATCCGGAGCAGAAGAAGGCGGTGATGGAGTTGTCCCGCTTCGTGACTCAGACGGACGACGCGACCTTTGCCGCTCACATCGGTGAGTTCATTGACCTGCCTGAGTTCGCCCGGCTTATGGCGGTCATGGTGTATCTTTCCGACCTGGATGGGATTCTCGGCCCGGGCCAAAACCTGTACCTGCATTTGCATCCCAAGAGCCAGCAGTTTCAGTTCATACCCTGGGACCAGGACCACTCGTGGGGGCAATTCGATAGGGCCAGCCAGGAGCAGCGCGAAAAGCTGAGCATTCATCACCCGTGGCAAGGAGAGAACTTCTTCGTGGAGCGCATGTTCAAAGTGGCCGCCTTCAAGAAGCTCTATCTGGCCCGGTTGGACGAGTTCAGCAAGACGATCTTCAGGCCCGAGCGCTTTGCCCACCAGGTGGATGAGATTGCCGCCGCGATTCGTCCTGCGGTGCAAGAGGAATCCGGTGAGAAGTTGGCCCGCTTTGACAAGTTGGTGGCCGGAGAGATCCTGCAGCGGGGCGGTTTTGGGCCGTTCGGCGGCGGTCAGACCAAACCCATCAAACCGTTCACCCAGGTGCGAACGGAGTCCATTTGCGGGCAACTGGCAGGGAGTTCGCAAGGACTGGTCGCTGGAAGCGGCTTTCCGGGTGGTTTTGGAGGTGGAAGTGGCCTGGGCATGATGGTTAGCCGGCCCCTCTTCCAGATTCTCGATCAGAATAAGGACTCTTCGGTGACGCGGGACGAGTTCACCGAAGGCTTTGCCAGGTTATTTCAGGCCTGGAACACGGATAAGAGCGGAAGCCTGACCTTGATGCAACTGCGTTCGGGTATCGAGAAGGACCTGGCCCAGGCGGGCCAGGGGTTCTCGCCTTCTAGTGGGGCTTTTGGTGGTCCTGGTGGCGGGCCTCGCGGTCCGGGGGGCAGCCCTGGTGGTCCCGGCGGACGCGGCGGTGGTTTGGCTACAGCGTTTACGGGAACCAAGGACCCGGGCTTATTCACGAGCGAGCACTGGGGGATGAGTGCGTTCACCTCCAAAATACCTAACGGCAAATATGTCGCGAAGCTCTACTTCGCGGAGACCTACGAGGGGATTACCGCCCCGGGCCAGCGCGTTTTTTCCATCGACGTCCAAGGGCATCAGATCAAGGACTTTGACATTTGGGTGAAGGCTGGCGGTCCCAGACGCGCTTATATTGAAACCGTCCCGGTGGAAGTGACCAACGGCGAGCTTCGGGTGGTCTTTACGGCCAAGGTAGAAAACCCGGCGATCAACGCGATTGAGATCATTCCGCAGGCAGCGGTGGGAAGCGGCCCGACATCTGCCGCACCGACGATACGGATTAAGGCCGGTTCGTCCACGCCATTTACTGACTCAAACTCCCGGGTCTGGGAGCCGGATCGGGGTTTTGAGGGAGGCATGGGGAACCAAGTGACCGCCGGTCCGGGAGGCGATCCTGGTGGTCCCGGCGGCGGTCCTTCGAGGGACCAGGATCGTCGTCCCAACCGGTCAAACGAAGAATGAACTTGAACTCCAGCACCGCCGCCTTTCCCTGGTCAGCAACCCTGAGTGGGGTTTCCGTAATGAAAGCAATTCAACTTAATAACTTCTCATAACACTCCATGCAAATCGAACAATCCTTACGTGATCTACTGTGGAACCAGGAAATGGTCGCCGGGCTGCCGAAGCTGGTCCTAAGCCTTGGCATCGCGGCGCTGCTAGGCGTGATCCTCGGCCAGGTTTACATACACTTCGGCCATTCCCTATCCAACCGCAGGCTTTTTGCCCGGAACTTCCTGGTGCTCGTGGTGACCACGACCCTGATTATCAGCATCGTCCGCTCCTCTATGGCGCTCTCGCTGGGCCTCGTGGGCGCCCTTTCCATCGTTCGTTTCCGGGCAGCCATCAAAGAACCCGAGGAACTGGCCTTTCTATTCCTGGCTATTAGCGCTGGACTGGGGCTAGGTGCCGGTCAGGCTTTGGTCACGGTAGTCGCCTTGATCATCATCCTCGGACTGATCATCATACGCGGCCTGTTCCGGCAGGGTCCACCTCAGGCCAACCTGTACTTGACGGTGACCAGCCCAGCCGCAAGCAAGCTGGGAGCCGAGCGGATTCTAAAGGTCCTGTCTGGCGTCGGCGCCACGGCGGCACTCAAGCGCTTCGATCAAACCCCGGAGTCGCTCGAGGCCTCATTCCTGGTGGACTTCAAAGAGGTGGCGCATCTGGAGCAGTTCACCAACCAGCTTCAGGAGTTGAGCCCGGGGGTGAAGGTGAGTTGCCTCGATGATCGGGGCATCCTCGGATAACACCGCCCATACCACTCCGCAATGCAATCGTCGCTGCCGAACCTGCGATACGAGAAGAAGTTCATCGCCGAAGGATCTACACTGGCAGAGGTTCTGGCCAGGGTTCGGCGGCACCCCGCCGCTTTTCGGGAGGCCTTTCCGCCGCGGATCGTAAACAACATCTACCTCGATTCCCCCGGGCGCCGGGATTACCACGCCCATATCAATGGAGCGGCTGATCGGACCAAGACGCGCGTGCGCTGGTATGGGCCGCAATGTGAGATGGCGGAGCGACCCGTTCTTGAGCGTAAGGTCAAACGGGGCATGGTCAGCGGCAAGGAGGTGTACGCCCTTCCTCGGTTTTCGATTAACGGAGGCTGCCTGCACTCGGAATTGGGCGCGGCGTTCGACGCCTCGCGACTGCCACCCATCCTCCGCTTAGCACTGAGGCATGTCGAGCCTGCCCTTTCCAACCGTTTCGCCCGGCATTACTTTCAGACCTGCGATGCGAGGTTTCGACTAACCGTGGATTCCCGTCTCCAGTTCGGCAGCGTGCCATGCGAGCGCCGGCAGGCAATCGATGTGTCGCCTCCGGCAGAGATTTTGATCCTGGAGCTGAAATTCGCGCCAGAGGTTGCCGCGGACGCAGATGCGGTCACCAACGCCTGGCCCTTTCGCGTGGCGCGATTCTCCAAGTATGTAGCCGGCATCGAGCATGTGTGAGCAAGCCCAGGCGTCCCGCCATTGCCAGATCGTTACGGCGGATTGGCCACTTCTTCCCTTATAATCCCGGTCCCCTGCCTGTGGGTGTTGCGCGGTGGGGCCGAATGGAGTACGATGCAAATTGACCGCAATGGAACCGGCCGTTCTGCGAGTGGTCACGGTAGAAAGTTGGCGGACTTTATTTTGATTCTCCGCATGTCATGTCAGCTAAATACTGAAAAACGGTCACCAACCGACAACTCAAAACAACCGAAGAAAACAGATTAATAATGCACTCGCAAAAACGTAACCCGTACAAGGGGGCCGCCTTCGGGCTGGCGGCCATTATCCTGACATCCCTGGCCCATGCGCAGCCGGCTGCGGTGGCGCCGCGTGGCCGTGGTCCCCAGGGGCCGCAGGTGATCTCCCCCGAGGTCTCTGCGGAGCGGAAGCTCACTTTCCGCATCCTGGCTCCCAAGGCGGAAAGCGTCCGCCTCAGCGCGGGCGATATCCCGGACATGGGGCAGGGCAAGGAGATGACCAAGGGGACCAATGGGATATGGGAAATCACGATCGGCCCGGTGGAGCCCGGGGCCTACCGGTACAACTTCAGTCTCGATGGCGTGCCCGTAATCGATCCCCGCAATCCTTCTACCAGCGAATCCGCTGGCAATACCTGGAGCCTGGTGGTGGTTCCCGGATCGGACTTCATGGACGCGCGGGACCTGCCCCGTGGAGCGGTAGCGGCGATCACCTACTACTCGAAGTCCCTCAAGCGCTTCCGCCGCATGCACGTCTATACCCCGCCCGGATATGAACTGGGCCAGGGCCAATTCCCTGTGTTCTACCTGTTGCACGGAGCAGGCGACTGCGATGATTCCTGGACGTCTGTGGGTCGGGCCGGGTTCATCCTCGACAATCTGATCGCGGTCGGCAAGGCCAAGCCCATGGTGGTGGTTATGCCGGCTGGCCACGCCGGGCCATTCCGGTCCAGCGGTTCAAGACCGGCCGTGGACGAGTTCACCCAGGACTTCATGAACGACATCATGCCCTATATCGAGAAGAACTACCGCGTCTTCACCGACCGGCCGCACCGCGCGGTCGCCGGGCTGTCCATGGGCGGAATGCAAACCCTCAACATCGGAATCGCCAACCTGGACAAGTTCGCCTACCTGGGCGTCTTTAGCTCTGGCATCTTCACCATGGGCGGAAGGGGCGGCAGCCCTGATTCGAATGCCCCGACCTGGGAGCAACAAAACCAGGCCAACCTGGACAACGCGGATCTCAAAAAGGAGCTCAAGCTCGTATGGTTCGCCACAGGCAAAGACGACTTCCTCATCCAGACCTCCCGGTCTACCGTAGATATGCTGAAGAAGCATGGCTTCGAGGTGGTCTTCAAGGAGACTGCTGGCGCCCATACGTGGATTAACTGGCGGGACTACCTCCATGAGTTCGCACCTCAGTTGTTCCAGTAACGTTTGAGGCTTGTCAGCCTGTGGCGACAGCCGTGTTGGGAATCTGAACGCGCCAAAAAGAATTGGCGGAGCCTGCTTCGATTCTCCGCATGTTACCTCAGCCAAATGCTGAGCACGGTCAAATAACCAGGAAACGCGACATGAGAAACAGAGAACTTATGCGTTATAAAAAAAAGTTAGTTAGCGCCCTTTGCTGGGCAATCCTATGGTCTTCCGCGTCCGCAGACGATTGGCCGCAGTGGCAGGGTCCAGACCGGAATGCCATCTCCAAGGAGACCGGTCTGCTTAAGGAATGGCCTAAAGAGGGCCCACCGCTCGTTTGGAAGACACAAAAACTCGGCGGCGGTGATAGCGCTCCTTCCGTTGCCGCTGGGCGCATTTTCGGGATGGGCAATCGCGGCGAAGACGAAGTGGTTTGGGCCCTCTCCGAGAAGGATGGCAAGGAGCTTTGGGCGACCCGCCTGGGGCCAGCCGTCCAACAGCAGGTGCCGCAGGGCAAAGAGGGGCCTTCCTGCACCCCGGCGGCGGATGGCGAGAGGCTTTATGTGGAGGGGATGAGCGGCGACGTGGCTTGTTTGCAGGTCAAAGACGGCAAGGTGATTTGGCAATACAGCCTGACACGCGATGGCGGCGGGCGCGTGCCCATGTGGAGTTACCGGGAGTCGCCGCTCGTGGATGGTGATAAGGTCATCGTCACCCCGGGCGCCCCGGACGCCATGCTGGTGGCCCTCGACAAACTGACTGGCAAGACCGTCTGGAAGTGCCAGATGCCAGCCGACAGCGGAAGCAGTGCCGGTGGTCCGGGTGGCGGCCCCGGCGCCAGTCCCGGTGGTGGTCCGGGCGGTCTCGGGGGCGGGACCGGAGCTCCCGGCGGGCCTGCCGGTGCCGGCGGACTGGGCGCTGGTTCGGCTCCGGTGGTCACTGGAACCAAAGACCCGGGCTTGTTCACCAGCGAGCATTGGGGGATGACGGCTTTCTCGACCAAAACTCCCAATGGGAAATACATCGCAAAGCTCTACTTTGCAGAGACCTATGAAGGCATTACCGGCTCCGGCCAGCGCGTCTTTTCCTTCAATGTCCAAGGGCACGAATTCAAGGACTTTGACGCCTGGTCAAAGGCCGGCGGTCGCAACCGTGCCTATATCGAGACGGTGCCGGTAGAAGTGACCACGGGAGAGTTTCGCATTGGCTTCACGAGGCAGGTCGAAAACCCGGCCATTAAGGCAATTGAAATCATTCCGCAAGCGGAGGCTGCAAACGGTGCGGCGTCTTCCGCCGCAATACGAATCAAGGCCGGCGCATCTGCACCGTTTACGGATTCGAGCGGGCAGGTGTGGCAGGCGGATACCGGTTTCGAGGGAGGCATGACGAACCCGGGAATTGGCGGTATCGGCGGCGGGTCCGGTGGTCGCCAAGGGGGACCTGGCGGGCCGGGAGGTTTTGGCGGTGGGCGCGGCGGATTCGGTGGCTTGGGAGCCCCGGGACCGGCCTATGCCTCGGTTATCCCTATCGACTTCGACGGCCAGCGTCAGTACGTGCAATTTACCGCCAGAGCGCTCATCGGAGTCGCCGCGACCGATGGGAAGTTTCTCTGGAGGTATGACAAGCCCGCCAACGGGATGGGCCTCAACTGTTCCACGCCGCTCTACCACAACGGCATGGTGTTTGCCGCCTCGGCCTATGGCGCGGGCGGTGGGCTGGTGAAGCTGAGCAAGGATGCAAACGGTGGCGTCAAGGCTGAGGAAGTTTATGCCACGAGGAAGATGCAAAACCACCACGGCGGTATGATCCTCCTCGATGGCTGCCTTTATGGCGCCAACGGGGGCAACGAAGGTGGTTTCCTGATCTGTCTCGACTTCAAGACCGGGAACGTCCTCTGGGACGGTCGCGACGATGCAGAGAAGCGGGCGCCGAAAGGCTCCTTGGCCTACGCGGACGGCCGGCTTTACTATCGCACGGAGAAGGGAACCGTGCTCCTGATTGAGCCGAGTCCTAAGGAATACATTGAGCGTGGCCGGTTCGAGCAACCTGACCGCACCAGGCTGCCGGCCTGGGCGCACCCGGTTATCGCCAACGGACGGCTCTACGTGCGGGACCAGGATGTGCTGTTCTGCTATGACGTAAAGGCGAAATAGACAGGCTCGACAAACCACCAAGACACGCTAAACCGAAAGGCAAAAACTTATGCAACACAGAAAGGCGCTGGTTTGGGTCTTTTCTTTGACCCTCCTCGCAAATTCCGCAGCCGCTGATGATTGGCCTCAATACTTGGGACCAACCAGAAACAGCATATCGCCCCAGAAAGGCATTTTGCGCAGTTGGCCGGAGAAGGGGCCGGAGGTGCTCTGGACCGCCGCCGTTGGCAGAGGCTATGGCGGGCCTGTCGTTAAAGATGGCAAGGTTTACTTGCTCGACCGGGACGATAAGGTCGGCGACAACCTGTGTTGCTTAGACCTGTCCAACGGAAAAGAACTCTGGAGCTTCGCTTACGATGCTCCCGGGACGGTCATGTTTCCAGGTTCACGGAGCGTGCCGACTGTGGACGGCGACAAGGTTTACTCCTGTGGCCACAACGGGGACTTGTATTGCATCGACACAAAGACCCACAAGCCCGTCTGGAACAAGAACGTTTGGAAAGATTTCGGCGGTGAAAGACTTCCGATGTGGGCAATTACGCAGTGTCCTCTGGTTTACGGAGACTTGCTGATCGTGGCTTCACAGGCACCGCAGGCCGGTGTTGTCGCTTATGAAAAATTGACGGGGAGCGTTAAATGGAAAACCCCGCCAGTTGGCCTGATCAGCTATGCCAGCCCGGCCATCGTAAAGGTGGACGGGAAGGACCACGTGGTCATGATCACTGGATCGACGAATCCGTTCCAGCGGACGAGTGCGGTTGATGAATCAGGCAACGTCGTTGGAATCGATCCGCTAAAGGGGGCAATCCTCTGGAAATTCGACAAGTGGCAGTGCCATATCCCGGTGGCCAGCGCAGTCGATGCCGGTGAGAATCGACTGCTGATTGCGGGCGGATATGAACTCGGCGCATTGATGCTCAAAGTGGAAAAGCAGGCCGATGGCAGCTACGCGGCAGCGGAACTCTTCAGAACAAAGCAATTCGGCGATCAAACCAAGCCGCCGTTGCTATACAAAGGCAACTTCTACGCTGAGTACACCACCAATGACCGGCATGACGGCATGGTTTGTATGAGCATGGATGGCAAGATCTTGTGGCAAACGAAACGCGCACCCGACTTCAATAAAGGCAGCATGATTCTGGCAGACGGCCTGATGCTGGCGAGCGACGGTGCGAGGTCGCTTTATCTCATAGAGCCCAACCCTTCTGAATTCAAACAACTTGCATCAGTTGAGTTGTTTCCTGAGGCGGCGGCAGGCCCGGAAAATGATATCGCTTCGCGAGTCGGAGGAAGAAACCAAAACTGGGCACCCATGGCTCTCGCTGACGGAAAGCTCCTTATCCGGGACCAGACCCAGCTAAAGTGCCTCAGAGTTGCTCGGTAACACAGTCTCCACGCGTCGCACGAGAAGCGGACCGCGTCACCAGCAGGGCTGACCGGTCCGGTTTCGATTGCGTCACGTTCGGAAGAACGCTCCCTCCTGCTGCTGGTAAAGCCAGCGAAGGAACTTTTGGAACCAAGGATGGCGCCCTGCTACGGCCCCTTGATCTTCTGAGACCGCCCGGAGTCTGGGAGCGTCACATTAAACGTGGAGTTGAACTCCGTATTCGTGAACGGATGCCCCTGGTCGTCTATCAGGTCCCAATGCACCTTGATGACGCCGTTGGAGGTCGTGCCCGTGAGCGTCTTAAGATGGGTGCCTTGCGGAGTCCCGAGTTCGATCCTGTAAATGCCGTTGGATTCCGGCAGCTTTGCGTAAAGCGTTGCGCCGCGGGCGTCGAAATGGTCATAGGCGGAACTGAACTGGCAGACGTTGGTTGAGAGGTAAGCCACCGCGGGCCCCTTCGCTCGCACAACCGTTTCCCCCTTCTTCGGCTCCCGTTCGGTATAATCGACAAAAGGAGTTCCGTCAGGCTTTGTCACGACCACCCGCTCCATCCCTCCAGCAATAAACTCGGCCTGAATGGCGTGCCTGCCGGGAGGGTCATATGTCGTGATCCAGCCCAGCAGACAATTGCCATTGGTGGCGCGTTCCCAGGTTTGCCGATCCCCTTCTTCGCCCTGCGTGCTGGCATCCAGCCCTCCATCCACTACCAGATGGAGGTACCCAATGTTAGTCGCCGCGTCATAACTGACTGGCACCTCGAACACCGCCGTATCGGAACCGTTACCGGTGAAGACCTGCCTAACCGTTAGCATCTCGCCTAAGCTCAGACTATTGATCCCTACGGTCCCGTTATTCCGGAGCAGTTCACTCAAAGGTCGCCCCTGGTAGGGCGGATCCTTTGTCACGCTGCGGACCGACTCCCGCTCGGCTGCTAAGCCCGCCGCCTCGGCCAGCAACTTCTGTACGGTCGCCTGCCGATCTCCCTCTCTTTCTCTCTCCGCTTCCGCCCAGCGTTCCTCGGCTGCCACCTTCACTGACTGCGCTTGCCTTTCTAGTTCCTGCTCGTGCGCCAGAACCTCCGCGGGCAAGGCGGGCCGGGGCCAGACCAGGTCCACGCCCTGCCCAGCGCCCCATCCGCGGCCCGCCGGTCCCCCATACGCAACCACATCATCGAGCCCTGGCAGGAAACCTCTGCCCCGCTGTTGTGGCCGCCGCATTTCTCCCCCGTTATCCGTGCAATCGAGCCCAACTGAATACAGGACAAAATGCCCGTCTTCCGAAGGCCGATAGCGCAGAGGCTGGCCGTCCATGAAATCGACTGGCGGCTGCTGGAGTAGTTCCGGCACCAGTTGCTGGAGCGTCGTGGGGTAAGAACCGTGCCGCCCACGGTACCGCTCCAGCGCTATGGCTGCAACCAACACCCGCCTCCGGGCCTCAGCCTCCGCCGCGCGCCCCAAAAAACTCTGGCCCCCGCGTTGGACGGCCATCTGCATCTGCCTGGCGTTCAGCACCGATCGCATCCGCGAATCGAGTTTCGATATGAAGGGAACGAAGTTGGTCACCCCGGGAAGCTGCCGCATCTCCACCCAGGTCGGGCATTGCACCGCTCGCCGCACTTCAAGCTCCCGGTCCCGATAGTGGAGCAGGAGCGCTCGCTCGTCCTCGTAGCTGCCTTGATGCCTGTAGCCGACCTGGCGCCAGCGGTAAACGATTGCAGACCAGATATTCCGGAGGGAATGCCCCATTCCCCTCAAGCCCAGCGCCGAAGACAGTGGTTCCCCTCGCTCACGCTGGCACATCGCTGCCATCGAAGCCCGCGTGAACGCCGCCGTCTCCGGCAGGGCTTTGAAGAAATCCACTGATTCCCACTCGCGTTGCAGTGTCCCGAGTTGTTCATCCGTCCACCCCTGCGCTTGCAGCGCCTGCCAGGTGGTGTCATAAGCCAAGCTCGCGCAGCCAAATCGCACAGTTTGAGAAACCTCCGCCGGTTCGACCTCCCAGGCGGTCACCAACCGCGCCGAGGCAAGCACATTGGTCCACGCAGCATCGCGGTTCCCATCACGCACATCCAGCACAGCGCGTGTGCCCAATACCTGGTGCAGGTCCTTCATCATCGCGAGGTGCGGCAGCAGCATCGCGACCCCTCGACTGGCATCCAAGTTAAAACGGATAGGCCCGGCAAGTGCGGCGGCACAGGCTGCGTCCAGCTCGGCGCGCTTCTCTTCCAGCACCTTGTGTAGTGTCGGCCAGAGATCATCACCCAGGGTTGACTGCCACGGATTGGCGCTCAAATCAGGGACCAGCTTCTCTCGCTTCCAAACCACTATGACGGCGTTCGAACCCACGGCCTCCATTAGATTCGGGCTACCCTGCCGCAGCAGCATTTGCCGGTTATAGTTTTCCTGAGTGCGGCCCTGGGTTATCCGGTCAGCATTTGTCAACGCGGCAGCTCGTGCGCGCAAATCCCCCGGTGCCGACAAGTCGAACTCCGACAGGTCGATCTTGAAGCCCTGCTGCCGTAATTCCCGTCGCGTTCTTTCCAGCGCCCGCTGAGCAGGATTAGGGGAAAACAGCGCCAAGGCAAAGGCTCCGATAGCCAGGGCGAGCACCGCGAGCGTGATGATCCAGCGGGCCTTCATAAAGCCTTACTGCACAGCAGTAGATGCATCATACCCGGCTTTTGCCTGAGCCTTCAAGCCAATTGCAGGCCTCAGGTATCCAGGCGCCTGCCTAAATAACCAAGCCCTTCTGGCTCCATATGTCGTTGTCCTCATACAAGAGCCGCACACAGTGGTGTCTATTCAGTAAATGAACTACAAGCGCAGCTTAGCCTTCCTCCTCGCGGCGGTTGTTCAGCTTCGCCCTCGCTGCTCACTCGCGGCCAGCTATCACTCCGAGCCCAATCCCATTGGTGAAAAAGCCTATGCCGCCCACTCCCTTACGCTTCTGCTCCCCGTGGGGATAATCGTGGGCGGTTTCCTGTTGGCATGGCTGCTGACCAGGATTCGAGATAAAGCCAGTAAGCCCGCCGCGGACGATCCTAAATCACATCACTGCTGAGCTTGCCGTGGTCTGTTGCTTTGATGTCCTGAGCCAACGCACCCGGCTCAAGCCCCCTCAACCCTCAACCCTCAACCCTCAACCTGGCTTGCGGCCCCGGCATGGCCGACGGCATTTCGGGTTCCAACAGTCTCCGAATGTGCGGCCCTATTGGGCCTTAATGCCCGCGAATGGCACTGCGCGCAGGTAAATCCGGTAGTCCTTTATCCGGCCATTGGGAGAATCCTGCCGCGGCAAATACCGCAATCCCGCAACCGTTTGCTCGCTCCCGAGGTCGAGCACGAGCTGGTGCGGATGCCTCGGCTGAGCGGCCTCCCATTCTGTGTGCCAGCACGTGGTCGGCTGCAGGTCGAACACGTTGTCGGCCCGGCCGTCATCGCCCTCCACTTCCTCGCTGTCCGCATAGACCACTCTCCAGGCGTCGCGCGGCAAGTCCTTGCCGCCGGGGCCGGTCAGGTAAAGCTCGGCACAGGTGGTGAAGGCGTCGCCGGATTGCGAGTTGAGCGCTTCCAGGCAAAAGTATCGGCCTTTGACGGGCTGGAACCTGACGGCTTGCCACTCCTTGCCCGGCGGAAACGTGCCCGTGGCGACAGGTTGAATACCGGCCAGGCTCAAGGTCTCGCCGCGCTTGCGGTGCTTCACGATCAGGGCTCCTTCGCTCACCTGGTTCAAGATCGGCGTCGTCAGGCCCGCAACGCTGTGGTTGGTTGTCCCGTTAAGCTCGAAGACGACCAGTTCATTGTGTCCCGGCTTCAGCCAGGAGCCCGGACAATAGAGGGTTTGTTGAGGGCCGATGTTCCAGAAGCGGCCGAAATTATGGCCATTGATCCAGGCGACTCCTTTGCCCCAGGTGGAAAAATCGAGAAACGTGTCACCGGCATTAGGGATGTCGAAGCTGGCGCGGTAGAAGGCTGGCATTTCCGTCGAGCCCTTCTCGAACTTGATCCCGGGAAGGCTGCTGCCGTCGAGCGGCAGGTTGAATATCTCCCACCCGGTCAGGGCGGTTGTCTTCGGTCCGGCGACCAGCTCGACCCTCTCGGTGATGCCCTTCCGGTCATAGAGATACGAGCCATAATTCACGTGGCCGAAAGTATCAATCAGCAGGTCCAAGGTCTCGGCCGTGGCACGGCTGGGGAGTTGGACGCTGTTCTGATTGCGGCGGCGGTCCAGCGTGGCAATCTTCTTGCCGCCGAGCAAGACCAGGGCGTAGTCGTGCAGTTCAACCACGCGCAGCAGCGCGGCGTCGCCGGCGGGCAACGTCGTGCGGTAAAGCGCGCACCCGTGGCTCTGGCCGCACATTTCCATGCATTGGGGACGCTCCACTTTCAGCGGAGGCGGCAGGTTCGCGGAGAGGGGCGAGAATTCGTTCAGTGTGGTTGGGTCAATCTTGATTACCGGCTGCCGGGCTGGCACCTCCGGCAGCGTCTCCCCGGGAGCAAGATGTTTGAGGAACAGTTCCCGCAAGGCATGGAACTTCGGAGTGTCCCAGCCGGCCTCGCTGATGGGCGCGTCATAGTCATAACTGGTAACCTGGGGGGAAAAGGGCGGGCAATTGGCGCCCGCAGTGAAGCCGAAGGACGTGCCGCCGTGCACCATGTAAATGCTGAACGAGGCGTTGTGCGCGAGCATCCAGCCGATCTCGCTAACGATGTGGGCGCTGTCTCCGGTGTGGTGGGCCTTGCCCCAACTGTCGAACCAGCCGGGGTAATACTCCCCGCACATGAGCGGCCCCTGGGCGCGAATGGCGCGCAGCGCCTTGAAATTGCCCTCCGGGTCGCCGCCGAAATTCACCACGCAGAACAAATCCGGGCGGGTGTCATTCTTGAGCTGCGACGGGCCATCGCATGTGAACAGCGGCACTTCAAACCCCGCCTCCTTGAGGTAGTCTCGCAGCACACCGATGTATTCCCGATCGTTCCCGTACGAGCCATACTCGTTTTCGACCTGGACCATTATAATGGGGCCGCCGCGAGTGGCCTGAAGCGATGCCAGTTGCCCGCCGACCGCTCGGACGTACTGCCGGCAGGCTTCCAAATAGCGGGGGTCGCGGGTGCGCAATTTCACCTCCGGCCCCTTGAGCAGCCAGTAGGGAAATCCCCCGAAGTCCCACTCCGCGCACGAATACGGGCCGGGCCGAAGAATGACTTTCAGGCCCTCGGACTGCGCCAGCCGGCAGAACTCGGCCACATCGGCATCTCCTGAAAAGTTGAACCGGCCAGGCTCGGGCTCATGGACGTTCCAGAACAGGTACGCGCACACGGTGTTCAGGCCCATGGCTCGGGCCATGCGCAAGCGGTGCCCCCAGTATTCCCTCGGGATGCGGGCGAAATGCATCTCCCCGCAGCGGATGAGGTACGGCTTGCCGTCGAGCAGAAAGTCCGAATCACCGATAGAAAAGGTTGAGCCTGCCACAGGGAAAACCAGGGGAGTCCCCGGCAGGCTTAACAGAGCAAAAATAGGCAGCAGGAAACGGGCGGCGTGCATTGACTTCATGATAAAGCGGCTGACTGATTCACGCCGACATCATCAAGGTTAGCCTAACGCGGAATCAAGTTCTATTGCCAGACTCTCGATGTCCGACAGCAGCGAGGTCACGTAGTAGCCACCAACACCAGGCTCCCTCGCGTCGTAGAACCTCCGTGCCTCCGCCAGGTCCTCGGCCGCCTCCGCCAGGACGACCACCTTTCTCATGACGCTGGCTTCTGCAAGCGCTCCTTCAACTGCGGTATGCTCAGAAACTCACCTTCGCCGCGCTCAATCTTAGCCATCCGTTCCGCAAGAATGTCTCCATGCCAATCCGGAGACGGCACCGCGTTCGGCGTGCGCGACAGCGAAGACCAAAGTAACTCCATCGCCTGGAGCTGCTCCTCCAGACTCATCTGCTCAATGTCAGCGGCCTGAATCATGCCCAAACGCTACTCCTGGCGACACTGCGGTGCAAGCTTCCTCCAAAGCCCCCGCCGCCAAGCGCCCGCTCTCCTGGCCCGAACCTTTAATACCGCACACGGGATGCTGGCAACGCGTTCCACCCTCAACTCTCAACTCTCAGGCATCAACTAAGCCCAGTTCCCTCAACCCTCAACGCTCAACTCTCAATCCGGCCCAACTGGTCCGACCAGAATCCCACCGGCTGCAGGGAAATCCCGGCGGCCTGGCTCACACAGCAATTAGCGGCGTCCTTTTGGCAAGTAGGCGCAAATGGCTGAACCGACTGGAACTGGGCGCTCTAATGGAACTGCCAAAAGTGAGGACCGACACCGGCCCGGCTTCGCCATGTCGCCTCCAGTAACCTTCAAGACCGTCCCCGATCAAACTCTAGCCACTTGGTGGCGCTACATCTAAAGAGAACAGGCTCAGCCGCTGGCGCACTTGACTCTGCCCAGCCAATTCAACACAGTTCAGGTCAACGAGCATCCAAGAATATGCCAGTCCCTGACTTCAACGAAATCAAAGCGCCAGCACTCCAGTTCTTCGCCGATGGCGACGGCCAGCATCACAAAGTCTCTGAGGTGTACGGAGTTCTCGCCAAGCATTTCAACCTAACGGAGCAAGAGCAGAACGAGCTCCTCCCCAGCGGCACACAGAGCCGCTGGCACAACCGGGCAAACTGGGCTTGCTACGACCTCTTCCGCGCCGGCCTTCTCGACCGCCCAAAGCGAGGCCTTTACATCATCACAGAAGCCGGCAAAAAAGTCGCCGCTCAGAAACCTAAAGTCATTGACCGCGACTTCCTGATGCAGTTTCCCCAGTTTGTCCAGTTCGCGCAGGCGACCGGTACCAAGAAGGCGGCTTCACTCAGCGGAGGGGAACCGGACCAGGGCACCTCCGTAGCCGCAAAGGATAAGACCCCGGAGGAACTCATTGGCGCGGCTTACCAGATGCTCCATGCCGCACTCAAGAAGGAGATCCTTGACCTCGTAAAAAACATGGACCCGTTCCGCTTCGAAACGCTCGTCCTCGACCTGCTGGTTGCTATGGGTTACGGCGGCTCCAGGCAGGAAGCAGCCCAGGTAACGAAAGCCTCAGGCGACGAGGGGATTGACGGCGTCATCAACGAAGACCGCCTCGGCCTCGACGTGATTTACCTCCAGGCAAAGCGCTGGCAGCACACCGTCGGCAGGAAAGAAATTCAAAGCTTTGTCGGCGCGCTGGCTGGCCAGCAGGCCCACAAAGGCGTCTTCATCACCACCAGCGACTTCGCCGACACGGCTGTCGCCTACGCCAAGAAGGTCGCTCAGAAGGTCATCCTGATAGACGGCGACCGCCTCGCCGACTTGATGATTCAGCACAACATCGGCGTATCGAAATCCCACTCGTACGACGTCAAACACGTGGACAGCGACTATTTCGACCAAGACTGAGAGGAGCTAACCGCGTAAGGCCCAGGATGCCACAGCCCAATCCAACCCCAATCCTGCGGATCATCCTCGTGGATAATCTGCGCACCCTTCTGGCGCGTGGAGGCCTCCATTCGACCAACCACACTCCGGACGACGGCTTGCCCTATCGCACGATCCACAACGTTGACATCCAGAACGTCCGCCGCGCCCGGCCCGTCCCTTGCGGCCCGGGCGGCACCATGCACGACTACGTCCCGTTCTACTTCGGCTACCTCTCACCCATGCTGCTCCAGTTGAAGACCGGCCGGGTCGCGGGCTACACCGAAGGCCAGGAACCCCTTATCTACCTCAAGACCACCGTTCAGGCGGTCATTGGCGCCGGCCGGCGCTTCGTCTTCTCCGACGGCCACGGTATCGCCGCCTTCACCAAATGGTTCGACGATGTGGCCCGCCTGGACCGAGTGGACTGGGAAATGGTTTATCAGCGCTATTGGTCAGACAACGTCAACGACATGGACCGGCAGCGCCGCAAACAAGCGGAATTTCTCATCCACGAAACCTGCCCTTGGGCGCTGGTCGAGGAAATCGCCGTCTTGAACACTACCGCCAAGATCCACGTCGAAACCATTATGAACGAATTCGATGCAGCCCATCGAAGGCTGGTCAACGTCCGGCCCGGATGGTACTATTGAGAGGTGCAGATGATTATGGTTGAGATCACTCAAGGCAATATTCTTAAGGCTGAAGTGGAAGCCCTGGTGAACACCGTCAATTGCGTTGGGTTCATGGGCAAGGGCATCGCGCTTCAGTTCAAGAAAGCCTATCCCGACAATTTCGAGGACTACCGAAAGGCGTGCGCCGCCGGTGAGGTCCAGCCCGGTCGCATGCACATTTTTGAGCTGGGCTCCATGCTCAATCCCAAATTCGTTATTAACTTCCCCACCAAGCGGGACTGGCGTGCCAACTCCCGCTACGAAGACATCGAGGCTGGCCTCGAAGCACTCGTCGCAGACGTTCGCCGCCTCGGAATCTCTAGCATCGCCGTCCCCCCTCTCGGCTGCGGCCTCGGCGGCTTGGACTGGAACCGGGTCAGACCGATGATCGAGGCCGCTTTCGCTCCCCTGCCGAGCGTCCGTGTTCTGCTGTATGAGCCTGCGGGCGCACCCGAAGCCCGACAGATGCCGGTGCGCACCACACGCCCCCACCTCACCATCGCCCGGGCCCTTTTCATCCGGCTGATGGATCTGTACGCCTCCCAGTCCTACCGGCTCACCCTGTTGGAAATCCAGAAGCTCGCTTACTTCCTTCAGGAAGCCGGGCAGCCGCTCCGCCTGAGATACGAGGCCGGCCATTACGGTCCCTACGCCCCCAACCTCAACAAGGTGCTCGAAGCCCTGGAGAGGCACTACACCTCAGGCTACGGCGACAGCCAGAAGCCCGATGTCGAGATTGAACTTCTCTCGGGTGCGGCCGAGGAAGCCAACGCCTTCCTCGCTGGCCATGGCGACGAACATCGCCGCCTCGAAAGGGTCAGCCGCCTCATCGAAGGTTTCGAGACCCCCTACGGCCTGGAACTGCTGTCCTCGATCCACTGGTTGGCCACTCACGCCGACCCGCCGTCCGCAGACGAGCAGGACGCCGCCAAAGCCCTCGCGGCCTGGAACGAGAGGAAGCGGCAGATGTTCCGCCCGGAGCATATCCCGATCGCCTGGAATCGCCTCGCTTCTGAGAACTGGATCGCCGCCTAGTACCCCCACGCCAGTCAGCAACTGGACGGTCGGAAATGGGTCGGTCAATGAGACTGTCATATTCTCCATCGGCTCTCGTTCGGCAGTGAGCATCGCTTGTGAGGAGAACTTCATCCTGGCCAAAAACCTGCCCTTGGACGGGACGATGCCAGGTTCCTCGCTGCTTTTGATGGAGAGGTCACTAGGCCGTAGCCCACCGGGCGAAGCGTTTTGGCCATCCGGGACTGCCGGGGGCCAACCTGCCTCTGGGGCGCAAATCGGGTCTTGGGTAATCCGGTTGCTCTTAGCCGCATCCGTGCAGAAGAGAACCACTGATGCACACAGATGGACACAGATTCTATAGGCTGGATCCGGGATTAGCTTCGCCTTCCTTCGGGTCACTGGCCGGTGAACGGCTTCCCGCCATGGAAGAGCGCGGCTTTGAGCAGTCCTTATCTGTGTTTATTTGTGTCCATCTGTGGTTGCATTCCCTGGTTACGGCTTACCACGCTGGCCGGCGTTCCACTTGGGTCATGGACAGAACCGGCGACTCCGGGCGTAGCGCAGGAACCGGCCGAAGCCAGTATCTCGATTCCCTGGCGGAAGTCGGACCGCGCTTCGGTCAAAAAGATGATGGTCTCGGCTGCCTCCAGCTGGGCGAAGAACAGGCGTTTCCTCGGGCCGCGTCGCTCCCGCCGCCAGTAATTCATCAGCTCCATCGTGGTGCGCGTTACCCCGCCCTCTCCCCTAAGGGCCAACTGCCTCCAGGCATTCAAGCGCGCCCGTATTCGGTTCACCAGCTTCAACTCGATGGCGATTCCTACCTGGCTCTGGTCATACTTATCGGGCACCGACTTCGGATCACGCTAGAAATGCATCGCCGGCCGCCGCCCCGGTCGCAG